>Ga0302311_10001308_pt1 | contig 29757 bp, 20 predicted proteins | sample III_Palsa_N1_3_FD_200449 | JGI IMG/M metagenome (GOLD analysis project Ga0302311, IMG submission 200449) | Peat permafrost microbial communities from Stordalen Mire near Abisko, Sweden - III_Palsa_N1_3 | ecosystem: Environmental > Terrestrial > Soil > Palsa > Peat permafrost | place: Sweden... | reverse complement strand
TGTCCGGCGTTGACACTGGCGGGGAAGGAGACCGCACTCGCGAGATCTGCCTCGGCGACTCCCGCGATGGTGGCCGTCGCGGTGTTGTTGGCGGAATTCGGATCGGCGGTCGTGGCGCCGATCGTGGCCGTGACGGAGGAGCTTCCCGAGGCCGGTTGCGTGTAGCTCACGGTGATCGGCCCCACGACCGCGCCCGAGGCAAGCGTCGACGGCATGCCGGTGAATGTGACGACGCCCGTGCTCGAGTTGTAGCTATAGGTCGCGCCGGCGGGCAGCCCGCTCAACGTGGGCGAAAGATTCGCCGACAGCGTCAAGCTGAATGTCGCGCCACTGGCGGAGCTTGGACCGTTGTTGGTGTACTTCACTGTCCCGGCCACCGGTTGTCCGGCGTTCACGCTGGCCGGGAAGGTGACGGCACTCGCGAGGTCTGCCTCGGCGACACCGGTGATGGTGGCGGTGGCGGTGTTGTTGGCCGGATTCGGATCGGCAGTCGTGGCGCCGATCGTGGCCGTGACGGTTGAGGTCGCGGAGGCCGGCTGGGTGTAGCTCACCGTGATTGGGCCGACGCTGCTACCCGAGGCCAGTGTTGTCGGCATGCCGCTCAAGGTCACGACACCGGTGCTCGAGTTGTAACTGTACGTCGCGCCCGCGGGCAGTCCGGTCAAGGTGGGTGCGGCTGAAAGACCGGAGGACAGCGTCAGGCCGAAGCTCACGCCGCTTGCAGCGCTCGGACCGTTGCTGGTGTATGTCACGGTGCCGGATACGGCTTGACCGGCATTGACACTCGCCGGGAAGGAGACGGCGCTCGCGAGATCCGCTTCCGCCACTCCAGTGATCGTTGCCGTGGCCGTGTTGTTGGCCGGATTCGAATCGAGCGTGGATGAGCTGTCGGTGGCCGTGACCGTGGAAGTGCCGGCCGGCAGCTGCGTGTAGCTCACGGTGATGGGTCCGACACTGGCGCCGGAGGCCAGCGTCGCCGGCATGCCGGTGAAGGAAACCACACCAGTGCTCGTGTTGTAGCTATAGGTCGCGCCGGCGGGCAGTCCCGTCAGCGTGGGCGCCGCGCTGAGATTGGCCGACAGCGTCAGCGCGAAGGTGACGCTGCTCGCGCTGCTGGGCCCATTGTTGGTGTAGGTCACAGTGCCGGACACGGTTTGTCCGGCGTTGACAGTCGCCGGGAAGGACACGGCACTGGCGAGATCCGCAACCGCGACGCCGCTGATGGTGGCGGTGGCGGTGTTGTTCGCCGGGTTCGGGTCTGCAGTGGTGGCGCCGATTGTGGCCGTGACCGTGGAAGTTCCCGATGCCGGCTGCGTGTAGCTGACGGTGACGGGACCCACGCTGGTGCCTGAGGCCAGCGTGGTCGGCATGCCGGTCAAGGTCACGACACCGGTGCTCGAGTTGTAACTGTAGGTGGCGCCCGCCGGCAGCCCGGTCAACGTCGGCGCGGACAAATTGGCCGACAGCGTCAAGGCGAAGGTCACGCCGCTCGCCGTGCTGGGCCCGCTGTTGGAGTAGAGCACCGTGCCCGACACTGGTTGTCCGGCATTGACGCTGGCCGGGAAGGTGACGGCACTCGCGAGGTCTGCCTCGGCCACACCGGTAATGGTGGCGGTGGCAGTGTTGTTGGCCGGATTCGGATCGGCAGTCGTGGCGCCGATCGTGGCGCTGACGGTAGAGGTGGCGGAGCCCGGCTGGGTGTAGCTCACCGTGATCGGACCGATGCTGCTACCTGAGGCGAGCGTCGTCGGCATGCCGCTCAAGGTCACGACACCGGTGCTGGAATTGTAGCCATAGGTCGCGCCGGCCGGCAGACCGGTCACGGTAGGCGCGGTTAGATTGGCCGACAGCGTCAGGCCGAAGGTCACGCCGCTCGCGCCGCTGGGACCATTGTCGGTATACGTCACGGTGCCGGACACGGCTTGCCCGGCGTTCACGCTCGCCGGGAAGCTCACGGCACTCGCGAGATCCGCTTCCGCCACTCCAGTGATCGTTGCCGTGGCCGTGTTGTTGGCCGGATTCGAATCGAGCGTGGACGAACTGTCGGTGGCCGTGACGGTAGAAGTTGCGGAGCCCGGCTGGGTGTAACTCACCGTGATCGGACCGATGCTGCTACCCGAGGCGAGCGTGGTCGGCATGCCGGTCAAGGTCACGACACCGGTACCGGAGTTGTAGCTATAGGTCGCGCCGATGGGGAGACCGGTTAAAGTCGGCGCAGCCGATAGATTCGATGACAGCGTCAATCCGAAGGTCGCAGCGCTCGCGGAGCTCGGACCGTTGTTGGTGTAGGTCACCGTGCCGGACACGGGTTGCCCGGCATTGACGCTGGCCGGGAAACTCACGGCACTCGCAAGATCCGCGACGGTGACGCCGGTGATAGTGGCGGTGGCGGTGTTGTTGGCGGAATTCGGATCGGCCGTCGTGGCGCCGATCGTGGCCGTGACCGTGGACGTTCCGGTCGGCGGTTGCGTGTAGCTCACGGTGATCGGACCGACGCTGGTGCCAGAGGCCAGGGTCGCCGGCATGCCGGTGAGGGTCACCACACCCGTGCCGGAGTTGTAGCTATAGGTCGCGCCGGCGGGCAGCCCGCTCAGTGTAGGCGCGACCGAAAGGCCGGACGCCAGCGTCAAGCCGAAGGCCACACCACTCGCGGAGCTCGGACCGTTGTTGGTATAGGTCACCGTGCCTGACACGGTTTGACCGGCGTTCACGCTGGCCGGGAAACTCACGGCACTGGCGAGATCGGCCTCGGCTGCTCCCGCGATGGTGGCCGTGGCGGTGTTGTTGGCCGGATTCGGATCTGCAGTGCTGGCGCCGATCGTCGCCGTGACCGTAGAGCTGCCCGAGGCCGGCTGGGTATAGCTCACCGTGATGGGCCCGACCGTAGCCCCCGATGTCAGCGTCGTCGGCATGCCGGTGAATGTCACGACACCCGTGCTCGCGGTGTACGCATACGTGGCGCCCACAGGCAGGCCAGTCAAGACGGGCGCCGCCGATAGATTGGACGCAAGAGTCAAGCCGAAGGTCACGGCGCTGGCGGAACTCGGACCGTTGTTGGTGTAGGTCACCGTTCCGGACACGGGTTGTCCGGCATTGATGCTGGCCAGGAAGGAAACGGCACTCGCGAGATCTGCCTCGGCCACACCGGTGATGGTGGCGGTGGCAGTGTTGTTGGCGGAATTCGGATCGGCGGTCGTGGCGCCGATCGTGGCCGTGACGGTGGAAGTTCCGGCCGGCGGTTGCGTGTAGCTCACGGTGATCGGGCCCACCGAGGCGGCCGAGGCGAGCGTGGTCGGCATGCCGGTCAAGGTCACGACACCGGTGCTGGAGTTGTAGCTGTAGGTCGCACCGGCCGGCAGACCGCTCAAAATCGGCGCGGCCGGCAGATTGGCCGACAGCGTCAAGCCGAAGGTCACGCCGCTCGCGGAGCTCGGACCGTTGTTGGTGTAGGTCACCGTGCCGGACACGGGTTGTCCGGCATTGACGCTGGCCGGGAAGGAAACGGCACTCGCGAGATCTGCCTCGGCCACACCGGTGATGGTGGCGGTGGCAGTGTTGTTGGCGGAATTCGGATCGGCCGTCGTGGCGCTGTCGGTGGCCGTGACGGTGGAAGTTCCCGTCGGGGGTTGCGTGTAGCTCACCGTGATGGGGCCGACACTGCTGCCGGAAGTCAGCGTGGTCGGCATGCCGGTGAAGGTCACGACGCCGGTGCTGGTGTTGTAACTGAAGGTCGCGCCCGCGGGCAGCCCGGTCAACGTGGGTGCGGCCGGCAAATTTGCCGACAGCGTCAGCGCAAATGTGGTGCCGGCGGCGGTGCTCGGCCCATTGTTGGTGTAGGTCACCGTGCCCGACACGGGTTGCCCCGCATTTACCGTCGCCGGAAATGTCACTGAGCTCAACAGGTCCGCCGATGCGGTGACCGTGGTGGTCACGGTCGACGTCGGTGTGGCGTTGCTGTTGACCAATCCCGCCGGCGGCGTCACAGAGCCGACATTGGTGATGTTGGCGGTGCCTGCCGTGCCGCTCACCGTGAACGTCACCGAGCCGCCATTCGGCAGAGTGGGAATGGCAATGCCCGCGCCGGTCAGATTCGCAACCGTGACATTCCCGGCGGCGGGACAGGCCGCCCCACCGGTGGCCGCGGTACAGGTCACGGCGGTCTGCGTGAAATTGGCGACCACCGCGTCCTGCACCAGGAATCCATTGGCGGCCAGCGGCCCCGAGTTGGCGACCAGCAGCGTGTACGACAGCGTTGCGCCCGCGGCAACCGTTGCAGGCCCGGTCTTGGTGATGACCACGTCGGCGCGATTGGCGGTGTTGGTGAATAGGCAGGACACTGCGTCGCCGAAATGCAGCGCAGGGAATGAGTAGGTCGTGACCGCTTGATTGCTCGGCAGGGTCGTCGAGGAGCTGCCGGTCGTCAGGTTGGTGCAGGTCAGCGACTCCGCATAGTTCGCGAGCGTGCCGGTGCTTCCCGCGGCCATCACCTCGCTCACCACGAAGGGGAAGCCGGCTGCGTCGGTGTCGACGACCGCCGCAGTAAACGGACCCAGGGTCGCGCCGGTGGTGGTGCCTGTGGCAAGCGCCGTACCGCTCGAGTTCTTGATGCTGTAGCTGAACTGATCGGTGGTGAATGCGCGCGCCGTGGCGTATTGCACGTTCAGCGCCAGGGATGCATAGCGGATCGCGAACATGGAGCCCTGCAGGCCGTTGCCCACCATGGTGGTGGACACCTGCGTCGGATTGTTCAATGAGCCGAATGCGTAAGCACCGACGGTGCCGGCAGCGCCGGTCTCGGTCACCGTGGCGGTGCCGAGGCCCGACACTGTGGGATACACCGTGCCGTTCGCAATCTGAGCCAGCTGCACCCAGGCCGCGCCGTTGGTAGTGAAGCTGAGCGACTCCCCGCCGTTGGTGGACTCGCCGTCCGCGCCGACGAGATCGTAAGTGACCGTCGCGCCGCTGCCGGGAGGCGGCGTCACCACGATGTTGTTGAGAACCGCCGTCACGGTCGAGCCGGTTTGGGCTTCGTACAGAACGGGAAGGCCCGGGATCCCGATGAATCCGGTGTGACCTATGGCGGAGCCGCTCCAGGACGGCGACGCGGTGGGGGTTATTGCCGGACTGGCTTTATTGGTGGTGACGTTGAGAGTGAAGCTGAGCGTCGAGCCATCGGGCAGGCTGTAGGTAAACGGCTGACCCGCGCCCCGTGCAAGCGTATCGTTATAGCTGGTGAAATCCAGCCAGCAATAATCCTGAAAATCGCTGGGCGCATCGCCTTGAGTGGTCGCCGGCGCGCATGTGCTGGCAGCGGCAGAGCCTGCAGCGGCCAACGCCAGGAGCAGCCATGCCAACCCCAATCGCAAGCCGAATTTGCGGGGGAATAGGCGAAAATCTGCGCGGTCCGAGATTCTTTCGGACACGCATTCCCGACGCTGCATCCCTCGCGTGAACATGACCACGAGATTACATATTGCACTGCGGAAGACCTGTGAACGCGTGCGCAAAAGGCGCCCGCAACCAACTGCAGATTGATGAAACCGAGAGGTACGTCCGCTAGATCCGGTACTGCGTCACGGACTGCGTTGTAGGACGCGACGGGTTGCTTTTAAGTCCCGCCCTTAAGCTAGGCGCCGGTCTTAAGCTGTTCCGGAATGAATTTTTGCAGGACCGCCTTACGCATGAGGTCCGGCGGCAGCAATCCTTGAGCCAGGATGAAGTCGTGAAATCGCCGCTGGTCGAACTTCGCTCCCAGTGCCTTCTCGGTTTCCTTGCGCAGCTGCAGCAGCCGGGTGTAGCCGTAGAAATAGCTGTTCGCCTGGCCGGGCGCGCGGTAAGTGAATCGTTCCACTTCCTCCTTGGCAAACGCGTGGGACAGCACCACATCGGTCTCGAGAATCCGATACGCATCCGCCGGCTGAAGTTTTCCGGACTGCAGCTCCGGATCGACGAATGCCCGCACCGCGCGCAGCAGGCGCAGGTCCAGCGACATGAGCTGACCCTCCAGCGGCATGTAGGGCTTGATCAGATATTCCGAGTACAGGCCCCATCCTTCGACATTGGTGGAATTGAAGGCGTATTGCGCGCGCGCCAGTGAAACTCCATGTTCCAGCATGGAGTCGAATTGCAACTCGTGTCCGGGCCGCGCCTCGTGCGCGGTCAAGGTCCATGCCACCGCGTCAAAGGTGAAATCGTCGTACTTGTCCTCGGCTCCGCCGCTCGCCGAGGGGATGTTGAGCGGCAGGATGAATTCGCCGCGCTGCCCGGTATTGTGCAGGAACGGCGGCGCTTTCATATGCGGGGCCGGTTGCTGCGCGGTCTCCGCCGCGCTCGCCAGGCGGATGATCGCCGCCCGATTCGGCAAGGTCACGATGTGCTCGCGCACGATGACGGTCTCGATGTCCTTGAGCCGTTTCTCGTAGAACGGCAGAATGGCATCGCCCGTGATCTGCTGCTTTTTCAGCGCGGCGATCACATCGCGGTAGTCGCTCGAGGGGAGCTTGCGCTGCTTGGCAATCTGCGCGGCGATGGGCGCCATCTCGTCCTGATATTCCTTGAATGCCGCATGCGCCATCTCGGCAATCTTCGCCGGCGGAATGTCGATGCCGAACTTCTCGAAGTTCAGCGCATATTCATCGGGCGGCAGCCTGAAATCCGTGCGCGCCTTGGGCAGCAAATTCGAGCGGATCCAGGCGTCGTAATCGGCCAATTGCGCCTTGAGCTTCTCGTAGGCGCTTTCCCAGCCGGTCAATTGGTACTTCTTGAACAGCGTGGGGATCTCGGCGACATAATTGGAGTTTCGCCCCAGCTCGGTTTCGAGCTCGCCCTTTGACGGATAGATCACGTCCGGCTTGGCGATCTGCTCTTTTTCCCTTTGCAACAGCAGCTCGGCATACGGCTGGGAGCCGGGTTCGAGGCCGGCATATTTGCGCAGCCGCGCCAGCGCGGCCGGCCGGCGCTCGGCGGCGACTTGATCGTCCAGCAGGGTGCGTAAGCCCTGGTAAATGTCCTGGCTGGCGTTGTTGAACGGCACCTCGCGACGCAGGTCGAAATCCTGCTCGCGGTCCTGAAGATCCATGGCACGGATCAGGATCTGCAAATCCTCCGCCACGTTGAGATCCTTTTCCTGCGGCAGCTGAGTCTTGATCTTGCCGACCACCGCGTCGCGTTCGGATCGCTCCGCCAGCTCATCCGCAAGCGTCGGTAAGCTGATCAACGCATCGTACTGGCTCAATCCCTGCGAGGAGCCGTATTCGGGAGAATGGTGGATCTGCACGTCGAGCAACATCTGCGTGTAGCGATTGCTGTCCGCGATCCATGCCGGTTCAGGCGCGGTTTGGGCGGCCACGGTCGAGGCGAACAGAATCGCGGCCAAGGCGCATTGGGATGTTTTCATGGGTTGCCCAGATTGCTGGTGCGGCGAATGAAGCCTGCGACATTGTCGTGCAGCAGCTTGAGCGAGGTGTCCTTGGCGTACACCATGTGGCCCGATTCATAGAACTTGTAGTCGATGTTGGCCTGCAAGGCGGCGGGGATCGGCAGATGGTGCATCTCGTAAACTCCTTGGTAGAACGGGGTCGCGAGGTCGAAGTAGCCGGCGTTGAGCTGCACCTTCAGGTTGGGGTTCACCTTCATTGCGTTCGCAAGGTCCGGCATGACATTGGTGCCCTGGACGGAGGATGCCGGTTGCTGGCTCTGGCCGGGCAAGCGGTGCTGGAAATTCCAGGTGCGGAAGGTGGGAATGCTCGACTTGAAGGCCTTGCCCTCGCCGTAGTGCAATTCCCGGCGCGCGTAATCGTTGAACGCGGAGACGTATGCCGAGCTGAGCGCGGAGGATTGTGGGTCATAGTCCGCGCGCTGGCTCAAAGGGTCGATCTCGGGCCCGGAGAAGCGTGTGTCGAGGCGGCCCGTGGTCATGCCGTCGTCGCCTTGCAATGTCTGGCGGAATTCGCCGCCGTCGATCCTTAGATCCGCCTTGAGGATGTACTCGATGGGCAGGCCGGTGTACTCGTGCAGCTTCGCGGCGACGGCGCTGCGCTGCGCCGCGCTGAGCTCGGACCCCGCGGCAAGCGCGCGCGCGTAATCCCCCATCGCGAACTGCTCGACTTCGGCGAGCAGCGCTTCGAGATCCTTGTGCTCGCCCGGCAGCTTGTGGTGATACCAGGCCGTCGCGGCATAGGTCGGCAGCACCGTCTGGTAGGGCAGGTCGATGCCGGGGTTTCCCGTGGGCCGGTCCGGGCTGAGATCGAAATTCAGGATCTGCGACAGCAGGATCACCCCATTGAAATCGGTGGAGCGTTCCGACTGCAGTAAATTGACGAGCACCGCGGAGCGCGGCGTGCCGTAACTCTCGCCGAACAAATATTTGGGAGAATTCCAGCGGCCATACTTGGAGAGAAATTGCGAGATGAATTCCGCGAAGGCATAGGCATCCTGATCGACGCCAAAAAAAGCCTTCTCCTTGTCCTTGCCCGTGATGCGGCTGAAGCCGGTGCCGGGAGCATCGATGAACACCAGATCGGTTGCATCGAGCAGGCTGGCCGAATTGTTGACGATGGAATACGGCGCCGCCGGCGTGTGCGCGTCGGTGGAGGTGACGATCCGCCGCGGGCCGAAAGCTCCCATGTGCAGCCAGACCGTCGAGGAGCCGGGGCCGCCGTTGTAAAAGAACGTCACCGGCCGCGGGCCGCCGCCGTTCTTGAAGTAGGCGACGTAGAACATCGATGCTTCGGCGGTGGGATTTCTCGGTTCATCGCCTTGGGCCGCGGCGGGTTCCTTGTCCGCCTTCGGATCCCGCGGCACGTCATCCCAGTCGCGGGGATGGATCACGAACGTGCCCGCGATTGCTTGGTAGCCGATCGCCTGGCCGCCGATGGTCACGCTGCCGGTGCTGACCTTGGACTCGGCCTTGAAAGGCTCGAACCTGCCGCCCTCCGGCTTCTCGGGCTTCTCCGTCTCATCCGCCTTTTTGTCCGGCGAGTCCGCTGCGGCGGGCGCCGCAGCCATCGATGATGCGGCGGTGAGCGCGAGCGCTGCCCCGCAGGTCAATCCGCGCAGCGATCCGAAGAGTGTTGTCACAGCCGACCCCATGCTTTGTTGATAGGTGCAAGTCCCGCAGGTGCAAGTCTAGCGGAACCGATTTCGCTATGGCGATACCATGTCGCCATGCCCAAGCGCGCGTTGTTCCTGGTTATCGCCTGCAGCCTCGCGGCGCCGAGCCTGGCACGCTCCGGGCTTGAGTCTCGGGTGGCGCGGATTGCGGCTCGGCATCACGGGCTGGTTGCGGTATTTGCTGAGGACTTGTCTACAGGAAAGACTGTCGCGTTGCGATCCGATGAGCCGGTGGCCACTGCCAGCGTGATCAAGCTGGCGATCCTGTACGAGGCGATGCGCCAGATTCGCCAGGGCCATGCGCACTGGAACGACCCGGTAACCGTGGGCGGCGATGATCAGACCGCCGGTTCCGGCGTTCTCGGCTATTTCGACGCGCCGGCCACATTGACCCTGAAGGACGTACTTTTCATGATGATTGCGGTCAGCGACAACACCGCGGCCAATGTGGCCATCGACAGGCTGGGGCTTCAGGCCATCAACGATGAGCTGGGGCGTCTTGGGCTGAAGAGCACCTGGCTGTACAAGAAAATCGGCAAGCCTTCACCCATCCCGATGCCCGCCGACCAGAAGCGCTTTGGCCTGGGAAAAACCACCGCGGCCGAAATGGCGACGCTGATGCGCCGAATCGTCACTTGCCGGCTGGGAGCGGCGGACGATCCGCCCACGGAATCGGATCTTGCGATCTGCGCCATCACGCTGCACATGCTGCGATCGCAGTTCTACCGCGACGGCGTGCCGCGCTACCTCGAGGCGGACGACAGCTCGGAGGACGGATCGGCGATCGCCAACAAGACCGGCGCGCTCAACGCGGTGCGCAACGATGTCGCCGCCATCGCGACCAAGAACGGCCTGGTGATCGTGTCGATCTTCACCTGGGACAACGCTGATCGGAGCTGGACGGACGACACCGAGGCCTATTTGACTCTGGCACGGATCGCGAAGGCGGTCGTGAATGCCTGGTCGCCAAACGGCCTGGACACGCAGGCCTTCAGGCTCACGCCGTCTGGGATAGATCCGGAGCCGCCTCAGAGTCGGAACTAGCCGCGCCGAACCACGCGAGGCTCGCGTGCAGCGCCACCACATCGCCCACGATGAGCAGCGCCGGAGACTCGAGATTGGCGCCCGATGCGGCCGCGGCGAGCGTGCCGAGCGTGGCCGTGATCACGCGTTGCCGGGCGCTGGTGCCGTGAACCACAATGCCGGCCGGGCGGTCGGCCGGCGCGCCGTTCGCAGTGAGCTTTGCCACGATGTGCTCCAAGCGCGCGAGACCCATGTAGAACACGGCGGTGATGCCGGGCGCGGCCAGCGCCCGCCAATCGGGCTCGTTGCCGTTGCCGTCGGCATGACCCGTCACGAAGCTCACGCTGTGTGCATGATCGCGATGCGTGAGCGGTATACCGGCGTAAGCGGCACAGCCTGCCGCCGCAGTGATGCCCGGGATCACGGAGAAGCTGATTCCGGCGCGGGCGACGGCCTCGAGCTCTTCGCCGCCACGGCCAAAGATGAACGGATCCCCGCCCTTCAGGCGTACCACGCGCCTGCCTTGGGCCGCGTGAAGGATCAACAGCTCATTGATTTCGTCCTGCGTGGTGCCGATACCGCCGGCGGCCTTGCCCACGCAGGTTTTCTGCGCATCGCGGCGCGCCAGATCAAGCACGCCCTGCGACACCAAGCGGTCGTACAGGATGACGTCCGCGTCCTGCAGCGCGCGCAGAGCCTTCAAGGTGAGCAACTCCGGGTCGCCGGGTCCGGCGCCCACCAGAGTTACCTCACCGGCGCCGCGTGGCGCCATCGAGGTCTTGGTCAGCAGCAGTTGCGCAATGCGCTCTGCGCCGCGCACGTCGCCCTCGATGAATCGGCGGCTCGCGGCCCCATCGACGATGGTCTCGAAGAAGCGCCGCCGCTCTTGGCTGTCGCGCAGCCGGCTGATCGCGCTGTTGCGCAGCTTGCGCAACCACAATGCCAGCTCGCCAACGCGCTTGGGGATGAGGGCCTCGAGCCGCTCCCGCAGCCGGCGTGCCAGCACCGGCGATGCGCCTCCCGTGGAAATCGCCACCAGCACCGGGTCGCGATCGATGATGGCGGGCACGATGAAGCGCGAGGCCACGCGATCGTCGACGACGTTCACGGGGATGGCGCGCGCATCCGCCATTTTGGCGATCCAGCGATTCAGCGCGCGGCTCGCGGTGGCGACGATCACCAGACGCGCACCCTCGAGGTCCTCCGGAATGAATTCGCGTATCTTCAGCTGCAGGCCGCCGCTCACGGCGCGCGCCACCAATTCGGGTGCGATTTCAGGCGCGACCACCGTGATCAGCGCACCGCTGCGTTCCAACAGCGAGACCTTGCGCAGCGCGACCTCGCCGGCGCCCACGACCAGCACCTTTTGTCCGGTAAGATCGAAAAAAACGGGAAAGTAGTTCACGTCCTGGTCCTTTGCTTCATGCGCCGGCCGCGAGCTTGCGGCGCGGTTGCAGGCCGCATTCGCGCGTCTCATCGCTTTCCCACCACCAGCGTCCCGAGCGCTCTTCTTCGCCCGGCCGCACGGCGCGCGTGCACGACGCGCAGCCGATGCTCGGGTAGCCGATATCGTGCAGCCGGTTGTAGGGCAGCCGCCGGTCGCGGATGTAGTCCCAGACATCCCGCTCAGTCCACTCCAGCAGCGGGCTGACTTTGTACAAACCATAGTCGGCGTCCCACTCGGTGGGCGCCGCGAGCGCCCGGCTCGCGGACTGGCCGCGCCTGACGCCGGTCACCCAGGCGGCGCGGCCGGCCACGGCGCGCCGAAACGGAGCCACCTTGCGCACCGCGCAGCATCCGCGGCGTTGCTCTACGCCGTCGCGAAAGCCGTTGATGCCATTGTTCCCGACCCACTGCTCGAGCTGCGCGGTGTCCGGATAGTAAATCCGCAACTTGCGTCCGTAGTGGCGCTGCACTCGCTCGATGAGATCGTAGGTTTCCGGGTACAGCCTGCCGGTGTCCAGGGTGAATATGTCGATATCCGGAACCGAGCCCCAGATCAGGTCGGTGAGCACCATGGACTCGGCGCCTAAGCTATTGGCATAGCAGACATTCTTATACTGCGACACCGCGGCGCGAAGCTGCGAGATGCTGTCTTGCGCGCGCTCGCGCAGGGCTTTGGGGAGTTCGGACATGGCCCAGCGACTATAGGGCGGGCATGGGTAGGAGGAAACGAACCATAGAGCATGACGACATGCCGATTCGTGATAGCGCCAGGGCCGCCGTAGACTAATATCCCAGTTGCTCGGGAAAATCACTCAAACAGGGCCGCGGCACCGATGAAGCTTCAACAGTTGCGCTATTTGGTGGCGGTGCACGATAACGGCCTGAACATCACCGCTGCGGCGCGTCAATTGCACACCTCGCAACCCGGGGTCAGCCGCCAGCTCAAGCTGCTGGAGGATGAACTCGGCTTCAAGCTGTTCGAGCGCGAGGGGCGCGCGCTGACCCGCACCACCGCCGCCGGCGAAGAAATCATTTCGCGCGCCACCAGCATCCTGCGCGAAATGCACAACATCCGCCGTACCTCGGCGGAGCTGCGCAAGGCCGACGGCGGCACCCTGTCGATCGCCACCACCCATACCCAGGCACGCTATGTGCTGCCGCAGGTGATTCGCACATTTCGCATGCATTACCCCAAGGTTCGGCTGCACCTGCATCAGGGCACATCCGAACAGATCGCTGAAATGGTGGCGCGCGATCGCGTCGACTTCGCGATCGCAACCGGCTCGGAGGAATTGTTTCCGCATCTGGTGCGCCTGCCGGTCTACCGTTGGCATCGAGCGGTGGTGGTGCCGCGCGGCCATCCGCTGGCCAGCGCCGGGAAGCTGACGCTGAAGAAGCTCGCCGAATATCCGATCGTCACCTATGTATTCAGCATCTCCGGCCGATCCTCGCTGCCCGCGCTGTTCGAAACCGCAGGGCTGTCCCTCGATGTGGCACTGACGGCGCGCGACTCGGATGTGATCAAGACCTACGTGCGAATCGGCTTAGGGGTCGGCATTCTGGCGCGGCTCGCCATCGATCCGGTGGCCGATGCCGACCTGGTGGTGCTCGACGCGGCGCATCTCTTTGAAGGCCATACGACATGGATCGGCTTTCGCCGCGGCGCGCTGCTGCGCGCCTACATGTACGAATTCATCGAGCTTCTCGCGCCGCATCTGCCGCGCAAACTGGTGCGCGATGCGGAGAAACTGGAGACGCAGCAGGAGGTCGATCGTCTGTTGGTGGATGTGCAGCTGCCGCTGCGCGATGTGCCTTAGGAGCCGGCTTGGTTGCGGAACGCAAGTTGGTATGCGAGGCCGGCATCATTGGTCGGCTGATAAGCGGCCGAAAAACTCGACAGGGCGCCGCCGGCGGCCGCGAAATCGCTTTCCGCCAACTCGAAGCTGTTGAAGCCGCAGCGCGCCATGAAAAACAGCTGATCCTGCCGCACGTAGCCCGAGGCGCGAAGCTCGCCGCCGAATTTCCAGCGCTCGCGCAGCAGCCTACCTTGAGAATAGCCGCGCCCCTCGCCCGGGCCGGAGAACTCCGCCGCGACCAACGCCAGCCTGGATAGATCCGGAGCCAGCCGCTCGACATCGCTCGCGGGCGCCAGCAGCACGCCCAACGGGCCGGTTCGGGAAATCCACAGATCGCGAGTCTGGATCCAGCGCTCAAACGGCACGATCAGCGGCGCGGCGCCGTCGACCGAGCTCTCGGCCACGTAGCGCCACTCATCGACGACGATCTGGCCGTCACGCAGCAACCGACGCGGCATAGACCCTTTCCTTGAATGGCTGAATTCCCAGGCGCTGCACGGTATCCAGAAAGCGCTCCTCGGGGCGCCGGCGCTCGACGTAAACCTCCAGCAAACGTGCAATCGTGTCCGCGACCTCGGACTTGGCCACCGACGGTCCGATGACCGTGCCCAGCGACGCGTTCTCGCCCGCGGCGCCGCCGATGGTGATCTGATACCACTCGCTGCCGCCCTTATCGACGCCAAGAATGCCGATGTGCCCGACGTGATGATGTCCGCAGGCGTTCATGCAGCCGGACATCTTGATCTCGAGCTCGCCCAGGTCATACACATAGTCGTAGTCATCGAAGCGCTCGTTGATGAGCGCCGCCACGTCGATGGTGCCCGCGTTGGCGAGGCTGCAAAAGTCCAGTCCGGGACAGGCGATCATGTCGGTCAGGGTGCCGATGTTCGGCGTCGCCAGGCCGACCCGCTCGAGCGCCTGCCACAGTGCGAAAGCCTCACCCTGCTCGACATCCGCCAACAATAGATTTTGGCTGTGCGTGACGCGCACCTCGCCGAAGGCGTAGCGCTCGGCGAGATCGGCGACCAACGCCATTTGCGCGGCGGTCGCATCTCCGGGCGCAACACCGGGCTTCTTCAGCGAAATGAACACCGCGCGATAGCCCGGTATCTTGTGCGGCGTGGTGTTGTAACGGTACCAGGCGCGGAACGCCGTGCTCTTGGCGAGAGCGGGCTCGGAGTCAGGCAGCGTGCGGTAGGCGGGTGCGGGGAAAAAGCCGCGCATGCGCGCAATCTCGGCGTCGCTGACCCGCGGCGCTGTGTCGCGGATCGATGCCCATTCGGCTTCGACCCGGCGGCGGAATTCCTCGATGCCGAGCGAGCGCACCAGGATCTTGATGCGCGCCTTCTGCAGGTTGTCGCGCCGTCCTTCGAGGTTATAGACCCGCAGCACCGCCTCGAGGTAGGACAGAAGATGATCGCGCGGCAGGAACTCCCGCACCACCTGGCCGATGATGGGCGTGCGGCCAAGTCCGCCTCCGGCAAGAATCTCGAATCCCAGCTCGCCCTCCAGGTTGCGCACGATGTGCACGCCCACATCGTGCACCAGCGAAGCCGCGCGGTCCTTGGCGGCGCCGGTGACCGCTATCTTGAATTTCCTGGGGAGGTAGCTGAACTCCGGATGGAATGTCGACCACTGGCGGATGATTTCGCACCACGGGCGCGGGTCCTCGAGTTCGTCCGGCGTCACGCCGGCGAGATGATCCGAGGTGATATTGCGGATGCAGTTGCCGCTGGTCTGGATGGCGTGCATCTCGACGCCGGCGAGCTCGGCCAGGATATCGGGCACAGCTTCAAGCTTGGGCCAGTTGAACTGCAGGTTCTGGCGGGTGGTGAAGTGACCGTAGCCGCGGTCGTAGCGCTGCGCGATGCCTGCCAGCGTGCGCAACTGCGCCGACGATAACAGCCCGTAGGGAATGGCAATCCGCAGCATCGGCGCATGCTTCTGGATGTACAGGCCGTTTCTCAAGCGCAGCAGCTTGAACTCATCCTCGCTGAGCTCACCGGCGAGAAAACGCCGGGTCTGATCGCGAAACTGGGCGACGCGCTCATTTACCAACGTCTTGTCGACGGCGTCGTAGCGATACATGCTTGCACGTTACGGCGGGTGCGCCCGAACCGGCCAATACCACTCCTGCATAAGCTAATAACCGTAAGTCGGACTCACGTCGCAGTGCAGCGACCAAAAGCCCTCAGGCGCTTCCCAAAACCGTGATTCGCTCGACAGAGCCGTTCCGCCGTTCGGTGCAGCATCGCATTTAGAAACCATTAGGGCCCAAATCAGGTGACAAAAGAGCTGACGGAAGTGTTGGTGGAACCGGACACTTACCATGTCTCGCCCGAACCAATGCTCATGGTCGCCGATCTGCACGGCGCCCTGGCGCTGTGCCTGCACGACGAGGGTCGCGCGGTCGGTGGCCTGCTGCACTTGCGATTCATGGGGGGCAACGGGCGTCCCAGCGACGTCACCGACAACACCCTGACTTCCGTGTTGGTGGTCCTGGACCGCTTCAAGCGCGCCGTGCTCGGCAACTCCCTGCCGCGTGAGGATATTCAGGCGCGGATTCTCGCGCACGCGCTGCCTCCCACTAGCGCCCTGGAACCCAGCGCTTCCCTGGTAGATCTGATCCGAGCCGATCTTGCCGACGGCAAGATTGCCTGCGGCACGCAGATGACGCGCAGGACCGAGTCGGTGCGCGTGTGCTTTCAGCCGGCGGAGGGCCGCGCCTGGATTTGCGGCCCGAACGACCTGCGCGCCACCCGCACGGCGCAGCGCTCAGCCGGTTAAGCAAACCCCGCACCCACCCAGGTGGGCGCCATTGTAAACTCCCAGCCTCGAATCGCTGACGCGCAAGCTTTTGTCGGGGTACCACATGCGAATTGCGATGCTTCTGGCCTTCCTGGTGCTCTGCGCGTGCGCCAGCGACAAGCTTGCCTTGACGCCTCCCGCGGGCGTGGATCTGACCGGCAACTGGAAGCTGAACGAAGCGGACAGCGACGACCCCATGCGCTTGACGCAGGCTCAGTCCGCGGCCGTCAACCAGGCCGGCACCACGAGTTCTACCGGCCGGGCCAGCCGTACTGCCGCCGCTGCGCTCGGACCGGCAACTCCGTCCATCGGCATCTTGGGTGCGGGATTGCGTTGGCCCGGCAAAACCCTGCAGATCAAACAAATTGTAGGTGTGGTCGCGTTCAGCTCGGACGGCCGGAACGTGGTATTCCAGCCCGGCGAACACCAGACCAACAAGCCGCGTTTCTCCGGCGACGATACGGTGCTGCGTGATTCGGACCGGCGGCGCGATGCGCCACCGCCGATTTGCGGCTGGGAGGGCAAGGAGCTGGTGGTGCGCTCCGCCGATCCCGATGACGACATGCCGCCCTATGAGCAGCGCTACAGTGTGTCGCCCGACGGTCAGCGGCTGGTGGAAATCGTCGGTTTCAGAGGCGGGCGTTCGAGCGGATTCACCATGTCGCGGGTCTGGGACCGGGTGCCGTAAATAAAAAAGCCGGGACATGCCCGGCTCTTAAAATTTCCCCATGCCTACGCGGAGCTGGTCTTGAGGCGCCCTCGCGATGATTGGTCCCTTTTTACTTCCCAGAAATCATATTGCGTCGGAGCAACACTCTAGCTGCGCACCGTTCGCGAATCTAGCCTTATTGTGAAGAACCGTGAAAATTAATGTAGCAATAAAACAACAACCGGTGCCGCGCGCCGGCCACGGGACCGAAGCCGCTGTGCAACCGAGTATCCTTAAGTTTTCCGTGCGACCTTAGAACCGGAGGCCTCGTGGCCAAGAACGCGAAGACAGCCAGCATCGACAAGCCCGCCGTGCGCACCCGGCGAGCGTATTTCGATTGCCGGTTCGGGCAACTGCATGTTCGAACCGCATTCCCAACGACCGGTGGCTTCGACGAGCAGGTCACCCTGTTTTGCTTGCATTCCAACGAGGGGTCCAGCCGCAGCTTTGCGCGCTTTCTGCCGGAGATCGCCAATGAGCGCTCGGTCTATGCGCCCGATCTGCCGGGCTCCGGCGAATCGGATCCTCCGCCGACGCCGACACCCGCGGATGCCGCCGCGGCAATTTCGGACTTCGCAAACGATCTGCGCCTGCGCCAGATCGACTTGCTCGGCCTGCGCTCCGGCGCCGAAGTGGCGATTGAGCTTAGCAAGGCGCGGCCGGAACTGGTCAGGCGCCTGGTGCTCATTGGAGTACCTGCACTGGATCAGGCTCCCACCGTCAATCACAAGAGCCTGGTGCTGCGCAACAAGCTCGATACGCAGGCTGCTGCGCAACGCATGAAGAACATTCTTCCCAATGCGCAATTCGCCGACACCTCCGGCAATGCCGAGGACCTCTTGGACGCGGCTCCGCAACTGCTGGCGAAACAGATCGGCGGATTTCTACGCGGGCCCTAGCAGCTTGCCCGCGCGGGGATTTGATTGAGACTCAATAAATACATCAGCGAAACCGGGGCCTGTTCGCGCCGCGAGGCCGACAAATGGATCGAGAGCGGTCGCGTCACCTGCAATGGCGTAGCGGCGGCGCTGGGCACCCAGGTCGGCGACGGCGACGATGTGCGCATCGATGGCAAGCCGATCCAACGCCGCCGCACGCAGATTTACATCGCGCTCAACAAGCCGGTCGGCATCACCAGCACCACCGAAGCGCACATCGAAGGCAACATCGTCGATCTGATCCGCCACACCGAGAGGATTTTTCCGATAGGCCGCCTGGACAAGGATTCGGAAGGCTTGATATTGCTCACCAATGACGGCGACATCGTCAATGAGATCCTGCGCGCGGAGAACAATCATGAAAAGGAATACGTGGTCACGGTGGACCGTCCGGTCACCGATCTGTCGCTGCGCATGATGGGCGACGGCGTCAAGATCATGGGCCGGCTGACCAAGCCCTGCAAAGTGAGCCGGGTGGATCCGGTCACCTTTCGAATGATTCTCACCCAAGGACTCAATCGCCAGATTCGCCGCATGTGCTCGGCGCTCGGCTACAAGGTGCGGCACCTGCGGCGAGTGCGCATCATGAACATCCAGTTGGGTTCGATGGCCCCGGGTGAATGGCGGAATTTGACGGAGCGCGAACTTGCCGGCTTGTTGCCGCGAGCTCCCGGCAAGCCATCACCCTAGGCGCAACTCGGCGGAGGCGACGCCTTCGGACCATTTTCGGCCGCTGGCGACGCGCCAATCAGGATCCTGCGCCTTGGCCGCGAGCCAGCCAAAAAAATCCTGTCCCTGATTGGTCCAGTAGGCATAGCTGAACAGCACGCCGCCGGTACTCGATGCGATGGTAAATCGCCTGCGAAACCCAAAGCTCGCGAGGCCGCGGGTGCAGGTGATGCGCGGCGAATTCTCCGACAATGCGTATTGACTGGCGCCCACCTGCAGGCGCAAGCGCCCCGCTTGGGCGTAAAGACAAACGTTCGGCTGTGACGCGCGAATCAGCGCGATGCCGTGCACCAGCCTCGGGGGTTCGTCGTACGCGGTCCAGGTACCGCCGAGCGCGTGCCACTGCAGCACCATTCCGTGGCGGCGAAAGTCGATCACCGAAATGGTGCCGGCGTTGTCCGAGGTCATGCTTGCAGCATGCCTCATAAATCGCTCAATGAGAATCTCGATCAGCCGTGGCGGCGAAGGCGCCTTCCACGATGCTCGCGGTGAGAAGCTGCGGCAACACCACCGGATCGGTGCTTCCGGGCTTGGAGTTGTAGACCACGTACAGAGGCACGCCGGCCCGGCCGAAGGCGGCCAACGCCTTGGTGATCGCCGGGTCCTGGTTGGTCCAATCGCCTTTCATGAGTGCCACGCCTTTGTCATGAAACACCCGCTGCACTGCCGAATCCGCAAAGGCGTTGCGCTCGTTGACCAGGCAGGTCAGGCACCAGCTCGCGGTGAAATTTACCAACACCGGCTGGCCCGCCGACTTCAATTCAGCAAGCCGCGCCGCATCGTAGGGCTGCCATTCGCCGTCCGCGCGCGCAGCGGCCGCCGCGGCAGTCGCAGGATGCAAGGCGCTGCCCGCGAATTGCACGGGCAGCGCAATCGCGATCAGCGCGGCCAGCGCAGCGGTGGTCAGCGCGGCGAGGCGGCCCCGGCGCGAACTCAACTTGGATCGTTGATAGGCCCAAGCGGCCAGCGCGACGAGAATCGCTCCGGCCAAGGCGGCGGCCAAGCCGGACGAGGTCTGCTGCGCGAGCACCCATAGCAGCCACGCGGCAGAGGCATACACCGGAAAGGCGAGCACCTGCTTCAAAGTGTCCATCCACGCGCCGGGTTTGGGCAGTGCAGAGCGGAACCAGGGGGCGAAGGACAGCACGACAAACGGCAGCGCAAGACCCAACCCTAAGGCCGCGAAGATGCACAGGGCGACACTTGGCGATTGGGTGAGTGCCGCACCAACGGCAGCCGCCATGAACGGCGCCGTGCAGGGAGTCGCCACCAAGGTCGTCAGCACTCCGGTGAAAAATGTCGCGCGATACCCGCCGCCTTGGGTCAATGCATCGCCGATGCCGCCAAGCTCGCCGCCGATCTCGAACATACCGGACAGGTTCAATCCCACTGCCAGCAGCAGATACACCATGAGCGTGACGAACAGCGGCGACTGCAATTGGAAGCCCCAACCAATCTGCTCGCCGCCGGCGCGCAGCAGCAGCAATATCGCCGCCAGCACCAGCATGGAGGCGATGACCCCGGCGGCAAACACCAAGCCCTTGGTGCGCACCGTGGCCGGATGCTTTTTCGCCTGTTCGGCGAGGCTGATCGCCTTGATCGACAGTACCGGAAACACGCAGGGCATCAGGTTCAAGATGAGGCCGCCCAGAACGGCGAACAGGAGCAGCACGGGAAGGCTGGCGGGCAACTCCTCGACCGTGGCGGCCGTGGCGGCCGCGGCGGCCGTAGGCGCGCCCGCGCCCGCGGCGCTCAGGGTGGCGGAAATTTCCATCGGAACGGCAACCGTATCGGATCCGTTCTGTTCGGTGGCGACGAGCACGCCGCGAACGCTGCTGCCCGATGCCGGAGGTTGGTAGCCGAGCTTCATCGACAGCTCGATGCCGTTGCCGCTGTGCGCGAGAGTTTGTGGGGCGGCGTAGTCGATCCCGCCCTCGTCATAGGGAAAAAACTGCAGCGACTTGATCTGCGCGAGCGTGGCCCCCCATTCCTTGCCGAGCGCGATAATGAGCCGGCCATCCTGAATTCGCGCTGCCACCGCGGCCGGCGCCGCGCTCGCCAGGTCGCTGCGCGCTGCCGCGAACAGGGAGGCTTCGGCGGGATCGATTGGGCCGGCCGCGCTGCTTTGGGCCAAGCTCAAGTGCAAGTCGGCGCTTTCCGGAACGCAGATGTCGGCGCAAACCAACCAGCTGGCCTTCGCGGACAGCGTGATCGGGGCGCCGGCCGCGAGGCTCTGGGGCGCCACCATGCGCACCAAGTGCACGGCGTGCCCGGCATAGCCGTAATTTACCAAGGGAGGCAGCTCGAAGCGATGCGGCGTGGTCCAGACGATGTCCCCGGCGCTGAATCCGGCCGGCAGCGTCCAAACCAGCTTGGTGGCCTGCCCGGAGTCGCCGGGATTGCGCCAGTAGGTATGCCAGCCGTCCCGAATATCGAGCGCGAGGGCAACCCAAAATACCTGGCCGGGACCGACGCTGGTGACTTCGCTCGCCAGGTGCGCCCTGACGTTGTCGGTTGCGACCACGGCGCCCGACAGGGCGTGGACGGCCGGCGAAGCCAGCAGCAGGCCGAGAAGCCACAAGCGGAATGTGCGCATACGCCGTATGTTACCCAATTAATGCCGGCTCAGAGTGCGCGCCCCGCGGTGTGTGCCGCGGCTCACAGTCCTGGCAGGAATACCCTCGCGCCGGTGCATGAGCTAATGTAAGCGCGGTCAACGAAAAAGCAGCCCATGCAAGAAAACTACGTAGAACGCATTCTCAAAGCAAAGGTCTACGACGTCGCCATCGAAACCTCGCTGGAAGCGGCGGCCCGCCTGTCGCGCCGGCTCGATAATCGCGTCCTGTTCAAGCGTGAAGACCTGCAGCCGGTGTTTTCGTTCAAGATTCGCGGCGCGTATAACAAGATTGCGCAGCTCTCGAAGATCAGCGCGCAGCGCGGCGTCATCTGCGCGTCCGCGGGAAACCACGCGCAAGGGGTGGCGCTCGGCGCGCGCACCCGCGGCATCCCCGCCGTCATCGTCATGCCCCTGAGCACTGCTGAAATCAAGGTGCAGGCAGTTGCGGACTTGGGCGCGGAAATCGTCCTGCACGGCGATGACTACGATCATGCCTATGAGCGCGCGACCGAGCTTGCCGCTGCGCGCGGGCTGGTGTTCGTGCATCCGTTCGACGATCCGGACGTGATCGCGGGGCAGGGCACGGTCGCCATGGAAATCCTGCGCCAGCATCACGGCGACGATATCGATGCGATCTTCGTGCCGGTCGGCGGCGGCGGCCTGATTTCCGGGATTGCCGCCTATACCAAATCGCTGTATCCGCGCATCAAGATCATCGGCGTGGAACCGGAGGATGCCGCCGGGATGAGCGAATCCCTGCGCGCCGGCAAGCGCGTCACGCTCGAGCGCGTCGGCCTATTTGCCGACGGCGTCGCCGTGCGCAGGGTGGGCGAGGAGACCTTTCGGCTTGCCAAGCAATATGTCGATGAAATCGTGCTGGTGAATACCGACCAGATGTGCGCCGCGATTCAAGACATCTTCGAAGACACCCGCACGATTGCCGAGCCGGCGGGAGCGCTGGCAGTGGCCGGGATCAAGAAATATGCGGCGCGCGAGGCTTGCACCGGCCGCACCTTCATCGCGGTCAACTCCGGGGCCAACATGAACTTCGACCGGCTGCGGCACGTCGCCGAGCGTGCGGACATCGGCGGGCTGCGCGAGGCGCTGCTGGCGGTGCAGATACCGGAGGCGCCGGGATCTTTTCTGCGGTTTTGCGAGGTTCTGGGCGGGCACAGCGTCACCGAGTTCAATTATCGATACGAGGCATCGCAGACGGCGCAGATATTCGTGGGCCTGGCACTTGGGCAGGGCCGGGCGGAACGCGAAACCCTGCTGAGCACGATCGGCGCAGCCGGCTTCGCGGTGCGCGACATGACGGATAACGAAATGGCCAAGCTGCATGTGCGCTACATGGTGGGCGGACACGCGCGCGACCTTCAGCACGAGCGCTTGTATCGCTTCGAATTTCCGGAGCGGCCGGGCGCTCTGCTGAAGTTTCTGCGGGCGATAGGCTCGAGCTGGAATATCAGCCTGTTCCACTACCGCAATCACGGCTCGGACTACGGTCGCGTGCTCGCCGGAATCCAGGTGCCGCCGGCGACGCGCACGGATTTTCTATTGCACCTCGCGGATTTGCAGTACGCCTATACCGAAGAGACCGACAATGCGGCGTACAAGATTTTCCTAGGAAGCGAGTAGCGGCGGGGCTCGATGGCGCTCGCCGATCGCCTATTTGGCCATGCTCGCGGTACTCGCCGTCGACGGGCGCAGGCCGCTCAGCCAGGCCTGCGCGCGACGCACCGCCGGGTCATCGGGGCCGCGGGCCTTGAGCAATATCGGCACCGCGGCGCTCAGTTCAGCGGCCGCTTCGGTCGAATGCCCGAGATGGGCAAGCACATTGGCGTGAATGGTATGCGCCTGGGCGGCGGACGCACCGGAGGGCGAGGAGGTCTCCGCCCAGATCTTCAAGGATTGCTCGCTGCGGGCGAGGGCCTCATCGAATTCATCGCGATCCACCAGCAGGCGTGCGAACTGCATGAGCAGCGTCGCGCGCCATGGGTGCTTGGCCGGTAAGGTCTTGTCGTAAATCGCCAGCGCCTGGCGAAACTCGGCTTCCGCCTCGATAAGATCGCCCTCGTCGTGCAACAGCACGGCGAGGTTCGCGCGCGCGTAGCCGATGTTGTAGTTGTCAGGACTGTGAATCCTGATGTTGGTGTCGAGAACGCTGCGCAGTAGCGGCTCCGCCTCGGCAAACCGGCCTTCGCGCTGCAGCAGCTGGGCGAAATTGGTTTTCGCGTCCACCGAGCGCGGATGCCGGTCGCCGTAGGTATGGTCCAAGCGCCGGATGGCTTCCCGGTACAAAGTCTCCGCCTGCTTCAGGTCGCCCTGATTCTGGGCGACAATCGCCAGATCATAGAGCTGCACCGCGACCCGCGGATGATCGTCGCCGAGCACGCGCCGATCGATGTCCAGGGCGCGCTCATAGGTTTGTTTAGCCAGCGCCCATTGGCGCTCGTTCGAATAAACCCCGGCGAGATTGTCGAGCAATGCGGAAACATCGGTCGGTGTCGCGGCGGTCGCCTGCAGAATGTCGAGGGCGCGCAGGTAGAGATTCTTGGCCTCGCCTGACTGGCCTTGTTGCTGTCTGAGCCTTCCCAGGGCCGCCAAGGCCACTCCGGTCTCCTGGCTGGCGGGGCCAAAGTACACTTGAGCGAGATGCAATGCTTCCTGCACGGGCGTTTCGGCTGCGCTCAAGTCGCCGGCGCCGCTGAGCGCGTGGCTCAATTCCAGCAACGCATCGATGCGCGATCTATCGTGCGCCTCAGGCTGTAGCGCCAACGCGTCGTTCAGCGCCTTCTGAGCGTCCTGGTATTGCCCGAGACTGTCGTAAACCGCGCCAACCGTCGCGAGCAGCGCTGCCTTGGTTGCCGGTTGATCCTGCAAACCGGCTTGCAGGCGCTGCGCGCTCGAGTCCAGGAGCTCGCGCGCAGTGACCTGGTTGCCGCGGTTTTCTTCCGGATCCGACAGCTTGAACAGGTCGACCAGAAAGGTTGATATCTCGCCGGCGCGGATCCGCTCGCGTTCCGCGCGCTCGCGCTGCTCGGCCGCCCGGTCGCGCTCGGCCCCGATTCGTACCGACTGGATGTAGGTCGTGGTCGCAAAGGCGACCACTAGCATGAACACGCTCACGCCCGCGGCGACGGGAAGCCAGTGACGCCGCATGAACTTCGCGGAACGATAGCCCAAGGTATCGCGGCGCGCGATGACGGGCAGGCCGTCCAGGTAGCGCTGAATGTCGCCCGCCATGTGCTGCGATGAGCCGTAGCGCCGTTCAGGCTCCTTGCGCATGGCCATGGAGACGATGTTGTCCAGATCATCGCGCAGAGTCCTCTGCAAACGGCTGACGCTGGTGCTTCTAGCTTCCGCGATGGCCAGTGCGGCGGCGGGCTCGGCATGCTTCAACGCGAGACTCGGCGGGAGCGGGTTCTTCTCGCATATGGCGCGCTCGATGTCGGTCAGGCGCGCCGAGGAAATGACGAAGGGGCTGGTGCCGGACAGCAGCTTGTAGAGCAACACGCCGAGCACGTAGACATCGCTTGAAGTGGTGATGGCCTCACCGCGCACCTGCTCCGGGCTGGCATGGTCCGGCGTCATTACCCGAACGTCTGCGTGGGTGAGGGCCAGGGTGGTTTGACGTACCTGGCGGTCGTCCAACAGCTTCGCTATCCCAAAATCCAGCAGCTTCGGCGTGCCGGATGGCGTCACCAGGATGTTCGTGGGCTTGAGGTCCCGGTGCACGATGAGGTTTTGATGCGCGTAATGCACAGCGGCGCAGACGGTCTGAAACAGCTTGAGGCGCGCCGCAATTCCCAAACGGTTCGAGTCGCAGTAGACATCGATGGGGACGCCATCGACATATTCCATGACCAGGTAGGCTGTCCCATCCGCCAAGGTGCCGCCATCCAATAAATGCGCGATGTTCGGATGATCGAGCTGCGCGAGGATTTGACGCTCCACGCGCAGGCGCGATTGCACGCCGCGCGCCAGCGCACCGCTGTGCACGACCTTAATGGCTACCTGCTGCTCGAATTCCGCGTCCGCGCGTTCAGCGAGGTAAACCTCGCCCATGCCGCCGACCCCCAAGGTGCGCAGCACGCGATACGGTCCGATGCGGTCTCCGATCATCGATCAAAGCATGCGCCGAGGCGCGTGGCTACGGCAAACACCCTGAAGGCCTTGCGGCAAGGTGCTGCTTGCGTGTATTGAGGGTGAAACGCGAGGACAAAATGACGGCCTACACGGTGCTGCGCAAGCCGCGGCATGAGACTGTGCGAATACGCGGATTGAACGTGCACCTGACCCGCTGGGGGCCGGAGCCGGCGTTGGGCGAGGCGCCGATTTTTCTGCTGCATGGTTGGCAAGACACCGGCGACACGTTTCAGTTCATGGTGGATGAATTTGCCCGGGATTGGCCGCTGCTGGCGCTCGACTGGCGCGGCTTCGGGCGCAGCGAATGGCCTCAGGACGGCTACTGGTTCCCGGATTACCTCGCCGACCTCGATGCGTTGCTCGCGCTGTTCTCGCCCGGCGCGCCGGCGCGGCTGGTCGGCCACAGCATGGGCGGCAACATCGCCGCGTTGTACGCCGGGGTGCGGCCCGACCGTGTGCGCAGTATCGTGAATCTGGAAGGATTCGGAATGCCGCGGACCTCGCCGCAGGAGGCGCCCGGCAGGCTGCGTAAGTGGCTGGATGAACTCAAGTCCACACCCCAGCTCAAGGAATACGAATCCTTCGAGCGGCTCGCGGACATCATTCGCGCTCGTTATCCCCGCCTCGACGCCGCGCGAGCCGCATTTGTCGCCGCGGCCTGGGGCCGAGCGGAGGCGAATGGCCGGATCCGGCTATTGGGAGATCCTCGCCACCGGCGCGTGAACCCCGTGCTGTACAAGCGCGAAGACGCGGAAGCCTCTTGGCGTGAAATACGCGCGCCGATTCTGATGATGCTGGGCGAGGATTCCGAGCTGCTGCCGAAATTGGGGAACGCCGGCAGTGAGGAGGCGTTTCGCGCCGTCATGCCGGGCGTCGAATTCGCGCGCGTGCCGGGAGCGGGCCACATGCTGCACCTCGAGAGGCCCGAGCTGGTGGCACCGCTGGCGGAGGCATTCCTGTGCGCTCATTGAATCCGGCCGATGCCATCGGCACGGTTCGTGAGGTTTACGACGGCACGCTCACCTCCGACATCCAGGTGAACACCTTTCGCAATATCGACCGGCTGTTTCCGTTCAATGTGGTTAGGCGCGGGGCCAAGGTTCATGAACTTAAGCCCAGTGATCACCCATTGACCCGAGTCGAGTTCAGCTCCGGCGGCAAGGCTTACGATCTCATCGACTACATGGCATTGAACCGCGTCACCGGCCTGTTGGTGCTGAAGCACGGCAAGATCGCCTTCGAAGACTACGAAATGGGCAATACCGAGCGCACGCGCTGGGTGTCGATGTCCCTGGCCAAGTCGATCACCGCGACATTGGCCGGTGCCGCGATCCACGAGGGACTCATCGGCGGCATCGACGATCCGGTGACCAAGTATGTGCCCCAGCTAGATCGGACCGCCTACGACGGCGTCAGCATCCGGAATCTTCTGCAGATGGCTTCCGGATCGAAATGGGACGAAACCTACACCGATCCAAAGTCGGACCGCCGGCGCATGCTCGAGGCGCAACTGTCGCAACGTGCCGGATCCATCCTGGAGGTCATGGCCGGGCTCCCCAGGGCCTTTGATCCGGGCAGCGTCTGGAATTACAACAGCGGCGATACCTACCTTGCCGCCATGGTGGTGCGCAATGCAGTCGGCCGTTCGCTCGCGCAGTACCTGTCCGAGCGAATTTGGGGGACTTTCGGCATGGAAAGCGACGCTCTGTGGTGGCTGGATTCGCCGCAGGGGGCCGAAATCGGCGGCAGCGGCTTCGGCGCGACCTTGCGTGACTACGGCCGGTTCGGCCTGTTTCTGCTCAACGACGGAGTCGCCGGGAAGCAGAGAATTCTTCCGCCCGGGTGGGTGCGTGAGGCCGGCAGCAGCAAGCGCATCGGCGGCAACCTGGTGAATTACGGCTACTTGTTCTGGTCTTTCGATGTGCCGCGCGGCTCGATTCACGAGGGCGCCTTCAGGGCGCAGGGAATCTACGGCCAGCACATATACATGAATCCCGCCGAGAACGTGGTGATCGTGGTTTGGGGTGCATTGCCCAAGCCGTCGGGTACCGAACCGATTGCGGATAGCGACTTTTTCGCGGCGGCAACCGCCGTCCTCCGCGATTGACGGCACGCGAGTCAGCGTGGTCGACTAGCGCGGATTTGCGACACAGGGTCCAGTGCAATCACGCAAGGGAGAACGACTCATGAAATGCATGTCAACCGCGATCGCGGCGCTCGCCGCCTGCCTGTTCACCTGCGCGGCTGGTGCCGCGACGGAGACAGTCATCTATGATTTCACCGGCGGGAACATCGCCTACAGCGGTGCCTACCCTGGAGCCGCTGTATACCTGGGAGCTGACGGCGTCTTGTATGCCACCGCGAGTGCCGGCGGCTGCGGCGGCGCCTTGCATTGCGGGACCATGTTCCAGCTGACGCCGCCTGCCGCCGGACAGACCGGGTGGACTTTCCTGACCGACTATTTTTTCTGTAACGACGTGGCGCCGCCGCAGGGTGAATCCTGCCTGCTCGGAAATTGGCCGCAGGCTGGCTTGATCACCGACAAAGCTGTGGATGACAGCGGCTCGTTCTATACGACGACCGAATATGGAGGGACCGATAACTTCGGGATTGTCACCAAGATCACACCCCCGGCAGCGGGACAAACCAGTTGGACGGGAAGCGTCGTATGGAACTTTACCAACGGCGTGGACGGCAGCTATCCGCTGTCCGGCCTGATCACCGACGCCGCGGGCAACCTGTATGGGACGGCACCGACCGGCGGCGACTTTGGCAACGGAACGGTGTACGAGCTCAGCCCGCCGGCTGCAGGCCAGACGAGCTGGACCGAGACCACCCTTTGGAGTTTTGCGGGAGGCTTTGACGGGTCGTATCCGGTGGGCGGGTTGATCGCCGACAAGAACGGAGCGCTGTACGGCACCACCTATGCCGGAGGCGGCTACGCAAGCGGCTCGGTGTTCCAGCTGGTGCCTCCCGCACCAGGATCGACTCAGTGGACCGAGAACATCCTCTGGGGCTTTGCCGGCGTCGTCATCGAAGGAGCCGATGGCGCTGGACCCACCGGGACCCTTCTCATGGATTCGCAGGGCAACCTGTATGGCACGACGACCGCCGGCGGCGCCCGGCAGAACTACGGCACGGTTTTCATGTTGTCGCCGCCCGCCGCCGGCCAGACGGCATGGACCGAAACGCTGCTGTTCAGCTTTTCGGGCGACGATGGCGCTTTGCCCTATGGAGAGTTGATCCGCGACAGGGTGGGTCGGTTGTACGGCACCACGTATGGCGGCGGCATCGCGTCCAATACCTCGAGCGGTTTGGGCGGGGTCATTTTCAGGTTGAACCCGCCGGCTGCGGGCTCCACCAATTGGACGGAAACTGTCCTTCACAAATTCACGGGCGGCAACGGTACCGGCGACGGGGCGTCGCCCTATGCCAACCTGGTCGTCGGGCCGGACGACACGCTGTACGGCACCACGGCCTACGGCGGCGGCACCGCCTGTCAGCCCTCCTATGCTCTGGGATGTGGGACGGTGTTTCAAATCACGGGTACGGGTTTCAAGCGCTGAACCCGTGAGCCGACCACCCCTGCCTCCCTTCACCGCGGCCACCGCGACCACCAAGGTGCGCATGGCCGAAGATGCCTGGAACACGCGCGACCCGGCGCGCGTGGCGCAGGCGTACACCTCGGACAGCCGCTGGCGCAATCGAGCGGAGTTCATTCAGGGGCGCGATGCCATCCAATCGTTCTTGGTGCGCAAGTGGACGCGCGAACTCGACTACCGGTTGATCAAGGAGCTGTGGGCACATGCGGAAAATCGCATCGCGGTTCGATTCGCCTACGAATGGCACGACGACAGCGGCCAGTGGTACCGCAGTTACGGCAACGAGAACTGGGAATTCGATGAGCACGGCCTGATGCGATTGCGCATCGCCAGCATCAACGATTTGCCCATCGCCGAGGGCGAGCGCAAATACCACTGGCCGGCCGGGCGGCGCCCCGACAACCACCCTGGATTGAGCGATTTGGGCCTCTAGCAGGCGGGCGTGCAAAGGTGCAAGCACTTGACGGATAATGGATTAGATGGAAAACCACGAGCATGATCACAACCATGACCATGACCATGACCATGACCATGACCATGACCATGACCATGAGCATGACCATGAGCATGACCATGAGCATGACCATGATGCTGGGCACGGCCATGGGCATGGCCATGGGCTGCCGGAGCAGGGCATCAATGCCCGGATGGGCATCGCGGTTGCGCTCAATCTAACCTTCGTGGTGGTCGAGGGTGGCTTCGGCTTCCTTTCCAACTCCGTTGCCCTGATTGCCGATGCCGGTCATAACTTGAGCGATGTGCTGGGTTT
>Ga0302311_10001307_pt1 | contig 29773 bp, 33 predicted proteins | sample III_Palsa_N1_3_FD_200449 | JGI IMG/M metagenome (GOLD analysis project Ga0302311, IMG submission 200449) | Peat permafrost microbial communities from Stordalen Mire near Abisko, Sweden - III_Palsa_N1_3 | ecosystem: Environmental > Terrestrial > Soil > Palsa > Peat permafrost | place: Sweden... | reverse complement strand
GCCGCGTGCTTGGTCACCGCATAGGGCGCCGAGCCGACCTGTGAGAGCAGGCCCGCGGCCGAGGCGGTGTTGAGCAGATAGCCGCCGCCGCGCGCCGCCATCCGCGGCACAAGGTGCCGCGCGGCCCAGACGTGGGCCATCAGGTTGATGTCCCAGATCCGCTGCCAGCGCTCGTCGCTGACCTCCGCGCCGCCGCCGTAGCCGATGCCGGCGTTGGAGCAGAACAGGTCGATCGGCCCCTCCTCGGCCTCGACCGTCTCGATCATGCTCCGGATGTCGGCTTCCTTGCCGACGTTGGCCACGAACGCCCGCCCGCCGATCTCGGCGGCGACCGCCTTCACGCCGTCGGCGTTGATGTCCGAGCAGATCACCCGCCTGGCGCCCTCCTTGGCGAACCGCTGCGCCAGCGCCCGCCCGATCCCGCTCGCCGCGCCGGTGACGACGACGATCCTGTCCTTGATTTCCATGCCGCTGATCCTCCCGCGGGGTTTGTTGCGCAGGACCATAGTGGGCGCGAGCGGGCGTCGCCAATCTCGGCTATGCACACGGCAAGAAAACTTGGGAGCGCGCCATGCCCGAATTCCGCACCATCGACGTCGGCGAGCTGAAACTGCGCGTGGCCGTCGAGGGGACCGGGCCGCTGGTGCTGATGGTGCACGGCTTCCCAGAGTCCTGGTACTCTTGGCGACACCAGATGACGCCGATCGCCGAAGCCGGGTTCACCGCCGCGGCGATCGATGTGCGCGGCTATGGCGGTTCGGACAAGCCGCCGGCCGTCGCCGACTACGCGATGCAGTACATGGTCGCCGACGTCGCCGGGGCGATCCAGGCGCTCAGCCCCGATGCGCCGGCGGTGATCGTCGGCCACGACTGGGGCGCGCCGATCGTCTGGAACAGCGCCCTGACGCGGCCACACCTGGTGCGCGCCGTGGCGGGGCTTTCAGTGCCTTACAGCGGCGTGCCGGCCCGTTCTTTCAGCGAGATCTACCAGGAGATCTTCACCGCGCGCGGGCGGTTCTTCTACCAGCACTACTTCCAGGCCGAAGGCGTGGCCGAGGCGGAGATGCAGGCCGACGTGCGCGGCGCGCTGCGGCGGTTCTACTACGCGATCAGCGGCGACGCGCCGGACGGGACCTGGCCGAAGGACAAGCTCGTTGGCGATCCGCTGCTGCTGCGCCTGCCCGATCCGGACCCGTTCCCCGCCTGGCTGACCGACGCTGACCTCGACTATTTCGTCGGCGAGTTCGAACGGTCGGGCTTTCGCGGGCCGATCAACCGCTATCGCAATCACGACGCCGACTTCGCCTGGCTGCAGCCGTTCAAGGACCGCAAGCTGGCGCAGCCGGCGCTGTTCATCGGCGGCGAGCGCGACCTGGTGCTGTCGATGATGGGGCGCAGTGGCAACCCGCTGGCCTTCATGCAGAGCCAGTTGGCCGACCTGCGCGGCTCCGACATCCTGCCCGGGTGTGGCCACTGGACCCAGCAGGAGCGGCCCGCCGAGGTGAACCAGCGGCTGGTCGCCTGGCTGCAGGGGCTCTGATTTCGCCTCGCGGCCTCGATCTGATATGAGCCCGCGCTTGTCCACGACCCTCGATATCTCCCGCGCCGCAACGCCGAAGGTGGCCGCCCTGCCGAACCTGGCCGGCATGACGCGCGCCGAACTGCGCCAGGGGCTGATCGACGCCGGCGTTGCCGCGCCGGACAAGGCGAAGATGCGCGCCGGGCAGATCTGGGGCTGGATCCACCATCACGGCGTCACCGACTTCGAAGCGATGACCAACATCGCCAAGGAGACGCGGGCGGCCCTGGCGGAGCGCTTCACGCTGGCGCGGCCGGAAATCACCTCGCGCCAGCAGAGCTCGGACGGCACCATCAAGTGGCTGATCCGCCTCGCGCCCGGCGTCGAGGTGGAGACGGTGTTCATCCCCGACGTGGCCCATTCCGGCGCTCTGTGCGTTTCCAGCCAGGTCGGCTGCACGTTAAATTGCAGCTTCTGCCACACCGGCACCCAGGGCCTGGTCCGCAACCTGACCGCGGCCGAGATCGTGGCCCAGGTGCAGATCGCCCGCGACGACCTCGGCGAGTGGCCGACCTCGCTGGCCGACCGCAAGCTGGTCAACATCGTCTTCATGGGCATGGGCGAGCCTCTTTATAACCTCGAGAGCGTCGCCGCCGCGCTCGACATCATCTCCGACAACGAAGGCATCGCCATCTCGCGGCGGCGGATCACGGTCTCGACCTCCGGCGTCGTGCCGCAGCTGCAGGCCCTGGGCGAAACCACCGGGGCCATGCTGGCGATCTCCCTGCACGCCACGCGTGACGAGCTGCGCGACCAGCTGGTGCCGATCAACAAGCGCTATCCGCTGGCCGAGCTGATGGCGGCGATCCGCGCCTATCCCGGTCTCTCGAATGCGCGCCGGGTGACGTTCGAATATGTGATGCTGAAGGGCATCAACGACACACCGGCCGATGCCAAGGCGCTGGTCAGGCTGATCTCCGGCATCCCCGCCAAGGTCAATTTGATCCCGTTCAATCCCTGGCCCAGCGCGCCGTTCGAGTGCTCGGACCGCACGACCATCGATGCTTTCGCCACCATCCTGAAGCGCGCCGGCTACGCCTCGCCGGTGCGCAAGCCGCGCGGGCGCGACATCCTCGCCGCCTGCGGCCAGCTGAAGTCCGAGAGCGAGAAGCTGCGCGCGAGCGTGCGCCGCCGTCCAAGCCCAGTCGCGGCCGCCGACTGATGCCGCTGCAATCGCCGGAACTGGACGCCTGGGCGAGCGGCTTTCCGCTGACGTTGTTGCATGTCAGCGTCGCCCTGTTGATCCTGGCCGCTGGCGCCGCGCTTTACGCCCTCTTGACCCCGCATCGCGAGATCCAGCTGATCCGCGAGGGCAATGCCGCGGCAGCGCTGTCGTTCGGCGGGGTGCTGGTGGGGATCGCCCTGCCGCTGGCCTTTGCCCTGGCCGCTTCGACCTCGGTGCTGGAGATCGCGCTCTGGGGCGCGACCACCATCGTGGTCCAACTGGCGCTGTTCTGGGTGGTCGACCTCTTGCTGCGCGGCCTGCCGCAGCGGATCAAAGAGGGCGAAGTCGCCGCCGCGGCCCTATTGGTGGGGGCCAAACTCGCCGTTGCGGCTATCCTCGCCGCAGCCGTTAGCGGCTAGGGACGTTCTTATCTGTCGCATGGTCTTCCCGCGCTTCCTCGACTGGCTGCTCTACCCCGCGTCGGTGCTGACGCTGCTGGGGGCGGCGCTGAGCCACCGCAGCCACACCGACGCCCCGCCAGCGCCGCCGCCGCTGCCCACCAGCGAGGGCGCTGTGCTGTCGCAGGCCTCGCCGATCGACCCGGCGGTGGTGGTGAAGGTGCGTCCGCGCCGCGGCGACGCCGCCGGCACCGCGTTCTCGGTCAACGACAGTGGCGTGTGGCTGACCGCCCGGCACGTGGTCGAGCACTGCGCCCGCGCCGCGATCATGGTCAACGAGACCGAGGGCGTCGAAGCCAAGGTACGGCTGGCGCCGCGCGGCGAGGCGGCGGTGCTGATCACCGCGGACGGATCGCCGGCGCTGCCGCTGGCGAGCGGCCAACTGCGCCGCGGCGAGTTGGGCTACGAGGCCGGCTACCCGCGGGGACGGCCGGGCGAGGTCGCCAGCCGGCTGCTCGGCCGCGGCGTGCTCTATCTGCGCGGCCGAGGGCGCCGCGACGTGCCGGTGCTGATCTGGGCCGAGGTCGGGCGCACCGAGGGCCTCAGGGGCGCCCTGCGCGGCATGTCTGGCGCGCCGGCGCTGGACAGCCGCGGCCGCGTCGTCGGCGTGGCGGTGGCGGAGTCGCCCCGCCGGGGCCGGCTCTACACCACGACGCCGGAGGCCATCACCTCCGCGCTGATCGCCGCCAGAGCCCATCGCGTCGCCGGCGCCGGCATGCCGATCACCCCAGACAATTACGGCATCGCCGCCGACGACCTGCGCCGCTCACTGCGGATCGCACCGGTGGTGTGCGTGGCGAAGTAGGCGCTGCGGCGAGACGCCCCCTCCGTCAGCCCGCTTCGCGGTCTGCCACTTCCCCGCTGCGCGGGGCAGGAGCAATGACCCTCCTCCTGCCCCGTGAAGCGCAGCGAAACGGGGGAGGTGCGAGGCGCGTCAGCGCCGTAACGGAAGGGGCGTCTGGCGGCGTGCGCTACAGCGACGGACTGAGCCGTTTCGGCTGCGCCCGCGCCAGCACGATGCACAGCACGATCGCCGGCAGGCCCAGCGCCGCAGCCAGCAGGTAGAACAGCGCATAGGCCTCCAGCAGGCTGCGGCCGTGCTGAAGGCTTTCGACGATCGCTCCGGAGAACCCCTTCAGGGTCTTGCCGGTCCAGGCCAGCGCGGAAGTGAGCAACGCATACTGTGTCGCGGTGTAGCCCAGGCTGGTCAGGGTCGACATGTAGGCCACCAGGGCGACGCCCGAGAAGCCGATCGCCAGCGAGTCGAACGCCATGATCGCCTGGAACGCGCTGACGCTCAGAGGCCCAGCGTCAATCAGCTCGTAATCGCCGCCGTGCCAGCCCAGCAAGGCGAAGGCGCCGATGCCGATCGGCTGCAGCACGGCGCCCATGATCAGCGTGCGCATGTTGCCGAAACGCAGCGAGCAGAAGCCGCCGACCGCGATGCCGAGGAAACCCCAGGGCGTGCCGATGAACAGCCGGGTCAAGCCGATGGTGTCCTTATCGATGGCCAGCGCCTTGTAGTAGGGATTGCTCATCGGCCCGCGCATGTAGTCGCACAGGTGGTAGAAAGTGATGGTCGAGAGCATCAGCGCGGCCATCGCCCAGCCGTGGGTGCGAAAGAAGGTGATGAACGGTCCGATCACCGCGTCGTAGACCGCCAGTGCCGGATGCCGCGCAGCGTCATGCGTCTTGGCCTCCATCGCCGCGTCGGCGGCGGCCGGCTCCTTCGCCAGCAGCACCGCGGCGATGCCGACCGCCATCGCCGCGCCGTAGATGACGTAGGTGATTGGCCAGCCGAGCCGCTTGGCGACCATCAGGATCACTGCCTCCGTCAGGATCAGCGCGAAGCGGTAGCCCAGGCTGTAGGCGGCGGTGAGCAGGCCGAGCTCGTCGGCGTCAGCCGCGGTTTCGATCCGCCAGGCGTCCATCGCCGTGTCCTGTGTCGCCGCGCCGACGGCGGCGACGATCGCGCAGGCCACCAGCCAGCCCAGTTGGGTCTTGGGATCGGTGAGGCCCATGCCGATGAGGCCGGCGCCGGCGACGACCTGGCTGACCAGCATCCAGCTGCGCCGCCGGCCCAGCCGGCCGACCAGCGGCAGCGGGATGCGGTCGACCATCGCGCCCCAGACGAACTTGAAGATATAGGTAAGCCCGACCCAGGACAGCGCGCCGATGGCGACCAGGGCGATGCCGTCGTCCGCCAGCCAGAAGCCGAGCGTGTTGCCAATCAGCATGAACGGCAGGCCCGACGACAGGCCCAGCACCAGCATCAGCGAGACGCGCGGTCGGCCGAGGGCCTTCAACACGTCAATCATCCGGCGCCGGCGCCTTGGTGACTCAGCGGCCGTGGCGGTCATGCCGGCTCCCATCCCTTCCCTACTTGGCGGAACGCGAGGCCGGACGTGAAACCGAATCCTCTAGGAGGCGACCTTGACGCGGGTGCGTTCGCGCGTCCAGCCGTGGCCGGTCCAGCGCGCCAGCGCCGCCCGCAGCGCCTCGGGACTCAGCGGCTTGACCAGGAAGTCGTCCATCCCGGCCTCGAGGCAGGCGCGACGGTCGTCCTCGAAGGCGTTGGCGGTCAGGGCCACGACCGGGGTGTTGACCCCGCGCGCCCTCAGCGTCCGCGTCGCCGCTAGGCCGCCCATGCCCGGCATGCGCACGTCCATCAGCACAATGTCGTAGCCGCCGGTCGCCAGCGCCTGCAGTGCCGACTCGCCGTTCTGGACGTGCTCGACCTCGGCGCCCTCGCGGCGCAGCAGGGTGCGCGCCAGCATGGCGTTGATCGGGTTGTCCTCGGCCAACAGCACCCGCGCCCCGTCAGCGGACGGCGCGAGCCGGATGGGCGAAGTGACGCGATCGTCCGGCGCGTGGGGCTGGCCGGCCAGCAGCACCCGCTCGACCAGCGAGGCGCGGCGCAGCGGCTTGATCAAATAGCCGCCGAATCCGGCGGCGCGGTAGGGCGCGATCAACGCGCGCTCCTCGGGTCGGAGCAGGATCACCGCCGCGCCGCCGTGAGGCGGCTTCAGATCGCCGGAGACGGCGAGCAGGTGATCGATCAGGATGACGTCGTCCCCGCCGGTGCGAGGCAGAGCCTGCTTCAGGCCTTCGGCGCTGACCGCCCGGCCGCCACTGGCCTCGATCTGCCGCGCCGCCGCTTCGCGGACGATCGCGCTGGGGGAAACGACCACGACCGTGCGGCCCGCGAGCGGCGAGGCGTCGATCCTGACATCCACCGCGGCGAACTCGGCCTCGAACCAGAAATCGGCGCCGCTGCCCGCGATGCCGCCGACGCCAAGGCGTCCGCCCATCGCCTCGGCCAGGCGCAGGGCGATGGCCAGGCCAAGCCCCGCGCCGATCTGTCGCCCGCCAAGGCCGCTCTCGCCCTGGGCGAAGGCTTCGAAGATACGCGTGCGTTCGGCTTCGGGCACGCCAGGCCCGGTGTCGGAGACGGTGAAGCGCAGCGCGCCGGCGTCGGTCTGCTCGGCCAGCACCAGCACCCCGCCCCTTTCGACGAACTTGACGGCGTTGCCGGCCAGGTTGAGCAGGATTTGCCGCAGCCGGCCCTCGTCGGCCGACACCGACGGCAGGCCAGGGTCGGCGGCCCAGCCGATCTCGACGCCCTTCTCGTGCGCCTTGGGGCTGAGCAGTTCGCAGACCTGACGCAACAGATCCTCCGGCGCGACCGGCCCGGGGTTCAGCTCCACCCGGCCGGCGCCAAGGCGCGCGTAGTCCAGCACATCGTTGACCAGGCCGAGCAGGTGCTCGCCACTCTCGGTCAGCGCCGCCACATAGGCGCGCTGTTCCTCGGTGAGCCGGGTCGACTCCAGCAGCCGCGCCATGCCGATCACGCCGTTCAGCGGCGTGCGGAACTCGTGGCTGAGCGCCGCAAGGTGCTCGTGGGGGATTCCGCTGGGGCTAGGCTCGTTCATGCCCCCTCATACGCCGCCGGCATTTAACAGCGGGTCAAACCGGGAAGCCTGGGTTAGATCGGTCGGATCGGCGCGAGGCGGAGGGGATGACGCGAATTCGGTGGGGCATGACCGTGGCGATCGCCCTGTCGTTGACCACGCCGGCGCTGGCCAATCCAGCGGACGGGTTCGCCGCCTTCTGGAGCGCCTTCGCGGCGGCCGCCACGAAGGACGACACCAAGGCGCTGACGTCGATGGTCGTGATCGGTCCGGGACTGGGCGACGCGGGGACCTCGTTCGCCAAGCTGCACCGCGAGTATCTGGGGCGTGCCGCCCGACGCTGCCTGGTCAAGGCCAAGCCGTTGCGGGACGTCGACGGGCAAGGCGCGGTGACCTACGAGGCGTTCTGCGGCCAGATTATCTACGTCTTCTCCAAGCCCGGCGACACCTGGAAGCTAACGGACTTGGGATCCAACGACTGAGGCTGGTGCGTCCAACTCAGCTCGCCAGCAGCTCCTCGTTGTCGACCATCTGGCGCTGCGCCGGGGCGGAGACCAGGGCGAGCCAGTCGGCGTCGGAGACCTTGCGCATGAACTTGTCGACCGGCAGCGGGCGCGAGAAGAAGAAGCCCTGGAACAGCGAACAGCCGAGCACGCGCAGGGCCTCCACTTCCTCCCGGGTCTCGACGCCCTCGGCCAGCACGGCGAGGTCGAGGCGCCGTCCCAGCTCGATCAGCGCCGCGCAGATCGCCTGGCCGTCGTGGCGCGAGGCGACGTCGGTGACGAAGGCGCGGTCGATCTTCAGCTTGGAGAAGGTCAGCGACTTCAGATCGCCGAGGCTCGAGGCGCCGGCGCCGAAGTCGTCGATCGCCACGTTGACGCCGATGGCGGCCAGCGCATCGAAGGTCTCGCGGGTGCGCTTCAGGTCTTCCATCATCGAGGCTTCGGTCAGCTCGAGTTCGAGCCGCTGCGCCTTCAGGCCGTGACGCTGCAGCGCGGCGGCGACCATCGGCGCGAGGCTGGGATCGCGGAACTGCCGCTCGGAGAGGTTCACGCCGACGCGGAAGCCGGGCAGGCCGAGGGTTTCGAACTCGCGGGCGTCGCGGCAGGCGGTGTCCAGCACCCAGCGGCCGACTTCGTCAATGAATCCGGTCTGTTCCAGCACCGGCAGGAACTGTGCCGGCGGGATCGAGCCGAGCTCGGGATGGCGCCAGCGCAACAGCGCCTCAGCGCCGACCACGCGGCCGGCGGTAAGGTCGATGACCGGCTGGTAGAACAGCGCCAGCTCGCGCCGGACGATCGCCTGGCGCAGCGCCTGCTCCATCGAGAAACGGGCCTCGGCGTCGACCGAGCTCTCGTCGGAGAAGAAGGCGAGCCGGCCGGGCGACATGCGGTTGGACTTCGTCAGCGCCGCGGTGGCGCAGGCGAGCAGGGTCGCCGGATCGTCGCCGTCGTTCGGCGAGATCGCCGCGCCGATGCGCACGTCGGGCGTGACCCTGGCCTCGCCCTCACCGATGGGCTCGCCGAGCTGGGCGGCCAAGGCTTTCAGCGCCTCGCCCGCGCCCTTGGGTCCGGCGTTGTCGCAGAACCAGATGGCGAAGCAGTCGCGGTCGACCTGGGCCAGCGGCCGCGCGCCGCCCAGGGCCTGGTTCAGCCGTTCGGCGAAGGCGCGCAGGATCTTCTCAGCGCCGGGGCGGTCGACGGCGGCGATGCGGTCGAACTGGGCGAAGCGGATCACACCGAGCAGGCCGGCGCTGCGCGATTCCTTGGTGATGTCCTTGGTCATGGCGGCCAGCAGCGGTTCGCGCGTCGGCAGGCCGGTGACCGGGTGGCGGTTAGCGAGACGATGGCGCACCGACTCCAGCCGGTTCGAGATCGTGTTCATGTCGTTCATCATCCGGAGCACCTCGTCGGCGGGCGGATTGTGCTGCTGGCCGGCGCCGGCCAGCACCGCGCCGGCGCGAGCGCCGTCGGTGACGGTGCTGAGCGCGACCAGCAGGGTTCGCAGCGCCAGCAGGCAGATGAAACTGGTCGCCAGGGTGCTCGCCACCAGCGTCGCCAGTTGCGGCCGGTGCCAGAACGACTCCGGCCAGAAGGCGAGACCTATGACCAGCAGCGATGGCAACACCGTCGCCGAGACAGCGAATATCAATGCCTTGGCGCGGAAAGACAGCCTCGGAATGGCGAGCAAAACTCGGGAGAAGCGGGGAGTTTCCATGACGGGCGCCGGGCAATGTTCAAGGTCCAAATCGCAGCTTCGCCTTGGAGCACCTTCTATTCGGTGTATTTTCTCAGTGAATCGGTCGGTAACTCTGTTCGGGCCGCGAACGAGTTGGCTGTTGTTGACCCGTTCACCATACATCTTGGCGCAAAAAGGCGCGGCGCTAAGTCGCCGGTCCAGCTAGGAACGCCGCATGAGCCAGCCCACGCCGCGCCGAGGCGCGCCCGCTAGTCCGAACAATGTGGTCGTGGTGTTGCTCGACAGCCTTAACCGGCACATGCTGGGCGGCTATGGCGGCGCCGAGTTCGAGACGCCCAACCTGGACCGCTTCGCCGCTGACGCGGTGCGGTTCACCCGCCACTACACCGGCTCGCTGCCCTGCATGCCGGCGCGCCACGACATCCTGTGCGGCGCGCTCGACTTCCTCTGGCGCGCCTGGGGCTCGGTGGAGATCTGGGAGGACGCGATCAGCTACGCCCTGCGCGAGGCGGGCGTCACGACCCAGCTGATCAGCGACCATCCGCATCTGTTCGAGACCGGCGGCGAGAACTACCACACCAACTTCACCGCCTGGGACTACCAGCGCGGGCACGAGGGCGACGCCTGGAAGACCCGACCTGATCGGAGCTGGGTCGGTGCGCCGTCGTTCGGCCGCGGCTGGATGCCCTACGACAACAGCCGCGGCTGGTTCCGCGACGAGGCCAACTTCCCCGGCCCCAAGACCATGACCGCGGCGATGCGCTGGATCGACGAGAACGCCGGCGCGCATGAGCGCTTTTTCCTGTTCGTCGACGAGTTCGATCCGCACGAGCCGTTCGATACGCCGCGGCGCTGGGCGCAGAAGTATGATCCCGACTGGGAAGGCCCGCATCTCATCTGGCCGCCCTACGCGGTCGGGGGCATCCAGCGCGGCCTCCTCGACGAACGCCAAGGGCGGCAGATCCGCAGCCAGTATGGCGCCAAGCTGTCGATGATCGATCATTGGCTGGGCAAACTGCTGGCCGCGATCGAAGCCAAGGGCCTGGCCGACGACACCCTGGTGATCATCTGCACCGACCACGGCCACTACCTCGGCGAGAAGGACATCTGGGGCAAGCCGGGCGCGCCGATCTATCAGACCATGGGTCACATCCCGCTGATGATCCGCGGCCCCGGCGTGGCGCCCGGCGTCTGCGATGCGCTGACCACCGCGGTCGACATCTTCGCCACCGTGGCCGACGTGTTCGGCGTCACCCTCCGCCAGCGCACCCACGGTCGCTCGCTGCTGCCGCTGCTGTGCGGCGAGGCGACGTCGGTTCGCGACTGGCTGCTGACCGGCGTCTGGGGCCGCGACGTCGTGCTGGTGACCGAGCGGCACAAGTACGTCCGCGGTCCCGCTGGCGAGAACGCGCCGCTATCGATGCTCTCGAACCGCTGGTCGACCATGCCGACGCACGGCGCACTCGATCCGCGAGTGGCGCTCCCGCTGCCGGACGCCCGCGCCTTCCTCGACCGCATGCCAGGCTCCGACGTGCCCGTGATCCACCAGCGCTGGGAGGCCGGCGACGGCGTACCGTTCTGGGCCCGCTACCGGCCCAGCGGCAATCACCTCTACGACCTGGCGAACGATCCGACCGAGGACCAAAACCTGGCGGGCGGACCGCTGGAGCGGCAGTTGGCCGAACAGCTGCGGGCGGCGCTGGTAGAGTTGGAAGCGCCGGCGACCCAGTTCGAGCGGCTGGGTTTCGGGGCCAGCTAGGCCTTGGTGTCCACCGCCGCGCCGGACCCCGGCTCGCCGGCGCCGGCGTAGGGGTTCTGGGCGACCGGCTCGGCGGCCTCGGCCCCGGCCGAGCCGCGCGCGGCGACGACCACCATCGCCGGCCGCACCAGGCGACCGAACAGCTCGTAGCCGGGCTGGATCACCTGCACCACGCCGCCGGCGGCGACGTCGGCGGCCGGCTGTTCCTGAATCGCCTGATGCTGATGCGGGTCGAACTTGGTCCCGCGTACCGGTTCGAGCTTCTTCAGCCCGTTGCGCTCGAAGGCGCCCATCAGCTCCTTCTCGGTCATCTCCAGGCCGATGGCGAGGTTCTTGACCAGCGGGTCGGCGGCGTCGGTCGGCGCGTGCATCATCGCCCGCTGCAGGTTGTCGGCGACGCCCAAGAGATCGCGGGCGAACTTCTGGATCGCATAGGCGCGCGAATCGTTGGCCTCGCGCTCGGCGCGGCGCTTGGTGTTCTCGGCGTCGGCCGCCACGCGCAGCATCTGTTCCTTCAGCGCCGCGACCTCGGCGCGCAGCGTTTCCGGATCGTCGTTCACCGAGGCCTCAGCGGCCGTGTCGGCCCGGGGTTCCAGACCTTCCGCCGTGGTTTGGTCGTCACTCATACGCTGTGTCTCATCCGTCCATGATCCGCCCCAGCGCCCGCGCCGTGTAGTCGACCAGCGGGATCACCCGAGCATAGTTGAGCCGAGCCGGCCCGATCACGCCGATCGCGCCAAGCACCTTCTGTCTGCCGCTCATATAGGGCGCCGCGATCACGGCGGAACCCGAAAGCGAGAACAGCCTGGTCTCGGCGCCGATGAAGATGCGCACACCCTCGGCGTCGCGGACCAGGTCTAGGAGACCGATCAGCTGCTCCTTCTGTTCCAGATCGTCGAACAGGCGGCGCACCCGCTCGAGATCGGCCAGGGTTTCCGGGTCGCCCAGCAGGTTGGCGTGGCCGCGGACGATAAGCGCGCGGCCCACCTCGCCGCCGCCCCAGGCCGCCAGCCCCTCCTCGACCAGCCGCGCGCTCACCGTGTCCAGCTCGCGCCGGGCGCGCTCCAGCTCGCGGTCCACCTCCACGCGCGACTCGGCGAGGGTTTTGCCGCGCATGCGGGCGTTGAGGAAGTTCGAGGCCTCGGCCAGCGCCGACGGCGTGACGCCGGGCGGGCGGCGCATCAGCCGGTTCTCCACCTGGCCGTCGTCGAACACCACGATCGCCAGCGCCTGGTCGGGACCGAGCGCGACGAACTCGACGTGCTTGACGCCGGCCTCCCGCGACGGCGCGACGACGATGCCCGCGCCGCCGGCCAAGCCGGACAGGATCGAGCTGGCCTCGTTCAGCGCGTCTTCCATCGAGCGCCCGTGGGCGCTGAGGCGCGCCTCGATCGCGCGCTTGTCCGACTCGGCGATGTCGCCGACCTCCAGGAAGCCGTCGACGAACAGGCGCAGGCCGACGTGAGTCGGCATCCGCCCGGCGCTTATGTGCGGCGCGTCGAGCAGGCCGAGTTCGGCCAGATCCTGCATGGTGTTGCGGATCGAGGCGGGCGAAAGGGCGATGCCGGCGCGGGAGATGGTGCGCGAGCCGACCGGCTCGCCGGTCTCCAGATAGGTTTCCACCACGCGACGGAAAATGTCGCGAGCCCGGGCGTCGAGCTCAGCGAGCGACGGGCCATTGACGATCGAGATGCCGACGAGCGGGTTGGTCATCGTTGCGGATAAGGATAAGCCGCCCCCCACTCGGCGCAAGCGCCACCCTTCCAAGGAGCAAAATGATGCCGGCGAGACCTTCCGGACGAGCGCCGGACGCGCTGCGCGAGATCACGCTGGAGACCGACGTGAACCGCTACGCCGAGGGCTCCTGCCTGGTCTCGTTCGGCCACACCCGGGTGCTGGTGACCGCCAGCCTCGACGAGACGGTGCCCGGCTTCCTGCGCGGCCGCGGCCAGGGCTGGGTCACGGCCGAGTACGGCATGCTGCCCCGAGCGACCCACACCCGCGGCCGGCGCGAGGCGGCGGAGGGCAAGCAATCCGGCCGCAGCCAGGAGATCCAGCGCCTGATCGGCCGCTCCTTGCGCGCCGTCACCGACCTGAAAGCGCTGGGCGAGCGGCAGTTCACCCTCGACTGCGACGTGATCCAGGCCGACGGCGGCACCCGCACCGCGGCGATCACCGGCGCCTGGGTGGCGCTGCGGCTGGCCACCCGCTGGCTGCAGGACGAGGGCGTGATCAAGGCCGACCCGATCCGCGACCAGGTCGCCGCCATCTCCTGCGGCGTCGTCCAGGACACGCCGGTACTTGATCTCGACTACGAGGAGGACAGCTCCGCCGAGGCCGACGCCAACTTCGTGCTGACCGGCGCCGGCGACATCGTCGAGATCCAGGCCACCGGCGAGAAGCGCGGCTTTACCCGCGCCGAGTTCGAGACCCTGTTCACCTTGGCGCAGGGAGGGACTGCGACCCTGCTTGGGCTGCAGGCGTCGGCCGTGGCTCGTCCCTAGGCGGATCGAAGCCGTAGTGCCGGTGCGTGAACGCCACGTGAGTCGCGCCGACCAGACAGACCGGCTGCATCCAGCCGGCTCGCGCCGCCGCCAGCGGACAGACCCGAAAGTCGGCGTCCATCGATCGCAGCCAGCCGACCGTGCCCGTGGTCATCTGAGTGTTCAGTGGCTCGGGGATCAGGTCGGCGGCCGCCGGATCGCCGTCGCCGCCGACGACGCCCAGCACCCGTTTCGTGCCGCTGCGCCATAGCCGCACCGCCGGCACGCCGTTGCTGCCCTGCAGGATGCCATGGACGACGTAACATGGCGCCTCGGCGTGTGGGATCGGCCTGCAGCCGGGGTGCGGCTTGATCTGTGAGAAGCATGGCGCGGAATAGACCGGAATACGCCGACAGTCGGGGCCAGCGGCCTGGGCCTGGCCGACGCCGAGCAGAGCCAGGACGCCCGTCGCCGCAAGCATGCGCGATCCTGCGCGCCGCGTCATCGATCCCTCACGTCAGCCATCAAGCGCTGACGTGTTAGCACTCGGGCGGCCTTACTTCTCGCACTTGCCAGGATGCAGCACGCTGGCTCCCGCTTGCGCGGCGAAGCACGGGTTGCCGTAGGTGCGGCCGTCGCAGCCGCAGACCGGCCGGATATACTGCGGACAGACTCGCGGGCGGACGACGCACACGCCGATCCCGTCGGGCACGCGGCACATCTTCGGCGTCTTCTCGCAATACTGACCCGGGCCGCAGCGCAAGCCGGGCAAGCCGCCGCAGCGTCTGGCCGCCGAAGCATCGCTCGACGAGGCAAGCACAAGCACACTGGCCGCCACGGCGAGCCAGATCGAACCGGACTGCAGTTGCATGGCTATTTTCCCCCGCGGGCCGATCCCGCGCGAGTAAGCCTAACTTACAATTGATAGTGGCGAAAGGCCTGCGACGGCTAGGACGCCGCCATCAGCTTGTCGTCGATCTCGCTCGCGCGCTGGTAGGCCGGCCGGCCTTGCAGGCGTTCGCTGTAGCTGACGAAGGCCGGGCGTTTCTCGATCGAGCCGAACTGCAGGCCCCAGTTGACCTGCGAGCCGAAGTAGACGTCGGCGGCGCTGAACGTATCGCCGAGCAGGAAGTCGCGCCCCGTGATCGCGCCTTCCATCGCGTCGAGCGTGTCGGCCATGTCGCCGAAACCCATCATCCGCTTCTGCTCGGGCTTGATATCCACACCCAGCGACCTGAGGCTGGTCGCCTGTTCGATCGGCCCGGCCCCGAAGAACAGCCAGCGATAATAGGTCCCCCGACGTTTGTCGCCGATCGGCGGCGCCAGACCCCTCTCGGGGAAGGCATCGGCCAGATAGGCGCAGATCGCCGCGCCCTCGGTCACCACCACGTCGCCGTGCTTGATCGCCGGCACCTTGCCCATCGGGTTGATTGCCAGGTACTCGGGGCCCTTCAGCGTGGTGGCGTAGTCCAGGATCTGGGTCTGGTAGGACTGGCCCACCTCCTCCAGCATCCAGCGTACGATCCGGCCGCGCGACATCGGGTTGGTGTAGAAGATTAGCTCGTCGGACATGGTGTTTCCCTCCGAGGCCGGCGGTTGCGGCCAAGGCCGAGGTCATACACCGCCCTCCAGTCAGCATAGTGACAGCATGCGCCGGCGGATTTCCATGATCGCGCAGGTTGCGTATAGTCCGGGCATGGGGGCACGGCTATTCGGATGCGCGCTGGGGCTTGGGCTGCTCGCCGGAGCGGCGCCCGCGGCGGCGAGCTGCGTGCTGCAGAAGTACGCCGAACTGCCGGTCACCATCGAGAATGGCGGGGCCGTCACCACGGCCAAGCTGAACGGGGCCGACACTCGGCTGATCGTGGATACCGGCGCCTTCTTCAGCATGCTCGACCCATCCACGGTGGAGAAATACGGCCTGAAGACCGGGTTCCTGCCGCCCAACATCACTGTCAGCGGCGTCGCCGGAGAGGCGGACGTCAAGCTGACCCGGGTGAAGGAAGTTACAGTCCTAGGCGTGCCGCTGCACGGGGTGGATTTCCTGGTCGGCGAGCACTTCACCGGCGCGGATGGCCTGCTTGGTCAGAATCTGCTGAGCCTCATGGACACCGAATTCGACTTCGCCCAGGGCGCGATACGCCTCATGAAGCCGGAGGGCTGCGGCGACGCGGCGCTGGCCTACTGGAACCAGGGATCGACGTCCTATGGCGCCATGTCGATCGACCCGATCGAGCCGCCGAACTCCAAGATCATCGGCTCGGTGACCATCAATGGCGTCAAGCTGCGCGCTGTGTTCGACACTGGGGCCCACAGGTCGATCCTCAGCCTTGGCGGCGCGCGCCGGGCAGGCGTCAAGATGAACGATGCCGGCGTCATGCCCGGCGGCGCCTTGCTCGGCGTTGGCCGCAGCATAACCGAGACATGGATCGCGCCTTTCAGCCTAGTCGACATCGGCGGCGAGCAGATCAAGAACACCCGGCTGCGGGTCGCCGACGTCAGCCTGGCTGAGGCTGACATGCTGATCGGCGCTGACTTTTTCCTGTCGCACCGGATCTACGTCTCCAAGAGCCAGCGCAAGCTCTACTTCACCTACAATGGCGGACCGGTCTTCAACCTGGATGTCCAGGCGCCGCAGGCGTCATCGCCGGTTCCTGCACCGCCGGCCAGCGCTGCGGCCGCGCCAACGCCATCGCCGGACCAGCCGGCTGACTCGGCGGGCTACACGCGGCGCGGCGACGTCTTCTTCGCCCGCGGCGAGTATGCCAGCGCGATCGCCGACTTCGGCCGCGCCGCCGAGTTGGAGCCGGGTGAGGCGCAGCACTTCTACGACCGCGCCAGGGCCAGGCTGGAGAATCGTCAACCGCTGCCGGCGCTGGGCGACTTGGATCAGGCGCTCAAGCTGAAGCCGGACGACGCGGCCGCGCTGGCGCTTCGCGGTGAAGTCCGCCTGTTCGAGAAGAACGACGCCGGCGCCAAGGCCGATTTCGACGCAGCGCTCAGCCGCGACCCGAGCTTGCGGCTGCGAGTGGCGTCCGCCTACGCCAGAGCCCAACGCTTCGAGGAGGCCCTGGCCCACTACGATCTCTGGATCGCTAGCCATCCGAAGAACGAGGATCTCGCCACCCCGCTTAGCGGGCGTTGCTGGATGAGGGCGCTGTGGGGCCGCGATCTCGACAAGGCGCTGGCCGATTGCAACGAAGCGCTCAAGCTTTGGCCTGGCGCACCGCAGGTGCTGGGCAGCCGCGGCCTGGCCTTCCTGCGACTGGGCCAACCGGACAAGGCGATCGCCGACTATGACGCGGCGCTCAAGGTCGAGCCTCGTTTCGCCTGGTCGCTCTACGGACGCGGGCTTGCAAGGCATCAGAAGGGTCTGACGGCCGCCGGCGACGCCGACATCGCCGCGGCATTGGCGATCGCGCCGGCCATTGCCGCCGAAGCGAAGCAGCACGGCGTCGGCAGGTGACCCGGCGCCTCACTCGTCCACGACTTCGTCGTCGTCCGGCGGGCCGGGCTCGAACACCACAAGATCGCCCGGCTGGCAGTTGAGTTCGCGGCACAGCGCATCGAGCGTCGAGAAGCGGATCGCGCGGGCCTTGCCGGTCTTCAGGATCGACAGGTTGGCGATGGTCACGCCCACGCGGTCGGCCAGCTCGGTGAGCGACATGCGGCGCTCTAGCAGGATGCGATCGAGGTGGACGCGGATCGGCATGCAGGTTTGCGCCGCGGCCTAGATGGTCAGTTCGGCGTCGCGGCGCAGGCGCGCGCCTTCGCGGAACACCTCGGCCAGCACTACGATCACCAGCACGGCGAACCATGGGGTGAAATCGAGACTCAATCCGCGCGGATGCAGGCCGAGCACGAAGCGGTCGAGCGCCGCGAACAGATAGCGGTTGATCTCGATCAAGCCGAGCACCAGGGCGGTCACCCGCAGGCGCCGTACATTGTCAGGATGGAACGGGTCGCCGGCGGTCATGGCCCCGAAAATCCGCCGCAGCCGCTGCACGATGACGGTAACGCCGATCAGCGAGAGCTCAGCGCCGGTGAGCCGGACCGCGGCCGAGACCCCGGGCGCCTGCCCCATTATGTTGGCGTGGGCGAGGATCGCCGGCGGCAGGATTTGAGGATCGAAGCTGATCAGCAGCAAGCCCAGAATCACCGCGGCCACGATGAATCCCACCACCCAGAGCACGTGGTAGAAGACGTCGAGGATCACCTTCAGGAAGCTCGAGACCGAGCCAGGTCCCAGCGCGCGGATCATTTCGCCCCTCAGATACGATTTCGCCTTCCTCTCCAAGGCGGAGAGGAAGGCGAACATGCCTCCATCCCGGAAGCCGCGCTAGCGGGCGCCACTGAGGCGGGCCGCTAGAGCGCGTTGGTCAGCAGACCGATGGCCGCCAGCGGCATGCCGGCGATCACCAGGACGTTGATCACGCCGATCGAGGCGCGGTCGAGCAGTTTCAGAATCGTGTTCATCGGAACATCCCCTTGATTGTGCATTGCAACATAATTGGGCTCTCGCCCGGTCCAAAACAACCGTCACCGGCCGTTCCGTTGCCTCATTTAGTACGGTTTTATCGTTCTTCGATCAATAACAGATATCGATAAACGATATTAAGATTTTGCAATGCATTAAAATGCTGTCATGCAGCACGCCGGTCAGGGTTGCCGTTTCGCCGAATGTTCCGGTGTCTCCGCGTCGGCGCGGCGCGGGCCGGATCGGTTGGCCGCGCGGCGGACAGCCTCAGAAAGAATGTCGGCGAGCGCCGGCACTGTCATCGGCTTGGGCGCGGCGCTGTCGTAGAGGCCAGGTCCGAAGCGAACGAACTCGGTGGTCCAGCGGACGACGAAGGCGTCTTTCGAGGCCCCGTTCTCGCGGATCAGCCGCGTCGCCTCGTCGCCGTCCATGCCGGGCATGTTCAGGTCCATGACGATGAGGTCGAACGCCTGGGCCTCGGCGTAGTCGACCGCCTCCTCGCCGCAGGCCGCCAGCACAGGACGACAGCCGAACTCGGTGAGCAGGATGTTCATGAGCCTGAGATTGGTCTCATGGTCGTCGACCACCAGCACCATCAGCGCCGCGGCCTCGGGCTGAGGCTCAATGTCGGGGTGTCGCAAACCGCCCATACGCGGTCTCCTTGTGGATCGCCCCACCCACCACCGACACGTGTACCGGCTCAATGCTTAAGCCGAGCTTGACAGTAATGCTTAACGGAGACGCTTACGTTTGGATTTCAGGCGATCTGCGGAACCTTGTCGCGTCGCCGCGGAACGACATCGACGCCGTGGACGCCCGCGCCGCGCCGAAGCCGGTCGACGCCGCGGCTGATGTCTTCGCTCGACACCCGCGCCAGGGCGATCTCGACCTTCTGGCCCGGGCCGGTTTCGGCGTCCTCGATCACGATGCGCCGGATCTGGTTGGCCCGAAGGCCAGTGAGCTTCTTGATCTTGTCGGCGCCGATCGCGCCGCGTTCGGCGGTCACCTCGACGACGCAACTTTGCATCCGGGCGCGATAGATCTCCTCGATCGGCTTCATCCCGGCCAGGATCACCAGGATGATCACCGTCGAGACGCCGGCGGCGAAGAACAGTCCCCCGCCCGCCGCCAGTCCAACGGCCGCCACCGCCCAGATGCTGGCCGCGGTGGTCAGGCCTCGCACCACCTGGCCTCGCAGCAGGATCGCGCCGGCGCCGAGGAAGCCGATGCCGGACACCACCTGGGCCGCGACCCGCGACGGGTCGAGGATCACGTGCGGCTGGACGATCACCTGCTGAAAGCCATAGGCGGAGACGATCATCAACAGGCAGGCGCCGACGCTGACCAGCATGTGGGTGCGGATGCCGGCGGCCCACAGCAGGCGCTCACGCTCGAAGCCGATCGCGCAGCCGAGCAACGCCGCGGCGGCGAGCCGTTCGCTGATTTCGAGGTCGCTGATCATCGTTGGACTGCCTCCAGGAATCGTCTGTGGCCGGACGAAATCATGTGGTCCTCGTAAGCGTGATTTCCAGGGCTGATCGCCTGTCTTTTCGCCGCACCGCTTGCACGCGACGACGGCCCGCGCGACTTATGGCGGCATGGCTCTGACCCTTCCATCCGGCGCCAAGATCGTCGCCGCCACCCACAACGCCGGCAAGGCGCGCGAACTGGCGGCGCTGCTGGAGGGCCGGTTCGAGGTGGTCACCGCCGCCTCGCTCGGACTGCCGCAACCGGAGGAGACCGAACAGACCTTCACCGGCAACGCGCTGGTCAAGGCCAGAGCCGCCGCTGACGCCGCCGGCCTGATCGCGCTCGCCGACGACTCTGGTCTGTCGGTGACCGCGCTGAGCGGCGCGCCGGGCATCTATTCCGCGCGCTGGTCCGGTCCGAACCGCGACTTCGGCCACGCGATGGCCCTGGTCGAGCAGCGGCTGGAGGAGACCGGTAGCGAAGATCGCAACGCCTGGTTCACCAGCGCGCTGGCGGTGGCCTGGCCGGACGGGCCGGCGGTGGTGGTCGAAGGCCGCGTCGGCGGCCGGCTGACCTTCCCGCCGCGCGGCGACAACGGCTTCGGCTACGATCCGATCTTCCTGCCCGAGGGCGAGACGCGCACGTTCGGCGAGATGGACGAGGCGCAGAAGGACCGCTTCAGCCACCGCAGCCGAGCGTTCGCCAAGCTGAAGGCCGCGCTGTTTGAGTGAGCTCGCCGAGATCGGCGTGTACGTCCACTGGCCCTACTGCGCCCGGATCTGCCCCTACTGCGATTTCAACGTGGTGCGCGACCGTAGACGCGGTGCGGCGCAGGTCGCCCTGTTTCGCGCCATCCTCGCCGACCTGGAATCCCAGGCCGAGCGCCTCGGCCCACGCCGGCTGGTCTCGATCTTCTTTGGCGGCGGCACGCCCTCGCTGATGGACCCGGACTGGGCGGGCGAGGTCATCGCCGCGGCGCGCGACCTGTTCGCGCCGGCGCCGGACCTGGAAGTGACGCTGGAAGCCAATCCCACCGACGCCGAGGCCGGCCGGTTCGCCGCCTTCGTCAACGCGGGCGCAAATCGCTTGTCGCTGGGCGTGCAGTCGCTGGACGACGCGGCGCTGGCGTTCCTCGGCCGCAACCACGACGCGGCGGCGGCACGGCGCGCGGCGGAGGTAGCGCGGCGCGCGTTCCCGCGCCTTTCGATCGACCTGATCTACGCCCTGCCCGGCCAGTCGCCGGAGGCCTGGCGCGCAGCCCTCACCGCCGCGCTCGAGCTAGGGCCGGAGCACGTCTCCGCCTATCAGCTCACGCTGGAGCCCGGCACCGCCTTCGACCGCGCGGTCCAGCGCGGCCTTTGGGCGCCGCCAGAGGAAGACACCGCCGGCGCGCTCTACGAGACCACCGAGGCGGTGCTCGGCGCGGCCGGTTTCGATGCCTACGAGGTCTCCAATCATGCGAAGGGCGCGGCGGCGCGCTCGCGGCACAACCTCATCTACTGGCGCGGCGGTGACTATCTGGGCGTGGGACCAGGCGCGCATGGCCGGATCACCACACCTGACGGCGTCCGCTGGTCCACGCTGACACCCTTGCGGATCGCCGACTACATCGCCCGCGTCGATACCGCTGGCTGCGGCGTCGCCGAGCGCATCCGGCTGACGCCCTCCGAGGCCGCGCTGGAGCGGCTGCTGATGGGGCTGCGCACCGACGAGGGTGTGGCGCTCGGCGAGCTCGCGGCGCTGCGGCTCGACCCCGCGACGATCCGGCAGCTCCGGGACGGCGGCCTAGTCGAGGGCGACGGGCGCCTCATCGCCACCCGCCAGGGCCGCGCCGTGCTCGACCGGATCACGCTCGAACTCGCCCAGAGCGCCGCATCGGGCTAATCCTTGCGTCGAACCTGCTTCGAGGAGGCCGCTTGGCCCCGCGACCGCCGCCGCCCGCCCTGTCCGATGCGCCATTGGCGCCGGGGCTCTATCTCGTGGCGACGCCGATCGGCAATTTGCGCGACATCACCCTGCGTGCCCTCGATGTGCTCGCCGCCGCCGACCTGGTGCTGGCCGAGGACACCCGCGTCAGCGCCAAGCTGCTCGCGGCCTATGGCATTTCCAAGCGCGTCGAGCGTTACGACGAGCACGCCGCCGCCCGCGTCACGCCGAAGATCATGGCGACGCTGGCGGCGGGCGGTCGCGTGGCGCTGATCTCCGACGCCGGCACGCCGCTGGTGTCCGATCCTGGCTACCGCCTGGCGCTGGAAGCGATCGCGGCCGGCGCCCCGGTGCTCCCGATCCCCGGCGCGTCCGCGGCGCTGGCGGCGCTGAGCGTCGCCGGCCTGCCGACCGACCGCTTCCTGTTCGCCGGCTTTCCGCCGCCGAAATCCGCCGCCCGCCGCGCCTTCCTGCAGGACCTGAAGGCGGTGCGCGCGACGCTGATCTTGTTCGAGGGCGCCTCGCGGCTGGGCGCATCGCTGGAGGACATGGCCGCCGTGCTCGGGCCGCGCCCCGCGGCCGTCGCCCGCGAGCTGACCAAGCTGCACGAGACCCTGAAGCGCGGCGATCTCGCCAGCCTCGCCGCCGATCCGGCGCTCGCCGCGCCCAAGGGCGAGGTGGTGGTGGTGATCGGCCCGCCCGCCGAGGTCGCCGCCGAACCCGCCGACGCCGATGCAGCGCTGACCGAGGCCCTCGCTCGAGTCTCCCCCGCCGACGCCGCCCGCGAGGTCGCCGATGCGCTAGGCTTGCCGCGCCGCGAACTCTATCGCCGCGCGCTGGCGTTGCAGGGTCGCTGAGGTGGCGCGCGATCGCCGCCAGACCGGTTTCCGGGCCCGGCGCGCCGGCCGTCGCGGCGAGGTGGTCAGCGCGCTGTGGCTGCTGGCCAAGGGCTACCGCATCCCCGGCTTTCGCCTGAAGACGCCGCAGGGCGAGATCGACCGCTTGGCCAAGAAAGGCCCGGTGCTGGCGGTGGTCGAGGTGAGGCTGCGCGGTTCGCGGGCGCTGGCGCTGGAGGCCGTCGGCTACCAGCAGCGCCAGTGTCTGCGCCGCGCCGGCGAGACCCTCGCCGCGCGACGGGCGGACCTGAAGGGCGTCGCGGTGCGTCTCGACCTGATGGCGCTCGCGCCCGGACGCTGGCCTTGTCATATTCCCGATGCGTGGTTTGGGGACTAACCAGGGCCAATGACGCGCGACGAAGCCCAGAGCTTCCTGGCGGATATCGGCGCCAAGCCCGACGGCGGCTTTCCGCTGCTCGAAGCCGCGCTCGCCTGCGCGGTGCACGAGGATCCAAGCCGCGATCCCGGCCAGGTGCGCAGCCTCGCCGCCGAGGCGGTCGAGCGGCTGCAGACGCGGCTGGAGCGCGAATCGCCGGAGGAGGCGCTGGCCGAGACTATGGCCGGCGACATGCGGCTGGCCGGCGATTTGATCAGCTACGACAGCTGGCAGAATACCGACGTGATCAGCGTCGCCGAACGGCGCAAGGGTCTGCCGGTGACCCTGGGCATCTTCTATCTCGATGTCGCCCGCCGCGCCGGCCTGGACGTGAAGGGCGTCGACTTTCCCGGCCACTTCCTGCTGCGGATCGAGACCGTGGAGGGGCCGCTGGCGCTGGATCCGTTCAGCGAGGGCCGCGTGGTGCTGCCTTCGGAACTGACCCGCCGCGCCCTGCACGCCGGCCTGACCCCCAACGTCGCCGAGCGGCTGGAGGCGCTGATGCAGCCAGCCAGCGACCGCGCCGTGCTGATCCGGTTGCAGAACAACGTCTTCGCCCGCGCCGTCGCCGCCCGCGACTTCGCCCGGGCCGAGCGCTCGGCGCTGCGCCGCGCCCTGATCGACCCGAAGGACCACCGTCCCTGGATCGACGTCGCCGCCGCCCGCGAAGGCCAGGGCGCGCTGGCCGGCGCGCTCGAAGCCCTCGCCCACGCCCAACGCCTCGACGGCGGGGCTGCGCTCGCGGCGAGGGCGGCGCGCGAGCGGGTGCGGCTGAAGCTGAACTGAGCCCTGGGCCGGTATTTCTGGCTTGCTTGCCGCATCCGGCGAAGGGACAAGCCGGGACAACCGCTCCGGAGCCGCCATGCCCCTTCAGGTCGCCATCCAGATGGACCCCATCGAGCGGGTCAACATCGACAGCGACACCACCTTCCTGCTGATGCTGGAGGCGCAGACGCGGGGCCACGGCCTATTCATCTACGCCGCCGACAAGCTGGCGCTGGACGCTGGCCGGGTGCTGGCGCGGGGCCGCAGCGCCAATCTGCGCGCCGTGAAGGGCGACCACCACACCTCGGGCGACGTCGAAGTGCGCGACCTGTCAGAGTTCGACGTGATCCTGATGCGCCAGGACCCGCCGTTCAACATGGCCTACATCACCGCCACCTACTTCCTGGATACGATCCATCCGGCGACGCTGGTGGTGAACAACCCGACCGAGGTGCGCAACGCGCCGGAGAAGATCTTCGTCACCGGCTTCCCCGGCCTGCAGCCGCCGACCCTGATCACCCTCGACGCCGAGGCGCTGCACGACTTCCACGCCAAGCACGGCGACATCGTGCTGAAGCCGCTCTACGGCGGCGCCGGCTCCGGCGTGGTGAAGCTGCGCGCCGGCGATCCCAACCTCGACGCGCTGCTGGAGCTGCACGCCATGATCGGCCGCGAGCCGGTGATCGCGCAGAAGTTCATCCCCGAGGTCTCGGCGGGCGACAAGCGCATCCTGCTGGTCGACGGCGAGCCGATCGGGGCGATCAACCGCATCCCGGCCGAGGGCCAGGTCCGCTCCAACCTCGCCCGCGGCGGCCGCGCCGAGGCGGTGGCGTTGACCGCCCGCGACCGCGAAATCTGCGATACGATCGCTCTGGAGCTGAAGGACCGCGGCCTGCTGTTCGTCGGCATCGACGTGATCGGCGACTATCTGACCGAGATCAACGTCACCTCCCCCACTGGCGCCCAGCAGCTGAAACGCTTCGGCGGCGCCGACGCGGCCGTGGCGCTCTGGGACCGCATCGAGGCGATCCGCGGCATCGTCTGAGCGCTTGGCGGACGGCCCGCGACCGGCTTACGGTTCGACGGATCGGGAGGACGTGATGAGCAACGAGATCAAGACCGGGGGACCGGTCGTCAGCCTGCCGGCGCGCCAGATCCCGCTGCCCGCCGCGATCAGCGACGACGCCCGCGAGGCGCTGTCCGCTGGGGTCCCCGGCGACGGCGTCATGCCCGCGCTCGACGACCACGGCGCCTGGCGCAAGCTGATCGCCCAGCGCACCGAGGGCGCGGCAGCGATGCGTGGGCCGCTGATGGCGCGGCTCAAGGCCGACGTCGAGCCGCGCGAGATGGCCGGGGTTCCAGTCTACGTCGGCCGGCCGCGCGGCGAGCGGCTGATCGACGATCGCCGCGTGGTGTTCGACATCCACGGCGGCGCGCTGATCTTCGGCGGCGGGGAATCGGCCGTGCGCTTCGAGGCGGCGGCGATCAGCCTGCGCACCGGCCGCGTCACCTACGCCCTCGACTACCGCGTACCGCCCGACGGCCCCTACCCGGCCGCGCTGGAGGATTGCCTGGCGGTCTACGCGGCGCTGCTGGCCGGGCATAAGGCCGAGGACATCGTGGTCAGCGGAACCTCAGCCGGCGGCAACCTCGCCGCCGCCCTGCTGCTGCGCGCCAGGGACGAGGGGATGCCGATGCCGGCTGGCGCCATCCTGCTGACGCCGGAGCTGGACCTGACCGAGAGCGGCGACAGTTTCCACACCCTGATGGGCCTGGACACCGTGCTGCGCAGTCGGCTCACGGAGATGAACCTCTATTACGCTGCCGGCGCTGACCTCACCCATCCCTACCTGTCGCCGCTGCTGGGCGACGTCGCCGGCTTCCCACCGACGTTCCTGCAGGCCGGCGGGCGCGACATCTTCCTCTCCAACGCGATCCTGATGCATCGCAAACTGCGCCGCGCCGGTGTCCGCGCCGAGCTGCACGTCTGGGAGGGCATGCCTCACGGCGGTTTCAGCGGCTTCACGCCGGAGGATCGCGAGGTGAGCGCCGAGATGCAGGCCTTCATCGCCTCGCTTTAGCTTGTTGTGGCCACCGTGAAGCTTCCATGACGCTTCAAGCTCCGCCGTTAGGTCACTGATTCGCCACACCCTCTCGGATTGTTCCGTATTTGTTCTTGATCCGGGCCGGCGGCTGTGCTGAGATGTGGATAAGTCTTGGGATAAAAAGGGGTTTTCCGGGTTTGGCTGGGCCGGTGGTCACCGTGGCCTTCGAAGGCGTCGAGGCGCGCCGCGTCGACGTCGAGGTGCAGCTGACCAGCGGCGCCGTGCACTTCGCCGTGGTCGGCCTGGCGGACAAGGCGGTGGCCGAGAGCAAGGAGCGGGTGCGGGGCAGCGTTCTCGGGCCTGGGCCTGGCGCTGCCGCCCAAGCGCATCGTCGCCAATCTTTCGCCGGCGGACATCCCCAAGGAAGGCAGCCACTACGACCTGCCGATCGCGCTCGCGCTGATGATTGTGATGGCGTCCTGCCGGCCAACGCGCTGGACGGCTGGGCGGCGATCGGCGAGCTCAATCTCGACGGCCAGATCGGCCCGGTCGCCGGCGCCCTGCCCGCGGCGATGGCGGCGAACGCGTGGAACATGGGACTGATCTGCCCAGAAGCGTGCTGGCCGGAAGCGGCCTGGGCCGGCGAGACCGCGATCCTCGCGCCGCGCTCGCTGATCGCCATCGTCAACCACTTGCGCGGGACCCAGGTGATGGGCCAGCCCAAACCCGGGCCGATGCTCGATGCCGCCCGCGTGCCCGACCTGAGGGACGTCAAAGGTCAGGAGCAGGCCAAGCGGCGCTAGAGATCGCTGCGGCCGGCGGCCACAACCTGCTCTACGTCGGCCCACCCGGCTCGGGGAAGTCGATGCTGTCGCAGCGCCTGCCGGGCCTGTTGCCGCCGCTCTCGGCCGAGGAGTTGCTGCAGACCTCAATGGTCCACTCGATGGCCGGCCTGATCGCCAAGGGCGCCCTGACCCGCGCCCGGCCATTCCGCAGCCCGCACCACTCCGCCAGCATGGCCGCCCTCACCGGCGGCGGCGTCCGCGCCAAGCCGGGCGAGGTGTCACTTGCCCACAACTGCGTACTGTTTTTAGATGAGCTCCCCGAATTCCGAATTCCACGGCATTAGGTAGCAAACGGGACAAGGGAGCCTAACCCCTTTTCGGGGGTCCGGGGTAAAATGAAGGCCCCGGTCGTCGTCAGAAGCCGGGGCCTTCTAGTTAGAGGCTACCGCGCGGGCCGGGGATAATGGCCGACGCTCATGACCTCCGCGTGAAGGCCAACGCCCAGCGGAGACAACCCACATCAATGGTTGAACGCCCAAATACTGTCGCTGGCCTGATCGCTAAGCGGTCTGAACTGGTAAGGCTCCGAGAACGCCTAGAAAGCGACCTTCGCTCCGTCACCTGCGACGTCGACCATCTCGAAGCCGCGATCCGCCTATTCGATCCGGAGACCACGCCAGAGGCTGTCAGGCGCTACACGACGCGCCACCGGGCGAAAAAGGGGAGCGTGCGCCGCTTCGTGCTGACGATGCTGCGTGAGGCGTCAGAGCTGGTCACCAGCAAGCACATGACGGAGCGCTGGCTTGCCGAGCGCCAGCTACGCACCGACGACGCGACGTGGCGCATCATTCGCAACAGGCTGGGCGCCTGCGTCAACAATCTCCAGCTTCAGGGGATCGCGGTCGGCGCTGGGATGGTGGACGGCTACCTGGGATGGCGGCTAATCCAACGCGGCTAGCGATGCCCCATCGCGTGCTGCTGGTTCGAGGTTAGCGGCACGGGGCAGCGCACGAACTTGCCGTGCTTGTCACGGCAGGGTCGGTGATGGCCGCCGGGCATGCCGTGCACAGGCGGCCGACACCTGATGAACTTGCCATGAGCGTCTCGGCAGAACTTCGCGTCAGCGGCGCCGGCGATCATCGCCACGGCGAAGGCGAGCGTCAGGATGCGTTGCATGCTGACGGGGGTCTCGCGGGCCTTCGACGACATAATGCCGGAATTCCACCCTCAAGCCTTGGACTCGCTCCGCCAACCGCTCGAGACCGGCGAGGTGATGGTGGCCAGGGCCAACTATCACATCAGCTACCCGGCCGAGGTGCAGCTGGTGGCGGCGCGGAACCCGTGCAGGGCGCCAGCCGCGAGTAGCGGTACTCCTACCGGACTTTGATGGCGGCGAGGCCGACATCGATCTACTGTCGTGTCTAGTCACACGCGTTTTTCGTTGTTCGCGGCAATCCTGACAGCGGACCCTCAGAAGGGCTCAGTTGAGGCTTCAGACGGCGAGATGACCAACCCTTGGACGACGAAGATGGAGATGTTCACCGCCTTCTCGGACGAGGAAAGGCGAAGGCTCGATGGACTGGTCTCCGGCAAAAAGGCGAAGTTCGTTGCCGGAGAGGACATCATTGCCGACGGCGAGCACTCAGGGCTCTGCCACGTCGTGCTTACGGGCCTGGCGTGCCGGTACAAAATCCTGCGAGACGGCCAGCGTCAGATCATGGCCTTCCTCATACCAGGGGACCTTTGCGACGCGGAGATCTTCATCCTGAAGGTGATGGACCACGGCGTTGCGGCCATGGCTCCGACGGTGACGGCGTTGGTCTCGGGCGAGACCATGAAGGCGACGCTGCGGGAAACCAGCAGCCTGGGCGAGGCGCTGTGGTGGTGCACGATGACCGATCTTGGAGTGCTGCGGGAGAGGATCATCGACCACGGGCGGCGCGACGCCAAGGAGCGGATCGCGCATCTGCTGTATGAGATGCTGGTGCGCTACCGAATGGTGGGAATGGCAGCCGACGATTGCTTCGACTTCCCCATTACCCAGACTGACCTGGCGGACGCGACGGGACTGACACCGGTGCATGCCAATCGAACGCTGCAAAAGCTCCGGCGGGACGGGCTGATCGAAACCAGGGGCAAGACGATCAAGGTCGTTGATCCCGAGGGCCTCAAACGGGCCGCACAATTCAACGGCGACTACCTGCACCTTGATCGCGTTCATGACCGAGCGGCCGTGGGCGGACGCGCTGGCGATCTAGTCTAATTGCCCCAGCTCCGCTTGCGCCGAGAAATACTGCATACACCCTAACCTATGTGAGAGAAGACAAACGCGGGAACTGTCACGGTTCCCGCATGATGACGTCAGACGAGTGCTATCAAAAAGCTGACCTGTGCGAGGCCCAAGGGATAGGATGTACCGACCTTGTACTTCAGAGAGAGTGGCTGGAGACAGCGGCTCATTGGCGAGCCTTGGGCAGTGACGAGAGCGCCCAAGCGACGACCGCGCGCCTTATGTCTAACGCGCGGCAGGCAGATCGATGCACAAGCGAGCAACGAAACGTTTCATCGTCAGCCTCCGTAGCTCTCGCGAATCTACCTGACTCGTTGCGTTCTCACACAAGATAACCCAGGACCAACAGGAACCGAGAGTGCAAATCGCTGATCGCCGAGCCTCAGGGCGACCGACATAAGCCAAGTCTGTTTCGTGGCCCCGGCGCAGTGAATGCGACATGGGCTGTCCTGTTGGGGAACAGGAAAAAGGCGCTCTCGGCCAAGCCGGGAGCGCCTTTTGCGTGCTGGCAACAGACGCAAACTGGCGCCTTGCCCGGGCGCCAGGATCGCTTTCACAGGCGAGCCTGAAATCTAGTCCGCCTGTATCCGCCGCCCGCGGACTGCCCGATAGCCGACCTTTTGCCGGGTCTAGAATGGGTGGAGGCTGTGTGTCCGCGAAGCGGTCATTTGACGGATATCGCCCCAATGCCCGCTGTCGGGAAGGGAGCTCAGGGCAATGATTGTTTAGGTTTCTTGGACACCCGCCAGGCACGGTTAGTCGGTTCGACCCCGCAGGCGGGTGTCTAAGAAAGCTCGACGTCTGACCCGCGGGATGGCGGTGGGGCTTATGGGGATTTGAGCCGGGGGCTGGTCCGGTGGCGACGCCTGGGGGGTGTCACGAGGCCGGCCAGACGGCGCTGAGGGATCGGTCGGGCTGGCGCAGGGCCTGAGGGACGACGCCCCAGACCGGCGAGATTATCCCAAGCGGGAGAGCGGCGCAGCCGTGGGCGTAGCCGGTTTGGGGCCGGCGGCCAGGAAGCGTCGTGAGGGATGGTCTGGTCCGGGATCATCATGAGCTGTCGATCCGGAAGACCGGTCTGGCCGGCGCGAGCGGGTTAGTACTCCGACCCGACTCGGACATTAGGGTGCTCGCTTGCAACGTCCGCTCTGGCCTCAAAGAGCGGACACACTGGAGCGTGTATAATTGA
>Ga0302311_10001303_pt1 | contig 29812 bp, 24 predicted proteins | sample III_Palsa_N1_3_FD_200449 | JGI IMG/M metagenome (GOLD analysis project Ga0302311, IMG submission 200449) | Peat permafrost microbial communities from Stordalen Mire near Abisko, Sweden - III_Palsa_N1_3 | ecosystem: Environmental > Terrestrial > Soil > Palsa > Peat permafrost | place: Sweden... | reverse complement strand
CAGCAGATCATAGCCGCGCTGTGCCAGTCGCTGCGCGTACAGCGCACCGATGCCGGTGGATGCGCCGGTGATCAGCGCGGTGCCTTTATGGACGGGAGTATTCATGGTGGTGTCTCCTGCATTGTTGCAATTAGTGATAAGTAAAGGGCATATGCCCATATATGGTCGAAACAAATCTCACTTGGCCTGACCGGCGAGCGCCGCTGCGTCGCCGCTCAATATCTTCAATCCTTCAGTGTTGACAGCCTCTCGTCGTGAGCGATGCGCAGCAGCGTCGCGCGCAGCGCCGCGGCCTCGGCGCGGCCGAACACCTGTTCGAACCGATCCTGCGCGGTGCGCCAGCCGCGCACCGCCTCCTGGCACTTGTGCCTGCCCTTCGAAGTCAGCACGACGTGGCGCAATCGCCGGTCGGCATCGCCCTCCTGCAGCACCACCAGGCCGTCGCGCTCCAGCGGGCGCAGGTTATGGCCGAGCGCCGAGCGATCCATCACCAGCGCGGCCGCGAGTTGGGCCATGGTCGGCGGCGGCTGCGCCCTGCCGGCCAGCTCCACCAGTATCGTCAGCTGCGTCGAGCGCAGGCCCGACTGCTCCAGCGCCGTGTCGTACAGCTGCGTCAGCCGGCGCTGCGCCTTGCGCAGCGCGGTGGCATTGCAGGGCGCGCTACCGACCTCGGCTTTGGTGTCTTTGGACATGCGTTGTACCGTCAGCGCCTATATTAGGGCATATGCCCATATATCGCAAGGGCGGTGATTTTCAAGCGATCAGCGCTCGGCGTACCGCAGTGCGCCAGCCATCGATCAGCGCTGCGCGCTCGGGCTGCGACATCCGGGGCGTAAATTGCGCACTGCGCACCCAGGTCGCGGCCACCGCCGGAAGGTCCGGCCACACCCCGGCCGCGAGCCCTGCCAGAAACGCGGCTCCCAGCGACGTGGTTTCGAGCTCGCGCGGCCGCTCGACCACAGCGCCGAGCATGTCGGCCAGAAACTGGCAGAACCAGTCGTTGGCGGCCATGCCGCCGTCGACCCGGATTGTCCGCAGCTCGCTGGCACCGTCGCGGGCCATCGCATCGCAAAGATCCAGCGTCTGGTAGGCCACGGCTTCGAGCGCCGCACGCACCAGTTGCGCGCCGGTCACATCGAGTGTGAGTCCGCAGATCAGGCCGCGCGCATCCGGTCGCCAGTGCGGTGCGCCGAGTCCGACGAATCCCGGCACCAGGTAGACGCCGTGGTTGCCGCTCAGGCTCGCCGCCACTTCGTCCGACTGCGCGGCATCGGTGATGTGCTTCAACCCGTCGCGCAGCCATTTGATCGCAGCGCCGGCGACAAAAATCGAACCCTCGAGCGCATAGCGGCTGCGTCCATTGAGCCGGCAGGCGACCGTCGTCAGCAGCCGGTTGTTCGATGCCACCGCCCGCTCACCGGTATTGAGCAGCATGAAACAGCCGGTGCCGTAGGTGGACTTGGCGCTGCCCGGCTCGAAGCAGGCCTGGCCGAACAACGCCGCCTGCTGGTCGCCGGCCATGCCGCCGATCGGAATGGATTTCTCGAACAAACCCGGCGCGGTGCTAGCGAATATCCCGCTGCTGTCGCGCACCTCCGGCAGCAGCGAGCGCGGAATGCGAAACAGCCGCAGCAACTCGTCGTCCCACTGCTGGCGGTGAATGTCGAACAGCAGCGTGCGCGAGGCATTGGTCGCATCGGTGGCGTGCAGCTTGCCGCCGGTCAGGCGCCACAGCAGAAAACTATCGATGGTGCCGAAGGCCAATGCGCCGCGCGCGCTCGCGCGCGCCTCTCACATGGTCCAGTATCCAGGCGATCTTGGTGGCGGAAAAATACGGATCGAGCAGCAGCCCGGTGCGCGCGCGCACCAGCGCCTCGGCGCCGTCGCGCCGCAGGCGTTCGCACTCATCGGTCGTACGCCGGTCCTGCCACACGATCGCGCTGTGGATCGGGGTGCCGGTGTTGCGATCCCACACCAGCGTGGTTTCGCGCTGATTGGCGATACCGAGGGCGGCGATGCCCTCGATGCCGACTGCGGATTGTTCGATCGCGGCCCGCGCCGTGGCGAGCGTATCGCGCCAGATGTCCTCAGCGTTGTGCTCCACCCAGCCGGAGGCCGGATAGTGCTGCGCAAATTCGCGCTGCGCCCTGCCCAGCGGGCGTGCCTGCTGGTCAAACACAATGCAGCGGGTGGAAGTGGTGCCCTGGTCGATCGCAAGTACATACCGGGGTCGGGCCATGCCTAGCGCTGCCACGGCGCGGCAGCCTCGGCGTCGATACCGTAACGCTCGATCGCCTGCGCGGCGGAATGCTGCGGCAGCTCACCCAGCCGCGCGAGGGTCGCAAGGGCGGCCAGAACGATTGAATTCCGGTCGACCTCGAAGAATGTGCGCAGTGCCGGGCGATTGTCGCTGCGGCCGAAGCCGTCGGTGCCCAGGGCGACGAAGCGTCCCCGGACATACGGGGCGATGAGCTGCGGGTAGGCGCGCACGTAATCGGTCGCCGCGATCACCGCCCGCAAACCGGGCAACTGCTGTTCGACGTGACTGTGCCGCGGCGCCTCCAGAGGATGCAGACGGTTCCAGCGCTCGCTGTCCGCCGCCTGGCGCGCGAGCTCGCTGAAGCTGGTCACGCTATACACCTCGCTGGCGATATTCCAGTCCTGTGCCAGCAGCTGCCCCGCCGCGATCACTTCGCGCAGGATCGCACCTGAGCCCAGCAGCCGCAGCTGTGCAACCGCCGCCGCCGGAGTGTGCGTCGCATAGCGATACATGCCCTGGATGATGTCGCTGTCGAGGCCGGGCGGCATCGACGGCTGGGGGTAGTTCTCGTTCATCATGGTGATGTAGTAGAACTCGTCCACCTGCTGCTCCAGCATGCGGCGCATGCCATGGTCTACGATCAGCGCCAGTTCGTAGGCGAACGCGGGATCGTAGGCGCGGCAGTTGGGCACCGTGGCCGCCACCACGTGGCTGCTGCCATCCTGGTGCTGCAGCCCTTCCCCTCCGAGCGTGGTTCTGCCGGCGGTCGCGCCGCACAGGAAACCGCGCGTGCGCTGATCGGCCGCGGCCCAGATCAGATCGCCGACACGCTGGAAACCAAACATCGAGTAGTAGACGTAGAACGGCAGCATCGCGATGCCGTGCACGCTGTAGGCGGTGCCCGCGGCGACCCAGGAGGACAGCGCCCCGGCCTCGGTGATGCCCTCCTCCAGCAGCTGCCCATCGCGAGCTTCCTTGTAGAACAGCATCGAGCCGGCATCTTCCGGCTCATACAGCTGGCCGACCGGCGAATAGATGCCAACCTGGCGAAACAGATTGTCCATGCCGAATGTGCGCGCCTCGTCGGCCACGATCGGCACGATGCGCGCACCGAGCGTGCGATCGCGCAGCAGGTTGCCGAGCATGCGCACCGCGGCCATCGTGGTCGACATCTCCTTGCCGTCGGCGCTGAGCGCGAATTGCGCATAGCTGGCCAGTGCCGGTACCGCCACCGGCGGGCACTCGCGCCGGCGCACCGGCAGCGGACCGCCAAGCGCGGCGCGGCGTTCGCCGAGGTATGCAAGTTCGCGGCTATGCTCGGGCGGCTTGTAGAAACGCAGCGCCGCGACATCCTCATCCGACAGCGGCAGCTGGAAGCGGTCGCGGAAGGCTTTGAGCGCCGCAAGGTTCAGCTTCTTCGCCTGGTGCGCGGTCATGCGCGATTCCCCCACCCCGCCCATGCCGTAGCCCTTCTTGGTCTTGGCCAGAATCACGGTCGGCTGGCCGCTGTGCCGCGTTGCCGCTGCCAATGCGGCGTAGAGCTTGCGCAGGTCGTGGCCGCCGCGCTTGAGAGCGTCGATCTCGCCGTCGCTCATGTGCGCCACCAGCGCCTGAATCTCCAGATCCTTCTTGAAGAAGTGCTCGACGTTATAGGCACCGTCCTTGGCACCGAGGTTCTGGTATTCCCCGTCCACGGTCGCCGCCAGCCGGCGCAACAGCGCGTGCTGCGTGTCGCGCGCGAACAGCGCGTCCCACTCCGATCCCCACAGCACCTTGATCACGTTCCAGCCGGCGCCGGCGAACAACGATTCCAGCTCCTGGATGATCTGGCCATTGCCGCGCACCGGTCCATCGAGCCGCTGCAGGTTGCAGTTGATGATGAAAGTCAGATTGTCCAGGCGCTCGCGCGCCGCGAGGCTGAGCGCGCCGACCGATTCCGGCTCATCCATTTCGCCATCGCCGAACACACCCCAGACGCGCCGATTGGCCGTGTCCGCCAACCCGCGGTGACCCAGGTAGCGCAGGAAGCGTGCCTGGTAGATGGCGCTGATCGGACCGAGACCCATCGAGCCGGTCGGAAATTGCCAGAACTGAGGCATCAGCCAGGGATGCGGGTAGGAACACAGGCCATCGCCGGACACTTCCTGGCGAAACTTCTGCAGCTGAGCCTCGCTCAGCCTGCCCTCCAGGAACGCGCGCGCATACACACCCGGCGCCGAGTGCGCCTGGAAATACACCAGATCGCCGCCGGGCGCCTCGCCGGCGGCGCGGAAGAAATGATTGAAGCCGACCTCGAAGATCTCGGCCGCCGAGGCATAGCTGGCGATGTGACCACCGAGCTCGCCGTACGCCTGGTTGGCACGCACCACCATCGCCAGCGCATTCCAGCGCATGATCGCGGTCAGGCGCTCTTCGATCGCCAGATCGCCGGGATAGCTGTCCTGGCGCTCCAGCGGAATGGTATTGCGATACGCCGAGAACGGCGCCGCAGCGGCGACCAGCCCCAGTTCCTTGGCATGCTCATCGAGCTGACGCAGCAGAAACAGCGCGCGCGCCGGCTCGCCCACCCGCAGCACCGCGTCGAGCGATTCGATCCAGTCGCGCGTCTCTTCGGGATCGGCGTCGGGCGCATCGCCGCCGGCCGGCGATGCCGCACCTCGATCCGTGCCGCTCATGCGTGTCTCCACCAGCGAATTGAAGTGCGCATCCTCAGGCAGCGGCCGGAGGAAGCCAAGGTCCGGGGGGCAACATGGCGCGCGGCCGCCGCCAAGGCCGATGTTCCCGGGCGCGTCCGCCATCGGATCGCGGTCCGGGAAACACCGCACCTGTGCCGCGGTGAGCGGAGCGGCGTTATTTCTTCGTCAGTGCACCGGCGAGCTTGCCGGAGAACATGCCGAAGAAGGCTCCGATAATAAACGAGAGTATGAGCAGGATCAGCGGGTTGGCGAATGAACCTGAGGTCAGGTTCTTGAGCGGGCCGACACCCGGGTCGGCCGACGGCTGGTGCAGCGAATAGGCAACGATCGCGGCAAATCCGTAGACATTGGCCGGCACCACCGACAACAGATCAATGGAGGCGACGATGACGAGAAAAAACACGGTGAACCCGACGATGAGCGCCGGCCACACGACACCAAGGGCCGGCATCGACGTGTTGACCACCAGCAGCAGCGCGATCCAGCCAATGATCGCACCGTAACAGGTGCCGACAATGGTCTTCGCCAGTGCCTTGCTGTCGGCGCCGCTGTGGAAGTAACAGCCCCAGGCAATGAAGCCTGCCCACACCAGCACATAACCGCTGAGTGGTCCCAGTGCGAGATAAGCCCAAACTGCCCCCAGAATTGCGATGCTGAGCGATAACGCGACCAACTGTTTCATTTCTTTCTCTCCTAATCGCGAGGAGTTTTTGATTCTTTACACGGCACTGCGGATGAAGTGCTACCCCGCTGATATTGTTAGACCGCAGGGCATATTAACATGCGTGTGAAAGGGCTACTATTTCGCCCGCACCGCCCAGGGGCAGGCGGCCGATCGGGCCGCGTCGCGCGTGCGCAACGCCGGTAAAGTCGAACGATGACCGCGATCTCAGGCCGGCCGCTCGCCGCCCGGTTCATGGTGTTGCGCATCGACAACGTCGGTCGCGGCGGTCGACGGAGGGTAGACGCGATGACATATGCTGCACGATGGTTCCAGTGACTCTCCCCACCGAGCCGATCGGCAGTATTTCGCGCCCGCTGGAGCTGATCCAGGCGATCGGCGTCATCGGCGACGGCACCGATCCGAGGCTCGATCCGCTGTACGAGGCGGCCATCCGCGACACCATCGAGTGCTTTGAGGCTACCGGCTCGCCGGTGATCACCGACGGCGAGCAGCGAAAATTCCATAATTTCTGGACCTACAGCGTCCGTGGAATGGCAAACACCGGTCCCGACGGCTTTCGCATTCCGTTCAGCGCCGGTCACACCCGTCGCATGCCGCGGCTGACGGTCGGGCCGTTTCGCTATATGCGCTACGCCGATGAGTATCTAGATATCGCACTGCGCTTTGCGCACGTGCCGGTGAAGCAGGCGGTGATCTCCCCCTCCGCACTGAGCCTGATGTACCCGCCGGACGGCATCGCCGGTTATCCGCGCAGCCGCTTCATCGACGATCTGCTGCATGAACACGAGAGCGAGGTGCGCCGCTGCCTGCAGAAAGGCGCCTGCAAGGTGCAAATCGACTTCACCGAAGGGCGGTTCGCGATCAAGGCCGATCCGTCCGGTAACCTGCTCAACAGCTTCATCGACCTGAACAACCTCGCGCTGGCACGTTTCTCGAGCGACGAGCAGCGACGCATCGGGATAAACACCTGCCCCGGCGCCGACCGCGATTCGACCCACAGCGCTGATGTGGACTACGCCGAGCTGCTGCCGAGCCTGTTCGAACTCAACGCCGGGAATTTCTACGTGGCGCTGGCTGGAGAGGCCGACCCGGTACGGGTGCTCAAAGCCATCCGCCGCTACTTGAAACCGCACCAGACAGTGTTCGTTGGCGTGGTCGATCCCATCGACGCGCGCATCGAGACCGCCGAACAGGTGCGCGAGCGGGTACTCGAGGCGGCGAAGTACATACCGATCGAACAGCTCGGAACCACCGATGATTGCGGCTTCTCGCCGTTCTGCGACGACACGTCGACCTCACGGGCGACCGCGTTCGCGAAAATCAGCGCGCGCGTCGCCGGCACCCGTCTGGCGGCCGAAAAACTCGGCATCGTCTGATGGTCCCAAACGACGCCGAGCAGGAGCTGCTGCGCTCGGTCGCGCTCGAGAACGCAAGAACCATCCTCGAGAAGCGCCAGCGCGCCGAGCGCCAGCTGGTCGCGATCAAGGATGCGCTCGAGCAGCGCACCGCGCAGCTGGCGCGCTCGGTAGCCATGATGCAGGCAACGCTCGAGTCCACCTTCGACGGCATCGTCGTGACCGACGGCAACCGGCGTATCACCGGATTCAACGAGAAGTACACCAAGATGTGGCGCATCCCGCGCGAGGTCATGGCGACCGGCGAGCACGCGCGGGCGCTGGCGGTGTGCGCCCGACAGTTCACCGACCCGCAAGCGTATCTCGCGCGCCTGGAGGAAATCTACGCCACCTCGCCGCCCGAGACCCTCGACCTGCTGTTGCTGGCCGACGGGCGGGTGTACGAGCGCTTTTCGAAGATCCAGGTTGTCGACGGAGCGAACGCCGGTCGCGTGTGGAGCATTCGCGACGTCACCGCCCAGAAGCGCGGCGAGGCCGAACTGCGCGAACAGCGCGCCTGGTTCGAGGTAACGCTGTCCAGCATCGGCGATGCCGTCATCACTACTGACGTGCACGGCCGGGTGACCTTTCTCAACCCCATCGGCGAGGCGATGACCGGCTGGACGCTCGCGGAGGCGAGCGGCGTGGCGCTGGAGCGGATTTTCCATATCGTCAACGAAGATACCCGGCTGCCGGCCGCCAATCCGGTCGCCAAGGTACTGCAGGAAGGCACCATCGTGGCCCTCGCCAATCACACGGTGCTGATCGCCCGGGACGGCACGGAAGTGGCCATCGAGGACAGCGCGGCGCCGATCCGCGATGCCAACGGCGCGGTTTGCGGCGCGGTCATGGTGTTCCACGACGTCACCGAGCGCCGCCAGGCTGAAATCGCACGACGCGATGCCGATCGGCGCAAGGATGAGTTCATCGCCACGCTGGCACATGAACTGCGCAACCCCCTGGCGCCGATCCGCCAGGCCGCGCTGATCTCCAAGGCGCCGGCCGCGAGCGAGGCCCAGAAGCGCTGGAGCCACGACGTGATCGACCGCCAGGTGCAGTACATGTCGCTGCTGCTCGATGACCTGCTCGACATCTCGCGCGTCACGCGTGGCACTCTGGTGCTGCGCTTGCAACCCACCGAGCTTGCGGCCGCAGTCAACGTGGCCATAGAAACGGCGCGGCCGATGATCGATGCCAAACGCCATGTGCTGTCGGTCGACCTGCCGCACGAACCGGTGCACTTCACCGCCGATCCGCTGCGCGTGGCTCAGATCCTGTCCAATCTGTTAACCAACGCGGCGAAATACACCGACCCGGAGGGCCAGATTCGTCTTAGCGCCAGCTACGATGCGGAGCGGCTGGTGATGCGGGTAGCGGATTCCGGCGTCGGTATCAGTGCCGAGAACCTGCCGGGAATCTTCGAGATGTTCTCGCAGGTGCACCCCACGATGGACCGGTCGGAGGGCGGATTGGGAATCGGCCTGGCACTGGCGAAAGGGCTGGTCGAGCTGCACGGCGGAACGATCGAGGCCGTCAGCGCCGGTTTGGGACACGGGAGCCAGTTCACCGTGCGCCTGCCGCTTCGGATGCATTGCGGCGCGCGCGAGCTGAGGTCCGTCGCCGCGGCCGTCCCGGCCACGACCACACGCCGGCGCGTGCTGGTGGCTGATGATAATCGCGATTCGGCGGAGACACTGGCCATGCTGCTGCGCGTGGAAGGTCATGAAGTCGTGATCGCCCATGACGGCTCGGCGGCGCTTGCTGCCTTTGGCGGCTTCGCTCCGGATGTGGTTCTGCTCGACATCGGCATGCCCGGTCCGAATGGCTACGAGGTGGCGCAAAAGATCCGCCAGAGCCGGCCGGGCGCGGAAATCAGGCTCATCGCCATCACCGGCTGGGGTCAGGAGAGCGACAAGGAGCGAGCCTTTGCCGCCGGCTTCGATCACCATCTCACCAAGCCGGTCGACCCGCGGGAGCTGAGCGACCTGCTGGAACTGTGAGCCACGGCGATCGGCGATGCTGAAACTCGGGCATCTGGCGGCGGCAGCGCTGCTGAGTGTTGATTGCGCGATGGCCGCGGCGGCGCAGATTGCCGCCAGCGCGACCGACGCGCAGCAGCAGCTGTGGGTGCTGCAGGCGAGCGCCGGTGTGCCGGAGCGCGCGCTGGCCACGCTACAGCAAATCCCGGGCACCGACCGACGCCTGCTTGCCCTGCGTGCTTACCTGCGCGCCGGCAATTCGCTGGATGAGCGTTGGAGCTGGTCGCAGCAACGGCTCACCGCATACCCAGCGACTCCGGAAGCGAAGGCTGCAGCCGCCGATATCGACGCCGTGATCGCGGCGTTTTCCGCTGCCAATCCCGGGTTCACGCTGGGCGTGAATCGGCTGCCGCGCAGCCTGGAGGCGCAGATCGCGCACTGGAACGAGAACCGGTCGGTCGGTATCGCCGCCGCCGCGCTGGTGGCGTCGCTTACACGGCAGTTCGCAGCGTCTGCCGGCGCGCCGGATGCGGCAGCGCTGCGCGGCGCGCTGATGCAGTGGCAGCCGCCGGTCGCGGCCGCGCTGGCGGCGCCCGGACTGTCCGCCCACGGACAGGCACGTGCATTCGATTTTCAGGTTGAACGCGATGGCAAGGTGATCGCGGGCATCGAATCAGCCTCGGCGCGCGAGCGATGGGATGCGGCCGGCTGGACAGAAAAGCTGCGCGCTGCGGTCAGCAGCGCCGGCAACCGCTTTGCCGGACCGCTGAGCTCCCCGTACGAGCCCTGGCACTACGCCTGGATCGCTCCCGACCCGGGCGCTTCGGATCCCTAGACCGCCGCTGGAGAGCGCACGTGCTCGGGCCGCACACCGAGGCCGATGAGCTGCGCCGGCCAGCGCCTGAGCCATGCACTGTGATCGAGCAGCCTGATTACCCACGGCACCTTCAGTTCGGTCACCGTTCCTGAAACGGCCGGTTGCAGCACGCGCTCCTGGACCGCCACCTGAAAGCGCTGGATCAGTTTTACCGGCAGCAATCGGCGTCGCTGCACACTTTGCAGGTCGTGATCTGCGAGCGTGCCGCTCTTCAGCTTTGCCGCCAGAAGATTCGCAGCCGCCACCGCATCCTGGATCGCCAGGTTGATACCCACGCCGCCGACCGGTGACATCGCATGCGCGGCGTCGCCGATGCAAAGCAGGCCCGGCTGGCACCAGTTGACCAGTCGGTCCACCGTGACACTGAGCAGCTTCACATCGTCGAAGGATTTGAGCTCATCGACGCGGTTCGCGAGAAAGCGTGCACCATCGGCGACATCGCGCCTGAAGGCCTCGAGCCCGCCAGCCCGCACTTTATCCATGCCGCCTTTGCCGATGACGTAGGCGCACTGCCAGTAGCTGTTGCGATCGATGGTCACCAGCATCTTGTCGCGGCTGAGATGCCCCAGGACCTGTCCCGGATCCGCCGGCTGCCTGGACAGTCGGAACCACAACACATCGATCGGCGAGCCCAGATCGCGCACCGTGAGGCCAGCGGCCTGACGCACCACCGAGGCCCGGCCGTCGCAGCCGACCACGAGTTCGGCGCGCACCGCCAGCGGCCCCTGCGCTGTGCTGGCCTCGACGCCCACGACCCGGCCGGCATGCCTGGCCAGTGCCGTCACCTCGGTCTGCATCATCACCGTGAGCGCCGGGAAGCGCCGGCCCTGCTGCGCCAGGAAGTTGAGGAAATCCCATTGCGGCATGAAGGCGATGAACCTGCATGCCGCCGGTATGTGCTTGAAATCCGCGATCTTGAAGGCGCGCCGGCCGATCTCGGCCGAGAAGCTGCGGATTTCCGAATGCGGCAGCTTCAGGAACTGCTCCAGCAATCCGAGCTCGTGCATCACCTGCATGGTCGACGGATGCACCGTGTCACCGCGAAAATCGCGCAGGAAGTCCGCGTGTTTCTCCAGCACGCAGGTGTCAATTCCGGCCCGTCCCAGCAGATAGCCGAGCATCATGCCGGCCGGTCCACCGCCGACGATGCACACCCGCGTCTGCAGCTGCCTGCCGGCCGGTTGAACTTCGGTAGTCACGAACTGCAGGTTACCCGCACAGTAACGATGACGCGAACCGGCGCCGGACACGCATCGATACCGTGCCATGAGCGGGAGTGTGATGGCCGTCACTTTCTGCCCTACTCGCGCCACGCCGGTGGGAGATTTGAGAGTCGCGCTCGGTCCACCACGGCGGGGACTATGTACCTTCAATTCATGACGATACGGCCCAAGGTCATCGCCCTGGTCGCGTCCATGCTCGTGGTCCTGGGCGTAGTTCAGATACTGGTGGAACAGCGCATTTTGATGCCGAGTTTCGCGGAACTCGAGCACGAGGACGCGCGTACCGCCATGCGGCGCATCAACTACGCGCTGGATCTGACTCTGGAGCGCCTGGCGCTGTCGGCATCCGATTGGGGCAACTGGAACGACACCTACCGCTTCGTGTCGGATCACAACCCCGACTACGTGCAGGCGAACGTGACCACCGTGGGGCTGAAGCAGCTGCAGGTCAACACCATGCTGGTGGTCGACGCCGACGGCAACGTCGTCATGTCCAGTACGCTGGACCTGAAATCCGAGCAGCCCCTGGACATCGATTTCGCCGCCCGTAGTGCGCTGCCCGCCGATTTTCCCTGGCGCGCCAACCTGCGCGAAGGCCGCCCGGTCGAGGGCTTCCTGCAGACCAATCGCGGCATCATGATGCTCGCAGCCGCGCCGGTGCTCGATGGCAGCGGCCGTGGCCCGCAGCGCGGCATGGTGATACTCGGGCGGCTACTGTCGGCGGCCGAGATCAAACGTATCGGTGCCCAGGCGCAGGCGCAGCTGTCGATGGCTCCGGCCAGCGACGCGCTGGTGGCAGGTCAGATGAACGAGACCGCGGACGTCACCCAAGTGTTTCGCTCCCTGAACGACGTCTACGGCCGCCCACTCATGGCGCTGCGCGTGGATGTGCCGCGTCGAATCACGCAACGCGGCCACTCGGCTATTGCCTATGCGTCCGCCTCCCTGGTCGGCGCGGCATTCTTGGTACTGATACTGCTGGTGCTGGTGCTGAACCGGGTGGTGTTGAGGCCGCTGGCGCAGGTGACACGCCATGCGGTGTCGCTCGGTGAAAGCGAGGACCTTGGCGCGCGGCTCGACTTCAAGGGCAGCGATGAAATCGGCCAGCTGGCACGCGAGTTCGATCGCATGCTGGAGCGCGTGGCCGATTCCCGGCGGCAGCTGGTCGACCAGTCGTTTCAAGCAGGATTTGCCGAACTGGCCAAGGGCGTGCTGCATAACCTTGGCAATGCCATGACACCGATCGGCGTCAGGTTGTCCGGCTTGGGCCAGCGCCTGGGCCAGGCACCGACGGCCGAGGTCGAACAGGCCAGCGAGGAACTCGAGCGCGCGCTACCGGACGCGGCGCGCCGGGCGGATCTGGAGCAATTCATGCGCCTGGCCTGCAGTGAGTTCGCGCGCACCATCAGGTCCGCGCAAGAGGATGTGACGGTGTTGATGCGTCAGACCTCGATCGTACAGAGCGCGCTGTCGGAGCAGATGCGCTCGACCCGCAACGAGCACGTGGTTGAGTCGGTGCGCCTTCCGGAACTCATTGCACAGTCGCTGGAGGTGGTGCCCGACGCCTGCCGGCAGCGCCTGAGCATCCACGCCGATGAATCGCTCAGAAAGGTCGGCGTGGTGCATGTGACGCGCACGGTGCTGCGACTGGTGTTGCAGAACCTGATCATCAATGCCGCGGATGCGGTGCGCGATGCCGGGCGGGAGCGAGGCACGCTGCGCGTTAGCGCGGCCATCGTTCGCGAAGCCGCCACGGCCCCCGAATACTTGCACCTGCAGTGCCAGGACGATGGCGTCGGCATCGCGCCGGACAATCTTGTGCGTATATTTGAGAAGGGGTTCTCCACCAAATCCAGGGGCACCAATTATGGTATCGGACTGCACTGGTGCTGCAACGCCATCGCTGCCCTGGGCGGCCGGATGTGGGCCGCAAGCGACGGTCCGGGGCTGGGTGCATCCTTGCACCTGGTGCTGCCCTTGGCCGCTCGCCGGTGCGAGCCGTGCGTCGAAGCCGCTTGAGGTAATCCGTGTCAGAACGTAGCCGCGTGCCGATTCGTGTCCTGGTCGTCGATGATGAAGACGAGGTACGCGATGCCTATCGGCAGATCCTGCTGGAGGCGGATGTGAGCCGCGACCTGGCGGCATTTCACGACTTGCGCACCAAACTGTTTCGCAAGGCCGACGCGCCAGCGCCGGCAGCGCAAGCCGCGCCGCGAGGCGCAACCTTCGATCCGGTGTTCTGCGACGGCGCCGAATCCGCGGTCGCAGCGGTCAAGGAGGCGCTCGGCCAGGAACAGCCGTTTGCCGTGGTATTTCTCGACATGCGCATGCCGCCAGGGCCCGACGGCGTATGGGCGGCGACGCGCATCAGGGAGCTGGATCCCGCGGTGGAAATCGTCGTCTGCACTGCCTATTCGGATGTCGATCCATGCGAGATCGGCGGCATCGTGCCTCCGGAAGAGAAGCTGTCATATCTGCAAAAGCCGTTTCACCCGCACGAAATCCGGCAGATGACAATTGCACTGGCCAGCAAATGGCGCGCGGAACGCACGGTGGTGCGGCTGGCGTATTTCGACGCCCTTACGGGCCTGCCGAATCGGGAACAGTCGCGCAATCGGCTGGTGGGGGCGATCGAGGCGGCCAGGCAACACGAACGCACCCTGGCCGTGCTGTATCTCGATCTCGACAATTTCAAGCGCGTCAACGATACGCTGGGTCACGCCGTCGGCGATGAGCTGTTGCAGGTGGTCGCCGCCAGGCTGCGTCATTCGCTGCGTTATGGCGACTCGCGCGGCAACGACGCGAGTGCAGTGGCACGGCCCGGAGACCTGGCGCGTCTCGGCGGCGACGAGTTCCTGGTGCTGTTGCCCAATATCCGCAAACCAGCCGACGCCGGCGTCATCGCCGAGCGCATCATCGGCGCGCTGCGGGTGCCGATGCAGCTGGCGATGAATTCACTGGTGGTCACCCCCAGCGTCGGCATTGCGACCTTTCCCAATGACGGCGCCGACGCCGAGACCTTGCTGCGCAATGCCGATCTTGCGATGTATTTCTCCAAGCGCAAGAGCCCGGGCACCTACTCGTTCTACGATGCCGCAATGAACGCGAACGCGCTGCAGCGATTCACCATCGAAGACAAGCTAAGGGGCGCGCTAGAGCGCAACGAGTTCACACTGAACTACCAGCCGCTGTTCGATATCCGAACCGGCCAAATATCCGGCATGGAAGCGCTGCTGCGCTGGACCAACGATCAGCTGGGCGTGGTACCGCCGTCGGAATTTATTTCGGTGGCCGAGGAAACCGGACTGATACTGCCGATCGGCGATTGGGTGCTGCGACACGCCTGCGCCCAGGCGAAGGCCTGGCACGATGACGGCTTACCGCTGGTGCGCATGTCGGTGAACGTCTCCGGGCAGCAATTTGCGCTGCGCGAGTTTCCGGCCCAGGTCGACGCAATCCTGAAGGAGACCGGGCTGGAAGCGTCCAAGCTGGAGCTGGAGATCACCGAGACGCTGATCATGAACGACGAGACCTGGGCGGAGCAGGCCATAAATCAGCTCAAGGCGCTCGGTGTGGCGCTCGCCATCGACGATTTCGGCACCGGCTATTCGAGTCTTGCGCGTCTGCGCCGCTTCGCGGTCAATCGGCTCAAGATCGATCGATCGTTCGTCACCAGCCTCAATGAATGCAGCGACGATCGCGCCATTGCGGCGGCCATTATTGCCATGTCCAGATCGTTGCGCATCGACGTCACCGCGGAAGGCGTTGAGAACCTGTCGCAGCTGATGTTCCTGCAGGAGCATGACTGCCACGAGGCGCAGGGCTATCTGCTCGGTAAGGCGCTACCGGCCGCCGAGGCGGTGCAGTTGCTGCGCCGGGTGGACGCGGTGCTGGAGGGCAGTCGAACGCAGCGCCTGAAGGCGCTGATCGGATAGCTCCGGCAGCGATCGCAGCCGCAGTCGCCCCTGTCAATTCCTACAGCTGTGTCGCCGCACCCGTGCTGCTAAGATCGCGTCGGTCAAAACCGGCAGATGCCGCTACGCGCGCAGCCGCCTTACCGTATGTCCCATAGCGTGACGCTGACCATCGCTCAGAACCGCGTGCAGCTGGCTGTCAAAGCGGCTCTCGGCGACGACTACCAGGTCGATTGGCTCGCGCCCGGCGCGGGCCACGGGCCGCGTGTTCTGCTGCTTCAGCATGCAGGTTCGCGCCGCGCTGCCGCGCTGCTGTTCGACGACATCGACAGCTGCCAACGGGTGACGCTCAAGGATTATTCCGGCGCCATATCGGCGGCCGACAAACGCGTCGCTGAAATCGCCGTTGCCGCGGCGACCCAGCCTGAACAGGCACGCGCGTTGATCAAAGGTCCGGAGGAGCCCGGCGGCGCTACGGCGCTGCACCACGCCCTCGACGCGGCCCTGGCTGCGTTGGCGATGCAGGACTTCGACCCCGCCGGCTAGCGGCCTGCCTGCCCCGCGTCGTGAGTGCGCGCGCGCCTAGGCCACCTGATCGGTCCAGACGCGAAAACCCTCGAGCGTGCCCGAGCCGAATGCCGTGCTGATGGCCACGTCCGCCGCATCGCGCCCGCGGGCGATGAGGATGCGTCCGATGCGCGGATGATTGTGGCGGGCATCGAATGCGTACCACGCGCCGCCCAGATACGCCTCGAACCAGCCGGAAAAGTCCATCGGTGCATCCATGGGCGGCACGCCGATGTCGCCCAGGTATCCGGTGCAGTAGCGCGCCGGAATGTTCATGCAGCGACAAAAGGTGATCGCCAGGTGCGCGAAGTCGCGACACACGCCGGTGCGATCGGTGAAGGCCTGCAGCGCGGATTTGGTGGAACTCGCAAACTGGTAGCCGAACTGCAGGTGATTGTGAACGAAATCGCAGATCGCCTGCACCCGCTGCCAGCCGGGCGGCGTACCGGCGAACAGATTCCACGCGGTATCCGTCAGGCAGTCGGTTTCGCAGTAACGGCTGCCGAGCAGGAACAGCAGCGTCTCGGCCGGCAGGTCCTGCACCTCGTGCTGGCAGGCATTGGGCACCGTCGGCTCGGGTACACCGGTGTCCTGCAGGATGGCGTCGGCCGACAGCCGCATCCTGCCTGGCGGGGCGATCAGACGGCTGCACCAATTCTCAAATTTATCGCGATAGGCAGTCACCGGGACCGCCGGGTCGGTGATCAGGTGATCCGGCTGAATCAGGTCGCGGGCCCGGCTGTGATGGATGTTCAGCGCCAGGATCATCGGCGTGGGCATGGGAAATTGATAGATCAATTCATAACCAGCCCGGATTTGCATTGCTATTCCTCTAGACCCTAGATTGGCGCGTCACGCTCGCGCGCACGCGCCAGGCGATCCGCGTGCGTCGATGCCCGCGGCAGCTGCAACGTATCCGTGCCGGCTGCCGGACGCCCTCAGTGCATTGCTGGGTGCGCTGTCGGAATGCACCTGCGTACTTGTGGATTCCGCATTGCCGCGCCATTCTTGAGCAATCTGGCGCCGCGAAGGATCGACCTCGACCATGTACCTGCAGCACCGATGAAACAGTCCGGTTCGCGCGATCGCGTCGCCTGGCTGGTCGTGCTGATGACGGCGCTGCTGTTCGTCAATTACGTCGATCGCGGCAATCTGGCGACCGTCGGGCCGCTGTTGATCGACCAGCTCGGGCTCACCAACGCTCAACTCGGCTTGCTGCTGTCGGCCTTTTATTTCACCTACGCCCCGGCGCAGCTTCTCGCCGGCTGGTTATGCGAGCGCACCGACGTCTATCGGCTGCTGGCGCTTGCCGTCGCCGTCTGGTCGCTGACCACCGCGGCCACCGCACTCACCGTGGGATTCACCTCGCTGCTGCTGATGCGCCTGTTGCTCGGCCTGGGCGAGAGCGTGGTGTTTCCTTCCAGCTCGCGTTTGTTTGCGCAGCTGGTGCCGGAGACCCGCCGCGGCTCGGCCAACGGCTGGATGGCGATCGGCCTGGCGATCGGGCCGGCGCTTGGAACCTTCGCCGGCGCACTGCTCGCCGGCCGCTACGGCTGGCAGGCCTCGTTCCTGGTGTTCGGCCTGCTGTCGCTCATCTGGCTGTGGCCCTGGTCCCGATTCACCCGCACCGTGCCGCATGCGCCGCTGGCGCACTTCGGGCGGCCGCCGCCATACCGCGAAATGCTCGGCAAGCGGGCCGCATGGGGCGCGTTTCTCGGCCACTTCTCTTCGAATTATTCCTTCTATTTTCTAATCAGCTGGCTGCCGACCTACCTGGTAAAGGTGCGCGGGCTGTCGATCAGCCAGATGGGGTTGGTGGGCGGGCTGCTGTTCTACTCGGTGGTCGCTGCCAGCGCGGTCGCGGGCGGCTGGTATTCCGACCGGATGATCGTTCGCGGCGCGTCGGTCAACCGGGTGCGCAAGGCGTTCGTGGTCTACGGCCAGCTCGGATGCGGTGTATGCCTGATCGTGTGCGCCGCCCTGCCCGCACTCGCCGTCGGCAGCCTGCTGTTGTCGGCCATCTTCATCGGCATCGCCTCCGGACCGGTGTACAACATCGCGCAGACACTGGCCGGGCCGCGCGCGGCCGGCCAGTGGGTGGGGGTGCAGAATTTCTTCGGCAACCTGGCCGGGTTCGCCCCCTACGCTACCGGCATCATGGTCGATCGGACCGGACATTACGCCCTGGCGTTCCTGGTAGCGGGCGCGGTCACCTTCGCCGGCGCCGCGGCGTGGGGCTGGATGATTCCCAGGGTCGAGCCGCTGGCGTGGCGCGATGAGCGCTGAACATCTGTGAAAACGCTGGCCGCATACCTGCTCGAGTCGCTCGAGGCCGCCGGCGTGCGCCACGTGTTCGGCATCCCCGGCGTCCACAACCTGGAGCTGTACCGCGGGCTCGAGCGCTCATCGCTGCGGCACGTGACCGGCAGACACGAGCAGGGGCTTGGCTTCATGGCCGATGGCTATGCACGGGTGTCGGGCCAGCCGGGGGTGTGCTTTACGATCAGCGGACCAGGCCTCAGCAATATCGCCACCGCTCTTGGCCAGGCTTACGGCGACTCAATCCCGCTGCTGGTGATCGCCAGCCAGAACCGGCGCGGCGAGGCCGGCAGCGGGCGCGGGTATCTGCACGAACTGCCCGATCAATGCGCGCTCGGCGCCGCGGTCACGGCGGCCAGCTTCGCGATTGCGGAACCAGGCGAGCTGCCGGCGGTTCTGGCGCAGGCCTTTGCCCTGTTCGCAGCGGCACGGCCGCGACCGGTTTACATCGAGATCCCGCTCGACCTGTTGACAGCCGATGGTGCCGGTCTCGCGTTGCCCGCGAGTCCCCGCTCGCCGCCCGATGCAGACCCGGGCGCGCTGGTGGCGGCGGCGACGCTGCTGCGTGGCGCCAGCCGCGCCGTGGTGCTGGCCGGCGGCGGCGCCATCCGGGCGGCGCCCGAGCTGTGCCGCATGGTCGAACACCTCGGCTCGCCACTGGTGATGACCGTCAACGCGCGCGGTATCCTGCCGCCGGGCCATCCGCTCGCGGTGCCGATGAGCCCCTCGCTCGCGCCGGTGCGCGCGCTGATCGCCGCGGCGGACCTGGTGCTGGCGGTGGGCACCGAGATCGGACCGACCGACTATGACATGTACTCGGTAAGTGAATTTCCGAATCCCGCCAACCTGGTGCGGATCGACATCGAGGCGGCGCAATTGCTGCGCAATGCGACGCCTCGCGTGGGTTTGTGCGGCGACGCCGCGCGCACCCTGCGCCAGCTACTCAGCTTCGACCTGGGCGACGCACGCGCCGAGATCGGAGTCGCCGCCGCCGCCGCCGCGCGCCAGCAGTCCCTGACGTCACTGTCGCCGCTGTTGCAGGGCCATATCCGATTGCTGGAGCTGATCCGTGACGCACTGCCCGCGGCGGTGCTGGTGGGCGATTCCACGCAGCTGATCTACGCCGGTAACCTCGGCTTTGCGGCTGCGACGCCAGGCTCCTGGTTCAACTCGGCCACCGGTTACGGGACCCTGGGCTACGCGCTGCCGGCGTCCACCGGCGCCGGACTTGCGGCACCAGGGCGCCCGATCGTGTGTCTGGTCGGGGACGGCGGACTGCAGTTTTCGCTGGGTGAACTCGCCGTGCTGCGCGACGTGGACGCCTGGACCGCGATCATCGTCTGGAACAACCGCGGCTACGGCGAGATCCGCTCCTCGATGATCACGGCCGGCATTGTGCCCACCGGCGTCGACGTGCAGCCGCCCGATTTCGCACTGCTGGCGGCATCCTACGGCTATCCGCACCGGCTGATCGAGACGCCGGAGTCGCTGCGCGAGGCACTTTCGGACTTTGCCCGCCGGCGACAGGTCGTCATGCTCGAAATCGCCGCCGACTAAAGCGCAGCAACCATGCCAATGCCAACTGAGCGCGACATCGCCGACTTTCGACGCGACGGCGCGGTCTGCCTGCGCGGCGTGTTTGCCGATTGGGTGGACACCATCGCCGCCGGCATCGAGCGCAATCTGCGCGAGCCCGGACCGTACGCCGCGCAAAGCGTGCAGAGCGGCGAGGCCGGCAGCTTCTTCGACGATTATTGCAACTGGCAGCGCGTTGCGGAGTTTCGCGATGTGGTCGAACGATCGCCGGCAGCCGAGGTGGCGGCGCGCATCATGGAGTCGCAATCCGCACAGTTCTTCCACGACCATGTGCTGGTCAAGGAACCCGGAACGCAGAAGCCGACGCCTTGGCACCAGGACGCACCGTATTATTTTGTCGATGGCAGCCAGACCGTGAGCCTGTGGATACCGATCGATCCGGTCAAGGAAGCCACCTTGCGCCTGATCGCCGGCTCGCACCGCTGGGAACCGATGATCCTGCCGGTGCGCTGGATCGATGACAGCGACTTCTACGCCACGGCCGGTCACTTCCGCCCCGTGCCTGATCCTGACAACCAACCGGAACTGCAGGTGCTCGAATGGACCATGGAACCGGGCGATGCGGTGCTGTTTGATTTCCGCACCGCTCATGGTGCCCGCGGCAATGCGGCATCGAGCCGCCGCCGCGTCCTGTCGCTGCGCTGGGTCGGCGATGATGCACGCTACGCGCAGCGGCCGGGCCGCACATCGCCGCCGTTCCCGGGACATGGAATGAGTCCCGGACAGCGCCTGCGCGGCGACTGGTTCCCGGTGATGTACGACGCGCGCAGCTAGTCCATGATCACTTCGCGCTTCTCATTGGGGCGCGGGCAGCGAGCCGGCGTAGAACACGTCGCAATGCGAACCCAGTGCACGCGACGCCTTCTTGATCAGGTGCAGCGCCGGGCCGGCGAGCGATGCCGCGACGTTGGGCTTTTCCACATCCGGATGACTGAATGATCCGTGGACTTTCTGCTCGACCACGACGCAACCCTGCTTGCCGACCACGGCCACGGTCACGTTCTGGAAACTCTGATTGACGAAGTCGAGGTTGCCCTTGAGCGCCACGCGATTGGCCCGGGTAGCCATCGCCACATCCTTGGCCTCGGCTACGCCGCGCTCGATATGCCACTCGGAGATAAAGGTCTGCACCTGACTGGTGCCGCCCTCGGCGCTGAGCACCTTGGAATAGTCGTAACCCTTGGTCACCGCCAGGCCGAGCGGGCCTGCCAGGAAAAACGCGCCCAAGTCAATCAGCGTGAAGCGCTGCGTGGCCCTGTAGTGCGTCAGCTCGTCGTCCAGATTGCCGACATCGAGCGTCAGATTGGTGCCACGCAGCGACGCCTCGCCGGTGCTGGTGCGCGCCATCTCATCCGCATTGGCGCCGCTCATCGTCAGCTCGGTGGAGAAATCCATCAGGCCCTCGCCGATCTTCTTCTGCGAGAAATTCTTCGAGAACTGCTCCAGACGAAACTTCGAGAGCACGCCGTGCACGCGATAAAGCGGCACTTTGCCGGAGAAATCGCCACGCACCGCGGCACTGCCCTTGCCGCCGAAGGCGTGCATGGTAAGGTCGGTGGTGGTCAGCACGCCGTTGGCGGCGCGGACCGAAAACCCGACGTCGCTCATCGGCAGATCCTTGTTCTTGACCTGCTCGCAAGCTACTTTGGCCGACAGGCTCAGGGCTTGCATCAGGTCCGCGCCCTTGACTGCCGCGAGCCGCAGGTCGCTCGCCTGCACGGTGCACGCACCGGCGTGCACGCTCGAGCCTTCCTGGCGATTGATGTAGACAAACGCCAGGTCAGTCAGCGACACGTCGGTGGATGGCAGCTCCGGTAACACCGTTGCGCCTGGCGTGGATCCTCCAACGTTCAACTTGCCGTCACGGTCGCGCACCACCGAGATGCTGACATGATCGAGCTTGATGTTCGGGATCCGCACCTGCCGCCGCAGCAGCGACACCAGCTGGATGTCGAGCGTGGCCTGCCGCACTTGAGCGAAGTCGGTGTCGTGGCTGCGGATGTTCACGTCGTCGAGCGTCATCGCCACGCTTGGAAAAAATTTCAAAGACAACGCGCCACCGATGCTGACCTGCATGCCGAGCGCATCCGAGGCTGCAGCCTCGACCTGCGGTTTGGCATGCGCGCGCCACAACAGCAGCACGATCGCCGCCGCCAGCGCGGCGGCCGCCAGCAGCGCCGCTACGGCGTACAGCGTGAGCTTCAATGATTTTGGCATCGTGATACGCTGCGACACGTGACTGAGCCGTACCTCATCTGACCAGGGCCGTGGAGTCTAAACCACCCGCCACCGATGCGGTGCCCGCTTCGATCAACCAGAACATCGAGGCCATCGGCGAGTACTACAAACGCGAGGAACAGCGCACCACGCGCGCGCAGCGGGTTCTGGAGCGACTGGCCGAGGCCATCGGCAGGCCGGTGTTCCTGAGCTCGATATTGCTGTTCGTGGCGGCCTGGATGCTGGGCAACGTGCTGGCGCCGCGCTTCGGCCTGCCCGCATTCGATGCGCCGCCGTTCCCCGCGCTGCAGGGTTTTGTCAGCCTGTCGGCATTGCTGATCACCACCATCCTGCTGATCGGTCAAAATCGGCTGGCCAAGCTCGAGCAGCGGCGCGGCGAGCTGGAATTGCAGGTGAACATCCTGACCGAGCAGAAAACCACCACTCTGATTCGACTGATCGAGGAACTGCGGCGCGATCTGCCGATGGTTCCCGATCGCCACGATGCCGACGCCGCGACACTGCAGGTGCCGACCGATGCCAAACAGATCCTGTCGGCGCTAGAGGAAAAGGAGCGCTCGGATGAGGTCCCACCCAAGGCTTAGCGTTCAATGACCGCCCTGGACGAATAGTCCTGCCGCGCGCAGCGCCTGCGCCAGCTGCTCCTCGATGCGCGCCGCCTGCGCGCGCCTGATGTGCTGCAGATGCAGTGTCGGGCCGGTGAGCACTTCGATGCCGCGCTTGAGCACGCTGCCGGCGGCGCGAATGCCCGCCTTGTGCTGGTCGAAGCGCGCTGCCGGTGGGTAGCGGCTCATACCCACGTACACGCCGTGCGGCTCATCCCGGCTGTCGGCATAGTCGAGCAGCACCAGGTAGATGTTGCTGCGGCCGCCGTCGGCCCGAAACCGACCCGCCACTTCATACGCCAGCGGCAACCAGTGGACGTAGCGCATCGGCAACCATTCCGGGATCGAGGCCGCGGCGTGCCGCCACAAGCGCTCGAGCGCCGCCTCGATAGTGGCCGGCATCTCATCGCGCATCCACAGTTCGTGTATGCAGTGCGCTCCTGCGGCGCCGTCCGCCGCGTCCAATGCGGCATGGAACATCGACACCAGCTCGAGCCTGGTGCGCGCGCGCAGCGGCCGCTCGGCCGGCGAGGCGCTCACAACACGCGCTGCAGAAACGCAGCGATCGCTGCGATCTCCTCGGCGCACACCGCGTGCGCCATCGGATAGCTGTGCCACTCGACCGGATAGGCGGCTGCCTGCAGCAGCGAGCGCGTCTCCTCGCCCAGGCGCGGATCGACCACAGCATCGTACGTGCCGTGCGCCAGGAATATGGGCGTGGCCTGATTTGCGCTGTGGTGCTCGGCGGCAAAGCTGTGTTCGAGCAGCAGGTAGCATGACAGGCCGATGATCCCGGCGAGGCGCTCGGCAAGCCGGGTGCCGGTAAACAGCGCCATCGCGCCGCCCTGGGAAAACCCCGCGAGCACGATGCGCCCGGTGGCAATGCCACGTGCATTTTCGCGCCGGATCAGTGCCCGGATGGCGGCGTCGGATTCGCGCACGCCGATCTCGTCCTGCGCGGCGCGGCGTTCGAAGCCGCGAATGTCGTACCAGGCGCGCATGCGCGCGCCGGCGTTGAGCGTTACCGGCCGCACCGGGGCATGGGGAAATACGAAGCGCAACGCAGCCGCGGCCGGCGTCAGCGCGGGAACCGCAGGCTCGAAATCATGGCCGTCGGCCCCCAGGCCGTGCAGCCAGATGACCGAGGCCGCAGGATCAGGGCCGGTTTCCACCTCGACCGTCGCCGGGAGCGAGGAATTCATCGCCAGGCGGCGCCGATGCGCACATGTTGTTTTGCGATCATCGATCCAGTCCTTTGAAAGTAATGGGCACATGACACCGGCGATAGTCGCCGGCGGCTGCCGGTCATAGGATAATGGATTGCATGCTGCACGCTGCCAGGCACGCGAACTCCCATTAACAGCAAACCCGATGATAACAATCCGCTGCCGCACCCGGTGCCGGCGACGGCACCGGCGGCGCCGACGGCCGTGACCGGCTGGCGCCTTGCCGGCGTGCGCCTCCGATTTTTATTCAAGCACCTGCGCCACCGCTCGCGTGAATATCTGGGATGGCTGCTGGCGCGGCTGGTCGGCCGGCGTCGCTACGCCACCAGCCTCGCGCCGCAAGACGTCAGCACGGTGCTGATCTGCCGCATCAACGGCCGCATCGGCAACACGCTGTTCCTGACGCCGCTGATCCGCTACCTGCACCAACTGTTGCCCGATGCGGCGATCGATCTGGCGCTGGCCTACCCGCACGCCGAGGAATTACTGCGCGCCATGCCCGGAGTACGGCGCATCATCGTATTTCCGCACGGCAAGCTGCAGCAGATCGGCCGCTATCTGGCGGCACTGCGCACTCTGCGTTCGGTGCGCTACGACCTGGCGATCGATCCGACCGAATTTTCCACCAGCGGGCGCGTCATGCTGGCCTTGTCCCGCGCCCGTTATCGGCTCGGCTTCGCCAACAGCTTCCAGTGGGCGCCGCTGACGCACGCGGTGCCGCTGGCACGCGAAGCGATGCACCAGGCGGTGCGCCCGCTGTACCTGGCGCAACGCATCTTCGGCGCGCCGCTGCAGCACCGGGAAGCTCGGCTGTGGCTGCCGCTGCCGGAGGCCGAGCTGGCGCAGGGCAGACGCGTCATCGGCGCGGCCATCGGCGCCGGGCGCGTAGCGACACCGAGTAACGCCTTCGGCTTCTTCGCGCATGCGGCCAACCTGAAATTGATCGATCGCAGCTGGTGGCTGGCGTTCTGGCAAGCGTTCCTGGCACTGGAACCGCTGGCAATCCCGGTTGAATTTCTGCCGTCCGCCGCGCAGCTACCGACCGATGCCCGATTGGTGTCGCTGCACCTTCGATCGACGCGCGAGCTCACCGCCGCCATCGCCGCCTGCCGCATGTTCATTTCCACCGACACCGGACCGATGCACCTGGCGAGTACCACGGCGGTACCGACCGTGGCCCTGTTCCAGGCCTCGGATCCGGGACTCTATGGCCCGCTCAAGCCGGACGACATCGCCATCGACATCACGCGCTCTCTGCCGAGTGAGGTGGCGCAGCGCTGTCAGCTCATCTGGGCGGCGTGCGCGTCCTAGACTTCAGTTACGGCGCGCGAGCAGCCAATCCGATAGCAGCCGCAGCGGTTCGGCCCGCTCGCCGAACGGCTCGAGGGCTTCGAGCGCGCGCTGGTGCAACGCGGTCACCGCCAGGCGTGCTGCGGCGACGCCGGCCACGGCCGGATAGGTGGGCTTGGCGAGTGCCTGATCGGCCCCGGCGGTCTTGCCGAGCACCGCGGTTTCCCCGATCACATCCAGCAGATCGTCCTGGATCTGGAAAGCCAGGCCGATGGCGGCGGCAAAGTTCGCCAGTGCGGCCTTCAGGCGCGCATCGAGCGCTGGCGCACACTCCGCGCCCATCATCACGCTGGCACGTATCAAGGCCCCGGTCTTGCGCGCGTGCATCTGCTCGACTGCCGCCAGATCGAGCGTCCGTCCCTGCGCCGCCATATCGATCGCCTGCCCGCCCGCCATGCCGAAACTGCCGCTGGCATCGGCCAGCAGGCCGATCAGCTGCAGGCGCACGCTGCTGGATGCCGGTAGCGAGGCGTCACGCGCCAGCAGCTCAAAGGCCAGCGGCTGCAGCGCATCGCCGACCAGGATCGCGGTGGCCTCATCGAAGGCCTTGTGACAGGTCGGCCGGCCACGCCGCAGGTCGTCGTTGTCCATGGCGGGTAAGTCGTCGTGCACCAGTGAGTAGGCGTGCACCAGCTCGATGGCGCAGGCAGCGCCCTCGACCTGATCTTCGGAAAGGCCGAGCGTGAGCGCGGTGGCAAACATCAGCGCCGGACGGATGCGCTTGCCGCCGCCAAGCACGGCGTAGCGCATCGCCGCGTGCAGTCGCGCCGGCACCAGGGAAGCGTCGGGCAGCCTGGCCGCCAGGGCACGCTCCATGCGCGTCTGCCAGGCGTGCAGCTGATGAGGAAAGGCGTCTGCGGGGCTGGCACCGCCGGCTGCGCTGGCCGCTTCCAAGGACTTGAGTTCCCGCGCGCCGCTAGTCGATGCTGGCGGCCGACGCTTCGCGCACTCGCGGCTCGCGCCGCACGGCGCTGAGTGGCACCACCACCGCATCGGCCTCCACGTGCTGCTCCTGGTACAGGAACGGCAGCTCGGGCGCCATCGGGCCGGTGAGTCGCGGCCCGGCGAGCGCCACGCGCAGCGCCTTGAGCGGATGGCGCAGCAGGTCATTCACCGCCGTGCCCTCGAAGCCGCAATGGGCCATGCAATTATCGCAGCGCGGATCCCGACCCACGCCATAGCGCTCCCACGGCGTGTCCTCCATCAGCGAACGGAAGCTCGGTGCATAGCCCTCGTCCGACATCAGGTAGCAGGGGCGCTGCCAGCCGAATACGTTGTAGGTCGGGTTGCTCCACGGCGTGCACTGGTAGCTCTGGTTGCCGGCGAGAAAATCCAGGTACAGCGCCGAGTGGTTGAACAGCCATTTGCGTCCGGCCGTGCGCCCGCGTGTGAATATTTCCCGAAACAGGGTCTTGCTCTCGACCCGGCCCATGAAGACATCGTGACGCGGCGCGTGCTCGTAGTGATATCCGGGCGACACGGTGATCGCCTCCACGCCCAGCGTCATCGCAAAATCGAAGAATTCGGCCACCTCGTCCGGATCTTCCTTGGCGAACAGCGTGCAGTTGATCGTTACACGGAAATTTCGCTCGCGCAGCAGCCTGATCGCGGCCACCGCTTTGTCGAACACGCCCTCCTGGCACACCGAGGCGTCGTGCTGGCGCTGCAAGCCGTCCAGATGGATGGAGAACGTCAGGTAGGGCGAGGGCTGGTATTCATCGATGTGCTTGGGCACCAGGATTGCGTTGGTGCACAGGTAGACGAACTTCTTGCGCGCCACGATGCCGGCGACGATCTGCGGCAGCTCCTTGTGGATCAGCGGCTCGCCGCCCGGAATCGACACCACCGGGGCGCCGCAGTCATCCACCGCCGACAGCGCGTCGGCCACGCTCATCCTGCGCTGCAGGATGTCCTTCTCGTAGTCGATCTTGCCGCAGCCGGCGCAGGCGAGGTTGCACTGGAACAACGGCTCGAGCATCAGCACCAGCGGGTAGCGCTGGCGACCGCTGAGCTTCTGACGCAGCAGGTACTTGCCGATCCGGTATTGCTGGATCAGAGGAATGCTCATGCAACAGCCCCAGGCACAGCGGCGGTATATATGTGAAGCAGCAATCGACACCTCCAGATTTGGCGCTTAGGGTACCTAACTCGCGGACGCGGCGCGAGCATCACCTCATGCTCGTCAACCGTTCCCGAGCGCCGCCGTTCTACCGATAATACACTGGCTATGCGTCCGCCATTGGATGGCGAGGTGACCATGCATGGCCTGCTGACGGGAATCGGTCTGGCTCTGGCCGCAGCCGCCAGTGCGTATGCCGTACTGACGGCGCTGGCGAGCACGCTCACGGCCGCGCGCCCGCCCCGCCCACCATACCTGGGCGCAGCAGCGGCCACGCCCGCGGTCAGCGGCCTCAAGCCGCTGTGCGGCCACGAACCTGGCGTGTATCAGCAACTGCGCTCAGTGTGCGTGCAGAACTACCAGAATTTCCAGATCATCCTCGGACTGCAGAATCCGCACGATAGTGCCCTGCCCGTGGTACGACAGCTGAAGCACCAATTTGACGCGCTCGATATCGACTGCGTCATCGACGCGACCCGTCACGGTGCGAACGCCAAGGTCAGCAACCTGATCAACATGCTGCCGCACGGCCGGCACGATCTGCTGATCATCGCCGACAGCGATATCCAGGTACCGCCGGACTATCTTGCGCGGCTGCTGGCACCGCTGGTCGATCCGAAGGTCGGTCTAGTCACCTGCCCCTATGTCGGGCGCGCGCGCTGCGGATTGTGGTCGGCGCTGGGCGCGATGTTCATCAATGACTGGTTCATGCCGAACGTGCGCCTGGCGGCATGGTTCGGATGGCCGTGCGCCGCGAGGTGCTGGAGCGCTCGGGCGGCCTTGCGCCCTTGAGCGATCAGCTGGCCGATGACTACCAGCTCGGCCTACAGGTGCGCGCGCTGGGACCGCGCGTGGCGATGTCGGAGCTGGCGGTTGACACCATGGTGGACGAGCCGAGTCTCGCGGCCTTGTGCGAGCACAGCTCGCGCTGGCTGCGCACCAGCAGATCGGTGCGGCCCGGCGGCTACGCCTGCTGTTTCATTACCTTTGGCCTGCCGATGGCGGCAGTCGGCGCGGCGCTGGCCGGTTTCCAGCCCATGGCCCTGATGTTGCTGGGAATAACGGTCGCAGCCCGGCTCGTGCTACATTTCCCTCGCCACGCACGCGGATGGCTGCAGCTGGGGTTGATTCCGCTGCACGATGCGCTGCTGATCGCCCTGTGGTGCCGCAGCTTCCTCGGGCGCGAGATCAGCTGGCGCCGGGAGCGCTTCGGCATCGGCCGCGGCGGCTCACTGCATCGGCGAGCGGCGCGTGCCCTATCACAGCGGAGAGATCACGGAATGAAGACGCTTTTTTTGCACCCGCCGTCGTTCGATGGTTTTGACGGCGGGGCCGGCGCACGCTACCAGGCCAAGCGCGAGATCCGCTCGTTCTGGTATCCGACCTGGCTGGCGCAGCCGGCCGCGCTGGTGCCCGGCAGCAAATTGATCGACGCTCCGGCCGACGGCATGACGGTGCAGGATGTGCTGCCGCTCGCGCGCCAGTATGAGCTGGTGATCATGCACACCAGTGCGCCCTCGTTTCCGACCGACGCGCGCATGGCCGAGCTGCTCAAGGCGGAGAATCCCGGCCTGCTGATCGGCATGGTGGGCGCCAAGGTGGCGGTCGATCCGGAAGGCTCGCTCAAGGCCTCGAGCGCCATCGACTTCGTGGCGCGCGAGGAATTCGACTACACCTGCAAGGAAGTGGCCGAGGGCCGCGCCTTCGATTCGATCGCGGGCCTGAGCTGGCAGACGCCGGCCGAGGGCATCCGCCACAACCCCGCGCGCACGCCGCTCACCGAGATGGATGAGCTGCCGTGGGTGGCGCCGGTGTACCACCGCGACCTGCGCATCGAGAACTACTTCATCGGCTACCTGAAGCATCCCTACGTTTCGTTTTACACCGGGCGCGGCTGCCGTTCCAAGTGCACCTTCTGCCTGTGGCCGCAGACCGTCGGCGGCCACCGCTACCGGGTACGCAGCGTGGACAACGTGCTCGGCGAGGTGCAGTGGATCAAGGACAATCTGCCGCAGGTGAAGGAGATTTTCTTCGACGACGACACCTTCACCGACTTTCGTCCGCGCGCCGAGGAAATCGCGCGCGGCCTGGGGCGCCTGGGCGTGACCTGGTCATGCAACGCCAAGGCCAATGTGCCCTACGACACACTCAAGACCATGAAGGACAACGGCCTGCGCCTGCTGCTGGTGGGCTATGAATCGGGCAACGATCAGATCCTGCACAATATCCGCAAGGGGCTGCGCACCGACATCGCGCGCCGCTTCACCCGCGACTGCCGGCGCTTAGGCATCATCATCCACGGCACCTTCATCCTCGGGCTGCCGGGCGAGACCGAGCAGACCATGCGCGAGACCATGCAGTTCGCCATCGACATCAATCCACACACCATCCAGGTGTCGCTGGCGGCGCCGTATCCGGGCACCGAACTGTATGCGCAGGCGATCGCCAACGGCTGGCTCAAGGAGGATACGTCGCAGAATCTGGTGAATACCCAGGGCCTGCAGCTGGCGCCGATCAGCTACCCGCATCTGAATGCCAAGGACATCTACCACGCGGTGGAGACGTTCTACCGTCGGTTCTATTTCCGTCCGCGCAAGATCGCCGAACTGACCGCCGAGATGATGACCAGCTGGGAGATGACCAAGCGGCGGCTGCGCGAGGGCGTGGAGTTCTTTCGCTTCCTGCGTGCCCACACCGCCTGAGTCCGATCGTTTCCTGATCGTCACCGCCGACGACTTCGGACTGCACGAGGCGGTCAACGAGG
>Ga0302311_10001300_pt1 | contig 29834 bp, 27 predicted proteins | sample III_Palsa_N1_3_FD_200449 | JGI IMG/M metagenome (GOLD analysis project Ga0302311, IMG submission 200449) | Peat permafrost microbial communities from Stordalen Mire near Abisko, Sweden - III_Palsa_N1_3 | ecosystem: Environmental > Terrestrial > Soil > Palsa > Peat permafrost | place: Sweden... | reverse complement strand
ATGCTTGTTGCCCTCTGCGGCTTTGGCACCCGCGGCCGGCGGCCGGGCGGTTGCGTTCATTGCCTGCGTCGCATCCTTGCGGCCGCAGTCCGGCCGCGCCGTTCCTGGCGCGGCACCTTTGACACTCGGGCAGGGCCCAGCATCCTTCCAGCCCACGGCGAAGCCATTGCTGTAGCGCAGGTCGATGTAGGCGACCTGATCCAGCTTGTCGCCCAGCGTGTGCGTCACCGCGCCCTGCAGCAGCGCGATCTTGCTGCGCGGATCGTCCTCGCCCAGGCGCAGCTCGATACCGCCGGCGCTGTGCAGGGTCCATGAGCCGCGTGCGTCCAGGCGCAGCCCGTCCGGCGCGAACGCGCTGCCGGCCAGGGTTTCGGCGATGGCCTGGTAGTTCTGCATCACCTCCGCCTCGCGCCCGTCCGGACCGGCCAGGCGCGGCAGGCCCTGCGGCAGATCCTGCGGCGGCGGCGTGAACGCCACGCCTTCCTCGTCGACCAGGCCCTTGTCACCCCACATGGCATAGGGCTTGCGCTCCCACACCCGCACCGCGATGCGTCCCGGCCAGACCCGCGAGACGCGCGCATGCGCCACCCAGGGCAGGCTTTCCACCTGCGCCCGCACCGCGTCCAGCCGCACGTCGAACAGGCGCGCGCCCGGGGCAATCGCCGCCGCTTCCGCGATCTGCTGCGGCTTCAGGTGGGTCAGCTGGCCGTCGACCCGCAAGGCCTGCAGGGGCCGGTTCAGCAGCGGCTTCAGGGCATGCCCGAGCAGCATCGCGACAGCCAGCAGGAGCGCCGCCACGATCGCCGGCAGCAGAGCACGCGGCAGTGTCGGTGCGTCATTCATCGGCATGGCCATGGCTCCGGCACTCACGTGCGCGCCCCTGTGTCGTTCGGATATGCACAGGAGATCTGGGCCAGGGCGCGCTCCCTCACCCCGCCAATCGCTCCGCGATCGGCCCTCCCCTCTCCCGTTGCACGGGAGAGGGACATCGGTCGGCAGCAAAGCTGCCGGCTCATGTCCTGCCTCCCAGCGTGGTTTCGAGTACCGCCCAGCACAGCGCCTCGTAATCCATGCCGGCGGCGCGCGCCGCCATCGGCACCAGGCTGTGCGAGGTCATTCCCGGCACCGTGTTGATTTCCAGCAGCCAGGGCTTGCCCTGCACATCCAGCATGAAATCGACGCGGCCCCAGCCGCGGCCGCCGATCAGATCGAAGGCGCGGGCGCACATCGCCTGCAGCTCCGACTCGTGCAGCGGATCGAGATTGGAGGGACAGTGGTAACGCGTCTGGTCGGAAATGTACTTGGCGTGATAGTCGTAGAACTCGCCTTCCGGCTCGATGCGGATCAGCGGCAACGGCTGGCCGTCGAGGATGGCGCAGGTGTACTCGCCGCCGGCGATGAAGCGCTCCGCCAGCACCGCGCGCGGCCGCTCCTCATAGTCGCCGCGGGCGCGGCGGAAAGCCGAGCCGAGCTGGGTGGCGAACTTGACCTTGCTGATGCCGACGCTGGAGCCTTCCTCGGACGGCTTGACGAACAGCGGATAGCCGAACTGCTCGGCGGCGCGCAGCGCATCGCCCGGCTCGCGCAGCGCCATCCACTCCGGCGTCGGCAAGCCCTCGGCCTTCCACATGCGCTTGCTGCGCAGCTTGTCCATCGCCAGCGCCGAGGCCAGCACGCCGCTGCCGGTGTAGGGCACGCCTTGCAGATCCAGCACCGCCTGCAGCGTGCCGTCTTCGCCGCCGGTGCCGTGCAGCACGTTGAAGGCACGGGCGAAACCCTGATGACCCAGGGTCAGGAGGATCTCCGGTGTGGCATCCACCGCCACCGCGTCGACGCCGCGGCGCAGCAGCGCCTCGAGCACGCCCTGGCCGCTCCACAGCGACACTTCCCTTTCTGCTGACCAGCCGCCCATGAGCACCGCGACGCGCCCGAAGTCCTGGGGATTCGAAGTGAGCTTACGCATGCGCGGCCTCCCCGACGATTCTGATTTCAGGCTCCAGTTCGATTCCGGTGTTCTGCTTCACGGTGGTGCGAATCATTTGAATCAGTTGTTCGACGTCGGCCGCCCTGGCGCCCTCGTCGGTGAGAATGAAATTGGCGTGCAGCTCCGACACCGTGGCGCCGCCGACGCGCCGGCCTTTCAGGCCGCAGCTCTCGATCAGGCGCGCGGCGTGGTCGCCGGGCGGATTGCGGAAGGTGCTGCCGGCGCTGGGCTTGCCCACCGGCTGCGTCGCCTTGCGCCGGGCCAGCGACTCGCGGGTGGTCCGCGCATGACTGCCGTCGTCCGGCTCGACCCGCAGGCGCGCCGCGATGAAGCCTAGGAAATCGGGCGGGGGCAGCACCGTGCGGTAGGACACGCCGAAATGCTCCGCGCCCAGCCACTCGCAGCGGCCATCGCGGAAAACCGCTTCCGCCTGCAGCACCGCGCGCCAGGTTTCGCCACCCCAGGCGCCGGCGTTCATCGCCAGCGCGCCGCCGACCGTGCCGGGAATGCCGGCCATGAACCCAAGGCCCGCCAGCTGCTGTTGCTGCGCGAACTTGGCCAGCCGCGCGCAATGCACGCCGGCCTCCGCCCAAATGCTGGTTTCGCCTTCGCGCGACAGGCCGTCGAGCGCGCCGTGCAGGGCGATCACGGTGCCGCGGAAACCGCCGTCGCGCACCAGCAGATTGCTGCCCAGGCCGAGCCATAGCACCGGCTCGCCCTGCGGCAGCTGGTGCACCAAGGTCAGCAGATCGTCGCGATCCGCCGGCTCGAAATAGCGATCGGCCGGACCGCCGACGCGCCAGCTGGTATGCCGCGCCAGCGGCTCGTCGAGCCGCAACACGCCACGCACCTTGGGCAGACCCGGTTCGACCATCACGAGTTCGCCTCCCCGGCCTGCTGCTCCAGCAGATGCGGCAGATTGCCGATGTCGCCGGCACCGAGCGTCAGCAGCACATCGCCGTCGCGCACAATGGCGGACAGCGCCGCGGGCGCTTCCGCCACGCTCTTCACGAACACCGGCTCGACCCGGCCGCGCGCGCGGATGCCGCGCGCCAGGGCGCGGCCATCGGCTTCCGGCAGCGGCGCTTCGCCGGCGGCATAAACTTCAGTCAGCAGCAGCACGTCGACGTCCGACAGCACCGCGCAGAAATCGTCGAACAGATCGCGCGTGCGCGAGTAGCGGTGCGGCTGGAACGCCACCACCAGGCGCCGCCCCGGATAGGCGCCGCGCATGGCGGACAGCGTCGCCGCGATTTCGCGCGGATGGTGGCCGTAATCGTCCACCACCCGCACCAGCGCCGTGCCGCTGAGGGTCTTGATCGCCACATCGCCGTGCGATTCGCAGCGGCGGCCGACCCCCTCGAATTCGGTCAGGGCCTTGCGCACCGCCGCCATGCTCACGCCCAGCTCGTGGGCGATGGCGACAGCGGCCAGCGCGTTCTGCACGTTGTGGCGGCCCGGCAGGTTGAGATGAAGCTCCTCGCGCGTGCCGTCCGGCAGCACCGCGGTGAAGTGCGCGCCGGAAGCCTCGAAGCGGATGTCCTCGGCGCGCAGATCGGCGGCCTCGTCGACGCCGTAGGTCAGCACCGGCCGGCCCACATCCGGCAGGATCTCGCGCACCACCGGATCATCCGCGCACAGCACGGCCAGGCCATAGAACGGCAGGCGTTGCAGGAATTCGACGAAGGTGGCGCGCAGGCGGCGGAAATCGCCGCCGTAGGTTTCCAGGTGATCGGCGTCGATGTTGGTGACCACCGCGATCATCGGCGTCAGGTGCAGGAACGAGGCATCGCTCTCGTCGGCTTCGGCCACCAGGTAGGCGCCGCCGCCCAGGCGCGCATTGGCGCCGGCGCTCTTCAGCCGCCCGCCGACGACGAAGGTCGGATCGAGTCCGCCTTCGGCCAGCACGCTGGCCACCAGACTGGTGGTGGTGGTCTTGCCGTGGGTGCCGGCGATGGCCACGCCGTAACGGAAGCGCATCAGTTCGGCCAGCATCTCGGCGCGGCGCACCACCGGGATGCGCGCCTCGCGCGCAGCCAGCAGCTCGGGGTTGTCCGCTTTCACCGCGGTGGAAACCACGATGACGTCGGCGCCGGCGACGCGGCCGGCGTCGTGGCCGAACTCGATGGTCGCGCCCAGGCTTTGCAAGCGCCGGGTCGCCGCGCTGTCCTTCAGGTCGGAGCCGGACACGGCGTAGCCGAGGTTGAGCAGCACTTCAGCGATGCCGGCCATGCCGGAACCGCCGATGCCGAGCAGGTGGATGCGGCGCACGCGGCGCATCCATTTCTGCGCGAGCTGGGGCTGGCCGGTCACGGTCATCATGCGCCCGCCGCCTGCAGACAGGCGTCCGCGATCACGTTCACCGCATCCGGCCAGGCCGCCTTGCGCGCCGCCTGCGCCATCGTCGCCAGCTGCGCGCGCCGGGCCAGTAAGCCCTCCAGCATTTCCGCCAGCAATTCGGGCGTGAGGATATCTTCCGGCAACATCAACGCGGCGCCGGCATCGACCAGGTACTGGCCGTTGCGCGTCTGGTGGTCATCGACCGCGTAGGGATACGGCACCAGCAGCGCGGCGCAGCCGGCCGCGGCCAGTTCGGCCACGGTGGAGGCACCGGCACGGCAGATCACCAGGTCGGCCCAGCCGTAGGCGGCGACCATGTCGTCGATGAAGGCCGTCACTTCGCCGCTCACGCCATGCCGCGCATAGGCCGCCTGCGCCGCTTCCAGCGTACGGCCGCCCTGGTGGCGCACCAGCGGACGCTGCGCCGCCGGGATCAGCGCCAGCGCCGCCGGCACCATTTCGTTGAGCGCCTTGGCGCCGAGGCTGCCGCCGATGACCAGCACGTGTGCCGGCGTACCGCGCGCGCCGATGCGCTGCGCCGGATCGGCCAGTTCGGCGAAGCCCGGACGCACCGGATTGCCCACCGTCTCGGCGCCGGCGAAGGTCTGCGGGAAGGCCTCCAGCACGCGCCGCGCGAGGCGCGCCAGCAGGCGGTTGGTCAGGCCGGCGACGGAATTCTGTTCGTGAATCACCAGCGGCCGCCGCATCAGCCAGGCGGCGAGGCCACCGGGGCCGGCGGCGAACCCGCCCATGCCGAGCAGCACGTCGGGCCGCTCGCTGCGGACGACCGCCAACGCGTCGCGCAGCGCGCGCAACAGGCGCAGCGGCGCGCCGAGCCAGCTCAGCGCACCCTTGCCGCGCAGGCCCTTGACCCGCACGAAGCGCACTTCGATACCGTGCCTGGGCACGGTGCGCGCCTCGAAGCTGTCCGGCGTGCCCATCCACACCACCTGGTGGCCGCGGGCGCGCAGCACTTGCGCCACCGCCAGGCCGGGGAACACATGACCTCCGGTGCCGCCCGCTGCGATCATGATCTTCATGGCCGCCCCCCCGCTTCGGGATGGCCGGCTTCGATCAGGCGATTCTCGTGATCGACGCGCAGGATCAGCGCCAGCATCACCAGCACCGTGATCAGGCTGCTGCCGCCGTAGCTGACGAAGGGCAGAGTCAGGCCCTTGGTCGGCAGCATGCCCATGTTCACCGCCATGTTGATCATCGCCTGCAGGCCCAGCCAGCTCGACAGGCCGTAGCAGAGGAAGGCCTTGAACAGGCAGTTGAGCTTCTCGGCGTTGTGGCCGATGACGAAACCGCGCCAGACGATCACGCCGAACAGCGCCAGCAGCGCCGCCACGCCAAGCAGGCCGAATTCCTCGGCGAGGATCGCGAAGATGAAGTCGGTGTGCATTTCCGGCAGGTACAGCAGCTTCTGCACGCTGTTGCCCAGGCCCACGCCCATGACCTCGCCGCGGCCGACCGCGATCAGCGACTGGGTCAGCTGCCAGCCGGCATGCTCGGCATCGGCCCAGGGGTCGGTGAAGGTGAGCAGGCGCTTCATGCGGTAGGCCGCGGTCAGCACCAGCACCGTCAGGGTGGTGCTGACGATCAGGAACAGGCCGCCAAGGTAGGCGAGCCGCGCGCCGCCGAGGAACAGCATCAGCATCGCCACCGCGATGAGGATGGCGGTGGCGCCGAAATCCGGCTCGGCCAGCAGCAGCAGGCTCACCAGCCCCAGCGGGATGAACGGCACGGCCAGGCCGGGAAGGCTGGTCTGCAGCTTGAGCTGGCGCCGCACGATGTAGCCGGCCAGGTACAGGATCATGGCCAGGCGCGCCGGCTCCGAGGCCTGCAGGCGGAACAGGCCGAAGTCGAGCCAGCGCCGGGCGCTGTTGACGCGCACGCCGACGTGCGGGATCAGCACCAGCACCAGCAGGAAGAAGGCCAGGGCCAGCAGCAGCGGCCCGCTGTTCTCCCAGCTCTTCATCGGCACCGCGAAGGTCATCATGCCGCAGACGCAGCCAATGATCACGAACACTATCTGGCGCTCGAAGAAATACAGCGGCGAACCGGACATCTTCTCGCCGATCGCCACCGAGGCGGAGGCGACCATGATCAGACCCCAGCCGAGCAGGATCGCCACGGTCAGGCACAAGGTGCCATCGAGCCCGTAGCGCGCCCGCGGCAGGCCCAGCGCCAGGCTGCCCTGTGTATTGATGCGCTGAGCGCTCATACTTGGGTCGCCTCCGCAATGGCGGCAAGCCGTGAAAGGCTGCCGCTGTCGGCGCCCGGCGCGCATTCCCGCACCCACGCTTCGCGGCACCGTGTCATGCGCGCACCAGCGCCGCGAACTGCACGCCGCGGTCTTCGTAATTGCGAAACTGGTCGAGGCTGGCGCAGGCCGGCGACAGCAGCACGCGGTCCCCCGCCTGCGCCAGCTGGCGCGCCGCCGCCACCGCGGCGGCCAGATCGGGCACACGCTGCAGCGGCACGGCGCCGCCGAGATCGCGCTCGATGCGCGCGGCATCCTCGCCGAAGACGATCGCCGCGCGCGCCTTGTCCTTCAGCGGGCCGCGCAGCGCGGTGAAATCCTGGCCCTTGCCCTGCCCGCCGCCGAGCCACAACAGCGGACCGGAAAAGCCCTGCAGTGCGGCGAGGCTGGCGCCGACATTGGTGCCCTTGGAATCGTTGATCCAGGTCACGCCGCCAACCTCGGCAATCCATTCGCAGCGATGCGGCAGACCCTTGAACGCGCGCAGGGCGCGCAGGCTGCCTTCGCGCGGGATGCCCGCCGCGTCGGCCAGGGCCAGCGCGGCCAGGGCATTGGCGGCGTTGTGCAGACCCTGGATGCGCAGCGCCGACAGCGGCAGCAGCGGCGATGGCGGAATGCGCGAGGACGAAGCCTGCTGCCGTACGCCGGCCTGCGGCTCATCCTGCGGCGGCGCGGCCAGCCAGGTCTCGCCGTTCTGCTCGATCAGGCCATAGTGCCCCGGCGCCGGCGCATCCAGGCCGAAGCTGACGATGTTGCGCGCCAGGTGCGCGCCGCTGTGGGTGGCGCGGTCGTCGCGATTCACCACCGCGGTCTGCGCATGCGCGTAGATGCGCGCCTTGGCCGCGGTATAGCGCTCCACCGAACCATGGCGATCCAGATGATCCGGCGAGACATTGAGGATGGTCGCCGCCGCCAGCTTGAGGGTCTCGGTGGTTTCGAGCTGGAAGCTGGACAGCTCCAGCACATAGAGTTGTGCTTCGGCGTCGAGCAGATCCAGCGCCGGCGTACCGAGATTGCCGCCGACGCCGGCTTCCAGCCCGGCGGCCACCGCCATGTCGCCGACCAGGGTGGTGACGGTGCTCTTGCCGTTGCTGCCGGTGATGCCGATCACCGGTGCCGCGGCGGCGCGCGCGAACAGCTCGACATCGCCGATGATCTCGACCCTGGCCTGGCGCAGCGCCGCGACGAAGGGATCCTCCAGGGGCACACCCGGCGAAACCACCGCAAAAGCGAATTGCGACCAGGGCTGCGGCGCGTCGAATCCGCCCAGATGGAACTCGCCCCGCGGCACGGCGGCGCGCACCTGCTCCAACCCGGCCGGAGCGGCGCGCGAATCGGTCAGCACCAGCGCGGCCCCGGCATTGGCCAGATAACGCGCGGTGGCTGCGCCGGACTTGCCCAGTCCAACGACCAGCACCTTTTTACCGGTGTACGGACTCATGACCGTGCACTCCGGTGATGCAGATAGTGATTAGTGGTTAGTGGCCAGTGGCCAGTTGAAAAGCAGAGGCCGCACATGCTTCTACTAATCACTAACCACTGACCACTAACCACTGGCGCTTGATTGGTCATGACGTCACCTGACCTTCAGCGTCGACAGGCCGACCAGCACCAGGATCAGGGTGATGATCCAGAAGCGCACGATGATCTTCGGCTCGGGCCAGCCCTTCAGCTCGTAATGGTGATGCAGCGGCGCCATGCGGAAGATGCGCTTGCCGCCGCTGTACTTGAAGTACAGCACCTGCACCGCCACCGACACCGTCTCGGCGACGAACACGCCGCCCATGATGGCCAGCACGATCTCCTGCCGCACCAGCACTGCCACCACGCCCAGCGCCGCACCCAGCGCGAGCGCGCCGACATCGCCCATGAAGACCTGCGCCGGATAAGCGTTGAACCAGAGGAAGCCGAGGCCCGCGCCAGCGATGGCGGTGCAGAAGATGGTCAGCTCGCCCACGCCGGCGATATAGGGAATGCCGAGGTAGCTGGCGAACTTGACGTTGCCGGTGGTGTAGGCGAACAAGGCCAGCGCCGAGGCCACCAGCACCGTCGGCATGATGGCCAGGCCATCGAGCCCGTCGGTCAGATTGACCGCGTTGCTGGAGCCGACGATCACCAGGTAGCTCCAGGGGATGAACCACCAGCCCAGCTGCAGCGTCACTTCCTTGATCAGCGGCAGGATCAGGGTGGTCTCCGCCGGTGTCTTGGTGGTGAGGTAGATGCCGATCGAGGTAGCGAAGCCGGCCAGCGACAGCCAGAAATACTTCTTCCGCGCCGACAGGCCCTTGGGCGACTTGTGCTTGATCTTGAGCCAGTCGTCGGCGAAGCCCACCACGCCGAAGGACAGCGTCACGAACAGCGCGAACCAGATGAAGCGGCTCGACAGATCGCCCCACAGCAGGGTGGCGATGGCGATGGCGCCGAGGATCATGGCGCCGCCCATGGTCGGCGTGCCGGTCTTGGCCAGATGGCTCTGCGGCCCGTCGCGGCGGATCACCTGGCCGAACTTGAGCACCTGCAGGCGGCGGATGATCTGCGGCCCGAACACGAAGCAGAAGATCAGCGCGGTGAGAATGCCGAGAATGGCGCGCACCGACAGGTAGCCGAACAGGCGGAAGCCGCCGACGTAGTGCTGCAGGTATTCGGCCAGTGCGTAGAGCATCAGTGGGCCTCGGCCACGGTGGTGCCGGTCAGCGCGGCGACGACGCGCTCCATGCGGGAGGAACGCGAACCCTTGACCAGCAGCGCCACCTGTCCGGCGTCGGTTGCGGCGAGGTCGTCGCGCAGCGCCTCGATCAGGGTCTCCGCCGTGGGGAAATGCCGCGCCTGCGCGCCGAAGCCCTGCGCCGCGTGCTGCGCCAGCGCGCCCACCGTATAGAGGTGGTCGATGCCGAGCAGGCGCGCGCTGCGGCCGGCCTCTTCGTGGAGCGCCTCTGCGTCGCCGCCGAGTTCGCCCATATTGCCCAGCACCAGCCAGCGCTTGCCGGGCAGCGCCGCCAGCAAGTCCATGGCGGCGCGCAGGCTGGTGGGATTGGCGTTGTAGCTGTCGTCGAGCAGGCGTGCGCCCTGCGGCGTGCTCATCCAGTTGAGACGCCCGGCCACCGGCCGCACCTGGCCGAGGCCGGCGGCGATGGCGGCGACATCCAGGCCCAGCGCCAGACCCGCCGCCGCGGCGGCGAGAGCATTGAGCACGTTGTGGCGACCCGGCAGCGGCAGCTCCACCCGGGCGCGGCCCTGCGGGGTGATCAGGGTGAAGACGGTGGCGGTCGGCGCGTGCTCGGGCTGGCCGTGGATGTCCTCGGCGCGCACGTTGGCGCTGGCGGACAGGCCGAAGCTGAGCACGGTGCTGCCGCCGGCCAGTTCGCGCCACAGATCGAAATACACATCGTCGCGATTGATCACGGCGATGCCGCGGCCGCCCAGGGCGGTGTACATCTCGCCCTTGCCGCGCGCCACGCCCTCGCGCGAACCGAAGCCCTCGAGGTGGGCATCGCCGGCCTGGGTGACGATGCCGATGTCGGGCCGCGCCAGGCCGGCCAGCAGGGCGATCTCGCCGATGTGGTTGGCGCCCATCTCGATCACCGCGCTGCGCTGCTCCTGGCGCAGCCGCAGCAGGGTCAGCGGAACGCCGATGTGGTTGTTGAGATTGCCTTCCGTGGCCAGCACAGTCCCGCGCGCGGCGCAGACCGCCGCCAGCATCTGCTTGGTGGTGGTCTTGCCGCTGCTGCCGGTGACACCGATCAGCGGCAGCTCGAAATCGGCGCGCCAGCTTTTTGCGTAAGCCTGCAAGGCCGACAAGGTATCGCCGGCCACGACCTGCGACGGCGCGCCTTCCACCGCGCGCGATACCAGCGAACCGGCGGCGCCGAGGCTGGCAGCACGCAGCACGTAGTCGTGGCCGTCGAAATTGTCGCCCTTCAGCGCTACGAACAGATCGCCGCGCCGCAGCTGGCGCGTGTCGGTGACGACGCGGGCGAACGCCGCGTCCTCGCCCAGCAACTGGCCGCCGATGCGGCCCGCCATCTGCGACAGATGTTCCATGTTGCCTGCGGCGCTCACGTTCATGCGCGGCGCTCCATACCAAGCAGGCTCGCAACGAAAGCGCGATCGGAGAACACGCGCCGCTCGCTGCCGTAGATCTGGTAATCCTCATGGCCCTTGCCGGCCACCAGCACCACGTCGTCGGCGCCGGCGCCGCGTACAGCGCGCTCGATGGCGCGCGCGCGGTCGTGTTCGACGCCGACGCGGTCCAGCATTTCCGCCGGAATGCCGCCGAGGATTTGCGCCACGATGTCGGCCGCGTTCTCGCCGCGCGGATTGTCGTCGGTGACGATGGCCACATCGGCCAGCTCCGCCGCCGCGCGGCCCATCAGCGGGCGCTTGCCGCGATCGCGGTCGCCGCCGCAGCCGAAGACGCAATAGAGCTTGCCGCTGGTGTGGGCGCGCAAGGCCTGCAGCACCTGGGTCAGTGCTTGCGGCGTGTGGGCGTAATCCACCACCACCAGCGCCGCGGCATGTGGACCGCGGAAGCCTTCGATGCGGCCCGGCACGGTGGTGCAGGCACTCAGCGCCTCGGCCGCAGCCTTCAGCGCAGCGCCCTGATGCAGCAGGCTGGCCAGCGCGGCCAGCAGGTTGTAGGCATTGAAGCGGCCGAGCAGACGGCTGTCGATGCGCGCCTCGCCCCAGGAACTACGAACCTCGAAACGCAGGCCGGCGCCATGCAGCTCCAGATTGGCGCCCAGCACATAAGGCCCGCGCGCCGGCACTTCGCCGCCGACGCCGTAGAGCGTCACCGCAGCGCCGCCCACCAGGGTCCGCGCCCATTCGACGCCGTAAGCATCGTCGCGGTTCAGCACCGCGGCCTTGAGTCCGTCCCAGGCGAACAGGCGGCGCTTGGCGGCGGCATAATTTTCCACGGTGCCGTGGTAGTCGAGATGATCGCGGCCGACATTGGTCAGCACCGCCACGTCGAATTCGACGCCGGCGACGCGGCCCTGGTCGAGCGCGTGCGAGGACACTTCCATAGCGCAGGCGCGCGCGCCCGTCTCGCGCTGCTCCGCCAGCAGGCGCTGCAGGCGCACCGCATCCGGCGTGGTATGCGAGGCATCGACGAGATGGCCGAGGCGGCCATAGCCGAGGGTGCCGAAATAGGCGCAGGGCAGGCCGAGACGGTTCAGGGCCTGGGCGATCAGGTGCGCCGTCGAAGTCTTGCCGTCGGTGCCGGTGACGCCGACCGTGAACAACTCGCGGCTGGGATGGCGCCAGTAGCGCGCGGCAATCTCGCCCGCATGCGCACCCAGCCCGGCCACCGGCAGGGTCAGCACTTCGAACTGCGGCGCGGCGACATCATCCGTCGGCTCCCAGGCAATCGCGGCGGCGCCGCGCTTGAGTGCCTCGCCGGCGAAGGCCAGGCCATGCCGGGCCTGGCCGCGCACCGCCAGGAACAGGCTGCCGGGAACGACGCGGCGGCTGTCCAGCTCGACGCCCGTCACGCCCAGGTCGGGCACCGCATCGGCATAGCCCTGCAGCAGGCTGCGCAGGGAACGCGTCGCCAGGGCCGCGTTCAAGGCTGCGCTCCCGCCGCCAGCGTCAGCACCGGCGCCGCGGTCATCCTGGCGGCATCGGCGGTCTCCATCTGCGGCGTGCCGGGACTGAGATCGGGCGGAATCTGCAGCAGGCGCGCCGCGCCCGCCATGACCCGCGCGAACACCGGCCCCGATACCGCACCGCCGTAGTAATCGTCGCCGGCGGGATCGTCGATCATCACCAGGGCGACCAGGCGCGGATGCTCGGCCGGCAGCATGCCGATGAACACCGCCTGGTGATGGCCTTCGATGTAGCTGCCGTTGGCATTCTTGCGCACCGTGCCGGTCTTGCCGGCGACGCGGTAGCCGGCCACCATGGCGCGCGCCGCGGTGCCGCCCTTGTTGACCACCCCTTCCAGCAGCTGGCGCATGGTGCGGGCGGTCTGCTCGGAGATCACGCGCTGCGCCGGGATCTCGTGATCGCGGTGCAGGACCGACAGCTGCGGCATCAGGCCGTCGTTGGCGATGCCGGTGTAGGCGCGCACCAGCTGCAGCGCATTGACGGTGAGGCCGTAGCCGTAGGACGCGGTGGCGGTGGCGATCTGGCCCCATTCGGTGTACTTGCGCAGCACGCCGCCGGCCTCGCCCGGCAGACCCGATCCCACCGGCTCGCCGATGCCGAATTTCTGGTAGCCGGTCCACACCGATTCGGCGCCCATGATCAGGCCGACCTTGGCGGCGCCGACATTGCTCGACTTGGCCAGCAGCGTGCTCAGGTCGACGTCGCCTTCCGGATGCACGTCGTGCACGGTCAACGCGCCGACCTTGAAGAAACCGGGGCCGGTGTCGATGTGGATATCGGCCGGCACCGCGCGCGTCTCCAGCGCCTGCGAGATCAGCAGCGGCTTGATGGTCGAACCCGGCTCGAAGCTGTCGACCACGGCGCGGTTGCGCAGGCCGGCGGAATCGCGGTCGTCGGCGCGGTTGGGGTTGTAACCGGGCTGGCTGGCCAGGGCCAGGATGTCGCCGCTGTGCGCGTCCGCCACCACGATCAGGCCGCCGCTGGCCTTGTTCTGTTCCACCGCGCTTTTCAGCTCGCGGTAGGCCAGGTATTGCAGGCGCAGATCCATGGTCAGGTTGACGTCCTGCCCCGGCTGCGCCTGGGTGTAGTCGTCGGTGTCCTCGATGACGTGGCCGGCGCGGTCGCGGATCACCCGCCGGGAACCCGGTGTGCCGCGCATCACTGCGTCCTGCGAGGACTCGATGCCTTCCTGGCCCTTGCCGTCGATGTCGCAGAAGCCGACCACGTGCGCCGCCACTTCGCCGGCCGGATAGAAGCGGCGGTATTCGCGCTGCGAGAACACGCCCGGCGCGCCCAGCGCCATGAAGCGCTTGGCCTCGTCCGGGTCGATCTGGCGCTTGAGATAGACGAACTGGCGGTCGGAGCGCTCGCGCAGGAAGCTTTCCAGCTCGCTCGAGGACACGCCCAGCAGCTTGGACATCGCCACCACGTAGGGCGGCGCGTCGAGCAGGTCGGACGGCACCACCCAGATCGAATCGACCGGCGCCGACAGCGCCAGCGGCTCGCCGTTGCGGTCGCGCACCGCGCCGCGATTGGCCTGCAGCACCACCGTGCGCACCTGGCGGATGTTGCCCTGGCGGGTGAGGAAATCGTTTTCCACCACCTGCAGGTAGAAGGCGCGTCCCAGCACCGCCACGGCGAACACGGCCATCAGGCCCAGCGCCGCCTGGCGGCGCCAGTTGCCGGGCTTGTCCGGACGCAGCTTGAAGGCGGCGCTCACCGCGGCTTCTCCGCGGCGGGAGCCGCAGGAGCTGCCGGGGCGGCGGGGCCGCCGACGATCTGGTAGTCGAGCGGATCGACCATGCCGAACTGGCTGCGCGCCAGCTCGTCGACCCGGCCGTGCTGCGCCAGGGTGGCCTGCTCCAGCTGCAGCTGCGCCCATTCCAGCTGCAGGCGCTCGCTCTCCTGGCGCATGGTGTCGAGGCGCGAAGTCAGGTTGCGGTTGTGCTGCTTCGCCTGCACCACCGCCACGGCGGACACCATCACCAGCACCGCCAGCAGCAGCGGCGTCATGGTGCCGCCGCCGCTGTTGCCGCCCTTGCCGTTGGGCGACGCGCTCATGACAGGCGCTCCGCCACCCGCAGCACCGCGCTGCGCGCGCGGGGGTTGGCGCCGATCTCCTCGTCCGTGGGCATCTGCGCCCGGCCGAGCAGCTTGAACACCGGCGCATCGCCGCGCGCATGGTCGCGCAGGAAGCGCTTGACCATGCGGTCTTCCAGCGAATGAAAACTGATCACGGCGATGCGGCCGCCCGGCGCCAGCAGCGCGGGCGACGCCGCCAGGGCCGCCTCGAGCGCGGCCAGCTCGCCATTGATATGGATGCGGATGGCCTGGAAGCTGCGCGTGGCCGGGTGGATCTTGTGGCTGCGCGGACCCGGCACCGTGGCGATCAGGGCGGCGAGCTGGGCGGTGCTGGTCAGCGGCGTCTCGCCGCGCGTGTCGACGATGCGCCGTGCGATGCGGCGGCTGTTGCGCTCGTCGCCGAAACGCCACAGCACATCGGCGATCTCCTCGTCCTTGGCGCGGGCCAGCCACTGCGCGGCGGATTCGCCGGACAGGGGGTCCATGCGCATGTCCAGGGGGCCGTCGTTGGCGAAGCTGAAGCCGCGCGTGGCGTCGTCGAATTGCGGGCTGGACACGCCCAGGTCGAGCAGCAGGCCGTCGATGCGGCCGGCGATGCCCAGCTCGGCCGCCAGCGCGCCGATCTCGGCGAAGTTGCGCGCGTGGATGCGGAAGTTCGGGGCCGCGGCGTGCTGCTTCCAGGCCTCGGCGGTGGCGGCGGGATCGCGGTCCAGCGCGTGCAGCATGCCGCTGCCGCCGAGTGCTTCGAGAATGGCGCCGCTGTGGCCGCCGCGGCCATAGGTCCCGTCCACGTAGGTTCCCCCGGCGTGGACGGCGAGTCCGGCCAGGGCTTCCGCGAGCATCACTGGCCGGTGGCTGAGCATCCGGCTAGTGCCCCGTGCTTGTGACGCAACGGGCAAAACGCTTTGCACGGCGCGGCCCCATTACAGATTGAGCGCCGCGTAGGCGTCGGCATAGCTTGCCTGCGCCTCGCTGGTCGACGCCGTCCACTGCGCTTCGGACCACAGTTCGAAATGATCGATCTGACCAACCAGGACCACCTCGCTGCCCAGCTGCTTCAGCTCGCGCAGGATCGTCGGCACCACCACGCGGCCCTGCGCATCCGGCTCCGCTTCCACCGCGTAGCCGACGAACAGGCGTTGCATCAGCATGCGCTTGGCGCGATCCTGAATTTTCGGGATGGCTTCGGCAATGCGCCGGAACACCGGCGCCGGATACACCTCGATGCATTCCGGCCCGAGGGTGATGGCGATCTGCTTGCCATATTCATCGGCCAGCTGGGTGCGCAGACGCGCGGGGATCGCCAGGCGCCCCTTGTCGTCTATCGTCAGCTTGTTCGATCCGGCAAACATTGCGCGCTGGTGTGTCCCAAAATGGCCAATGGGAGCCCAAGATCACCCACTGGACTCCCTCACACCCCACTATAATCCACTAAAAACCACCCGGCAAGAATTATTTCCTGTCTGGACAAGGGCTTACGCGCACTTGCACTAGAATAGTACAGTTGTGTAAAAACAGTCACTTAGGGTGATAACTTAAAGTGCACGCTGAGACTTTGGCCGGGTCCGCCGCAGCGAAATTCCAACTTTCGTCACGTTTGGATTACCGGCGAGGCGTTTTGGCCTTCCTGGCCCGGCAGCCGGAAAGGCCGGGCGCGCCCCCCGTGAAACGGGAGCAAAACAGCGGGGCGGCGCTGGCGCGCCGCCCCGCTGTGGTGAAAAGTGGGGAGCCAACCTATAAGCCGGGTTCTGTCTAGCGGCCTTGCGGCGCCGAGACAACCATTCCTCTAGGACGGCGGTCACCCGACGTCTCCAGCAGCCTACCCGGAAGGCGCGTGGGCCACGCGTTGGGCCGCGCATTGCTGCAGCAGCCCGTCCTTCCCTATTTGGCCTTGCTCCGTGTGGGGTTTTCCGTGCCGCCCCTGTTACCAGGGACGCGGTGCGCTCTTACCGCACCTTTTCACCCTTGCCGGCCCCTTGCGGGACTTAGGCGGTTCGTTCTCTGTGGCACTTTCCGTCGGCTCGCGCCGCCCAGCCGTTAACTGGCACACTGCCCTGCGGAGCCCGGACTTTCCTCTCCCGCTTCGCGTCGAAACGCTGGCGGCGGCGGTTGTCTGGTTGGCTCCCCGGGGTATTGTACTCCGGCGGCGCGTACGGTCCGGGTTGAAGTGATTAGTGGTTAGTGGCCAGTGGTTAGTAAAACGCTACTCCAGCCGCTGAGCACTCATCACTAGCCACTAATCACTAACCACTGCTTCTCATGCGCCTGTTTTCCCACACCTGCTCGAACACCGAAATCGTCTGCGCCCTGGATTGCGCGGAACTGCTGATCGGCATCGACACCGACTCGGATTACCCGCCCGCCGTCGTCGCCGGACTGCCCAAGCTGGGCCGCGACCTGGATCTCGATGTGGCCGGCGTGATCGCGCTGCGGCCGGACCTGGTGCTGACTTCGCTGACGGTGCCCGGCCACGAGCGCATCGTCGCCGAGCTGGAGAGCGCCGGCCTGCGCACCCTCACCTGCGATCCACTGGGCCTGGAAGACATCTACGGCGACATCCGCCGTATCGCGCAGACTCTCGACGTGGCGGAACGCGGCGAGCGGCTGGTGGCGCAGATGCGCGCAGCGATGCCGAGAATCACCCTGCCGCGGCCACCGAAAGTGCTGATCGAATGGTGGCCCAAGCCGGTGATCGCGCCGGCGCGGCAGTCCTGGGCCACAGACCTGATCGAACTGGCCGGCGGCAGCAATCCCTGGGGCGAAGTGGATGCGAAAAGCGCGCCGCTGAGCGACGCGCAGATCATCGACGCCGCGCCCGACGCGGTGGTGATGTCCTGGTGCGGCGTGAAGGAAGAGAACTACCGCGCCGACGTGGTGCGCCGCCGCCCCGGCTGGGCCGCGGTGCCGGCGCTGCGGCACGATCGCATCGTGCCCATCACCGAGGCCTGGCTGGGGCGGCCCGGCCCGCGGCTGGTGGAAGGCTACAAGGCGCTGCGGCGTGTCATCGACGCGGCCGCGGAAACCCCGCAAAAAAACTAAACCTGTTTCGCCCCCATCTCGACGTTCTTCGCTTCCGGGCCCAGCAGCGTCACCGCGGTCAGCACCACCGCGACGATGCCGATGGTCCAGGCCAGCATGGTGGAATAATTGCCGCCATTGGCTTCGGCGTAACCGGCCTGTATCGGCGACAGCAGCGACATGATGAAATTGCCGAGCTGGTAGGCGAATCCGGGCAGGATGGCGCGCACGGCGGTGGGCGCCAGCTCGTTGATGTGCGCCGGCACGATGCCCCAGGCGCCCTGCACCATGAACTGCATCAGGAAGCCGCCCACGGCCAGCATCACCGGCGTGGCGGAAAACGCCCATAGCGGAATCATCGGCAGCGCCAGCAGCGCCGCCACGGCGATGGTGCGCTTGCGGCCGAGCTTTTCCGAAAACGCGCCGAAGAAAATGCCGCCGAGCAGGGCGCCGACATTCATCACGATGACCAGGGTATCGGCGATCTCGGAGGAGTAGCCGCGCTGCTTGAGCAGGAAGGGCTTGTACAGATCCTGCGAGCCGTGCGAGAAGGCGTTGAAGCAGGCCATCAGCAGGATCATGTAGAACAACAGGGGCAGATGGGCCCGCACCGAGGTCCATAGTTCGCCGATGGAGGCGCGCTTGGCCTGCTGGCCGGCGAGCCAGGCCGGCGATTCCGGCACATTGCGGCGGATGTAGAACACCATCAGCGCCGGCATGGCGCCGATGATGAACATGCCGCGCCAGCCGACGTATTCGAAGGCGAAGCGGGACACGATCGAAGCCGCCAGGAAGCCGATGACATAGCCCTCCTGCAGCAGGCCGGAGAAGAAGCCGCGCCCTTTCGCCGGCAGGGTTTCCAGCGCCAGTGCGGCGCCGACGCCCCACTCGCCGCCCATGGCGAAGCCGAACAGGGCGCGCAGCACCAGCAGAGTGGCCAGGTTGGGGGCGAAGGCGGAAGCCAGCTCGAATACCGAGTAGCTCACCACGTTGAGCATCAGGATCGGGCGGCGGCCGTATTTCTCCGCCAGCCAGCCGAAGAACAGCGCACCGAGCGGGCGCATCGCCAGGGTCAGGGAGATGCCGACCGCGACATCGTGGATCTGGACGTGAAAGTCGTCGCTGATCGCCGACAGGCACAGCACGAAAATGAAGAAATCGAAGGCATCCAGCGACCAGCCTGCCAGGGATGCGAAGAATGTATGCCGCTGTGCCGTGGTCAACTCGCCGAACGGCCCCAAGAAAGCCATCGCCATCTCCTCCCTAAGACGTGTGCGGCGAAGATAGCATGGGCCCTCAGGGCACGGTCACGTTCCCGACCCCGGCATCAACTGCGGTCGCGCGCGCTGGCGGCGTGGGCCTGCAGGCCCTCGGCATCGGCCAGGCGCCCGGCGATGGCGGCAAGCTCGCGCGCGCCCTCGGGCGAGCACTCGATCAGGCTGCTGCGCTTCTGGAATTCGTAGACGCCGAGCGGATTGGAGAAACGCGCCGCGCGGCTGGTGGGCAGCACGTGGTTGGGCCCGGCGCAGTAGTCGCCGAAGGCTTCCGGCGTGTGGCGGCCGAGGAACACGGCGCCGGCATGGCGCACCTTGGCCAGCCACAGGCGCGGCTCGGCCACCGACAATTCCAGATGTTCCGGGGCGATACGGTTGGACAGGGCGATGGCCTCATCCAGATCGCGCACCGCGATGAGGGCGCCGCGCCCGGCCAGCGAAGCGCGCACGATTTCCGCACGCGGCAGTTCGGCGATGCGCTCGGCCATGGCCGCGGCAACGCGCTCGAGGAATTCACGGTCCGGCGAAATCAGGATGGACTGCGCCAGCTCGTCATGCTCGGCCTGCGAGAACAGATCCATGGCGATCCAGCGCGGATCGGTATGGCCATCGCAGACCACCACGATCTCGGACGGCCCGGCGATGGAGTCGATACCGACTCTGCCGAACACCAGGCGCTTCGCCGCCGCGACGTAGGCGTTGCCGGGACCGACGATCTTGTCCACCGCCGGCACCGTCGCGGTGCCGTAGGCCAGCGCCGCCACCGCCTGTGCTCCGCCGATGGTGAACAGGCGGTCCACACCGGCCAGGTGCGCCGCGCCGAGTACCACCGGGCTCAGCTCGCCGCCCGGCGCGGGCACCACCATCACGATCTCGCCGACGCCGGCCACCTTGGCCGGGATCGCGTTCATCAGCACGCTGGAGGGATAGGCCGCCTTGCCGCCGGGCACATAGATGCCGACGCGGTCCATCGCCGTGACGCGCTGGCCCAGCGCGTTGCCGAAGGCGTCGCTGAATTCCCAGCCTTGCAGCGCCTGCCGCTCGGCATAGACGCGGATGCGCGCGGCGGCGGTATCCAGCGCCTCGCGCAGGTCCGCCGGCAGGGAATGCCAGGCGGCCTCGCGCTGCGCGGGACCGACTTCCAGCTCCGCCGCGGCGGTGACGCTGCGGCGGTCGAAGCGATTGGTGTATTCCAGCAGCGCCGCATCGCCGCGCGCGCGCACCGCCGCGATGATCCCGGTGACGCGCGCCGTGACTTCCGGGTCCGCCTCGGGCGCGCGATCCAGCAGCTGCGTCAGACGCGCCTCGAAATCGGCGTCGCCGCTGTCGAGCCGGGTAATGGGCAGCGCTTCAGACATTGCCGACGGCCCGGGCGAAGCGATCCAGCAGGGCGCGGATCGCCGCGTGCTTCATCTTCATCGCCGCCTTGTTCACCACCAGCCGCGCGCTCGATTCGCAGATGGTGACGATCTCCACCAGGCCGTTGGCGCGCAGGGTGTTGCCGGTGGCGACCAGGTCGACGATCACGTCGGACAAGCCCACCAGCGGCGCCAACTCCATCGAGCCGTACAGCTTGATGATCTCCACCTGCTGGCCGCGGTCGGAGAAGTAGCGCCGCGCCATCTCCGGATATTTGGTCGCCACCCGCAGGCGGCGCGAACCGGCCGCGTCCAGGCCGCCCTGCACCAGCGGCGAATCCTTCTGCGTCGCCACCGACAGGCGGCAGCGGGCGATGCCCAGATCCAGTGGCTCGTACAGCGCCTCGCCGCCATGCTCCAGCAGGATGTCTTTGCCGACAATGCCCAGGTCCGCCGCGCCGTACTCGACGTAGGTCGGCACGTCGGTGGGGCGGATCACCAGCAACTCCACGTTCGCATCCTGCGTCGGCAGGCGTAGCAGGCGCGAGGCGTCACCCGCGGGCGCGATGCCCACCGCGGTGAGCAGGGGGGAGCTGTCTTCGAGGATACGGCCCTTGGAAAGGGCCAGGGTCAGGGCGGTCATGGCGGTCATGGCGGGCGGATTTTACCTGTCCCGGCACGGCTTTGCCCTGGCCTTGGCGCCCTCAACGGCCCGCCGGGGTCTCCGCTGCGAGTCCGTGGTGGCGGATGACGAAGTCCGATACCTGCCGGGCCGCCTGGTCCGGCACCTCCAGCGAGGCGAAATGCCCGGCCTGGAGGATGTGCACCTCCGCCTGCGGCGCATCGCGCAGGTAGGCCAGCGCTCCGGGCACGGTGAAAAAATCGTCGCCGCTCCCCCACAGCACCAGCACCGGCACCTTGAGCCCGCGCAGCAAGGCCTGCCAGGTCGGGTATTGCGCCACGTTGCTGCCGTAGTCGAACCACAGGTCGTTGCGCGCATCGATCACGCCCGGGCGCTGCTCGGACGCATTGTTTGCCAGCAGCACCTCCGGCGGGATGCGCGGATCGTCGTCCTGGTTGCCGGCTTGCGGAAAGGCCAGCGACTGCAGATAGGCGGCGCGGCGCCGGTCGAGATCGGCGTTGCGGCTGCGCCAGTGACGCCGCAGCTCGCCGTCCGGGTCCTGCGCTTTCGGGAAACCGTCGAGATGGATCACGCCATTCTGCACCATGATGGCGGTGATCGACTCCGGCGCGGCGCCGATCAGGCGGAAGCCGACCGGCACGCCGTAGTCCTGCATGTACAAGGCGTAGTGATCGATGCCGCGCGCTTTCAGGAACCGGCCGACGGTCTCGGCCAGGTGATCGAAGGTGTAGCGGTAGACGGCCCGGTCCGGTGCGTCGGAGAAGCCGAATGAGGGATAGTCCACCGCCAGCAGGTGCAGCGTGTGCGAGTCGGCCAGCCGCTCCATCAGCGGCTGGTACATCAGCGACGAGGCCGGATTGCCGTGCAGGAAGACGATGGTCGGCGCCTCGCGCGGACCGCTTTCGCGGTAGAACAGGTTGATGCAATCCACCTTCTGCCAGCCATAGCTGAGCGCCTCGGCTCGCGCCGGAACGATGTGTAAACCCAGCCCCAGCACGATCACCACAAGCCAGGGGCGGATCACGCTCCGGCTCCATGACACACCGCTTCGATGCTGTGCCCGTCGGGGTCAAGGATCATGGCGGCGTAGAAATCGGGGTGATAGATGTCGCACAGCTTGGGCGCGAAAACCGACACCGCGCCGAGCGCGAGGGCGGCGCCATGGAACTGCCGCACCTGCTCGCGGCTCTGCGCCAGGAACGCCAGGTGCAACGGCCTGAAGTCCTCGCCGCGCTTGATCCAGAACTCCGGCACTTTGTCGCCGTCGCGGCCGAACCCGGTCCAACCGCCGCTGTCGCGCTGGTGCCGGATGCCCAGCGGAGTCAGCAGCGCCTGGTAAAACCGCTCGCTGCGGGCCTGGTCGCTTACCGGCAGGCCGACGTGATCGATGACCATTTTCCCTCCATCCGAAAAATATGCTTGTGCCTTGAACCATTCTCCATGGCCGTGCATACCGCACAATTTCGTGATATTTCTGCAAGACATGAATATTTTTTGAGGCTTGCAGATGGTTCTGCGCTTTGCCTGGTTTCCCGCGCTGAGCGTCTTTTCCGCCGCCGCGCGCCATCAGAACTTCACCCGCGCCGCGGACGAACTGCACCTGACGGCCAGCGCGGTGAGCCATCACATCCGCAAGCTGGAGCAAATGCTGGGCGTCCAGCTGTTCCAGCGACAGGCGCGCGGCGTGGCGATCACACCGGCGGGGCGCCTGCTCGCCGACGCCGCGGTGACCGCCCTGGATGACCTGGAATCGGCGGTGGAGATGCTGCGCGGCGGCCGCTCGGCGCAACGGCTGCGCCTGACCACCACCCCGGCGTTCTCCAACAGCTGGCTGGCGCCGCGCTTGCCGGGCTTCAGCGCGCGGCACCCGCAGATCCGCATCAGCGTCGACAGCAGCCCCAGCCTGGCCCGCTTCGAGGACGCCGACGGCCCGGAGCTGGGGATCCGCTACGGCTCGGGGCGCTGGCCCGGGCTGGCGGCGCACCATCTGTTCGACGACGCCCTGTTCCCCGCGGCCTCGCCGCGTCTGGAGGGGGTGAAGCAGGTGACGCGGCCGGTGCAGATTGCGCAGTTGCCACTGATCGCCGACCTGCTGCTGGAAGGCTGGCGCGAGTGGTTCCGCAGCGCCGGCGTGCGCGGCGTGCGGCTGGCCGAGATGCACCAGTTCAGCGATTCGACCGACGCGCTGAAAGCCGCCACGGCAGGGCTGGGCGTAGTGCTGACGCGCGAATGGCAAGCAGCGCCCTATCTTGAGGACGGCCGCCTGATCCGGCTTCCGGGCGAAGCCCTGAAAGCCGGATACGGCTACTACCTGGTGTATTCCGCGCAGCGTCGGCTGAGCAAGCCGGCGGCGCTGTTCATAGAGTGGCTGCGCGGCGAGATGCGGACCTGAGCGTGCAGTTCAATGCGCCGCGGGCGACGCCTCCAATTCCAGTCCACGGTGCCGCGCGGTGAAGTCGAGCACCAGCCTCGCGATCGGGCATTCGGGGCGAACGGGGTTTGGTGCCTTGCATGTGAAAAGCGCCCCTCACCCCACTCCGTGGGAAGAGGGGGAACAACCGGGCGCTACTGCGTCACCCGCTGGATCTTGCCGCCCAGCTTGCGCAGCTTTTCCTCGATATGCTCGTAGCCGCGATCGATGTGATAGACCCGGTCCACCAGGGTCTCGCCATCCGCCGACAGCGCCGCCAGCACCAGCGCCGCCGAAGCCCGCAGATCGGTGGCCATCACCGGCGCGCCGCTGAGGCGCTCGACGCCGGTAACCACCGCGGTATTGCCCTCGATGTTGATCTCCGCTCCCAGACGCATCAGCTCCTGCGCATGCATGAAGCGGTTCTCGAAAATGGTCTCGCGGATGGTGCCGACGCCCTCGGCCACGCAATCCAGGGCCATGAACTGCGCCTGCATGTCGGTGGGAAAACCCGGATGCGGCGTGGTGTGGATATCCACCGCCTTGGGCCGGCGCCCCAGCATGTCCAGCTCGATCCAGTCCGCCCCGGTGGCGAGCTTGCCCCCCGCCTGGCGCAGCTTGTCCAGCACCGCTTCGAGCATGCCCGGATCGGTCTGCGTCACCCGCACGCGGCCGCGGGTGATGGCGCCGGCGATGAGGAAGGTGCCGGTCTCGATGCGGTCGGGAATCACGTTATGCGTGGCGCCATGCAGGTTGGCCACGCCCTGCACGCGGATGGTGGAGGTGCCGGCGCCCTCGATTTTCGCGCCCATGGCGATCAGGCAGTTGGCCAGGTCGACGACTTCGGGCTCGCAGGCGGCGTTCTCCAGCACGGTCTGGCCCTCGGCCAGCGTCGCCGCCATCAGCAGGTTTTCGGTGCCGGTCACGGTCACCACGTCGAACACGATGCGCGCGCCCTGGAGCCGGCCGGCGCGGGCCTTGATGAAGCCGCCTTCGACCTCGATCTCGGCGCCCATCGCTTCCAGCCCGCGCAGGTGCAGATCCACCGGCCGCGCGCCGATGGCGCAGCCGCCGGGCAGCGAAACCTGGGCCTCGCCGCGCTTGGCCAGCAGCGGGCCCAGCACCAGGATCGAGGCGCGCATGGTCTTGACCAGCTCGTAGGGCGCGACACAGGTGGTGATGGAGCGGGCGTTGATCTCGACCTCGCCCTGCCCGGCCACGGTCACCGCCACGCCCATCTGCGTCAGCAGGCGGTTGGTGGTGGCCACGTCCCACAGGTGCGGCAGGTTGCGGATGGCCAGCGTGTCGTCGGTCAGCAGCGCGGCGCAGAGAATCGGCAGGGCCGCGTTCTTGGCGCCCGAAGCCCGCACTTCGCCCTGCAGCGGGCCGTTGCCCTGAATCAGGAATTTATCCACTTGGAGCTACTCGTTACTCGAAAAATCTGGGCAAAGACTAACCCCCGCCGGGCGGCAGTTGGTGTCTTTCTTGTGCAAATGCCGCGATTTCTCGCGCGGCAGGTCCCGGGAGAGGCTAGGCGCAGGGCGCCTTCGGCGCATGGGTGCGCAGCTTCAGCGCGTGGATCTCGGTGCCCATGCGGCCGCCCAGGGTGTCGTAGACCATGCGGTGCTGCGCCACCGGCGACTTGCCGGTGAAGCCGAGCCAGATCACCTCGGCCTCGAAATGCTGGCCATCATCGCCAGTGACGGTGACGATGGCGTCCGGCATGCCGGCCTGGATCAACTGCTTGATTTGGTCTTTGGTCATCATTTGTATTTTATCCGGCTTTAGCGACGCAGCTTGTAACCGGTCATCAGCATCCACAGGCAGATCGCCGAGAGCAGCACCAGAAAGCCGGCGGCCCATGCCAGGCTCAAGGCGATCGGCACGTCGGCCTGGCCGAAGAAACCGTAGCGGAAGCCGTCGATCATGTAGAAGAAAGGGTTGAAGTGCGAGGCCGCGTACCAGAACGGCGGCAGCGCATGCACCGAGTAGAACACGCCGGAGAGGAAGGACAGCGGCGTGATGATGAAATTGGTGAAGGCGGCCAGATGGTCGAACTTGCTGGCGACGATGCCGGCGATCAGGCCCAGCACCGCCAGGCTGGCGCCGGACAGCAGGAACATCGCCAGCAGGGCCAGCGGCGCGTGCAGCGGCAGCGGCACGAACAGCAGCGCCACCGCCAGCATTGCCGTGGCCACCAGGGCGGCACGCACCAGGGCGGCGGTGACGTAGGCGGCGAACCACTCCCAGGCGCCCAGCGGCGCCATCAGCAGGAACACCAGGTTGCCCATGATCTTCGACTGCGTCAGCGAGGAGGAGCTGTTGGCGAAGGCGTTCTGGATCACCGTCATCATCACCAGGCCCGGCACCAGGAACTCGGTGTAGTCGACACCCGGATAGACCGGCGCGCGGCCCTTCATCGCCTGGGCGAAGACCAGCAGGTACAGCAGGGCGGTGACCACCGGCGCGGTAACGGTCTGCCCGAGCACGTTCCAGAAGCGCTTGATCTCCTTGGCGGTCAGGGTGAAGAACCCGACGCGGTCGGAGAAACGCGCCAGATCGGCCTCGGGCGCCAGATCGGTGGGCAGCTTGGCCTGGTTCACCGGGCACCCCCGTTGACGGCCGGACGGGAATGGTCGTGGGTCAGTTCGATGAAGATATCCTCCAGGTCCGGCTCGCGCGTATGCACATCCTCCAGGTCCAGGCCGGCGGCGCGCAGCGCGGTGAAGACGCCGCCGATCGGATGCTTCTCGCGATCCAGGCGCAGCTCGATCGAGCCGTTCTTCTCGCCGGAAACCAGCGGGCGCAGCGATTCCGGCAGCAGGCCTTCGTTGGCCAGCTTGATGCGCAGGAAGCGGAACGGATGGCGGTTGAGCAGCTGCGCGGTGGTTTCGATGACGCGCACCTTGCCCTTGTCGATGATGGCGATGCGCTCGCACAGATCCTGCGCTTCTTCCAGGTAGTGGGTGGTCAGCACCACCGTGGTGCCCTTGGCGTGCAGCTCGCTCATGAAACTCCACAGGGTGCGGCGCAGCTCCACGTCGACGCCGGCGGTGGGCTCGTCGAGGATCACCACCGGCGGCCGGTGCACCAGGGCCTGGGCGATCAGCACGCGCCGCTTCATGCCGCCGGAGAGGGTGCGCATCGAGGCGTTGCGCTTGCTGTCCAGGTCCAGCTTGACCAGCATCTCGTCGATCCACGGCCAGCTCTCGCGGCCGCAGCCGTAGTAACCGGCCTGGATGCGCAGCATGTCGACCACCTTGAAGAAGGGATCGAACACCAGCTCCTGCGGCACCACGCCGATCAGGCGGCGCGCGCTGCGCCAGTCGCGCACGGTGTCATGGCCGAGCACGCCGATGCGGCCCTGATCGGCGCGGACCAGGCCGGCGATGATGTTGATCAGGGTCGACTTGCCGGCCCCGTTGGGCCCGAGCAGGCCGAAAAACTCGCCGCGACGGATGTTGAAACCGACGCCGTCCAGCGCCTGCACCTTGCCATAAGCTTTGCGGACGCCATCGATGCTCAGGGCGTCCGTTGGGGAGGTATTCATTGGGCGCGGATTATACGCCTCGCTCCGCATCCGGCCGGCGGCAATCCGCCGTAATCGTTCAAGCCACTGACAAAAGCGGCAATTTCAGCCACCCTGCCCCATGACCACCGCCCTCGTCTGGTTCCGACGCGACCTGCGGCTCGCCGACAATCCCGCGCTGCGCCACGCCCTCGAGCATCACCGGCGGGTGCTGCCGGTGTACATCCACGCCCCAGACGAGGAGGCGCCCTGGGCGCCCGGCGCCGCCGCGCGCTGGTGGCTGCATCATGCGCTGAGCGCGCTGGCGGCGGACCTGGCCAAGGCCGGCGCACCGCTGCTGATCCGGCAGGGGGCGAGCCTGGACCAGTTGCGCCAGCTGGCCCGGGCGGCGGGCGCCGCGGCGGTGTACTGGAACCGCCTGTATGAGCCAGTGCTGATCGAGCGCGACCGGCGGATCAAGCAGTCGCTGCGCGAGGACGGCCTGACGGCGGACAGCTTCAACGCCGCACTGCTGATCGAGCCCTGGGAGCTGAAGACCGGCGGCGGCGATCCTTACCGCGTCTTCACCCCGTTCTGGCGCGCGGCCAGCCAGCGCCTGGCGCAGCGCGCTCCCTTGCCGGCGCCGCGCCGGATCGAGCCGGCGCAGTCGATACCGCCCGGCCTGGCCCTCGATGCCCTGGGGCTGCGGCCGCACATACCCTGGGACGGCGGCTTGCGCGAAGCCTGGCGGCCCGGCGAAGCGGGCGCCTGGTCGTTGCTGCAACGTTATTGCGACGAGGCAGCGCCGCATTACCGGCAGGAGCGCGACCTGCCGGCGCTGGACGCCACCTCGCGCCTGTCGCCGCACCTTCACTTCGGCGAAATCTCGCCGCTGCAGATCGTCGCGCGCCTGCGCCGGCTGGCCGCCGAGGATGCCGCCCCAGGCCTCATCGCCAATACCGATCACTACATCCGCGAACTGGGCTGGCGCGAGTTCTCGCATCATTTACTGTTTCATTACCCACACACGCCGCAACAGCCGCTGAACCGCAAGTTCGACGCCTTCCCCTGGCGCAAGCCGCGTGACTACGCCGCCGACCTGCGCGCCTGGCAGCGCGGCCGCACCGGCGTGCCGCTGGTCGATGCCGGCATGCGCCAGCTCTGGCGCAGCGGCTGGATGCACAACCGGGTGCGCATGATCGTCGCCAGCTTTCTCACCAAGAACCTGCTGATCCCCTGGCAGGAAGGCGCGCGCTGGTTCTGGGACACCCTGGTCGACGCCGACCTGGCCAACAACACCCAGGGCTGGCAGTGGACCGCCGGCTGCGGCGCCGATGCCGCGCCTTACTTCCGCGTTTTCAATCCGGTGCTGCAAAGCGGCAAGTTCGATCCGCGCGGCATCTACCTCAGGCGCTGGCTGCCGGAGCTGGCGCAGGTGGCGGACGATGCCGTGCACGCGCCATGGCTGGGGCGAATCGCAGCGCCCTCTCCTTACGATCAACCAACAGTCGATCTGGCCGGCTCGCGGCTACGGGCCCTGGCCGCCTATGCCAACATCAAAAGCGCCTGAACCCTTGTTTAGCCGGGACTTAATCCACACCTTCACCCGCATCCGGTAACATTGCATCCCCCCGCTGTCCGATGACTTCCAAGCCTTTGAACGATCACCTCCAACACGCCGATTCCGCCGCATTGCAGGCCACTGGTCGCCGCGTGCTGGAAATCGAGCGCGATGCCGTGGCGGAACTGCTGCCGCGGGTGGACGACGCCTTCGCCCAGGCCTGCATGGTGATGCTGCGCTGCAACGGCCGCGTCGTGGTCACCGGCATGGGCAAGAGCGGCCATATCGGCAACAAGATCGCCGCCACCCTGGCCAGCACCGGCACGCCCGCGTTCTTCGTGCATCCGGGCGAGGCCAGCCATGGCGACCTCGGCATGATCACGCGCCAGGACGTGGTGATCGCCATCAGCAACTCCGGCGAAACCGCCGAGATCCTCACCATCCTGCCGCTGATCAAGCGCATGGGCGCGCCGCTGATCGCCATGACCGGCAAGCCCGGCTCGACCCTGGCGCGCAGCGCGGAAGTGCACCTGGATGTCTCGGTCGGGCAGGAAGCCTGCCCGCATAACCTGGCCCCGACCGCCAGCACCACCGCCACCCTGGCCATGGGCGACGCCCTGGCGGTGGCGCTGCTCGAAGCGCGCGGCTTCACCCAGGAGGATTTCGCGCGCTCCCATCCGGGCGGCGCACTGGGCCGGCGCCTGCTGCTGAAGATCTCCGATCTGATGCACACCGGCGCGCGCGTGCCGCAGGTCGGGCCGGACGCCTCGCTCTCCGAAGCCCTGCTGGAAATGACGCGCAAGGGCCTGGGCATGACGGCCATCGTCGATGCGCAGGGCCAGGCCCTGGGCATCTTCACCGACGGCGACCTGCGCCGCGTCATCGACAACGGCCTCGACGTGCGCCGCGTCAAGATCGCAGAAGTGATGACCCGCGGCGGCAAGAGCATCGGCGCCGATCAGCTGGCGGTCGAGGCGGTCAACCTGATGGACCAGCACAAGATCACGGTGCTGACGGTGCAGGACGAGCAGCACCATGTGCTCGGCGTGATCCACATGCACGACCTGCTGCGCGCCGGAGTGGTATGAGCCAAGCCACCCTGAGCGAACGCGCGCGCGACATCCGCTGCGTGGTGCTCGACGTCGACGGCGTCCTCACCGACTGCAAGCTCTACCTCGGTCCCGACGGCAGCGAGTGGAAAGCGGTGAACGTCAAGGACGGCCTCGGCATCAAGCTGCTGCTGCAGGCCGGCATCGAGGTGGCGGTGATTTCCGGCCGGCCCTCGGCGGCAATGCAGCAACGCTTCGAATCTCTCGGCGTGCGCCATGTCTGGCTCAATGTCGAGCGCAAGATTCCGGCCTTCGAGACCCTGCTGCAGAAGCTTGGCCTGGAAGACCGGCAGATGGCGGTGATGGGCGACGATGTGCCGGACCTGCCGCTGATGCGCCGCGCCGGCCTGGCCCTGACCGTGGCCGACGCCCATCCGCAAGCCCTGGCCGCCGCACACTGGGCCAGCCGCCTGAACGGCGGCAACGGCGCGGTGCGCGAGGCGGCGGACATGATCCTGCGGGCGCAAGGCAAGGACGAGACGGCGGAGGGCGCACACTCGTGAATTGGCGCAAGCTGATCCCGCTGCTGCTGGTGCCGGCCCTGGCTGGCCTGTTCTATACCTTCCAGCGCATGGACAACACCATCGTGGAATCGCCGCAGGGGCCGGTGGAACTGCCGCGCTACACGCTCGGCGACGCCGAGCTGACCCGCTTCGACAGCGACGGCAACATCA
>Ga0302311_10001296_pt1 | contig 29933 bp, 22 predicted proteins | sample III_Palsa_N1_3_FD_200449 | JGI IMG/M metagenome (GOLD analysis project Ga0302311, IMG submission 200449) | Peat permafrost microbial communities from Stordalen Mire near Abisko, Sweden - III_Palsa_N1_3 | ecosystem: Environmental > Terrestrial > Soil > Palsa > Peat permafrost | place: Sweden... | reverse complement strand
GCCTGCGCCTGACCGCGGTCGACGGCGACGTCGAGGTCGGCCGCCTCGACGGCCCCGCCCAGATCACCACCAGCAGGGGCGCCATCCGGATCCGCGAGGCCGCACACGGCCGGGTCGAACTCCGCACCCACATGGGCGACGTCACCGTCGGCGCCACCCCCGGCACCTCCGCCGCCCTGGACGCCCGCACCGGCCACGGCCGCGTCAGCAACGCCCTCAAGAACAACGGCACCACCGAACTCCACATCCACGCCACCACCGGCCACGGCGACATCACCGCCCGCAGCCTCTGAAGGAGAACCACCGTGACGAACCTGGCCATCGCGGCGAACGGGCTGCGCAAGTCCTACGGCGACAAGACCGTGCTCGACGGCGTCGACCTGGCCGTCCCCGAGGGAACGGTCTTCTCCCTGCTCGGCCCGAACGGCGCGGGCAAGACCACCGCCGTCAAGATCCTGTCCACCCTCATCTCCGCCGACCCGGGCTCCGGCGACATCCGCATCGGCGGCCACAGCCTGGCCACCGACCCGCAGGCGGTGCGGGCCGCGATCGGCGTCACCGGGCAGTTCTCCGCCGTCGACGGGTTGATCACCGGCGAGGAGAACATGCTCCTCATGTCGGACCTGCACCACCTGTCCAAGCGCGAGGGGCGCCGGGTCACCGCCGAACTGCTGGAGCGCTTCGACCTGGTGGAGGCCGCCAAGAAGCCCGCCGCCACCTACTCCGGCGGCATGAAGCGCCGCCTCGACATCGCCATGACCCTGGTCGGCAGCCCGCGGATCATCTTCCTCGACGAGCCGACCACCGGCCTCGACCCGCGCTCCCGCCACACCATGTGGGGGATCATCCGTCAGCTGGTCTCCGGCGGTGTCACCGTCTTCCTCACCACCCAGTACCTGGACGAGGCCGACGAACTCGCCGACCGCATCGCCGTGCTCAACAACGGCAGCATCGCCGCCCAGGGCACCGCCGGGGAGCTGAAGCGGCTCGTCCCGGGCGGGCACGTCCGCATCCGCTTCACCGACCCGGCCGCCCACCGCTCCGCCGCCCTCGCGCTGCACGAGGTGACCCGGGAGGAGGAGGCGCTGTCGCTGCAGATCCCCAGCGACGGCAGCCAGCGCGAGCTGCGCGCCATCCTCGACCGACTGGACTCGGCCGGCATCCAGGCCGACGAGCTGACCGTGCACACCCCCGACCTCGACGACGTCTTCTTCGCCCTGACCGGCACCGGCACCGGCACCGAGCCCGGCCTGCCCAACCAGTCCGACCAGTCCAACCAGTCCAAGGAGGCTGTCCGATGAGCTCGCTGACCCTCGCCCTGCGCGACTCGAACACGATGCTGCGCCGCAACCTCCTGCATGCGCGCCGCTACCCGTCCCTCACCCTGAACCTGTTGCTCACCCCGATCATGCTGCTGCTGCTCTTCGTCTACATCTTCGGCAACACGATGAGCGCGGGCATCGGCGGCGGCACGGGCCGCTCCGCATACATCGCCTATGTCGTCCCGGGCCTGCTGCTGCTGACCATCGGCAGCACCGTGATCGGAACCGCGGTGTCGGTCTCCAACGACATGACCGAGGGCATCATCGCCCGCTTCCGCACCATGGCGATCCACCGCCCCTCGGTACTCATCGGGCACGTCGTCGGCAGCGTGCTGCAATCGATCATGAGCGTGGTCCTCGTCGGCGCCGTCGCCGTGGCCATCGGCTTCCGGTCCACGCACGCCACCGCCCTGGACTGGCTGGCCGCGTTCGGGCTGCTCGTGCTCTTCGCCACGGCCCTCACCTGGATCGCCGTCGGCATGGGCCTGATCAGCCCGAACGCCGAGGCCGCCAGCAACAACGCCATGCCGCTGATCCTGCTGCCGCTGCTGTCCAGCGCCTTCACCCCGATCCACTCCATGCCCGGCTGGTTCCAGCCCGTCGCCGAGTACCAGCCGTTCACACCCGCCATCGAAACCCTGCGAGGGCTGCTGCTCGGCAGCAGGATCGGCCACAACGGGTGGCTCGCCCTCGCCTGGTGCCTGGGGCTCGCGGTGCTCGGCTACTTCTGGTCGACCTCGACGTTCAACCGCGACCTGAAGTAACCGCCATGACAGCGCGTGCTGCCTCCGGCGACCCCGTCCCGCCCCAGGGCGGCGTACTCCGACACCACGTCGGAATGCGCCGCCCCGTTGCGTTGTGCCGGTCGCTTCACCCCTCGACCGGGGTGTCGCCGTTCATGCGGAAGCGGGGCGAGCACTGCTCGTCGGCCTGGGCGCTCGCGTTCCGGACGCAGATCCACATCGTGTCGCCGGCGGCCGGGATGAAGCTCGTCTTCTCGGCGCCCCAGGAGGCGCCGAAGGTGTACGCGATGCCGTCGCTGCGGTAGAGCTCGGCGTCGCAGGTTTGGTCTAGGGAGGTGTTGAGCACACCCGCGAGCTCGCCGGAGCCGTTGTCGTCCAGCCAGGCGGAGCAGGCGGCGTCGTTGCCGAACCAGTCGGTGTCCGCCTCGGAGCCCTTGACCTGTGTGGAGTCGTCGCTGCCGTTGATGCCGCTGATCGACGACGAGCTGGGACTGACAGCAGGCGCTGAGGGCGCGGCGGTCGGGACGGTGCGGGCGGTCGAAGCGGCGCCGGACGTGCCGGGTGAAACGGTCGGGTCCGGGCCGGCCGGGACAACCGAGGTCGGCGGAGCGGACCTGGCGGTGGGCGAGGCCGACCGGCCCGGGCTCGCGGAGGACGTCCGCGTCGTCCCGGCCACGGGCCTGATGGCGGCCGACGCGCTGTCGGAGATCTGCGCGGTGCCGTGCTGCCGGGGTGCGGACGGGATGAGCGACAACGCCGCGACGGCGCCGATGGCGACCACTGCGACGGCCGGGGGCAGCAGCAGGAATCTGCGCGAATGGCGGGGTGACGCGGGGGACGTGGGCGCGGTATCGGGTTTCGCGGCGGCATCCAGGTCCGGCGGCGGGACGGTCTCCAGCTTGCCCACCGGCGTCGCGGCGAAGGCACGCCGCAGGGCGATGCGTGACATCACCGCGGCGGGCCAGGACGGGGGAGGAACGGGCAGACGCGCCCGGGCCGCCGCTGCCACCTCGTGGGCGGTGGGGCGAGCTCCGGGGCTGGTGGCGAGACAGGACTCGATGACGTCGGCGAGATCGGCGTCCACGGCGCGCAGCGGCTCGACGTCAGGGACGACACCGGGTGTGCGGCCCGAGGCCGCGTAGAGCAGCAACGCCCCGAGCGAGTAGACGTCCGCGGGCGCATCCACCTCCTCGGCCCCGGCCTGCTGTTCCGGCGCCGAGAATCCCTGCGTTCCGTAGCTGCCACCGCTCTTGGTGAGCCTCGCCTGGTCCGCAGCGCGGGCGATGCCGAAGTCGATCAGCTTCACCCCGTCGCGCACCAGCATCACATTGCCGGGCTTCACGTCGCGGTGCACGATCTCGGACGCGTGCACGTCCCGCAGTTGCGCGGCTGCCTCGGCCAGCAGCAGCCACAGCGCCTCGGCGGGCAGCGGGCCGCGCAGCCGGACCGCCTCGTCCACGGTGAGTCCGGGGACGTACTCGGTGGCGAACCAGGGGCGTTCCGCGGTGCCGTCGCTCGCCAGCACCCGCGGCGCGACCCCGACCGGCACCCGGTAGAGGATGCCGACCTCGCGTTCGAAGCGCTCGCTGGAGACCAGCCGCGGCCGGACCCGTTTGACGGCGGCGTAGCCCTTGTCCGACGCCCCGAGGTAGACCTCGCCCATGCCGCCGGTGCCGAGCAGGCCGATGATGTTGAAGCTGCCGATCTCCTGCGGATCGTCCGGGCCGAGCGGTTCGGCGATCGTGCTGTCCATCATCAACAGGCCCCCGCCCGCTCGCGCTCACGGCGGGCAGGCTATCGAGCAAGTCCGGCCCACGCAACGCACGTTGGCAGCGGACGCGGGCCCGCCCGGCGTACCGGGACCTCCCCCTGCGGGAGGACCGGTCCTCGCGGTGCGCTCATACACTGGCGCGAGCCGAGCCGGAGGTATGTGATATGGCGTACGGAAACTTCCCACCGCAGGTGCTGCCGCCGGGCAGTCCCTCCGACCGGGTGCCCGCGGCGCCGCCCGGGACCATCTTCGTCCTGGGCCCGGAGGGCGGGTACGCCGTGCCGCCGCGCCGGTACACGCTGCTGTTCGGGCGCGACCGCGAGGACGTGCATGTGCCGGTCGGTGTCGACGACCCGACCGTCAGCCGTCGGCACGGCGTGTTCACCTGCACAGGCACGGACGGCGACTGGTGGCTGGTCAACACCGGCAATCTGCCGATCGAACTGCCCAACGGCTCGCTGATGCTCACCGGTCACAAGCGGATCATCGAGTCCGGGTACACCCCGCTGGTGATCAACTCGTCCAGGCAGCGCTCCCACCTGGTGGAGGTCCGCGTTGTGGACGAGGACGACCGGCACCCCCGCTCCACGAGCATTGCCGAGACCGTGGATCCCGAGACCGTCTACGAGCTCTCCCCGCAGGAGCGGCTGGTGCTCACCGCGCTCGCCCGGCGCTACCTGGAGGGCCACGACGCCTTCCCGCTCCCGCTGGCCTGGGAGGACACCTCCCGCCTGGTCAACGCCTCGCCCTGTGCGACCAAGTCCTGGACCCACAAGTCGGTCGCGAACGCGGTCGAGGACGTGCGCGAACGGCTGCACCGGCGGGGCGTGCGCGGGCTGCTCCGCGATGAGGTCGGCGAGCCGGTCGGCTCGATGCTCAGTGTCAACCTGATCAGGGAGCTGCTGAAGACGGCGACACTGAGTGCCCAGGACCTGGAGTTGCTGGCCGACCAGGACTGAGCGGACCGCACAGCGCGTGCCCCGGTCGATCGCCGACCGGGGCACCTCACCGCTTCAGGTCGGTGTCCTGGAGGTCGGTGTCCTGAAGGTCGGTGTCCTGAAGGTCGGTGTCCTGGGAACGGAATGCGGAGCCAAGGTCCAGGAGCGAGGGCTTTTGCGGGCGATCCCTTCCACTCATCCGCATCATCGCGCGCACCAGCCTGAGCACCTGAAAGCGCGGGGCGCCGAGGGTCGTGCACGGTTGGATCAGCCCCGCTTCGAGAAGACCCCGAACGCGGCGACCGACCCGGAGCGGAGGCTCGCCAAGGAGCTCCGCGAGGTCGTCGACCGACCAGTCGGAGTCCATTCCGGAAATTTTGAGGAGTAATTCCTTGGTCTCGCTTTCCAGGGTGTCGACCATATCCCAGGCCCCGGCGAGAACCGTCGGCGCCGCCTCGGCCACGGCCGAGGCGATATCGGCGGTGACATACCTGACAATGCTCTCGGGATCGAACATGCTGAAGGCTTCGGCAATTCCGAGCAGAAGCGCGGGATTTCCGTCCAGGCTGCGGCAAAGCTCGGCGACCGCGGTACTGCTGGAATCGGCATTCCGGAAACCGGGCTGGAACCGGCGAATGTACTGCGTGAGCAACTGCGCCGCCGGGCAGGCACCGGCGCTCTCGTCCGTCCCGGCCGGGCCGCCGAGCGGCAGGGCCAAATGGACTATCTCCCCCGGGAGCCGGAGCGGACGCCTGGAGGTGATCAGCACCTGGAACGACGGGTGCGGCGGCCGCGGTATCCCGATCGGCCAACTGCCCCAGTGCGCGTCGTCGACCACGAGCAGCGCGGTCTCCTTGCCGGAGAGCGCCCTCAGCAACGCGTCCCGCTGGCCGTGCGGAGCCGACCTCGCCGAGGCTGCCAGGTCCGGCACGGCCTCCGAGCCCTGGCCACCGCCACCGCCCACCCAGATCACGCGGGTGCCGGCCGCCGACTGCACGGCACGGGCCACCTCGATCGCCAACCGGGTCTTCCCGCTCCCGGGGAAGCCGGTGATAGTGACGAGTCGTTGACCGCTGAGCAGCATGGTGCTCAGCAGATCGACGTCGTCCTCACGGCCGATGATGTCGCCGTCCGGCACCGGGAGCGCGGACCTGGTGTCCGCGTCGTCGTCGATGAATTCAGGGCCGGTCCAGTTCTCCAGGGAATGCGCCATGACGGCGTACTCGGCATCGGAGAATCCCAGCGCACTGGTCAGCAGGCGCACGGTCACCGGATGGGGGCGATTGGTCCGTCCGGCTTCCAGATCCCGGAGTGTACGAACCCCGACCGTGGACAGACCGGCAAGTTGCAGCTGAGTCAGGCCCCTACGAATACGCTGGGCTCTGATCCTCGCACCTATCCCTCCCTCTGGACCAGGCTGCACGTGCGCTGCTCCTTCCCCCCAGGCATACCCGCTGAACGGCATCATGTGCCGCTTGTGGCGGACTTGCAATACACCCTTTGCAGGGGGCCATACGCTGATTCGGCTTGTGATGGTGGCACGGATTTGGGACCTCGCACAAGGCACGAAAGGGCACACCTGATGACATGCCCTTCTCGAACCTATGTCTACCGACGCAAAACGGATGTGTACATATTCGACACGAGTCGCCACTCTGTGCGCACAGAAGGGCCGGGCTCTCGGCAGGAACAGCCGTCGAGTGGCGAATCCGCCGCTTCACCTGCCTCCGTCCGCCGCAGCGGCTGCCTAGGGTCGGCTGGTCCCCCGTGAAATCACTGCCGCGCCCCGGGCACGGAGAGTGATGCCGGAGCCGGAAACCGATCCAGCGCATCTGAAATGAGGGTGCTCCATGCCTGTGAGACACGAGCGGAGCCAGGAAGAATTCGCAGCCACGCCGTTCGCCCTGCCCGACGATTTCATTGCGCGCCACTGGCGGAAGCAACCGCTGCATCTGCCCGGAGCCGCCACTGCCTTCCTGGCGGAGAGCCCGTCGCGGGCGGAGATCACGGCGATGCTCCATGACGGCACGCCGCATCAGACCGACGGCGCCACAGTCTGGTTCCTCGAAGGACTGACCTCGGGGCTGCCCGGTATCGAGGACCTGGTGGCCCGGACCCGCGACTGGTTCGAGTGGCGTGACGTCTGGTGCGATGTCTTCGCCACCGCCGGGCCGTCGTCCATCGGCAGCCACTACGACGGAAGCGACAACTTCACCATCCAGCTGACCGGAAACAAGACGTGGTTTCTCAGCAGCCCGGAGGGAATCCATCCGGACGACCGGCGGCGGCGGGTCCTGTGCGAGCCCGGTCTCGGCGCGGCCTCGATGCCGTCCGTGCCCCAGGCCTTCGAGGTGCGCGCCGGTGACGTGCTCTACATCCCCAGCACCTGGATTCACTGGGGGTTCTCCGACGGGGACAGCACCAGCGTCAGCCTGGTCATCAATGTCGCCACCGCCTTCCATGCCCTCCAGGAGCAGATCCTGGACGGCCTGCGGCACGACCCGGCCTGGTCGCTCCCGCTCGCGGTCGGTCCGGGCAGCTCCGGCGAGCGTCGCCAGGCGCTGCGGGAGCTCGTCACGACGGATCTGCCCAGCGGCCTGAGTGCCGGCCTGCTCGCCCGCCTGGGCGACCGCGAAGGGACCGCCGCCACGCTCAAGGGACAGTTCATCGGTGGCACGTCCACGTTGACCTGGAACGAGTCGTGGGTCCGCGGATATGCGGAGCAGCGCGATCCGCGACCGGAGGACGTCCGGCTGGACCGTCGTCGGATCGGTGAACTGGTCCGGAGCAGAGCCGGCCGGAATCTGCGCAGGCTGCTGACGCAGTGCCAGGAGCGCTCGTCCCGGACCACGAACGAGGACGCCCGGCAGATCTACCTGGCCGTCGTGACAGCACTGCAGGGGCTGCCCCACGACACACTCGACTCGGTCCTGACCGATCCCGATGTCTGCTCCTGGCTGGCCGTGTCCGAGCGCGACACCGCGATGGCCGGGGAGCGGAGCCGGGCGGAGGACCCGCTGGCACATGCCCTGGGGCTGGCGCTGCTGCCCGAACTGCTGGCGGCACCGGCGCTGCCGTCTCCGCTGGCCGTCACCGTCGGGGTGGACGACGACGGCGACCTGGCGCTGCGCCGGGTCGGGCTGCACCTGCTGCTCCCGGACTGCCCGGAGCGGGTGACCCTGAGCCTGCGGGACGGCGAGCTGTACCGGCTCGGCCCCGGCAGCCGACGCCGGCCGATATCACTGGCGCGACCGGGGACAGGTGCGGACGGGCCGGTGGCGGTGGCGCTGCCGCGGTCCCCCGCCGGGATCGTCATCACCACCGCCCGAACGGACTGGCTCGCCCGGCTGGCTCCCTGGCGGGCGATCGGCTCCGCGGTCGCCCCGGCGGCCGAGTGGCGGCGGCGGGCGGACGCCGCCCTGGACGCCCTCGCGAAGGACCCGGCAGGCTCCGGCGACGCGGTCCCCCTGGTCTCCTGGGCGCTGCTGCGTGACCGGGTGGCGGCCGGTCACCCCGAGGAGCACCCGGTCCCCGAGATGCCCGGGCTCGTCCTGGCGGACGCCGGTGACCCGGAGCAGCTGGCGGCGGCCGTGGCCCGCGCTCGGGCCCGGGCGGAGATCGACGTCGTCGCGGAGTCGTTCCCGCTGCTGGCGGAGGACACCGGCACGCCGTCGGAGCGCAAGGCATGGACGCTCAGCCTGCGCAGGGAGTACCTCCGCGCGCGCGTCGGACGGTTGACCGGGCAGCCGACCGGCCAGGTTCCGGTCTCCCCGGACGGGCGGACGGACCACGACCGGGATGCCGCGACGCTTCGGAGCGCACCGCTGACCGCCTGGGGGCGGGTGCTCCTGGAGCGCCGCGACTGATCTCCTGCCCCGCAGGAACCCGCAACCGCGGTTGCCCGGCCCCCTGGCTGGTGCGGTCACCGGTCCCGGTCGCCCAAAGCGCTGTCGAGCACCCTGAGCAGCAGGTCGGCGACGACGTGTCCGGTGTACTGATTGCCGTCCGGCATGTACTCGACGATGTCCGCCCCGACGATCTCGCGCGCGCCGCACAGCCCGTCGAGCAGTTCCACCAGCTGGAGATGGGTGAACCCACCCGGCAGTGGGGTCCCGGTGCTCGGCATGACCAGCGGGTCGAGGCAGTCCACGTCGATGGTCACGTAGTACGGCAGATCCGCGGGCAGGTCCGCCAGGACGGACTCCAGGCCGACCGTGGTCGCGGACACCCCGGGCCAGTGGACGACCTTGTCGTTCGGCTCGATCTCTTCCGCGAGCAGTTGGCGCACCCCGAACTGGACCAGGCGCTCGACCCGGGGGTCTCCGAGCAGCCATCCCATGAAGTTCCCGTGATGGCACGAGGCCCGCCAGTCGTCGTCGCGCGCCCGACGGTAGTCCGGGTGCGCGTCGAAGTGGATGATCCCCAGCCTCGGGTGGGCCCCCAGCACCCCGCGGATCGCGGGCAGGCTGACGGAGTGGTCGCCGCCGAGGACCACCGGGAACTTCCCGGCCGAGGCCGTCGCACCGACGATCTGTTCGAGCAGGTCCATGGTGTCGCCGTTGCGGTCGTGCACGTCGGCGGCGCTGACGTCGCCGACGTCGGCCAACCCGACACCGCGCAGCACCCGGCGTCCGCGCACCGGGTCGTACATGCCGCTCGTGTCGCCCGGGACACGCTGCCGGAAGACGGTGCGGCTGGCTCCTCGCAGCGCCTGCGGCCCGAACCGGGCCCCCGGGCGGCCTGTCACTCCGATGTCGTACGGCATGCCCGCGACGACCGCCTGGACGGCGTCGTCGGCCAGCGCCGAGACCAGGCCCATTCCCTGGCAGCCGAACAGGCCCACCGTCGGTGGGGCGGGGCAGAGGTCGCCCGCCCCGGTCCGGGGCGCGGCCCCGGCGTCGACGATCAGTCTGAGTTCCCGCAGCTGGTCGACGAGTGGTGCCGGCCAGGGTTCCGCGGCCGGATCCGCCGCGGACGAGGCCTCGGCGCCGACCAGCGCCGCATACGGCGCCGGGGTGCGCAGCCGCTCCAGCAGCAGTCCGGCGGATCGTCCCACGCCGACCCGCTTGCCACTGGCGGTGTTCCAGTACGTCGCGCCGTCCGCCCGGGTGGCGGTACGGATCAGCTGCGGATCCGTCACCAGGAGCCGATCGCGACCCGCCTCCACCTGCACCTGCGTCATACGCTCACCTCCAACGGCACCGGCGCGACGGCGCGTTCACGTGGCAGCGCCATCGCGGCATAGCACCCGGCAATGATGATCATCATGCCGGAGGCCGCGAAGATGGTGTCCACGGGACCGAACGTCATCCCCGCGAAGTGCCCGCCGAAGCCGGCCATCGCGCTGCTCGCCAGCCAGCCGGCCACCGCCGCCGAGACCATCGCGGCGAGTTCGTTGATCGGGTTGAAGACGGCGACCACACGGCCCAGGTACTCGGGGGGCGTGGACTCCAGCAGCAGCGGCGTCATCGCGGTGTTCAGGGTCGCCACCGGCACCGCCACCAGCATCAGCACCACGATCGCGACGACGAAGTCGCTCTGCCGGGAGTAGACGCAGACGAGGGCACCGGCGATGACGAGACCGAGCCAGGTCGCCGTCCGCGCCCCGATCCGGCCCACCACCCGCCCGGCCACCAGCGCCCCGACGATGGCTCCCACCCCGAACGCCATCGAGACGAAGCCGAACTGCCGGGCGGAGGCATGGAGCGTGCCGGTCGCGAAGAACACGTTGAGCGTGTTGAGCGCCCCGGTGCCGATCTGCGTGATCACCGCGCTCGCCAGCAGGGCCACCAGCAGGCGGTTGCCGGCGAAGTACCGCAGACCGGTGACGAACTCCTGACGCCACCGACGGGCCGCGGAGCCGGTGCCCGGCGCCACCGTGGACGATTCCTCGGGTTCGGGAAACCGCACCGAGCGGATCAGGGCGTACGAGCACAGGTACGAGATCAGGTTCAGCGCCATCGCCCACTGCACACCCACGCTGAACAGCAGCGGCGCCGCCAGCGGCGGCCCGAGGATGGCCGCGACCCCGGTCGTCGCCTGCCCGATCCCGGCGGCCCGGGCGCGGTCCGCCTCCCCGGGCACGATGCCGCCGACCGCGGCGAACCGGGCCGGTGAGAAGAACTGGCCGGCCGCGTTGAGGACGAACACGGTGAGGTAGATGCACGCGAGCCACACGCCGACCGGAAGGGCGTGCAGGGGCAGCAGCGAGAGCAGCATGAGCACCGCGACCAGCGCGGCACGGACCAGCTCGGAGTGCAGCATGATCTTCTTGTGGCTCCATCGGTCCACAAAGACCCCCGCCACCGGGCCGACCAGCAGCACGGCCGCGCCAACCGCCAGCAGCACCCCGCTCACCGCGAGCGGCGCCCAGGACTTGCCCTTGAGCACTTCGGTCGCCACCCACAGCGTGAGCGTGGTGTCGAAGACGTAGTCGCCGACCGTCGAGACGGCCTGCCCGCCCCACAGGCGGGTGTAGTCACGGTTGATCAGCCCTTTGCGCGGCGAGATCACTCTTCCCACCTCTCCGAAGGGGAGCGCTGCTCACCGGCGTCCGGTGCCGAGGGCCTCGGCCTCGGATGGCGGGCGGCCGCCTGCCGGGACACCTCGCCCGCGACCGCGAGCACCTGGGTGAGCAGCCGCTCGTCGTCGGCGTCGAGACTGTTCAGGTCGGCGGCGATGCTCCTGAGCACCTCGGCGTTGTCGGCGACGGCGCCGCCGGGGCCGGTCGTCCGGCGTGCGCTCCGGCGGATCTGCCGGAGCAGCGCGATGCCCGCCGCCGCCTGCGTGGACAGCAGCCCGACCAGTTCCAGGGTCTCCAGCTCGTCACGCGCGGAGTCGCGGTCGAGGACCTCCAGCACGCCGATGCACAGGCCCTCGTGCAGGATGGGAGCGGCCGCGATGGTCCGCGGCACATATCCGGTCTCCTGCGCGGCCTCCTGGTCGAACCGGCTCTCCTCCAGGTCGTCGGCGATGAACGGCTGGCCGCTGGCCATCACCCAGCCGGCGATCCCGGTACCGGCGCTGAACCTGGTGCCGACCAGGTGGCTCTCGCCCTCGCCCGCCACCGCCTCGAAGACCAGTTCGTCCGTGTCGTCGTCCGCCACGAACACCGAGCATGCCTTGGCGCGGAACGCGGCCTTGGCCACCTCCACGACACACTGCAGCAGGTAGCGCTCGCTGATCTGCGAATCAGCGTCCCACGGCGTGCTGTTCATGCTCTCCAGCTCCTTTCTTGGCGAGTGCTGTGATTCCCGTGTCGACGGGGTCCGAGTCGACGGGGCCGGGTGCGGCGACGTTGTCAGCGACCATGAACAGCACGGACTTCAGCTGAAACGGTGTCAACCACGGATGCTTGCTGAGGATCAACGCCGCGATCCCGGCGAGGTGCGGGGCGGCGAAGCTGTTGCCGGTGTTGACGCGCTCGGTCCTGCCGGTCCACGGCACCCGCACGCGGACTCCCCGGGCATAGAAGTCAACCGGGGGCCCGGCGTTGTAGTAGTACCTCATCGGGTCGTCCTCGTTGTGGCAGGCGACGGATATCACCGACGAGAACGTCCAGGGATAGCTGAGGACCGGCATGTTGTGGGCCGAGACCACCAGGACGGTCCGCCGGAAGTAGGCGCGGTCGGCCAGCTCGCGGAGCTCTGCGGCGAGTGCGGGCAGCGTGGTCGACAGGCTGAGGTTGATGATGTCGAAGTTCTGCTCGATCGCCCATTCCAGGCCCCTGAGCAGGGCTTTCCCACTGCCGTTCTTGCCGTGCGTCAGAACCCGCATGGAGGAGAGGGAGACTCCGGGGGCCACCGAGCGGATGACACCGGCACAGGCGGTGCCGTGTCCGGCCAGGTCCTCGTGCACGCCCTCCTGGACACTCAGCTCTCCCTCCTCGTCCACGACCAGCGCGGCCGAGGTCTCAAGTCGCCCGATCTGCGGATGGGTGTCGTCCACGCCCGAATCGACCACGCAGACGCGCACACCGCGGCCGTCCGCGCCGCCGAGGGCCCACTCACGGGTCACACCGGGGAGCTGACTCACCGCGAACGGCTCCAGTGGAGCCGAGGAGGTCGCGGCTCCCCAGGCCGGCACCCCGGGAAAACGGCTAGGTCGATCCCTCAGCCAAGGTGGCGCGTCCACTCAAAGGTCCTCTTCCACTAGGTGCTGGTCGGATATCAGTGCGAGCAGTCTGTCGACGGCCGGCATCGCAGCCCGCGCGCCCTTGGCCTGGAAGCACTCCCGGGCGGCCACAGCCGCGGTGGCGGCTCCGGCCGTGTCTCCCGCGCGATACCGCAGTGCTGCGACGTCCCGGTTGATCGTGCCCCGGAAGAACAGGTCGTCCATGCGCGAGGCGAACTCAACCGCCTTGTCCGTCACGGCGATCAGCCGGTCCGGCCGGTCGACCGCCGAGTACGCGGACAGGACGCTCGACAGCGCGCCCAGACGCGGATCGGCGATACCGGCCAGGGCCAGGTCGTCGATCCCCGAGTAGCGCTCGGGCACCGGTCCGCCCATGGCCACGCTCTCGCACGCCGTGTAGGCGTCCATGAGTGCTTCGCCATCCGGCTGTCCGGCCGCCGCGAAGATGTCCCTCGCCCGGCGGAAGGCCTCGGCCGCGCTCTCGTGCGCGTCGGCCAGCGAGTCGATCACCCCGCGCAGGTAGGCCAGGCCGGCGTCGGCACTGCGCATGCGCAGGTCGGAGGCGTACCTCGACGCGGTCTGGACGGCATCCGCCGCCTCGTCGAAGCGGCCGTCGAGCCCGAGCAGCCCCGCCATCGCCCCCAGAATGGGCACCAGGGTGACGCGGCTGCCCTCGAAGGCGACGACCAGCTCGCGGCAGCGGGCCAGCCCTTCGCTCACCGGGGTGGGTCCCCACAGCGCGAGCTCCACGGCGGTCCGGTCGATCCGGTCGACCTCGCGGGTGTCACCGAGGAACCGCGCGTGACTGCGGGCGGTGGCCAGGCTCTGCTCGGCCGCGCCGACCTGTTCGCTCATCAGCTGACGGTGCGAGCGCAGTTGGTAGAACCGGCACCAGGCGAGGTGGTCGTCGGGCTGCAGGTGCGGCTCGAAACGCTGCTCGGCGGCCAGCACCGCATCGAGCGTCATGCTCCCACCCCGCAAGCTGATGATCTCCCTCTGGATCGGCACGACCCAAGAGGAGAGCTCCGAGGACGCGGACGTGCGGTCCTGCGACCAGGCACGAAGCAGTGCGTCCGCGACATCCAGCTCGCCGAGTTCGAGCCGTGTGTCCGACAGCCACAGCGTCAATTTAAGACGTCCCGCGGCGTCGTTCGCAAGGACTCCAAGGGCACGTTGCAACAGGCCCGCAGCCGAGCGGAGGTCCTTGCGGTTGGTGGCGTCCGCGGCCTGCCAGGCGAGTTGTTCCGACGCCCGGCGGCAGATGTCCTGGGTCGAGGCGCTGGCGGGGTGGAGCTGGCGGCTCAGCAGCGCGGAGGCCTCCAGATGGTAGGTGAGCATGCTGGTGCTGTCCGCGTCGCCGGGCGGCGGACTGTCGTCGGTCGCCGTCGCGCGGTCGACCAGAGCCAGGTGCCAGCGCAACCGGCTCCTCTTGCCCGAGAGTTCGTAGGTGGTGTCCCGGCTGAAGGCCTGCGCGAAGCAGTACCGGACGGAGATCCGACTACCCGTCAGCAGCCTGGTGCGGCGCAGTCGCTGCAGACTCGCATCCAGGTCGATGGACCGCCGGCCGTCCTCGGCCAGCACGTAGGCGATATCGGTGCTGGTGAAGTCCCGGCCCAGCACCGCGGCTATCTCCAGCACCAGCCGGTCGTCCGGATGCAGCCGGTCCAGCCGGGCCGCGAAGACCGCCGTGATCGTGTGCGGGAGGGGTTCGTCGGAGTGCTCCTCCATCGCCAGCAGCAGCTCGGCGAAGAGGGGGTTGCCCTCGCTCGCCGCCGCCACCTGCTCGCAGACCTCGTCCACGGCGTGCGCCATCACGTCACCGGCGGAGGCGAGTTGCGACACCAGCCGAAGCGTCTCGGTGTGGCTCAGCGGGGCGAGGTCGATGGTCAGCCCGCCGCCCCCGCCGGTCGGCCAGTCCGACCTGATGTCGGCCAGCTCGGGGCGCGCCGTGCACAGTTGCAGCACCGGGAGGGTCGAGAGCTCGTCGGACAGGTACTCCAGGATGTCCAGCAGGGACGGCTCGGCCCATTGCAGGTCCTCCCAGACCAGCACCAGCGGGCCGCGCGCGGCCAGGGTCCGCAGGAACGTCCGCAGGGCCCAGGCCAGTTCCTCCACCTCGGCGCCGTGCCGCGGCGAGGTGGACCGCTGTTCCAGGCCGTCCAGACAGGCCGCCGCACGCGCGACGGCGGAGTCCGTGGCGACGTCGTCGAGGAAGGCCGCCCACCCCAGCGGGGCCGACTTCAGCAGCTCCACGATCGGGAGGTAGCTGACACCGCGGTTGAACGACTGCGCCCGCCCGCGCAGTACCACCGGTTCCGGCGCTCCGAGCTCCGAGAGGAATTCGTCCAGCAGCCGGGTCTTGCCTATCCCGGGGGAGCCGAGCACCGTCACCAGGGCACCGCGGGCGTTGCCTATGGAGCGCTCGTAGGCCTGCCTGAGCTGCGCGAGTTCGACGTCCCGACCGATGAGCGGGGTCAGCCGGGCCGCCGACTCGACGGCGGTCATGCCGTCCACCCGCCAGGCCCGGACCAGGCCCTCCTTGCCCTTCAGGACGAGGGCGGGCACCTCCTGGACATCGGCTCTGCCCCGCAGGGCCTGGGCGACCGCCTCGCTGACCAGAATGCCGTTGGGCTCAGCCGCGGACTGCAGCCGGCTGGCGGTGTTCACCACATCGCCGACGATCCGGAAGTCGCCGCTCCGGTCGTAGGTCGCGGAGACCGGGCCCGAGTGCACGCCGATCCGCACCGTGACGTCCAGCCCGAACTCCCGCTGGAGCTCGACGTTGAGCGTGTCCAGCGCCGCCAGGATGCCGACGCCTGCCTGCACGGCCCGGACCGGGTCGTCCTCGGCGATCTGCGGCATGCCGAAGACAGCCATGACCGCATCGCCGATGAACTTCTCGGTCGCCCCTCCGTTGTCCCAGATGATCCGCGACACCAGCCCGAAGTACCGGTCCATCACCAAACGGAGCGCCTCCGGGTCAAGGCCCTCGCTCATCGAGGTGAAGCCCACCAGATCGGCGAAGAGCACGGCGACATGGCGGCGGACCGCCTCCTGCTGGTCGGCCTGCGTCAGCGTCGCTCCGCACCTGGCACAGAACATCGCCTCTGGGGCCGCCGGTGCCGAACAGGTGCCGCAGGTGGAGCCGCCCGGTCGGATGTTCATATGCCCAACCTCAGGTTCAGCCCGCGACGCAGCCCGGCCCTCATCGGGTGGCCTGCGCTGCGGGAGCCAACAGGACGCGTAGCGCGTGCATGACTCTCTCGGTGTCGATATCGGCCGCTGACTGCTGGAAATCGACAGCTGCCCCGCCCGGCATGACCAGCGCCGTCGTCGTGCCCCGCCGACTGGAGCCGGCCTGGGCGAGCCAGGCCGTCATCTCCGCGTGGCCGACCCGGTTCCACCGGTTCAGCGCCTCGGCGTGCGCCGCCACCAGGTCGCCGACCGAGCAGAGCTCGCCCAGGCTGGCGAAGGGAACAGAGGCCAGCTGTTCCGGGGCGATTCGCTCGCGACCGCTGTCCGACCGCCCCGGTTCCCGCGGCAGGAGGGACCGGCCGTAGCGGCTGAAGTACAGGAGTGAGTGGCTGGAGTCGATTCCCCCGACGAAGGGACGGCCGATCACATCGCGCTGGATCGCGGCCTTCAGCGCGGCCGGCGGGCCGTCGTTCGCCGCACCGGGCACGTGCGCGATCCCGGTGGACAGGTCACGCCAGTCCAGGGCCCGCGCGATGGAGTTCGACTCGGGCAGCGGCAGCACCTCCACACCGAAGCGCGCCGGCTGCTTGGCCACGATCGACCCCGGTGTCAGCCCGAACTCACCGACGCCGGCGAGCGACCAGAGGTGCGCGTGCCGAATCAGGAACTCGTAGGTCTCCCTGGCCTCTTCAGCGGTCTCCGAGGGGAAGCCGGTGAAGCCCATCATCTGCACACCGATACCGGCCTCGGCCAACTGCTCCAGGATCTCCGGCACCTGGGAGATGTTCACCCCCTTGTCGATGAGGTCGAGGATGCGCTGACTCGCCGACTCGTACCCGAAGGCGATGGCCACGCAACCGGCCCGTTTCAGCAGCGCCGCGGTGCCGCGCTTGGGAATGGTGCGTTCCAGGCGCAGCTCGGCGCTCCACCGGAGCCCGAGGTCGGCCTCGGCCATGGCCTCCGACAGAGTGCGCAGATAGCGCGGGGACATCGCGTCCACCGAGAAGTACAACGTCTTAGCGAAGGAGGCGATCTGGGCGAGATCCTGCATCACCGTCTCGACCGGTCGCTCGCGCGAGGGCGAGGTGGGGCGGTCGTCGTTCAGCCCGTAGTCGCAGAAGGTGCACTTGTTCCAGTAGCAGCCGCGGGTCGGGCTGTAGAGGACGACCGGCTCGGGCGACCAGTACGAGGGCCAGTCCCAGATGTCGTACCTGGGCGTCGGCAGGCGTCCGACGTGCTCGTAGTTCAGCCGGATCGCCTTGGTGTCGGAGCCCGGGAGGAGGACCCCGGGGATCCCCTGGAACGGGCTCCGGTCCCGGACCGCGCACAGGATGTCGACCAGTGGTGACTCGCCCTCACCGGGTACCAGCAGATCCGCGTCCGCGAAGACGCGCCAGACGTCCGCCGGGTCCTGCGCGTACTTGACGTCGTCACAGACCTCTGTGCCGCCGAAGACGATCACTGCGTTCGGGCACTGCTGTCGGATCTGGCGTGCCATGCGCAGCGCGAACGGAAGCTGGCTGCTGTAGCTGACCGAGAGCCCGACCAGCTGCCAGTCACGCTCCGCGAGCAGCTCGGAGAACGGCCCGTCGAAGTAGTCGGCGAAGGCGCCGGTCACCTGGTCGAGCACCGCGGCGTCCGCGAGGTCGACCCGGCTGAGAAAGTTCACGGGTCCGTTCATCCGGAGCGAGTAGCCGTTGAAGATCCCCGGAAGGGACCGCAGCGAGAGCAGGTTGACGAAGCGTCGGGCCGCCATCGCCGCGTCCTGGTACACCGGGTAGTCGTAGAAGTCCTCCGGCGCGCGCAGCACGTCTATCGCCCGCTGCATGAAGTCGTCACCGAGGCCCAGTGCCATCAGCGCCGCCTGGTACCGCAGTTCATCGGCCCTGCTCGGCGACTCGGCCGCCGCCAGGCGCTCGCGCACCGAGGCCGCCTCGGCCAGCAGGCCGGAGACGTAGTCGGGGCGGGCCAGGTAGTTCAACGAGTTGATGTTCGCGTCCTCGCAACGGAAGCCGGTGAAGCCGTACTCCGCACAGTTGGCGACCAGGTAGGAGATCGAGTGGTACGGGTACGTGGGGTCGGTGAGTGGGGGGTTGATCAGCAGGTAGGGCAGCTCCGAGTTCTCCGGGCTTACCCGGTTGGCAAGTTGAGATACCGGGAGTGTCACCGTCATGCTTCGCCTCTCACTGCCTCTGAGCACTTCGCTGCCTTGAGCACTTCGCTGCCATGAGTACTTCGCTGCCGCTGAGCACTTCGCTGAGCCCGCCCCTCGGCGGTTGGGGCCCAACTGCCGAGGGGCGGAAGCTCGCTCGTGCGAGCATCCGCCCCCCTGAACCCTGGCGCGGGGCCGCTGGGGCCCCGGGCGGGTCTGCTAGCCGATGCGGATGATGTTGATGTCCTGGCCCTCGACATCAGCGCTCACCGCGGAGAGCTTGGCCTGCACCGAAGTGAGGACCTCGACCTCGTGCTCGGACAGCTGGGAGAAGGCGGCCCGCTGCTCGTCGGTGAGCACATCCACCGAGTTGCCGGCCTCCGCGAGCTTCCGAATGGGATCGAACGCCATGGTGGAACTCCTCTCAAAGAATGATTCGCTTGCCTTGCTCGATGAGCGTATGAACCCCGCGAGGCAATCTGCGGCAGAAAAGACTGCGGCTGAGCCAGCAGCCCCCGGCACCATCAGCCGCCCCGCCGTTACTGCCGCTCCCTGCCGCTTCGGCTGCCTCCTGCCCCTCCGACACCGGCGTTCAGGAAGCGGCTCGCGGTGCCTGACCGGATCAAGCAGGACCAGATCGCGGCCCGGCGCCGCAGGCGGTGCCTCAGACCTGTGGTGCGGTGGGGCGTGCCGGTGCGTCCTCCCGCAGCTGCGGTTCGCGCTGCCGGGCGGCGGCGAACCAATCGCCGTAGCGGTTGCCCAGGAACAGGGCGGTGGCGCCGTGCGGCACGACGCTCAGTCCCACGGTCCCGGCGACGACGTCGCCGAGCAGCGCCATGCCGGGCAGCTGCGTGCCGTCGTCGGTCACGCTGCTCCGGTCGGGTGATGCTGTGCGCAGCCGGATGCCGAAGGCCAGGCCGGCGGCCCAGGCGCCGCTGAAGCCGCTGCCGTCGACCAGGACGCACAGCGCACAGGTGACCACCGGCACGGCCAGTGCCCCGAACCGGCGCCGGTCCGCGCTGCTCAAGCCATGCGCGGCCGACCACGGCAGCAGCCCGCCCCCGGCGCGGCCGCCCGGATCGCGCTGCCGCTGCCCGGCACGCCGACGGCGGCGCGCCGGGTGATCGCCGCGCGACGTGCGGGCACGCAGGGCACGGGTGAGGATCGGGGTACGCGCGGCACCGTGCCGCGCCCGAAACCGCAGGCCGCCCGCCGGGCCCGGTACGCGGCGAGGTGACCGGTGGCGGCTGGAGTGACCATGACGGCTCGGATCCGCCCCACTCCGCTACGGCTCCGACGCCGCACCCGTGCCGACCGCGCCCAGCTGCTGTTCGCCCTCGTCGGCCTGGCGCTGGGGCTGCTGCTGCCGCGGATCACCCGGGGCCCGCAGGTCTCCGCCTCGCAGGTCTCCACCATGCTGCTGAGCCTGGGCTTCGGCGTCCTGGGCGTGACCGCGGTCATCTTCTCGCTGCTGTTCCTGGTGGTGCAGTGGGCCCACACCTCCTTCTCGCCACGCCTGACGCTGTTCCGCGAGGCCTCGATCGTCTGGCGGACCTTCGCCCTCGCCATCAGCGTGGCCGTCTTCAGCATCACCGCCGCCCTCACCATCGGCACCCGTCCCCAGGTCTCGATCGCGGTCCCGGTCCTGGCCGGGCTGCTGCTGCTCGCGGTCCTGGCCATGGTGCGCGGCCTGCAACTGGAGGCATTCGCCGCCATCCAGCTGGCACCGGTGCTCCTGGCGGTCACCGAACGAGGGCGCACGATCCTGCGGGAGCACTACACCCAGACCTACGACCAGCCCAACCCGCTCCCGGATCTGCCCGCACCCTGCGGCACCGTCGCCTGGCAGGGCCGCACGGCGGTGCTCCAGCAGATCGACATGGACCAGCTGATCGCAGCCGCCCGCCACCACGGCTCGGTCATCGTGCTCCACGCGATCCCTGGAGCGGTCCTGCGCCACGGCGCACCCCTCGCCGGGATCCACGGCGGACCGCTGCCGGACCGGGCGCTCCTGGGCGCCCTGGTCACCGGCGCGGAAAGGACCTTCGAACAGGACCCGCTGCTGGCCTTCCGCCTGCTGTCCGACATCGTCATGCGGGCCCTGTCAGCGGCCGTGAACGACCCCGCCACCGCCGTCCAGGGCCTCGACTGCCTCGAAGACCTCCTCGACGCGCTCCCCGACGCGCAGCAAGGCGCGCTGCGCGTCAGCGACGAAGCCGGCGCCCTACGGGTCGTGGTCCCGCTGCCCGCGTGGGGCGACTTCCTGCGCACCGGCCTGGACGGCGCCATTGCCGCCGCCGTGACCTCACCCATCGTGCTGTTGCGCATCCGATCCCTGCTCACCCGCCTGCAACCACACGCCCAGGACAGCAACCAGGCCGCCCTGGCGGCCCGGCTGGGGTGGGTGGAACAAGAACTGGCCACCCGGTTCCCGGTCCTGTGGGCCGAGGCCGCAGCCGACTGAACCAAAGAGCCCTGAACCAGAGCACTGAACCAAGGAGCCAAGGTGCACATCGCCGGGCCGATGCCCAGGCTGGAAGCATGAGCAGCCACGACGGCGCACCACCGGCGTCGATCTCCACTCCTGATCTCGTCGAGACCAGCATCGGCTCGCTGACGTTCTAGGACGGCATCCCCGACGGCGCAACCCGCGACAGGCTCTACGACCGACTGGGCCTGGCGCACGCCGTGGAGGCGTACCTGGCCGGCCTGCCCCGCGTGTCCATGATGGCCCTGCGCAAGGGCTTCCTCGACGTCGGAGTCGCGGACAACACCGTCCTGATCTTCTCGCGGCTGATGGACGGCGAATCGCTGTTCCTGACCGCCAACGCCGACACGGTCTACTTCCTCAGCTACCTCGACCTCAGCGACGGTCCCCTGGCCCTGCGGGTACCGCCCGACTGCCTGGGCACCATCGACGACATGTGGTTCGTATGGGTCACCGACTTCGGAACCCCGGGACCCGACCGCGGAGCGGGCGGCAGCTACGTCCTGCTGCCCCCCGGCTACGACGGACGGGTGCCCGAGGGCGGCAGCTTCGTCGCCCGGATCAAGGAGACACTGCGGATCTCGCCCTACACACCCGGCGGCTACGGATCGAGCGTGGGCTCCTTCCTGCAGGGAAAGTCCCCGCCGGCACCGCCGTCGGCGCCCCCGCCCCCCGTGTTCACCGAGGGCAGCGGCCTGGCGATGAACACGATTCCGCCCAACGACCTCTCCTTCTACCAGCTGCTGGACGAACTCGTGCAGGAGCAGCCGGCGACGGCTCCCACACCGTGCACTTCGCCTCCGCCCGCCCCGACGGCGTCGCCGAAGGCGACTGGATCCGGACCACCCCCGGCAAGGGCTGGTTCACGATCCTCCGCCTCTACAGCCCCCGGCAATCCTTCTTCGACCGCACCTGGCGCCCCACCGAAATAACACCCACCACCTGATGTCGATCAGTGATGTCATCGGCAGCCTCCGGCAGGACGGCCTGCTCGACCTCGACGCCCGTCCGCCTGACGGGTGGGCGGACGGGGGCCGGTCTCGGGGTGGGCGCGGGACCGGCCGTGTCCGCCGGGTGGCCGGGCCCCGCCGGTGTCACCGGGCCAGGCGCATGGCCAGGGCGATGAGCATGAGCACAGCGGTGGCCAGGACACCTGCGCTCGCCACGGTCCACAGTTCCCGCAGCCGGGTCCTCCCATGCCACCAGTTCCGGAAGCCGGGGGTGGTGCCGGCCGCCGCCAGGCACAACAGCAGGGCGAGCGCCGCACCCAGCACGCAGACCCCGTTCCAACCGGCGTGCGCGTGGACCACGCCGACCAGCGCTGAGCCGATCGCCCCACCCACGAAGTAACACGTCATGTAGGCCGAGGTGATGCGTCCGCGTGCGTCCGGGCGCAGAGCGTAGATCAGCGACTGGTTGCTGATGTGCACGCCCTGGTGCGCCAGGTCCAGCAGCACGATGCCCGCGATCAGCGCCGCCAGCTGATGCGCCCCCAGGGCCAGCAGCCCCCAGGAACCGAGCAGGAGCAGCGCGCTGACCATCGTGGTCAGCGTGGTCCGTCCACGGTCCGCCAGCCGCCCGGCGAGCTGGGCGGCGATCGCACCGGCGGCACCGGCCAGCCCGAGCAGTCCGATCTCGCTGTCCGACCAGTCGTAACCGGGGCCGGAGAGCAGAAAGGCCAGCGACGTCCACAGCGCGCTGAAACAGGCGAAGGCCAGCAGTCCGAGCAGAGCCCGGGCCCGCAGTACCGGTTCGTCGACCAGGAGGCGCGCGGTGGAGCGCAGCAACGGTCCGTAGCGCAGACCGGCGGATCCCCGGTACTGCGGCAGCGCCCGGTGCAGCGTGGCGGCCAGGACGGCCATCGCAGCCGCCGCGACCCAGTACACCGTGCGCCAGCCGCCGACCGCGGCCAGGGCACCGGATGCGGTTCGGGCCAGCAGCATGCCCAGCACCAGTCCGCTCATGACCGTTCCCACGACCTGACCGCGCCGGTGCGGGCCGGCCAGATCGGCGGCGAACGGCACCAGGACCTGAGCGGTCACCGACAGCAGACCGGTCAGCGCGGTGCCGGCCAGCAGCAGCCCCGCGTCGGGGGCGACCGCGGTCAGCGCGAGGGAGCACGCCGTGGCCAGGGTCAGGCCGCAGACCAGCCGACGCCGTTCCATGAGGTCGCCCAGCGGCAGTACCAGGACCAGCCCCAGTGCGTAGCCGACCTGGGCGACGGTCACCACCAGCGCGGCGGAGGCGGCGGACAGCCGCAGGTCCCGGCCGATGGTGTCCAGCAGAGGCTGGGCGTAGTAGTTGCTCGCCACGCACAGCCCGACGGCCGCAGACATCAGCACGACCGTGCCACGACGCGGATCGTCGGCGCGGGCACCGTCCGCACGGGGTCCGGGAGCACCTGCGGTGGACGGCGATTGCGCGGCGGAGGAAGCCGAGGAATAGGCCATGTCCGTTTCCTTTCGGTGAGTTCTCCGTCCGCGGACCGCGCCACAGCGCCCGCGGCGCCCGTCGGTCCGGACTGGGTTCATGCTCTCCGGCCAGCACGGATGAATCCAACAGATGGTTGTCATCCCAGCGATCGCGGAACACGATGAATGGATGGAACTACGCCAGCTCACCTACGCCGTCGCCGTCGCCGAGACCGGCAGCTTCACCCGCGCCGCTCACCGCTGCTTCGTGGTCCAGTCCGCCCTCAGCCATCAGATCGCCCGCCTGGAGGGTGAGTTGGGGACCCGGCTGTTCGAACGCAGCAGCCGCCAGGTGCGCATCACCGCGGCCGGCGAGGCGTTCCTCGGCCCGGCCCGCGAGGCCTTGGCCGCGGTCGAGCGAGCCCGCTGCGAGGTGGTCGCGGCCAGCAGCGAGGTACGCGGCCGGCTGAGCATCGGCACCATCACCCCGCTCACCGCGGTGGATCTGCCCGACCTGCTCGCCGCCTACCGGGACCGGCATCCGGCCGTGCGCGTCACGCTGCGCGCCAGGCTGGTCCGGGACTTGCTGCAGGAGGTGCGCGAGCACGCCTGCGACCTCGCGTTCGTCGACACCCGCCCGGAGGGGCCCCCGGCCGGACTGACCGGGCGGGTGCTCGCACACGAGGACCTGGTCGCCATCGTCCCGCACGGGCATCCGCTGGCCGGGGCGGCGCGCGTCACCCCGGCCCGGCTGGCCGAGGAGGACATGGTCGACATGCCACCCGGCTCCGGCATCCGCCGACACAACGACGCGGCGTTCGCGGCGGCCGGCGCCACCCGCACCGTCGCCTTCGAGGCCGACACCATGGCGCTGCTGGAACAGCTCGTGGGGCGCGGCCTCGGCGTCGGCCTGGTCCCCGCCGCCACCGCCGCGCGCATGCCCGCGGTGACTGCGGTGGCTGCGACGGGCGTGCCCCCGCGAACAGTGCGTGCGGTCTGGATCCCCGCCGCAGCCTCACCGGCGGCTAGCGCGTTCCTCCAGCTCCTGCGCGAACGCACACCGGATGCCCCACCGGAGCAGGACGGCCCGCGAGAAGGCGAAGACCAAGCCCAGGATGCGTTCGAGACGCGGTCACCATGACCGCGCATGAACCAGATCCAAGCCGCGTACCAACGGTCCGCCGAGCTTCCAAGGTCATCCAAACCACAAACCCCCAGGCCAAAGACGCGACCTGGGGGTTCACCAGCGAGCCCCCTGTCGGGTTCGAACCGACGACCCCCGCTTTACAAGAGCGGTGCTCTGGCCAACTGAGCTAAGGAGGCGTGGTGCCTGTCCGCAGCGTGCCACGGCAGGACCAGGAGGAGTCTACCGAACGGAGAGGGGGGACTGTCGGGTGGTTTGCAGGTGGGGGCGCGGGAGATTGTGGGTGATTGGGGTGGTTTCGTCGGTATTAAAGATGACAAGCGAAAGCAATCCGGGGCCTGTGGGTGCTGACAAGGCAGCTTCGCGCGGGTAGCGTCACCAGCAGTCCACTACCGGTGGACTAGACCTCTTCCGCTTGCGGGCCGCCCGGACAGGGCGGCGGCGGGCGGTGGGGGACATCCGCCTTTACTCGGATCGTCCGGCACGTTCCTGCCGGTGAAGGAGTGCACAACCATGCCTACCGTGACTTTCGACAAGGCGACCCGGCTCTACCCGGGCGGCCAGCGGCCCGCCGTCGACGCGCTCGACCTGGACATCGCCGACGGCGAGTTCCTGGTCCTGGTCGGCCCCTCCGGCTGCGGCAAGTCGACCAGCCTGCGGATGCTCGCCGGCCTGGAGGACGTGAACGAGGGCGCCATCCGCATCGGCGACCGCGACGTCACCCACCTCCCGCCCAAGGACCGGAACATCGCGATGGTGTTCCAGAACTACGCGCTCTACCCGCACATGACCGTGGCCGACAACATGGGCTTCGCCCTGAAGATCGCCGGTGTCAACAAGACGGAGATCCGCAGGAAGGTCGAGGAGGCCGGGAAGATCCTCGACCTCACCGAGTACCTCGACCGCAAGCCGAAGGCCCTCTCCGGCGGCCAGCGCCAGCGTGTCGCGATGGGCCGGGCGATCGTCCGCGAGCCGCAGGTGTTCCTCATGGACGAGCCGCTGTCGAACCTGGACGCCAAGCTCCGCGTGCAGACGCGCACCCAGATAGCCTCGCTCCAGCGCCGCCTGGGCATCACCACCGTCTACGTCACCCACGACCAGGTCGAGGCCATGACCATGGGCGACCGGGTCGCGGTGCTGAAGGACGGCCTGCTCCAGCAGGTCGACAGCCCGCGCAACATGTACGACCGCCCGGCGAACCTGTTCGTGGCCGGCTTCATCGGCTCGCCCGCGATGAACCTGGTCGAGGTCCCGCTGGTGGACGGCGGCGTGCGCTTCGGCGACGCGCTCCTCCCGGTGCCCCGCAGCGCCGTCGCCGCCGCGGCCGACGCGGGCGACCGCACGGTCACCATCGGCGTCCGCCCGGAGCACCTGGAGCTGGTCTCCGAGAACGAGGCGTCGGCGCACGGCGGCCGGGGCCTGGCCGTGACCGTCAACGTGGTCGAGGAGCTCGGCGCGGACGGCTACGTCTACGGCACCGCGAAGGTCGGCGACGAGGACCGCGACCTGGTCGTCCGCGTCAGCGGCCGGGCCGTCCCGATGAAGGGCGAGGTCCTGCACGTCGTCCCGCGCGCCGGCGAGACCCACGTGTTCTGCACCTCGACCGGCCTGCGCCTGTCCGACTGAGCACCTGAGCACCTGAGCACCTGAGCACGGTCTGCGACGGCCCCTCCCCCGCACCGGGGAGGGGCCGTTGCCGTTCAACTTCCGTCCGAACAGCTGAAACAAGAGGAAACGTCACTCATTCGGGTGACTAAATGTCGCCAAATCATTACCCACCGCTAGCATCACGGACGTGAAGCACCTAGCGCGCCGTCTCGGCAGATCCCTCGCCTTCGTCCTGCCCGTCGTCCTGGTGACGACCGGAACCCTCGCGGTGACCCGCGTCCCCTGGGCTCCCTCCGGGGACGGCGGCGAGCAGCAGCAGGTCCTCGCCGCCTCCGCCTCCACGCAGACCGGCTCGGACGCGGCCACCAGCCCCCAGGATGCCCTGCGGGACCGGCTGCTCCAGCAGCTGGACAACGAGAACCCCGGGGTCGCCCTGGACTCGCTCCAGCAGGCCATGCAGCAGCAGCCCTCGCTGACCCAGTACTGCACCGGCATCGCCCGCGACCTCGGCCAGGCCGCCGTGCGCAAGTACCGGGGCGACGTCCGCCGCGCCCAGTCCTACGCCCGCCCGGTCTGCGACGGCTCGTTCGCCGCCGGGACGCTGGCCGGAAGCAACTGAGCTGTCCCGCCCGCGCCGGACGGCGGGTCGGTACGCGGGGCGGGTCGGAACGCGGGCCGGGCGGTACGCGGGTCCGGCGGAGCACCGGAGGGCGGGCCGGCAGGCGGCCCGCCGACCGGTGCACGCGCCGTCGGCTTCTGCCCATAGGGTGCTTCCATGACCGCTGACCTCATCCCCTCCACCGAGGGTTCTCCGCTGGCCTCGCCGCCCGTAACTCAGGCTGTGATCCTGGCCGGCGGTCAGGGCTCGCGCCTGCGCCCCTACACCGACACCCGCCCCAAGCCGATGATCGAGATCCCGGGCACCGGGGTCCCCATCATCGGCCACCAGCTCCAGTGGCTGGCCGAGGAGGGCGTCACCGACGTCGTCATCTCCTGCGGCCACCTCGCCGAGGTGCTCCAGACGTACCTCAAGGAGACGGAGCTGCCGCTCGACGTCACCACGGTCGTCGAGACCGAGCCGCTCGGCCGTGGCGGCGGGCTGAAGTTCGCCGCCGCCTCGCTCCCCCGCCAGGAGGAGCCCTGGTACGCCACCAACGGCGACATCTGGACCCGCTTCCGGCTCCGTGACATGGCGGACTTCCACTCCGAGCGGGACGCCCACGCGACCCTCGCCCTGGCCCGTCCGCGGCTGCCCTGGGGCACCGTCGACACCGACCAGTTCGGCAACATCCTCGACTTCATCGAGGCGCCGCCGTCGCCGTACCTGATCAACGCGGGCGTGTACGTCTTCTCCGCCGACTTCGCCTCCATGCTGCCGGAGCTCGGCGACCACGAGCGGAGCACCTTCCCGAGGCTGGCGCGCGAGCGCCGGCTCTCCGGCTGGGAGCTGCCGCAGGGCGTGTACTGGCGGGCCATCGACACCGCCAAGGACCTCTCCGAGGCCGCCAAGGAGCTCGCGGCCAGCCGGTCGTCGGTCGGCGGCGAGGACTGACCAGCAGGCCGCCGGAAGGCCCGTCAGGGCCGCCAGGACTGTCAACCAGGCAGCCGGGCGGCCCGGCGGCAGGGCTCACCCGGAGGAGTGATTGCCCGGGAGGGTGATCACCCCCCAGGGGTGATCCCGAGCGCCCCGGACGACAAGGCACCGGACTGGGCACCGGACAAGGCACCGGCAGCACCGCACCGCCAGAACGCGCGGAACGCACCGCGGCCCCGTACCGACTGTGGACCAGTCGGTACGGGGCCGCTGTCGCTCCCCGGGCGGGCCTCAGCCGAGCAGGCCGCCGAGCACGCCGTTGCCCGAACTCGGGCCGGACGTCGGGGATCCCGTGCGGTGGTGGTGCCCCGCCGTCGGCGCCGGGGCGGTGCTGCCGCTCCCGGTACCGGCCCCGGCCGACTGGCCGGTGGTCCCGCCGCCGGTACCGGCGGCGGCGGTCGAGCCCACACCGGTGGTGCCCGCGTGGTGCCGGTGGTGGGCCGCCGCCGTGGCGGACGCCTTGGCGGTCGGGTGCGGCTTCGCCGGGGCGTGCGTGTGCGCCGCCGGTACGGCGCCGCCGGGGTGCGCGCTCGGCGTCAGCGTGGGCCACATCGGGTTGGGGTACTGGGCCGGCACCCCGGGGCTGTCCGGCACCACTGTGGTGACCGTCCGGCTGCCGCGCACGGCCGCGCCCAGGGCGGAGCCGAGCAGCAGCGTCGAGCCGACCACCATCACCGCGACCACGAACCCGCGCCGCAGCACCCGGCGCCGCAGCCGGGAGACCGGCGCGCGCTCGCCGAGCCGCCGCCACGCCTCGATGGCCAGCCGCCCGTCGAGCGAGAACAGCGGCGCACCGGCCAGCAGCAGCGGACTCCAGGCCGCCAGGTAGATGATCTGCGGAGCGTCGTAGACCGGTCCCGAGCGCCAGCTGACGGTGACCAGCAGCAGCAGCGCCAGGACCATCCCGACGGCGGCGGCGAGCCGCTGCCACAGGCCGACCACGCACAGCACCCCGACCACGATCTGCGCGAAGGCCACCCCCAGGCCCGCACCGACGGGATGGGTGAGCGCCTGGTCCAGCAGCGGGCTCGCCAGCGGCCAGGGGTGCAGCGACTGGAGCCAGTGCATCATCGAGCCGCGGGCGCCGCCGTCGAAGTACACCGGGTCGCAGAGCTTGCTGAACCCGGCGTAGATCGAGATGCCGCCGAGGAACAGCCGCAGCGGCAGCAGCACCAGGCCGAGGTCCACCCGTCGGCCCGGGTACCAGGCGTGGCGTACCGGTTCTGCTGGGTCGCGCGGGTCCAGCCGGTACGCCTCGTCCTCGGCGAAGCGGTTGGCACGCGGATCCGCCCCGGCGGCCAGGGGGTAGTCCTGGAACGGGGAGTACTGCGGGTCGGGCCTGGACAGCGTCTGGATGGCGTCCGGGGCCTGCTGCCGGGGCAGCAGCGGCGAGCCGCCGAGCCGGACGGCGTCCAGCAGCGGCGCGGCTCCGCCGGTCCAGGTGATCGGGGTGACCCGGGGCTTGCGCCGGGGCGACTGCGCCGGGGCGAGCTGCTGCGCGCTGAAGAGCGGCAGGCCCGCGCTGGTGACCGCCGGGAAGCCGGGGACGACCAGCTGCTGGGTGTCGTCATTCATGAGCGGGGCGTCGAACAGCGGGCTCACCGGCGCGCCCAGGCGCACCCGGAAGCTCGCCGTGGTGGTGTTGAGCCGGGCCGGGTCGGTCGGAACCTTGACCCCGTACAGCCCCGGCTCGGCGTCTATCCCCTCGGCCGGTGCCTGCTTCGGGCGCGTAGGTGTTCTGGTCTCCACACCCCACTAACCGCCCGAGAGACCGTTTGGACACCCTCTGCGGGGACACCCGTTGCGGCAGTGGGGCCGATCCTGGCGCCCAGCGCCCGGCGCGAGCCCCCCGCACCGCACCGCGCCAGCAGCAGGCGGCACGCAGCAGGCGGCACGCAGCGGGCAGCAAGCAGGCGCCGGGCCGTCGTGATCGGGCCCGGCGCCTGGATGGTGCGGCGGCTCAGCGGCGGGCGCGCATCCGGGCCGCCTCGTACAGCACGACGCCGGCCGCGACACCGGCGTTCAGCGACTCGGCCTGGCCCGGCATCGGGATCCGGACGGTCAGGTCGCAGGTCTCCGCGACCAGCCGGGACAGGCCCTTGCCCTCGGAGCCGATGACGATGACGACCGGGCCGGTCAGCGCCTCCAGGTCGCTCAGCTCGGCTTCGCCGTCGGCGGCCAGGCCGACCACGAAGCAGCCGGCCTTCTGGTACGCCTCAAGCGTCCTGGTCATGTTGGTCATCCGGGCCACCGGGACCCGGGCCGCCGCGCCGGAGGAGGTCTTCCAGGCCCCGGCCGTCATCCCGGCGGCGCGCCGCTCGGGGATGACCACGCCGTGGCCGTCGAAGGCCGCCACCGAGCGGACGATCGCGCCGAGGTTGCGCGAGTCGGTGATCCCGTCCAGGGCCACGATCAGCGGCTGCTCATGGTTGGC
>Ga0302311_10001295_pt1 | contig 29937 bp, 30 predicted proteins | sample III_Palsa_N1_3_FD_200449 | JGI IMG/M metagenome (GOLD analysis project Ga0302311, IMG submission 200449) | Peat permafrost microbial communities from Stordalen Mire near Abisko, Sweden - III_Palsa_N1_3 | ecosystem: Environmental > Terrestrial > Soil > Palsa > Peat permafrost | place: Sweden... | reverse complement strand
TTCACCGCCTGCTCGACGGTCTCATAGCCGAGGATCGAGACCACCGGTCCGAAGATCTCTTCCTTGGCGATGGTCATCTCGTTGGTGACATTGGCGAACACGGTCGGCTTCACATAGAAGCCCTTGTCGAGACCGTCGGGCCGGCCAGTGCCGCCGGTGACCAGGGTCGCCCCCTCGTCGATGCCGGCCTTGATCAGCTTCTGGATCTTTTCCCACTGGGTCTTGTTGACCACCGGGCCGATCGTGGCGTTGCCGTTCGGATCGCCGACCGTGATCGCCTCGGCGGCTTCCTTGGCGATGACGATGGCTTCGCCCATCTTCTTCGACGGCACCAGCATGCGGGTGGGCGCATTGCAGGACTGGCCGGAGTTGGTCATCACCGAGCGGATGCCGCGGCCGACGGCCGACTTCATGTCGGCGTCTTCGAGGATGATGTTCGGGCTCTTGCCGCCCAGCTCCTGGGCCACGCGCTTGACCGTCACGGCCGCCGCCTTGGCCACTTCGACGCCGGCGCGGGTCGAGCCGGTGAAGGAGACCATGTCGATGCCCGGATGGCTGGAGATCGCCGCGCCCACTTCGGCGCCGGTGCCGTTGACCATGTTGTAGACGCCCGCCGGCACGCCGGCCGCGTCCATGATCTCGGTCCAGATGTAGGCGCTGAACGGCGCTTCTTCCGACGGCTTCAGCACCATGGTGCAGCCGGTGGCGAGCGCCGGGATCACCTTGCAGGCGATCTGGTTGACCGGCCAGTTCCAGGGCGTGATCAGGCCGCAGACGCCGATCGGCTCCTTCACGATCCGGGTCGGGCCGCGGTCTTCCTCGAACTTGAAGTTCTTCAGCACCTCGATGCCGGTGGAGATGTGCATCATGCCGACCGGCGCTTGGGCTTGTTGCGCCAGGCTGGCGGGCGCGCCCATTTCCTCGGTGATGGCATGAGCCATGTCGCCGAAGCGCTTCTGGTATTCGGCCAGGATGCGCTGCAGCAGCTCGATGCGCTCCTCGCGGCTGGTCTTGGAGAAGGTCTCGAACGCCTTCTTGGCGGCGACGACGGCCTTGTCGACGTCGGCGGCCGAACCGGCCGAGATGTGGCCAGCGACGTCCTCGGTGGCCGGGTTGATGACGTCCAGGCTCTTGGGCGTGACCGGGTCGACCCAATGGCCGTCGATGTAGAATTTCATATATTCGCGCATGCGGTGCTCCTTGGGTCTCCCCCGATCCCCCAGGTTATCCACAGGGGGTCTCGCGAGAGCCGCATATTAGTGATCGTGGTTCAGACTGGAAGGGGCGCCGACAACAGATTCTCTACCAGTGCGGCGACGGCTCCGCGCCGCCGAGCGCCTCGGCGATCCTTTGGCGCGTGGACGGGGTGATTCCAGCCGGCAGATCGTCGGGCCGGAACCAGCCGCGCGCCAGGATCTCATAGTGCGAGGTGGCCTCGCACGGCGTCCAGGCGTCGACGCGGTAGAGCAGCACGTGATCGCCCCGGAAGGTGCGGTGGTTGGCGTGAATGCCGATCAGCGTCGGCCGTCCCACCGCCTGCACACCGCCTTCCTCGCGCAGTTCGCGGATCACCGCCTCTTCGGTGGTCTCGCCGCGCTCGACGCCGCCGCCCGGCAGGAACCAGCCCGGCACATAGGTGTGCTCCACCAGCAGGATCTCGCCGGCGGCGTTCAGCACCAAGCCGCGGACGCCCAGCGTCGCGCCGCGGGAGAGCCGCGAATAGGCCTGATAGAGCGGCCGGACGAGAGGCTGAAGGTTGCGCCGCCAGGGCATACCAAGGCTCCTACAGTCGTTCGGCGATCGGGCGAAGCTTGACGCCGAACGACAGACGCGGGATTTCGCGCGGCAGGATTCAAGAGGTCACATTCATGGGTTGGCTAGCCATCGGTTTCATCGTCGGTTTCGTCGTCGTGTTCTTCGCCATCAACCGCCTCGAGTTCGGCCGCTTCGATTGACGGCGTCCCGCGGCTGGGCGCTGGTCACCGGCGCCGCGCGGCGGATCGGCCGCGAACTGGCCCTGACCGCGGCCCGGGCCGGCCATGACGTCGTGGTCCATCACCGGCACTCCGCCGACGAAGCCGCCGACACTGTTCACGCGATCGTGGCGCTGGGCCGCCAGGCCGTCGCCGCCGCCGCGGACCTCGACGAGGCCGGCGACTGCCGCCGGCTCGTTGCAGAGGCGCCTGGCGTCCTGACCCTGCTAGTCAACTGCGCCTCGCTGTTCGAGGACGACCGGATCGACAGCCTGACACCCGAAGGTTGGGACGCGGCGATATCGGCCAACGTCCGCGCGCCGGTGCTGCTCGCCCAGGCTTTCGCCGCGGCCTTGCCGGCGGATCAGCACGGCCTGGTGGTCAATGTCATCGACCAGCGCGTGCTGCGCCCGACGCCGCAATTCTTCAGCTACGCGGTGAGCAAGGCGGCGCTCTGGGCCGCGACCCAGATGATGGCGCAGGGCCTCGCGCCGCGGATCCGGGTCAACGCCATCGCGCCGGGGCCGACCCTGCCCTCGATCCACCAGTCGGCCGAGACCTTCGCCGCCGAGACCGCGGCCGTGATCCTCGGCCACGGCGCCTCGCCGCCGGAAATCGGCCACGCCCTGGCCTATCTGATTGACGCATCCTCGGTCACGGGCCAGATGATCGCCGTCGACGGCGGCCAGCATCTCTCCTGGCGCACGCCCGACATCACCGATCCTTGAGGCGCGTCGCCCCATGCCGTCGCCCGAGCCCACCGCCACCGAAGACGCGCCCGACCTGGCGGCGAGCGCCTCGCGCATCGTCATCACCAAGGTGTTCGTGCGCGGCCTCGCCATCGACGCCCACATCGGCGTCTACAAGCACGAGAAGGGCCGTCCGCAGCGGCTGGTGATCGACGTCGAGCTCGACGTGGCGGTCACCGACTGGAGCGCGCTTTCGGAGACTGTGAACTACGAGGTGATCGCGACCAAGGCGCGCCGCGTCGCCGCCGAAGGGCATCGCGGCCTGGTCGAGACCTTCGCCCATCATCTCGCCGAGGCCTGCTTCGAGGAGCCCAAGGTGACGCGGGCGCGGATCCGGGTGGAAAAGCCCTCCGCCCTGGCGCCCGACGCCGCCGCCGCGGGCGTGGAGATCACCGCGGTTCGGAGCTAAGCTGTCGCCATGACCGACACGCCTCCGCCGCCCCCGCCGTTCCCGCCCGCCAATGCGCCGCTCAACGACGAGCGGCAGATGGCCTTCGTGGTCTACCTTTGCTACCTCGGGTCCTTCATCGTCCAGCCGCTGTCGCTGGTCGGCGTGGTGCTGGCCTATGTGTATCGCGACGCCGCGCCGGACTGGCTGAAAGCGCACTTCGCCTATCAGATCCGCACCTTCTGGATCGGCCTGCTCTATCTCGCCGTCTCGGTGCTGCTGTGCTTCGTCCTGATCGGCTTCGTGCTGCTGCTGGCGTGCGTGGCCTGGTTCGTCGTTCGCTGCGCCATCGGGATCGATCGGATTCTGAAGCGCGAACCGCCGGCCAACCCGCTGAGCTGGCTGATCTAGAGCCCGACCGCCGCCAGCGCCGCCGCCTGCCGCTCGGCCAGCGCCGCCTCGGTGAAGCCCTCCAGAGTTTGCTCGAACGCCCGTCGCCAGTTCATCTCCGCGCCCAGCCGCAGGAAGGCCGAGCCGAGGCCGATGGCGGCGCGCTCCATGAACACGAATTCGCGCGGCACGGTGACTGGCCCTTCCTTCTCCAGCGCCTGCTTGACCTGGAACGCCTCGCGGCGGCCATAGGCGCCCGGATTGACCCCGTCGGCGACGGTGCGGACGCGGTCGTCGAGCAGCGGGCCATAGATGAACCGGGCCCAGATGTTCAGCGTCTCGATCAGCGGCCGGGTCAGGCCGCTGAAGCCCCAGACCCGATAGGCCTCGGCCTGCGCCTCGTGGTCGTCGTCGATGAGGGCGCCGTAGAGCCGCAGCACCCCGTCCACAAAGCTGGGCGGGAAGATGCGGATGCAGCCGAAGTCCAGCAGGTTGAGCCGCGCCGCCTCGCCGCCGAAGGTGTAGTTGCCGAGGTGCGGATCGCCGTGGATGACGCCGATACGGATCAGCGGCGTCCACCAGGCCTCGAACAGCAGCCGCGCGACCCGGTTGCGGGTCTCCTGGTCGGCCTCGGTGAAGTCCATCAGGCCGCGGCCCTCCAGCCAGGTCATGGTGAGCAGGCGGCCGGTCGACAGTTCGGGCAGGGGTTCTGGGGCGGCGATGTCGTCGCGGCCGGCGAAGAAGTCACCGTAGAGCGCCATCGCCTTGGCCTCGCGGGCGTAGTCCAGCTCCTCGCGGATGCGCTCGCTGATCTCGGCGGCGATCTCGCGGGTGTCGACCGCGCCGAACATCTGCCGGCCCAGCGCCATGACGGCGCGCATTTGCGCGAGGTCGCTTTCCACCGCGCTTTGCATGTCCGGATACTGCAGCTTCACCGCCAGGGCGCGGCCGTCGGCGGCCGTCGCGCGATGCACCTGGCCCAGCGACGCGGCGGCGGCCGGCTGCAGGTCGAAGCTGGCGAAGCGGGAGGCCCAGTCCGGACCCAGTTCCGCGGCCATCCGGCGGCGCACGAAGGACGCCGCCATCGGCGGGGCGTTCATCTGCAGCGAGGCCAGTTCCTGGGCGAACTCGGGCGGCAGCAGGTCGGGCACCGTGGTCGCCATCTGGGCGATCTTCATCAGCGGGCCCTTGAGCTGGCCCAGCGCCGCCTTCACCGCCCGGGCGTTGCGCGCCTCCAGATCGCCACCGCCCAGGATCGCATTGGCGCCCATCGCCGCCGCCGCGCCGGAGAGACCCGCGCCGACCCGTGCGAAGCGCGCCACGCGGCCGGAAAAGCGATCGCGTTCGGGGTCAGACGGCATGGTGCTCCTCACCCGTGGAACGGGGGAGGTGGATCGGCGCGCGACAGCGCGACGAGACGGAGGGGGCGCAAGGCCGCCGCAACTCGATCAAACCAGGGCCTCGAATTCGTCCACCAGCCGCTCCAGCCGCGCACAGCCCGCCGACCAGAAGGCCGGGTCGCGCGGGTCGAGGCCGAAGGGCGCCAGGGCCTCCACATAGGTGCGCGCCCCGCCCGCCGCGAGCAGGTCTTCGTAGAGCGGCGCGAAGCCCTCCGGGTTCTGCCGCCGCGCCTCCATCAGCGCCTCCACCAGCAGGTTCCCGAAGGCGTAGGCGTAGACATAGAACGGCGCGTGGACGAAGTGGCTGACGTAGGACCAGTAGGTCTCGTAGCCCGGACCCAGCCGGACGGCTGGCCCCAGGCTCTCGCCCATCACCTCCATCCAGACGCCGCCGATCTCGTTGGCCGATAGTTCCCCCTTCATCCGGGCGTCGTGGAAGCGGGTCTCGAAGCGGTGGAAGGCGATCTGGCGGACCACCGTGTTCAGCCCGTCCTCGATCTTGCCGGCCAGCAGATCGCGGCGCTCCAGGCCGGACGACTCGGCCAGCAGCCGCTCGAACACCAGGCCCTCGCCGAAGATCGAGGCGGTCTCGGCCAGGGTCAGCGGCGTGTCGGCCAGCAGCGTGCCCTGCGGCGCGGCCAGGGTCTGGTGGACGGCGTGGCCGAGCTCATGGGCGAGGGTCAGCACGTCGCGCCGCTCGCCCATGTAGTTGAGGAAGACGAACGGGTGATGCTCGGCGGTGACCGGGTGCGAATAAGCGCCGGACTGCTTGCCGGCGCGCGGCGCGGCGTCGATCCAGGGCTCGTCGAAGAACCGCGCCGCCGTCGTCGCGAACCGGGGCGCGAGGGCGTCGAAGCTCTCCAGCACCATCGAGCGCGCCGCCTCCCACCCATAGCGGCGCGGTGCGGCGGCGGTGAGCGGGGCGTTGCGGTCCCAGTGGTCGAGCTGCCTTCGGCCCATCACCCTGGCCTTGAGGGCATAGTAGCGGTGCGAGAGGCGCGGATAGCTGGCGACCACCGCCGCCTCGAGCGCGGCCACCGCCTCGGCGTCGACCTCGTTGGCCACATGGCGCGACGCTGCCGGCGTGGCGTAGCGGCGCCAGCGGTCCTCCACCTGCTTTTCGAAGGCCAGGGTGTTGAACGCCAGGGTGAAGGTCGAGCTCTTGGCGTCCAGCGCCCGGGCGAGGCCCTGGGCGGCCTGCTTGCGGCGCGCGGCGTCGGCGTCTGAGAGCCGGTTCAACGCCTCGGCCAGCGTCAGGCTTTCGCGGCCGGCGCGCACCTGCAGCCCGGCCAGGGTCTCGTCATAGAGGCGCACCCAGTTGGCGACGGCCGGCCCGCGATCGAGCAGCAGCCGCTCCAGATCGTGGCTGAGCTCGTGCGGACGCGACAGCCGCACCCGGCGCAGCCAGGACCGCCAGCGCGCCGCCGCCGGATGCGCCTTCAGCGCCGCCGCGATCTCGGCGTCCTCCAGCTCGTTGAGCTCCAGGGTGAAGAACAGGCTGTCGGCGGCGATCTGCGAGGCGCGGGTGCGGACGTCGGCCTCGAACCGCGCCCAGGCCGGATCGTCGCGCGCCGTCGACGACGCCAGGCCCGCATAGGCGCCGACCGCCCAGAGCTTGTCGGTGGCGCCCTGGTAGAGGCCGACGCCCTGGTCGATCAGCGCGCCCAGCTTGGCCGGCTCGGCCCGCGCCGCGACGAAGCTGCCCTTCAGCGCGGCAAGCTCGCCGTTGATGCGGGCGGCGGCGGCGAGGTCGGCTTCGATGCGCGGGTCGCCCCGGCCAGCATAGAGGTCTTCGAGGCTCCAGACCGGCAGGGCCTCGGAGGGCGGTTTCACGGCGGCGTTCATGCGGGGGCTTTAGCGCGAAAAACTCAGGCCCGCGATGGCGCCGGCGTTAACCCGGCGCTCAGGTCTGCGAAACCCCGCCTTTACCGGCCGCCTGTATCAGGAAGGGACAACAACAGCCTCGTCCTTAGATGGCGCGGCGGATTTCGGTGTGGGTGTGTTCGAATGAACAAGACGGTGCTGGTCGTCGATGACGACCCGACGCAGCGACGGCTGATCCAGGGCGTGCTGGAGCGCGAAGGCTTCCGCGTCGTCCACGCCGACGGCGGCCGCGCCGCGCTCGATCATCTGGCCTCCGGCGCCCAGACCGACGTGGTGCTGCTCGACCTGATCATGCCGGGCATGACCGGCCAGGAGACCCTGGCCGACATGCGCCAGCGTGGCTTCACCCAGCCGGTGATCGTGGTGACCGCGACGGGCGGGATCGACACCGTGGTGGCGGCGATGCGCGCCGGCGCCTGCGACTTCTTCGTCAAGCCCGCCAGCCCCGAGCGGGTCCTGGTCTCGATCGCCAATGCCCTGTCGATGGGCGCTTTCCGGGTCGAGGTCGACCGGCTGAAGAAGCATGCCGGCGGCCGCACCACCTTCGACGACCTGATCGGCTCCGGCCCGGCCATGCAGATGGTCAAGCGGCTCGGCGAGCGGGCGGCGAAGTCGTCGATCCCGGTGCTGATCACCGGCGAGAGCGGCGCCGGCAAGGAAGTGATCGCAAGAGCCGTACACGGATGTTCGGAACGCGCCGGCCGGCCCTTCGTCGCGGTGAACTGCGGCGCGATCCCCGAGAATCTGGTCGAATCGATCCTGTTCGGCCACGAGAAGGGTAGCTTCACCGGGGCCAGCGACAAGCATCTGGGCAAGTTCCAGGAAGCCAACGGCGGCACCCTGTTCCTCGACGAGGTGGGCGAGCTGCCGCTGGACGTGCAGGTCAAGCTGCTGCGCGCCCTGCAGGAGAGCGAGATCGACCCGGTCGGCTCCAAGCGGCCGGTCAAGGTGGACGTCCGCATACTGTCGGCCACCAACCGCGACCTCTCGCTGGCGGTGTCCGAGGGCCGCTTCCGCGAGGATCTCTACTATCGCCTCAATGTGTTTCCGATCGAGGCGCCGGCGCTGCGCGACCGCCGCGAAGACATCCCAGCCCTGACCGAGGTGTTCGTTCGCCGCTTCAATCTCGAGGAAGGCCGCCGGGTCGCCGGCGCGTCCCAGGAAACGCTGACACTGCTCGGCGGCTTCGACTGGCCGGGCAATGTCCGCCAGCTCGAAAACGCGGTCTATCGCGCCATCATCCTCGCCGACGCGCCCTATCTGCAGCCGCACGACTTCCCGGCCATTTCCGGCATGGCGCTGCCGCCGGCGGAGCCCGCATCGAAGCCGCAGGGCGAGCCGCCAGCGGTGACCTCCGGCGTCCCGACCCTCGCCGACCTCGCCGCCGACATGCCGAAGACCGCGCCGGTGCAGATCCTGGACGATCGCGGCCACCTGCGCACGCTGGAGGTGATCGAACGCGACCTGATCCAGCTCGCCATCGAGATCTACGCCGGCCACATGAGCGAGGTCGCCCGCCGCCTCGGCATCGGCCGCTCCACCCTCTATCGCAAGGTGCGCGAGCAGGGGCTGGAGGACCAGGTCAAGGAAGCGATTTAGCGCCTCCCTCCCTTTGAGCCTTCTCCCCTTGCGGGAGAAGGTGGCCCGAAGGGCCGGATGAGGGGTCGCGCAGATCCATCCGCGCGAAACACCAACCACGACAATCTCTGACGCCGGCGCGACCCCTCATCCGACGGCTTCGCCGCCACCTTCTCCCGCAAGGGGAGAAGGAAAGCAGCGGCTCGCGCTCAGACGACGAGAGGTGTGTATCGCCTAGCCATCGAGGGGAAGGGATGCGAGCGCTCGGTTCTCCGCCCGTATACGGACGAACAGGATCGCCGCGTTCAGCGTCGTGAAGATCAGCGCGTACGCCCAGAGGCCGAACACCAGCGGCAAGAGGGCGATCTCCGCGCAGACCACCGCATAGTTCGGGTGGGGAATGAAGCGATACGGACCACGGCGGACCAGCGGCACGCCGGGCAGGATGATGATCCGCGTCGTCCACCGATCGCCGAGGCTCGTCAGCACCCAGACGCGCAGCGCCTCCAGGCCCAGGAAGAGAACGCCGAGCGGAATATTCGGCGGCCGGTCCCAGGCCAGCCACCACAGGCCGGCCAGCCAGGCCGCATGCAGCAGCACGATCAGCGGATAGTGGCCCGGCGCGACCTCGTAGGCGCCGCGGGCCTTCAGCCGGCGGGTGTTGTAAGCGGCAAGAAACAGCTCCCCCAGACGCTGCAGCGTCACCAGGGCGAGCAGCAGGACCCCGAGAATCACGCCGCCAGCGACACGCAGGAGGCGGTGAAGCCCGGGCCGAGCGCGGTGAGCACCAGCTGGCCCCGCGCCTTCGCCGCCAGCGCGCGCTCCAAGACGAAGATCGCCGTCGGCGCGGACATATTGCCGTGGTCGCTCAGCACCTCGCGCTCCCAGGTGAGCGCGCCCTGGCCGAGGTCCAGCGACTTCTCGAACGCCTCGATCACCTTGGCCCCGCCGGGATGGCAGACGAAGCGGTCGACCTCGGCGAGACCCAGGCCCATGCGGCCCAGCGCCGCCTCCATCGCCGGCCGCAGGTGCGCCTCGGCGAAGGTCGGGATGGAGCGGTCGAAGATCACCCCGAAGCCAAGCGGATCGACGCTCCAGCCCATGATGTCGAGGCTGTCGGGCCAGGTGTGCTCGGCCGCGCCGGTGATCTCGGCCAGGCCCTCGCCGCCGGCCCGCAGCACGCAGGCCGCCGCGCCGTCACCGAACAGGGCGGTGGCGACGATGTTGGCGCTGGTCATCTCGTCGAGACGGCAAGCCAGGGTGCAGAGCTCCACCGCCACCATCAGCACGATCGATCCGGGCCGCGCCTGGGCGAGGCGGCCGGCGACCGACAGCCCGGTCACGCCGCCGGCGCAGCCGAGGCCGAACACCGGCACGCGCATGACATCCTCACGAAAGCCCAGCCGGCCCATGGCGCGGGCCTCCAGGCTGGGCGTCGCGATGCCGGTGGAGGAGACGGTGACGATGGTGTCGACGTCGGCGGCCTCCAGGCCGGCGCGCGTCAGCGCCTGCTGGGCGGCGTCACAGAAGAGGTCGACCGCGCCGGCGAGATAGGCCGCGGTGCGCTCCGGCCAGGAACGGTCCTGGAAATACCATTCCATCGGCATCACGGCTTGGCGGCGCAGGATGCCGGTGTTGCGGAACACCGGAAACAGGCGCTCGAAGTCGCGGTATTTGGGCCCGAACAGCCGACGCGCCTGCGTCCCCACCTCCGCTTGCAGGAACTCGTGCGGAGGAGACGCGCACGCAAGCGAAAGCAATACTGCGGATTTGGGCACCTAGTGGACCTCGCCTTCCCCTCGTAATCGCTCCCCGCGACATATGTTCCTAGTCCCGATCGGCGGATTTCCCAAGCGGCGTGCGTCGCCGGAGGCTTGCGCGGGGCTTGCCCTTCGCCTTGGCGACGATTTCCTTCAGCTTGACGCCCTGCAGGCTCGACAGCGCGGCGCCCGGCGCGCCCTTCTCCGGATCGGCGAAGGCGCGGCCATAGGTGGAGACCCGCTCGGCGACCGAGCCCAGGAACTCGCCTTCCCAGTCGGAGAGCGGCACGCCGGCCGCCTCGGCGGCGCGGCGGGCCCGCTTCAGCGCGTTCAGCGCCGCCCGGCTCGCCTGGGCGCGCCGATCGGGCGGCGCCCGCTTCACAGGCCTCCGATGGCCGTGATGTAGAGCTCGATCAGGGCTTCTTCCTCCTGGCGCTTGGCGGTGTCGGCCTTGCGCAGGCGCACCACCTTGCGGATGATCTTGGTGTCGAATCCCTCGCCCTTGGCCTCGGCATAGACCTCCTTGAGGTCGTTGGCGACGGCGGCCCTGTCTTCTTCGAGCCGCTCGATGCGCTCCACCAGGCTCTTCAGCTTGCCCTGAGCGGTCGCGCCGAGCGTGTCGATACTGGAGGAATCATCGGCCATGGGGGACGCGGGTCTCTTGGAGGTTGACGGGAATACGGCCACGACCCTAGCGGCCGGCGCGCGGGCTCACAACAGGCCGCGCGCCACCAGCGCCGGGCGAAGCGCCGCGGGGTCGACGAAGTGGTGGATATCGAAGCCGCAGGCGGCCGCCGCGTCGATGTTCACCTTCGAATCGTCGACGAACAGCAGCTCGGCCGGCGCCAGGCCGGCCTGGTGGGCGGTGAGTTCGAATATGCGCGGATCCGGCTTCATCAGACCGACCTCGCCGGAGATGACGATGTGGCCGAGGCGCGCGAACGCCGGGCTCATGGCGAAGGTCCCGGCGGCGGTGTCCGCGGACATATTGGTGAGGCCCAGGAGGGCGACGCCGCGCTGGTGCATATCCTCGATGGCCGCCTCGGTCTCGGGGATCGGACCGGAGAACATCTCCCACCAGCGCTCGTCCCAGGCGACGATGGCGGCTTCGTATTCCGGGAACCGGGCGATCAGAGGGATGCGGTTCTCGGCGAACGCCACGCCCGCGTCATGGCGCATGTGCCAGGCCATGGTGCAGACATTGGCCAGGAACCAGTCGCGCTCGGCCGGATCGGGGAAAATCTTGGAATAAAGGGTGCGCGGATCCCAGCGCACAATGACGTTGCCGACGTCGAAGACGACCCCGCGAACGGCCACGACCGAACGCTTACGCCAAGCGGCGCGCTAGCCTTGCCGGGCCTTGTAGCGCGGATCGGTCTTGTTGATCACATAGATGCGGCCCTTGCGGCGCACGAGCTTGCAGTCGCGGTGGCGCGTCTTGAGCGACTTCAGGGAACTGCGGACTTTCATCTCGGAGCGCGTCTTTACCGGGCGGCGATTGGGAGCGCGCGGATATAGAGACGGGTCCCGGCGAAGTCAATTGCCGCCGCCGCTTCTCTCCGCGTAGGCCCTCAGGCGCCGTTCCTCGCCTTGGCGCGGCGGGCGCTCTGGAGGCTCACGGTGATCGCAACGGCGGCGCCGGTCATGCTGGCGAAGAGCGCGACCGCGATGCCGATAAACGGGGCCATGTGGTGATGCATGCCGCGAACAATAGCGATGACCCCGGCTGGGCGCCATGCTTGCTGACGGTGGCGCATTTCAAACTGAGCCACCCTCACCCCCGCGCCTTTGTGACTGGCCTGCGCCGCGCAGCGCCTCTAGCCTCGCCCTTATGCTTAGACGCGCGTTCCTGACCCTCGGCGTCGCCGCCTGCTCCCTTCCCCTGGCGGGCGAGGCGCCGGCGGGGCCGCATCCGTCGGAGCTGCTGGGCGCGGCGGGGGATTCGACCTTCCTGGCCTGGCTCGACGGCTTCTACGCCCGCCAGCTCGCCGACGGCTGGTCGACGTCCGCCCTGGCCGGCGTGCTGACCGGCCTCAGCCCCGACCCGCGCGTCCTCGCCCACAACGCCAGCCAGCCCGAGTTCGCCCTGCCGGTCAGCGACTATGTGAACCGGCAGGTGACCCCGGGCGTCGCCGCGCTGGGGCGGCGCAAGCGCGACAGCGTCGTCGGCCTGGGCGCCATCCACGATACCTATGGCGTGCCCGGTGACGTCCTGACCGCGATCTGGGGCATGGAGTCGGGCTTCGGCGCCGGCCAGGGCGACATGGACGTGGTGCGCTCGCTGGCGACGCTGGCGGCCGAGGATCCGCGCCGCAGCGCCTGGGCCGAGACCCAGCTCGTCGCCTGCCTGAAGATCGTCTCCACTGGCCGCGCGGCCCGCGGCCAGCTGCGCGGCTCCTGGGCCGGGGCGATGGGCCAGACCCAACTGATACCGAGCGTCTTCCTCGACACGGCGGTGAGCGCGACGGGCGGCGCGCGGCCGGACATCTGGGGGTCCAGCGCCGACGCCCTGGCCTCGGCGGCCAACCTGCTGGCCAAGTCCGGCTGGCGGCGCGGCGAAGGCTGGGCGACCGAGGTGATCCTGGCGCCCCACTTCGATTACGGCCTCACCGAAGGGCCGAAACAGCCGCCCGCCTGGTGGGCCGAGCGTGGCGCGCGCCGCGCCGACGGCCAGCCCTGGTCGGCCGCCGACGCCCAGTCGCAGGCGATCTTGATCCTGCCATCGGGCGCCAGCGGGCCTGCCTTCCTGGCCTTTCCCAATCACTTCGTCATCCGCAGCTACAACAACGCGCTGGCCTATGCGCTGACCGTCGGTCTGCTCGCCGACCGAATCGGCGGCGCGGGGCCGCTGGTCACCCCATGGCCGAAGGAGACGCCGCTCTCGATCGAAGATCGGATGGCGGCGCAGACCGCCCTCGCCCACATGGGCTACAATCCCGGCGTGCCCGACGGAATGATCGGCGCCGGCACCCGCCAGGCGCTCAGGGCCTGGCAGAAGGACCACGGCTTGCCCGCCGACGGCTATCTCTCGCCCGAGATCGTCGCGCGGCTGCGCAGCACGCCCAAAGCCTAGGCTGCGGCGTCCTGGCCCGCCCGAGGGCCGCGGCGCTCACTTCGGATTAAGCATTAACGCCGACTGTACGGCCTCGCGTTGAGCTTTCGAGATCAGGCGTGTTCGGCTGCGGATTCCTGTTCCCGCTTCCGTCCGACGCGCTCAGGGGGACCCGTCTTTGTTTCCAATCATCGGCATCGTCCTGCTGTTCGGCCTCGTGTTCGGCAGCTTCATCATGTCCGGCGGGAACATGGGCGTGATCATCGAGGCCGCGCCGCACGAATTGCTGTGCATCCTGGGCGCCGCCATCGCGGCCTTCCTGATCTCCAACTCGATGACCGTGATCAAGGCCACCGGCGGCGGCCTGTCGAAGGTGTTCAAAGGACCGAAGTGGAAGGCCAGCGATTACCGCGACCTGCTGTCCCTGCTCTTCCTGCTGACCAAGACCATGAAGTCGAAGGGCGTCATCGCGCTGGAGAGCCACATCGAGCGGCCCGGCGACAGCACCATCTTTTCGCGCTTTCCCAAGATCATGAAGGACCACTTCGCCGTCGACTTCATCTGCGACACGCTGCGGATGATGACCATGAACCTGGAGGACCCGCACCAGGTCGAGAACGCGATGGAGACCCAGCTCGAAAAGCACCACCACGAGGCGGTGGCGCCCGCCGGCGCCCTGCAGACCACCGCGGACGGCCTGCCGGCGCTCGGCATCGTCGCCGCCGTGCTGGGCGTGATCAAGACCATGGGCTCGATCACCGAGCCGCCGGCGGTGCTGGGCTCGATGATCGGCGGCGCCCTGGTCGGCACCTTCCTCGGCGTCTTCCTCGCCTATGGCATCGTCGGACCGATGGCCACGCGCATGATGGCGGTGATCGACGAGGACGGCGCCTTCTACCAGATCATCCAGTCGGTGCTGGTGGCGCACCTGCACGGCAACGCCGCCCAGATCTCGGTGGAGATCGGCCGCGGCAGCGTCCCGTCGGGCGCGCAGCCCAGCTTCCTAGAGCTGGAAGAAGCCCTCAGCGCGATCCCGGCGGAGGCCTGATCGAGGCGCCTCGTGGTGCGACAAGATGCGCTAGCTTGACCGCGCAAGCGTGAAATGTGATCACGCGGCCGTGAAGTCTCTCTTGCGCTAACGCACGAACCCGTCATATTGGCCCCCAGCGTCACGAAAGGCGCTGCAACCCTTCTCCAATGGGACCAGGAACAATGACCTCCGGTACGCTCCGTACTCTTCTGATCGTCGCTGCGGCCGCTGGCGCCGTTTCCGTCGCCGCCTGCAAGGGCCGCGCCAACACCGCCGACAACTCGGCCGCCGCGGCGACCGACGCCAACGCCGCCATGGCTTCGGCCAACTCGGCCTCCAACGACGCCATGGCCGCTTCGAACGCCGCCGCCAACGCTTCGGCCACCGCGCCGATGAACGCGACGAACACCCCGTAGTCGTCGCGCTAAGGTTATAGCGCTTTTCGGAAGGGCCGCCCCTCACAGGGCGGCCCTTTTCGTTGCGGGCCTTTTTGTTGTCCGGGGCCGATCCGCCGCCGGCCCGCTATAGGGATGGCGTGGACGAACCCCCGGTCATCTTCTCGCCCGTCATCTTCGACGCCGACGGCCTGCCGAGATCGCGGCTCTATGGCGACGTCTATTTCTCGCGCGACGGCGGCCTGGCCGAATCGCGGGCCGTGTTCCTGGCCGGCTGCGGCCTGCCGGAACGTTGGGCGGGGCGCCGATGTTTCACCGTCGCCGAGCTCGGCTTCGGGACCGGGCTGAACATCGCCGCCCTGCTGGGTCTCTGGCGCGCCCACCGCCCGCCCGGCGCCCACCTCTCGATCTTCTCCGTCGAGGCGCATCCGATGGATGCCGACGCCGCGCGGCGGGCGCTGGCGGCGTGGCCGGAGCTCGCGCCCGTCACCGAGATCATGCTGGCGCGCTGGCCGGGACGGCGGGCGGGCTTCCACCGTGCCGAATTTCCCGAGCTGTCGGCCACGCTCGACGTGGCGATCCTGGACGCTGGCGCCGCGCTGGAAGCCTGGAGCGGGCGTGCCGACGCCTGGTTCCTCGACGGCTTCTCGCCCGCCTTGAACCCGCAGATGTGGCGCGATGAAGTGATGGCGCTGGTCGCGGCCCGCTCGGCGCCCGGCGCGCGCATCGCCACCTACACCGTGGCCGGACAGGTGCGCCGCGCCCTCGCCGCCGGCGGCCTCGCGGTGGAGCGGCGGCCGGGTTTCGGCGCCAAGCGCGAGCGGCTGGAGGCGACCGCGCCCGGCGACGCGCCCCAGGACAACCCGCCGCCGCGGGTGGCCATCGTCGGGGCCGGGATCGCCGGCGCGGCGCTGGCGCGGGCGTTTCGGGCGCTCGGCGTGGCGGCGCGGGTGTTCGAAGCGGCGCGACCGGGCGCGGGCGCCTCGGGCAACCCCGTCGCCCTGGTGATGCCCCGCCTCGACGCGGGACTGGCCGCGCCCGCCCGGCTGCAGGCCCAGGCCTTCGCCCGCGCCGGCCGGCTCTATGCCGACACCGAGGGCGCCATCGTCGCGCGCGGCGTCCTGCAGATCGAGACCTCACCGCGCGACGCGGCCCGGTTCGCCAAGATCGCCGCCTCGGACCTGTTCGAACCGGGCGAGATCGCGGCCCTGACCGCCGAGGCCGCCGCCGCCGCCCTTGGCGAGGCCGCGGCGGCCGGCTTGGCGATGCAAGACGCGCTGGTGGTCGACCCCGCGACAATCCTTGCCGCCTGGCTGCCGCCCGTCGACACCGGCCATGTGACCGAGACGGCGCGCGCCGGCGACGGCTGGCGGCTGATGGGCGCCGACGGCGAGACCCTCGCCGAGGCCGACATCGTCTGCCTCGCCTCCGGCGCGGCGCTGACCGCGCTGTGGCCATCGGCGCCGATCACGCCGGTGCGGGGCCAGCTCAGCGAGGTGCGCGGCGTGACGGCCGGCGCCGTCGTCTGGGGCGTCTATGCCGCGCCGACACGAACCGGCCTCGTCTTCGGCGCGACCTATGATCGTGGCGACGCCGACGCCGCGCCCCACCCCGCCGACGACGCCCGCAATCTCGCGGCGCTGGCCGAGCGCCTGCCCGGCCTCGCCGCGCGCCTCGCGGGACGGACGACGCCGGGTCGCGCCTCGATCCGCGCCGCCACGCCCGACCAGACGCCGATCGCCGGCGTGCTAGCGCCCGGCCTGATAGCGCTGGGCGGCCTTGGATCGCGCGGCTTCACCCTGGCGCCGCTGCTCGCCGAGCACATCGCGGCCCTCGCGCTCGGCGCGCCGTCGCCCTTGCCGACGCCGCTGGCGCGCCTCGTGGCCCCTGAGCGTTTCGCCGAGCGCGCACGCCGGCGCGGCTTGGCCGTGGGCGGCGAGGCGGTGTAGTCTGGCGAAGACGAGGGACCTTCGAGTTGTAACGTTCAGGAGTGCGTTGATGAAGACCCTTGCGCCCGCCGCGTTCGCGCTTGCCGCCGTTCTCGCCCTGGACGCCTCGGCGCAGCCGGCGCCGGCCCCCGTCCCGGTCAAGCCGACCAAGACGCACCAGGCCTGCTTCTGGCGGCGGAACATCGACAACTTCGCCGCCGCCAATGACAGCACGCTCTATGTGCGGGCCAACATCAGCGACGTCTATGAGATGAAGCTGTTCGCGCACTGCTTCGACCTGGACTGGGTGCATCGCGTCGGCCTAGAATCGATCGGCGGCTTCGAGCCCGAAATCTGCGAAGGCCCCAATCCCGGCATCGATGTCGTGGTGCGCGATATCGGCATCGGCCGCCAGCGCTGCCCGATCACCGCCGTGCGCAAGCTGACCCCACCGGAGATCGCGGCCCTGCCGAAGCTGGCGCGGCCTTGAGACGGGAATGGTGGACGTGACAGGGATCGAACCTGTGACCCCCTCGATGTCAACGAGGTGCTCTCCCGCTGAGCTACACGTCCTGGCCAGGGGAAGCTGGGGCTAATAGCGTCCGCGGCGGGCGGCGACAAGCGCGGCGTCGGAGCCACGTGGCTCAGGTCTCGGGATCGGGCTTCGGCGCGTAGGGGCCCAGCGCCGCGATCAGCGGCCCGAGGTGGGATTCGTAGCGGCGCCAGCGGTCCAGCGAGGTGCGGAAGATCGGCTGGCGGACCTGGGCCGAGCTCGCGGTGCGGACCGCCCCGCCGGCCTCGTGGAAGGCGAGGCAGGCGTCGTTCCAGGGCAGGCCGCAAACTTCGCTGACCAGCCAGCGGATGCGAGCCTCGGGGTCGGTGACCAGCGCCTCATGATCCACCTCGATCACCCGCCCCGGCAGCACACGCGCCCAGTGCGCCATCACCTGCCGATAGACGACGTATTCGGCCCCGATGTCGGCGAGATCATAGAGCGTCTCCGCGCCGTCGGCGAAGAGCTGGCGGTAGCAGGAGAGGCAAGTGTCCATCGGATCCCGGACTGCGTGCAGGATCACGGCGCGCGGAAACATCCGGGCGACGGCGCCGACGTGCAGGTAGTTCTCCAGCGTCTTGTCGACGAAGCGGCCGGCGCTGCGCCAGCCGCGAGCGCGCATGGCCTCCAGATAGCGGCGGGCGAGGCCGCGCACGGCCGCCTGGTCCGCCTCGCCGGCCAGCGCCCCGGCTTCCAGCAGCCTAGGCAGCGCGGCCGTCTCGCCCAGCGCCGTCACCTGCGAATGACTGGAGAGGATCCGCTCCAGCAGGGTCGAGCCGCAGCGCGGCATGCCGACGATGAAGATGGGCGCGTCGGTCGACAGGCCGTCGGCGGCCGGAAGAGGCGTCGCCATTACGCGCCGCGCCGAGGCGACGTGAGCGGCGAGCAAGGCGGCGGGCCGGGTCTCGGGGCGCGCGTCGAGCGCCGCGCGCTTCAGCCGATTGCCCTCGGCGAAGGCGGCGAAGGCCTCGTCGTCGCGGCCGCGCCGCTCCAGCACCTCGCCGAGCGCGAAGAAGAGGCCGATGCGGGTGTCGACATCGACGGCCGGAAGGTCGGCGGCGCGGCGCATGTCGTCGAGGTCGGCGTCGGCGATGGCGGCCGGCCGCAGCAGCGCCAGGCGCGTGAGCGCCCACAGCCGCGTCCTGGAATCCTCGGCGAGCCGCCGATGCTCGGCCTCGGCCTCGGTCAGCCGGCCCAGCACGGCCAGAACGATGGCGAGGTTGCGTCGCGTCTCGACGGCGTCGGAGCGTAACGTCAAGGCGCGCTGGTAGGCCGTGGCGGCTTCCTCCCATCGCTCCAGCGTCTGCGCCGCGCCGCCGAGGTTGTGCTGCGCCTCGAAGAGCTCCGGCTTCAGCGCCGCCACCCGCCGCAGCCGCGGCAGCGCGAGGTCCGGCCGTCCGCGCTTCAGGTCGATCGTGGCCAGCGAGAAGGGCGCGCGGAAATCGTCCGGATCGGCGCGCTCGGCGCGGACGTAGGCCTCGGCCGCCTCCGCCAGACGCCCGGCGGCCGCCCGCGCGGCGCCGGCGTCCAGCCAACGCGCCGCGCCGGCCGCGTCCCTCGCGGGAGCCGACCGGCGCTTCCTGGGATCAGCCCGCGTCGCACGCATCGGCGGCGAGGGTAGTCCGGAACACCGCCGCCGCGCCACTCGGCGCGGCGGGCGCGACTATTGCCAGCGGTACTGCACCTGGATCCCGAAGGTCCGGGGCGCGGTCAGGAACGGCGAGGTGAGGATGTCCTCCTTCTGGCCGGGGGCGGTCACGGTGTTCAAAATCGCCCCCGCCGAGCCATCGTAGCCGGTCGAGTTGAGCAGGTTGTCGCAGAACAGGATGACGTTGTAGCGATTGTTCGCGCTCGCCCAGTTCAGCAACAGGTTCACCTGGTCATAAGGCGGTTGCAGGTTGTAGGAGCGGTTGAAGATCGCATCGTAGGTGGCGTCTTTCCAGATGACGCTGCCCGAGAGCGACAGTTTCCCCGGCTCGAAGTTCCAGGTGTAGATGGCGTTGAACGAGACCTTGTTCGGCGTGGCGCCGGGGATTTCCTCGCCCACCACGTTTTGCTCCAGCGCGATCGGGTTCGTCTCCTTGCAGCCGGACGTTTTGGCGCCCGGCTGGACGGCCAGCGGGTCCGTGACGTCTTCCACGCACCCGGACCTGACAATCTTCGCGCTCAGATAAGAGTAGCTCAGATTGAACACCAGCGGGTCGATCGGGTGATAGCTGCCCCACAATTCGGCGCCGTAATTGTGTACGAGCGGAACATTGTATAGAACTACGAAGCTCTGAGTCGGAGTCGACTCGTTGACCGGAACCTGTTCACCATAGTAGTTATAGTAGAACGCGTCAGCGTTCACGGTCAGCTTGCTGCCAAGGGTTTTCTTCGCGCCGACCTCGAAGGCGTCTACATACTCCGGGTTCACCTCGGGGCTGGCTATTATTGTGTAGGTCGACCAACCGCCCGACTTATAGCCGCGGCTGTACTTGGCGTAGGCCAGGAACGACCGATCCGGCGTCCAGTCGATGTCGACTTCGCCGGTCGGCGCGCCCCAGCTTGCGTTGAGGGTGCGCTGCGCAAACCCGGTGTTCTTGTTGATACTCAGCGCTCCGGTGCCCGGATAGGGTCCGGTTATCCCCGCGACGGCGAGGCTGGTGATATCAAGCGCCGGCGTCGCCGCGCCGAACGACGGGGCCGTGAAGATATTGTCGAAGCTGACGACCCTCCACTCCTGCCAGCCGCTCTTGGTGTCCTCGGTATAGCGGAAGGCGCCGCTGATCTTCCACTGATCGTTGAACTTGTAGCTGCCCTGCGCGAAGCCGGCATAGGAATTGTAGTTGATCTCGGTGTTCTCAGTCGAGCCGGCGAAGGACGGGTTCGCCGGCGCGGCGCAAAGGAAGGCGCCGCCCGGACAGCTTTGCCCCAACGCGCTCGAATACATCGGCGCGCCCATCTGAGACTGATCAGGCGTGGTGAACTGGTTGACCGGCTGGTTCCAGTGCTCGTGATAGAAATAGAGACCGCCGACCCATTGGAACGGCGAGTTCGTCGTTGAGCTGAAATCCACTTCGTGGCTGGTCGACTGATCGTATTCGTCGAAGATCAGATAGTTGGGAGTCGGATTGATGGTCAGCGGCTCGGTGCATTCCGCCGGTGTGGCGACTACCGCCTGACAAGTTGCGGCGGCGGTGCTCAGAGCCGCGGGGCCTTCTTCCTGGTACTGAGTGACGCCCGCGTCCATGCTGCCGACGTACTGGTTCGGAATGCGCAGGATGTAGTGGAACTGCTGATAGGCCGCGAGGTAGGTGACGTCGAATCCGTCTGCGTGCCAGGTGGCGTTCAGCGTGCCCTGGATGTTGCGCTGCTGATCGTTGATCCCGTTGAACTCTTCGAGGAAGTTGCGCGAATTCACGTTGGCCGGGTTGTTGCCCGGATAGTTGTTGGCGGTATAGGGCAGGGTTTTGACCGAGCCGGGCACGATGGCCGGGCCACCCGCGCATCCGGCTCCGTTCGCCGATCCGATCACCCCCGGAAGACCGCAGAGCCCATAGAAGTCGCTCGGTGTCAGACCGTCCTGCGCGGTGAACGGGGTATCCGGAAAGTTGCCCAAGTCGGCCGTGCCGTGGGTGTTGGCGGCAAAGTCGCCGGTCGAGACGAGGCCCCAGATATCGAACTTGTCCCAGTGGCCCTCGAGCTGGCCTTCGATGTAGTGGGTCTGGCCGCCGCCGCCGAGAACCAGGTTGCCGCCCTGCGGCGGTCCGTCGAGGTTGTTGAAATAGCCGCCGGTCATCTGGGTGTAGTTGCCGCCGAGGCGGAACTTCAGGTGATCGTTGATCGGCCCGGAGATCACCGCTTCTCCCATGTACTCGTTGTAGTTCGACACGCCGGCGCGCACCTCCTCGTACATGGTGTCGGTCGGCCGCTGCGAGGTGAACTGGATCACGCCACCGTCGGCGTTGCTGCCGTGCAATGTGTTCTGCGGGCCGTTGTCGACCTCGGTGTTGCCGACGAACAGGGTGTCGCGCTGCAGCTCGATGGCCGCGTTGGCGCCGTAGTAGACCCCGTTGTAGTAAACGGCGACGCCCGAGGTGTTGTTGAGGTTGTCGCTGTTGCGGCCGATGCCGCGGATGTAAATCCGGTCGTCGATGTCGGTCCAGCTCAGGCCCGGCGAGAAGTCCGACAGGTCCTGCACCTTCTGGATGCCGAGCAGTTCCTTCTGCTCGGCGCTGAACGCGGTGACGGCGACAGGCACTGACTCGATGCTCTGCTCACGTTTCTCGGCGACGACCACCAGTTCGCCGACAGACGGCGCGGTGGCGGTGTCCGACGCGTCGGCGGCCAGCACCTGCGAGCCATACAGGCTCGCTGCGACGGCCAAAGCGGAGCCGCCGCACAGCAATGCGGATCTGAACATGGGCCTTGCCCTCCCAATGGGTTTCCTCAGGCTCGGCTCTGTTTTTGATCGGCCAAGTCCTGCCCATAGGTTAGGCGCCGCCCGCGAAGCTTGGCAAGCGTCGTCTTGCAGGCCGGTAATATTCGCAATGATATCTTGAGGTTCGGGCGCTGGCGCCACACTTCCGTCACCGGCGGCCCGCGCCGGGGCCCCCTGGGCGGCAGCGTCAGGCCACGGCCATCATCCGTTCCACCTCTGCGACGATCTCGCGCAGGTGGATGGGCTTGGAGAGCACTTTGGCGCCCGGGGGCGCGCGATCGCCGGCGGTCAGCGCCACCGCCGCGAAACCGGTGATGAACATGATCCGCAGGCCCGGATGGCGCGCCGCGGCCAGCCGCGCGACCTCGATGCCGTCCATGCCCGGCATGACGATATCGGTGAGCAGCAGGTCCCAGGATTCGCCCAGAACGGCGACGGCTTCCTCGCCGTCGGCGCAGGCGGTGACCTCATAGCCGGCGCGCTCGAGGGCGCGGGCGAGAAAGCCACGCAGGGAGTCATCGTCTTCGGCGAGCAGAATTCGCGGCATTGGTGATAAGCGGTCCCGGCGCTGACGTACGCACCGCAACGTAAGGCGTTAGCCGTAAATTGGCGATGAACCGTTTGACCGGGCGCGCGGTGACCGCGAATACTGCCCGCATGGACGACGCCACGCCGCCTCCAGCCGCCCTGGCCCGCGCCGAATTGGACGACGAGGCGGCGCCCTTTCGCTTGGTCAGGCCAGCGGCGGCGCGCGGCACGCCGGTGATCTGCGCCTCCCCTCACTCCGGACGGATCTACCCCGCGGCGATGATGGCGGCCTCACTGCTGGATCGGCGGGCGATCCGCCGCTCCGAGGATGCGCATGTCGACGAGCTGATCGCCGCCGCGCCGGGCTTCGGCCACACCCTCATCGCCGCCCAGTTCGCCCGCGCCTATCTGGACGTCAACCGCGAGCCGTGGGAGCTCGACCCGGCGATGTTCGAGGACGAGCTGCCGGCCTTCGCCAAGGCACGCACCGCCCGCGTCGCCGCCGGCCTCGGCTCGATCGCGCGCATCGTCTGCGAGGGCCAGGAGATCTATGCCCGCAAGCTCACCTTCGCGGACGCCGAAGCGCGGGTGCGCCGCGTGCACCAGCCCTACCACGGCGCCCTGGCCGCCCTGATCGCCGAGACCAAGGCGGCGCATGGCGTGGCGATCCTGATCGACTGGCATTCAATGCCGGCCGCCGCCTGCGCCCGCAATGGCGAGGGCTGCGACGTGGTGCTGGGCGACCGCTTCGGCGCGGCCTGCTCGAACACGGTGACGGGACTTGTCGAGCGCGAGCTGGTCGCGATGGGCTATCGCGTCGCCCGCAACACCCCCTACGCGGGCGGCTTCACCACCGAGCACTACGGCCGGCCGGGCCGCAAGATCCACGCCCTGCAGATCGAACTCAGTCGCGCGCTCTATTTCGACGAGGCGGAGTTGGCGCTGACCCCGGGATTCGCACGGCTGCAGCAGGATCTCGGTCGCCTGTTTGCGACCCTGGCCAACGCGGACTGGTCGGGCCTTTAGGCCTCGACGCGCGCCGCCAAACCGGGCAAAAGCCCCAGGCCAAAAAAAAGCCGCGCCCGAAGGCGCGGCAGTTCATTAGGGAGGAAACGCCCAGGAAGGGCAGAGGCGTCAGAGACGCCTCACACCTTCAATCTAGGGTGCGGCGCACAATCGATCAAGCGAAAAATCGACCGCAACCCCGAAAAAGATGGGCGCCAACCAATTTGTCAAAAAATTTCAATAAGCTGGCTTGCGCGCTCGGTCGCATAGATGAATGTTGCATTGCAACACCTGCCGGTTTACTCACTCGGGTGGCCGAACAGACTCCGAGCTTTGCCTCAGAACCGTTTGCCGGCCTAGACGTGTGGCCGCGCCGCATGGCTCGCAATTCATTTCTGCCTTAAAAAGCGGCGCTCATGTCCCTACGCAACATCGCGATCATCGCTCACGTCGACCACGGCAAGACCACCCTGGTCGACCAGCTGCTGGCCCAGTCCGGCGCCTTCCGCGCCAACGAGGCGCACGCGGAGCGCGCCATGGACTCCAATGACCAGGAGCGCGAGCGCGGCATCACCATCCTGGCCAAGTGCACCTCCGTGCTCTGGCACGGCGCGGCCGGCGAGACGCGGATCAACATCATCGACACCCCCGGCCACGCCGACTTCGGCGGCGAGGTGGAGCGCATCCTCGGCATGGTGGATGGCTGTCTGCTGCTGGTCGACGCCGAGGAAGGCGTGATGCCGCAGACCAAGTTCGTGCTGGGCAAGGCGCTGAAGCTGGGCCTGCGGCCGATCCTGGTGCTGAACAAGGTCGACCGGCCGAACGCCGAGCCCGACCGGGTGCTGAACGACGCCTTCGACCTGTTCGCGGCTCTGGGCGCCAGCGACGAGCAGCTCGACTTCCCGCACATCTACGCCAGCGGCAAGCACGGCTGGGCGACATTGGATCTCGCCAGGCCGAACGACACCCTGGCCCCGCTGTTCGACCAGATCGTCGCCCACGTGCCGCCGCCGCAGGCCGAGACGCGCGACGGCGAGCCGGCGCGGCTACTCTCGGTGCTGATCGAGGCCGATCCCTTCCTGGGAAGGCTGCTCACCGGCCGCATCGAGAGCGGACGGCTCGCGCCCGGCATGGCGATCAAGGCGCTGTCGCGAGACGGTAAGGAGATCGAGCGCGGACGGATCAGCAAGCTGCTGGCGTTCCGCGGCCTGAAGCGCACCGGCGTCGACGAGGCCCTGGCCGGCGACATCGTCGCGGTGGCGGGCCTCTCTAAGGCGACCGTGGCCGACACCCTGTGCGCGATGGAAGTCACCGAGGCGCTGCCCGCCCAGCCGATCGATCCGCCGACCATCGCCATCACCGTCTCGATCAACGACAGTCCGCTGGCCGGCCGCGACGGCGACAAGGTGCAGAGCCGGGTGATCCGCGCGCGCCTGTTGTCCGAGGCCCAGGCGAACGTGGCGATCAAGGTCGCCGAGACCGCCGACAAGGACGCCATGGAAGTGGCCGGCCGCGGCGAACTGCAGCTCGGGGTGCTGATCGAGACCCTGCGCCGCGAAGGCTTCGAGCTTTCGATCAGCCGCCCCCGCGTCGTCTTCCAGACCGATCCCGAGACCGGCGAGCGGCTGGAACCGATCGAGCAGGTGGTGGTCGACGTCGACGACGACTACGCCGGCGTGGTGATCGAGAAGCTTTCCGGCCGCAAGGCCGAACTCACCGACATGGGACCGTCGGGCTCCGGCAAGACCCGTTTGAGCTTCCTCGCCCCGTCGCGGGCGCTGATCGGCTATCAGGGCGAGTTCCTCACCGACACCCGCGGTTCCGGCGTGCTGAACCGGCTGTTCGACCACTACGCACCTTACAAGGGCGCGATCGAGGGACGGCGCAACGGTGTCCTCGTCTCCAACTCCGACGGCGACATGAGCGCCTTCGCGCTGTGGAACCTCGAGGATCGCGGGGTGATGTTCGTCGGCGCCACCGAGAAGACCTACCAGGGCATGATCATCGGCGAGAATTCGCGGCCCGACGACCTCGACGTCAATCCGATGAAGGCCAAGCAGCTCACCAACATCCGCTCCGCCGGCAAGGACGAGGCGATCCGCCTGACCCCGCCGCGCCGTCCCACCCTCGAACAGGCCATCGCCTATATCGGGGAGGACGAACTGGTGGAGGTGACGCCGCGGGCGATCCGGCTGCGCAAGAAGGTGCTCAATCCCACCTTCCGCAAGAAGCGGATGCGCGAAGAGGCCTGACGCCGCCAGGCCTGAACGCGGGGTGGCCACGGGCCGAACGGCGGGGCGCGATGACGTCGCGCCGGACCGCCCGGCCCGTGACCTTTGCAGCGGAACTGGGTGGGAGAGGAGTGTCCCGCCGCAAATCTCAGACGGGGCCGGCTACCAGCCGACGCCGCCGTCGTGGCCGCCGATCAGGGCGCTCACATTGAGCAGGCCGCCGCCTTGCCGGGAGGTTCCGCCGACGGTGGCGTTGACGCTCGCCAGATGGCCGACATTGACATTCAGATTGGCGAGACTCGAACCGTGACGGCCGGTCGAGCCCACCTGAGCGTGGGCCGAGGCGACGCCGGGCGCCCGGGCGTTCACCGTGGCGAGGCTGGACTGACCGCGCCCATGGGCCTGGGCGGCGCAGACATCCAGGGTCGTCAGCGCGGCCAGCGCCGCGAGAGCGATGAATACTTTCGACATATTTCACTCCATTGCGTTACGCCGGGATTTTCCGGCTATTCTCGGAATTATTGCCGCGAATGCTCGCGCCTTCCGATTATATTGGTGAACGCAACAGTCGTGCCGCCGGTTTATGGGGTATCTTAGGCAAAAAGTAACCAAATTCGGACGAAGGGCGTCCTAAAAGTTGTCTCGAAAGCTTTTGTTGCGCCAAAATGGCACGGCGTTCGCCGCCAGGCCGCCGGAAAAATTGAGCTTGTTGCGCCAGCCTACGTTGGGACAAGCTAGAGGCGCAGTTCCATCGTCACGTCGGCGCGGGCGTAGGGCGACGGCTCAGCCGGCTCGACGAGCCGGAATCCGAAGCTGCGGTAAAGGCCGAGCGCCGGCGCGAGGGCGCTGTTGGTCTCCAGATAGAGGCGCGGCGCACCCGCCGCCTTGGCCCGCTCGACGCAGGCGGCCATCAGCAGACGGCCGAGGCCCCGGCCCTTGTGCGCCTCCGCCACCGCCATCTTGGCGACCTCGAAGCCGCCGTCCGGCATCGCCATCAAGGCGCAGCAGCCCACGGCCTCGCCGGCCTCCAGCACGAAGACGATCCGGCCGCCCGGCGCGATGATCTTGCCCGCCGGGTCGCCCAGCACCTCCACGTCCTTCGGCTCCAGCTGGAAGAGCCGGGTGATCCAGGCCTCGTTCAACGCCTTGAAAGCGCCGGCCAGGTCGGGCCTGTAGTCGACGATCTCCATGGACTTCATGCTAAGCATTCCACCGCCATGGCCAACCCCATCTATGAAGCCCTGCCGACCACCATCTTCGCGGTGATGTCGGGCCTCGCCCAGGAGCTGGGCGCGATCAATCTCGGGCAGGGATTTCCCGACGAGCCCGGACCGGAGGCGATCCGCCGCCGCGCGGCCGAGGAGACGATCAGCGGCGACAACCAGTATCCGCCCATGCCGGGCGTGCCGGCGCTGCGCCAGGCGGTAGCGGGGCACTATGCGCGCCGCCAGGGGCTCGATCTCGACTGGAAGGGCGAGGTGACGATCACCTCCGGCGCCACCGAGGCGTTGGCGGCCTGCTTCCTGTCGCTGATCGCGCCGGGCGACGAGGTGGTGATGTTCCAGCCGCTGTACGACAGCTACCTGCCGATGGTGCGGCGGGCCGGCGGGATTCCGAAGCTGGTCCGCCTCGCGCCGCCGGACTTCCGGCTGGTGCGATCGGCGCTGGAAGCGGTGTTCAGCGATCGCACCCGGCTGGTGGTGCTGAACAATCCGCTCAATCCCGCGGCGACGATGGCCACGGAGGCCGACCTGGCGCTGCTGGCCGAGTTCTGCGTGCGTTACGATGCGGTGGCCGTCTGCGACGAGGTTTGGGAGCACGTCGTGTTCGACGGCCGCGCGCACCGGCCGCTGATGGGCTTCCCCGGCATGCGCGAGCGGTGCGTGAAGATCGGCTCGGCCGGCAAGATGTTCGCCCTCACCGGCTGGAAGGTGGGTTTCATCTGCGCCGCGCCGGCGCTGACCGGGGTGATCTCCAAGGCGCACCAGTTCCTCACCTTCACCACGCCGCCGAATCTGCAGGCCGCCGTCGCCTGGGGACTGGAGAACAGCGACACCTGGTTCGCGGCCATGCCGGGCGCGCTGGCCGCGTCGCGCGACCGCTTCACCGAGGCGCTCCGTAGCGAGGGCTTCGCCGTGCTGCCGAGCCAGGGCACCTACTTCCTCAATGTCGACCTCGCGGCCTCGGGCGTCGCCGAGGACGACATGAGCTTCTGCCTGCGCGCGGTGAAGGAGGCGGGCGTCGCGGCGATCCCGATCTCCGCCTTCTACGAGGAGACGCCGGTGACTCATTTGATCCGGCTCTGCTTTTCCAAGCGCGACGCGACCCTGGACGAAGGCGCGCGGCGGCTGGCCAAGGCGCGCGAGCTGTCGCTGGGGGCTCAGGCCGCCGCGCGATAGCGGCCCGGCGTGATCCCGAACTGGCGCTTGAAGGCGGTGATAAAGGCGCTGGGGCTCTCATAGCCGCAGTCGAGCGCGGCGGCGGAAACGCTGGCGCCGCCGCTGAGCGCCGCGACCGCCCAGATCAGCCGCGCCTTCAGCCGCCAGGCATCGAGCGTCAGCCCGGTCTCGTCGGGAAACAGACGCTGCAGCGTGCGCAGACTGGCGCCCGCCCGCCGCGCCAGCACCGCGAGGCCCGCGGCGTCGGCCAGGTCGGCCTGCACCAGTTCGGCGAAGGCCAGGGCGCGCGGATCGCGCGGCAGCGGCAGCGCCAGGTCCTGCGGCCGCGCCTGAACCAGCAGGTCGATCAGCAGCCCGGCCAGCCGCGCATGCGCCGCCTCGGCAGGCCCCAGCATGCCGACGCCGAGGATGTGCAGGATCAGCTCGCGCAGCAGCGGCGTCACCTCCAGCACGGTCTCGCACTCGGGCAGCGGCCGCGCCAGTTCGGGATCGATGTAGAGGGTGCGCATCGCCGTCTCCCCCTGCATCCGGATCTCGTGCGGACGGCCGGGCGGCAGCCAGACCGCGCGGGTCGGCGGCGCGAGCCGCACCGCCTCTGGGGTCAGGATGCGCAGCGCGCCGCGGATCGCATAGGCGAGCTGGCCCCAGGGATGTTCGTGGCGCGGGATGTGGCCGCCGGCCGGATAGGTCTGGGCCAGCGAGCGCACCCAGAAGCCGTCGCCGAACGCGCTCAATCCCAGTAGCCCGGTTCGTACTGCATGGCGCCCAGCAGGTTTCCCTCGGTGTCCTCGAAGAAGACCAGTTCGCCGACGCCCTCGAGGCGCCAAGGTCCCCTCAGCACCTTGCCGCCGCCCGCCTCGACGGCGGCCATCGTCGCCTTGATGTCGTCGACGCCCATGGTGATTTCCGCTCCCAGCATCTTCGCATCCGGCTTGATCTCGCGGCGGCCCTGCAGCGCGCCGAGGCAACCCTGGCCGGCGTTCTTGACCTGGTAGAAATCCGGCGGACCCCAGGGCGTGAAGTCCCAGCCGAACACGCCCTCGTAGAAGCGCTTGGCGCGCTGGACGTCGTCGGCGTTGATGGCGAAGTGGCGCAAGGTCGCGGGCATGGCGGCTCTCCGAGGTTGACGGCGCAGCTTGCCTCAAGCCCGCGCACGGCGTCTTCACGAGATCGCGACAACTTATATCGTCATCGCGCCGACCAGGACCGCCACCATTGTCGGGATCCGCGCCCTGCCCTAACCGGGCCGCCCGCCGCAAAGGAGGCTCCGATGACGTCATGGCTCGCCGACCCGAAGCTGGAGGCCCTGCTGGACGAGTTGCACGGCCGCAGCGTCGCCCAGGAGGCCGGGACCGGCGCCTATTTCCAGGGCCGCGCCAAGGCTGGGCGCACCGATTTCTCGGTGATGGACGCGGGCGACCACGCCTATTACGCCGACAAGCTGGTGGCGCTCGACCGCGACAAGGCCGAGTTCTGCTACGGCCTCTGCCGCGCGATCGGGGCGCGGCGGATCGTTGAACTGGGGACCTCGTTCGGCGTCTCGACGCTCTACCTGGCCGCCGCGTTGCGCGACAACGGCGGCGGAACGGTGATCGGCGTCGAATACGAGCCGGACAAGGCGAAGGCGGCGCGCGACAACTTCGCCGCGGCCGGCCTCGAGGGCTTGATCGATCTCCGAGAAGGCGATCTGCGCGAGACCCTGAAGACGATCGAAGGTCCGATCGACTTCGCCCTCTTCGACATCTGGACCGAGATGACGCTGCCGGCGCTGGAGCTGATCGCGCCGCACCTGCGGCCGGGCGCGGTGATCTGCGCCGACAACACCGCCGCGCCGCGGGCCCGGGCCGGCTACGCGGCCTTCTTCGCCTATATCCAGGACCCGGCGAACGGGCTGCGCACCATGACGCTGCCGTTCGAGGGCGGCTTCGAGATGACGGTGAAGCTCGGCTAGCTCGTCGAGCCGCCGTCGACGACGATGGTCTGGCCGGTCAGCCAGGCGCCGGATTTGCCGGCCAGGAACACGGCCGCGCCAGCGATATCGTCCGGCTCGCCGAGGCGGCGCAGCGGCGTGCCGATGCTGGAGCGGCGCTCGGCCTCCGGCGTGTCCCAGAGCGCGCGGGCGAAGTCGGTCTTCACCAGGCCGGGCGCGATGCAGTTGACCCGGATGTTGGAGGGCGACAGCTCCTGGGCGAGGTTTCGCGCCAGCTGCATGTCGGCGGCCTTGGAGATGGCGTAGGCGCCGATGACGCCGGTGCCGCGCAGGCCGCCGAT
>Ga0302311_10001293_pt1 | contig 29953 bp, 27 predicted proteins | sample III_Palsa_N1_3_FD_200449 | JGI IMG/M metagenome (GOLD analysis project Ga0302311, IMG submission 200449) | Peat permafrost microbial communities from Stordalen Mire near Abisko, Sweden - III_Palsa_N1_3 | ecosystem: Environmental > Terrestrial > Soil > Palsa > Peat permafrost | place: Sweden... | reverse complement strand
TCCACATGATCCTGTCCGACCGCAGCCGCGGCTTGGTCGGGCCTGAGGATCTGGCGCTGATGAAGCCGGACGGCTGGCTGGTCAACACCTCGCGCGGGCCGATCGTCGATGAGGCAGCCTTGCTGGCGGCGCTCGAGGCCGGCAGCATCGGCGGCGCGGCACTCGACGTCTACGACCAGGAGCCGCTGCCGGCCGACCATCCCTTGCGTAGCGCACCGCGCACGGTGCTGACCCCGCATCTGGGCTTCGTGACCGAGGATACCTATCGGGTGTTCTATCGCGACACGGTGGAGGATGTGGCGGCCTGGCTCGCCGGCAACCCGATCCGGGTGATGAACCCGGTGGCGCTCGCCCGAACCTCATGACCGGCAGCGGCATCCGCATCCTGGGCGAAGGCGACGAGGCGTGGCTCGATCGCTTCCTGATGCGGCATGCCGATAGCTCGTTGTTTTTACGCTCGAACCTCAGGATCGCCGGCCTGGTCGACCAGGGCCGTGCCCTGCAGGGAACCTATGCCGCCGCCGTGCGCCAGGGCGAGATCGTCGCGGTCGTCGGGCATTTCTGGAACGAAAACCTGATCCTGCAGGCACCGGAGCAGGCGTCCGAACTCGCGACCGCCGCGGTCAAGGCCAGCCGCCGCCGCCTGGGCGGTCTGATCGGGCCGCACGAGCAGGTGATGGCGGCCCGTCGCGGGCTGGGCCTGATGGGCCGCGCCACCCATATCGCCGAGGAGGAAATCCTCTACGCCCTGCCGCTCGCCCAACTGCGCACGCCGGAACCGCTCGCCGACGGACGCGTCTGCTGCCGCATCGGCCGACCGGCGGATTTCGACCTGCTGACCGACTGGCGCGCCGCCTATAGCGCCGAGACCCTTGGCGAGAACGAAACCAGCCAGTCGCGCCAACGCAATCGCGAGACGATCGAGCGCTATATCGACCGCGCCGAACAATGGGTGCTGGAAGCCGCCGGCACGCCGGTCGCGACCTCGACCTTCAATGCCCGCCTGGCCGATACGGTGCAGATCGGCGGGGTCTGGACTCCGCCGGCGCTGCGCAGCCGCGGCTACGCCCGCGCCGTGGTCGGCGGCTCGCTACTGTCGGCCCGCGATGGCGGCATCAGCCGCGCCGTGCTGTTCACGCCCCAACGCAACATCGCCGCCCAGCGCGCCTATGAGAGCCTGGGGTTCCGGCCGGTCGGCGACTACACCGTGACCATATTCGCAGGCGACTAAGCTACAGCCCGGTCCGTCTCGGCGCCCTGCACCATCAGGCGGTAGATCAGCGCGTCTTCGAGCGCCTGGTAGGACGCGTCGATGACGTTGGCGCCGACACCGACCGTCGACCAGCGCTCGCCCGAGCCGTCGCGGCTTTCGATCAGCACGCGCGTCACCGCCTTGGTGCCGGCCTCCGGCGTCAGGATGCGGACCTTGTAGTCGGTCAGGCGCACGCCGGCGAGGGCCGGGAACACCGGCTCCAGCGCGCGCCGGAGTGCCGTATCGAGCGCATCGACCGGTCCGTTGCCCTGGGCCACGACCATGATCGGGCGTTGACCGATCTCGACCTCGACCTGGGCCTCGGACAGGGTCTCGATGCTGCCGTCGGCGGCGCGGCGACGCTCGTCGACCACGCGGAACCCGGCCAGGCGGAAGAAGGCCGGCGGCGCCCCGATATCGAGCGCCCGGCGGACCAGCAGTTCGAAGCTGGCACCGGCGCCGTCATAGGCGAAGCCCGCGGCTTCGCGTTCCTTCACCTGGGCGACCAGCGCCGCCAGCTTCGGATCGTCGGCCGAGAGCTTCAGGTCGAGCTCGGCCAGGCGCATCATCAGCGTGGCGCGGCCGGCCTGGTCGGAGACGACGATATGGCGCTCGTTGCCGACCAGCGACGGCTCGACATGTTCATAGGAGCGCGCATCCTTGGCGACGGCCGAGACATGCAGCCCGCCCTTGTGCGCGAAGGCGGCGGCGCCGACATAGGGCGCCCGCGGATCGGGCGCGCGATTGAGCCGGTCGTCGACCTGGCGCGACAGCGCAGTCAGCTCACCCATCGCCTCGGTCGTGACGCCGGTCTCGTAGCCGAGCTTCAGGCTCAAGGTCGGGATCAGGCTGATCAGATTGGCGTTGCCGCAGCGCTCGCCCAAGCCGTTGAGCGTGCCCTGGATCATGCGGGCGCCGGCGCGGACGGCGGCCAGCGAATTGGCGGCGGCATTGCCGGTATCGTCATGGGCATGGATGCCGATGCGGTCGCCGCCCAGCAGGTCGGCCATGGTGCCGACGATGCGATCGATCTCGTGCGGCAGCGTCCCGCCATTGGTGTCGCACAGCACCAGCCAGCGGGCCCCGGCCTCGGCCGCGGTGCGCAGGCAGTCACGGGCGAACGGCGCGTTCGCCTTCCAGCCGTCGAACAGATGCTCGGCATCGAACACGACCTCGCGGCCCTGTTCGACCGCGTAGGACACAGTGTCGGCGATCATGTCGATCGCCTCGTTCAGGCTGACCCCCAGGGCCGAGGTCACGTGGAAATCCCAGCTCTTGCCGACCAGGCAGACCGCCGGCGTGTTCGCCGACAGCACGGCGGCGAGGCCCGGATCCTGCGACGCCTTGAGACCGGCCTTGCGGGTCATGCCGAAGGCGGCGAAGCGCGCGTGGCGCAGCGTCGGCAGATCGGCATAAAGCGCCGTGTCGGCCGGATTGGCGCCGGGCCAGCCGGCCTCGATCGTGTCGACGCCCAGCCGATCGAGCATCAGGGCCAGCGCGCGCTTGTCGGCGCCGGAGAAATCGACGCCGCGGGTCTGAGCCCCGTCGCGCAGAGTCGTGTCGTAAAGATGGATACGCGTCATCATCCGTCCCCTTTGGCGTTAAGCGACGCGCGCCGGCAGAACCTCGGCGGTGAGCACGCGCTCGACCACCCAGATCTGCCGCAAGGTTTCGGCGACGATTTCGACCAATGCCGGCTCCATGCCGGTCACCTGCAGATCGACCGACAGGGCCGGTTCTGCATCGTTGGTCAGCCGCGCCTGGACGCTGCACGGCACCAGGCCGCGCTTGGCGAAGATTTCCAGGATGCGCGGCAAGCTGCCCGGATCCGCGGCGGCGCGGACGGCGAAACAGGCTCGGTAGGGTTGGGTTTCTTGGACGGCGTCGACGCGGTCAGCGTCGAGACGGACGGAATCCGTAGACATGATGGGGCAACTCACTTTGGGCATAAAGGCGCAACAACTCGACCCGATCCTCCTAGAGGACCGGGCGAATAATTCGCCGAATGGCCAGAATGGTCAGATGCCGGTTCATGTTGGGCCGGACGCTAACCCAGGGCGGGGCGATTCGGCAAGAAGATATTTGCGTGCTCTTGCGCGAAAGCGGTTACGCGCGCAACATTCGAAAAGGAGAATTCGAATGAATCCCGATGCCTTCAACCTCCACGCCTATCTCGCCCGTCTGGGTTTCGACCGAACATTGGCGCTCGACGCCGCGTGCCTCGCCGATCTGCACGAAGCCCATCTGGCGGCGATCCCGTTCGAGAATCTGGATATTCTGCTGGGCTTGCCGATCCGGATCGACCTGGCCTCGGTCCAGGCCAAGCTGGTCGACGGCCAACGCGGCGGCTATTGCTTCGAACACGCGACCCTGTTCAAGGCGGCGCTCGAAGCGATCGGATTTTCTTGCCGGTTCCTGGCAGCGCGCGTGCGCATCCGCACACCGCCCGGCGTGATCCGCCCCCGCTCCCATTTCCTGCTGGAGGTCGACACGCCTCAGGGCCAATACCTGGCCGATGTCGGCTTCGGCGGCGATGGGCCGCTGCAGCCGTTGCCGCTGCTGCCGGAGCTGGTCAGCCACCGGCCGGGCAGCGCGCACCGGTTGCGCCACGAGGGCGGTCTGTGGGTGCTGGAGGCAGATGTGGGCGACGGCTGGGGCGACCTCTACGCCTTCACGCTCGAGCCGCAGCATCCGATCGATCTGGAGGTCGGCAATCATTTCGTCGCGACCCATCCGTCCTCGCCGTTCCGCTCCACGCTTACCGTCCAGAGCATTCGTCGCCACCGTCGCGCGATCCTGCGCGACCGACTGCTCGAAGTCCGTGCGCACGGCCAGACCGAGCAGCATGAGGTCGGCACGGACGAAGACCTGCTGGCCGTGCTGGCGTCGGAGTTCTCGCTGGTTTTCCCGGCCGGAACGCGCTTCACTCCGCAGGAGAGCACCGAGTAAGAAGTAACAATCAATGTGTGCCGACAGCGTCAGCCGCCCGCGCATCCCGATCTCCCAGGCCGACCTGGATGAGGTGATCCGGCGCCACGCGCTGTTCCAGGCCGGGCGCCACGGCGGCCAGCGGGCGATGTTGTCCTACCGCGATCTGAGCGGGCTCGATCTCAGCGGCAAGAATCTGGCCGACGGCGACCTGAGCGCCGCCGTTCTGTTGGGTGCCCGCTGCGCCGGCACCATCCTGAACAGCGCCATCCTGTTCGGCGCCAATCTCGCCCAGGCCGATCTGCGCGCGGCCAAGCTGATCCGTGCCGACCTGCGCGGGGCCAGCCTGCGCGGCGCCGATCTGACCGGCGCCGACCTGTTCGATGCCGATCTGCGCGACGGCACGCTCGCGACCCGGAGCGGCAGCGGCGAGATCGTCAATGTCCGCATCGACGAGGGGGCGAGCGATCTGGTCGGCGCGCGCATGGTCAATGCCAACCTGACTCAAGCGAAAATGTCGGGCATGGTCGCGAACCATACGGACTTCAGCGATGCGATCATGCGCAATTGCAAGCTGGTGCGTGCCGATTTGCGCAATGCCAACATGACCGGCGTCAATCTGGAGGGCGCCGATCTCAATGGTGCCGACCTGCGCGGCGCCTGCCTGAAGGACGCCATCCTGGTCGCCGCCGACATGAGTTCGACCGAGACCCATGGCGCCGACATGACCGGTGTCCTGACCGACCGCGCGTCCGGCAAGCCGCTGTCGCAATTGTCGATGCCGCTCGAAGATCTGATCCGGCGGCACGAGGAATGGGCCGCCACCAACGGCACCAGCGGTGCGCCGCTCGACGTCAGCGGCTTCGACCTGCGCCACGCGCGGATCAAGCGCGGCGCGCAGCTGGCCGCCCTCAAGGCCAATGGCGCCGTGTTCGTGTCGTTGGATCTGGAAGGGCTGGGCCTGCAGGGCGCGCAGCTCGAAGGCGCCGATCTGCGTTCGGCCAAGCTGGTCCGCGCCGATCTGCGCGGTGCCAATCTGAAGCATGCGAAGCTGAATTACGCCGATCTGCGCGACTGCAATCTGGGTGCCCTGGTACTGGGCGCCAGCCGCTATCTGCCGGCGCGGCTCGACGGCGCCGAACTGCGCCATGCCGACCTGCGCGGCGCCGACGTCCGCCGCGCCAATTTCACCGGTGCCGATCTGTCGCTCGCCAACCTCACCGGCGCCCATGTCGAGGAGGCAGATTTCACGAATGCCCGGCTTTCCGACATGATCGGAATGAAAAGCTGACCTGAACAATCCGCTTATTGCGGGCCCCAAGTATTTCGTGCTGAGTGAGCGCCCCTTTTGCTATCAGCCCGAGTTGCGTCCCGCCATGGCCGAGTCCGAATTCCACCGCATCCGCCGCCTGCCGCCCTATGTCTTCGCCGAGGTCAATCGGCTGAAGGCAGCGGCACGAGCCGCCGGGCGCGACGTGATCGATTTCGGCATGGGCAACCCGGACATGGCGACGCCGCCCCATGTGGTGGCCAAGCTGATCGAGACGGTGCAGGACCCGCGCACCCACCGCTATTCCAATTCCAAAGGCATCACCGGCCTGCGCAAGGCAATTGCGGGCTATTACCAGCGTCGTTTCGAAGTCGATCTGGATCCGGAATCCGAGGTCATCGTGACGCTCGGCTCCAAGGAGGGCCTGGCCAACCTGGCCCAGGCGATCACCAGCCCCGGCGACGTCGTGCTGGTGCCGAACCCCTCATATCCGATCCATGCCTTCGGCTTCATGATCGCCGGCGCCGCGATCCGGCATATCCCGCCGTGCGAGCCGACGCAGTTCCTGGCGGCGCTGGAGCGCGCTTACAAGCATTCGGTGCCGGCGCCGATCGCGCTCATCGTCAACTACCCGTCGAACCCGACCGCCGAGGTGCGCGATCTGGATTTCTACGGCGAGATCGTCGAGTTCGCCCGCGCGCGCGGCATGTATGTGCTGTCCGACGTCGCCTATAGCGAGATCTATTTCGGCGATACGCCGCCACCGTCGATCCTGCAGATCCCGGGCGCGCGCGACGTCGCGGTCGAGTTCGGCAGCCTCAGCAAGACCTACTCGATGCCCGGCTGGCGCGTCGGCTATGCCGTCGGCTGCCGCAAGCTGGTGACGGCGCTGGGCCGGGTCAAATCCTATCTGGATTACGGCGCCTTCACGCCGATCCAGGTCGCCGCCATCGCCGCGCTCAACGGCCCGCAGGATTGCGTCGCCGAATTCCGTGCGACCTACAAGCGCCGCCGTGACGTGCTGATCGAGGGCCTGGCGTCCGCCGGCTGGGACGTGCCCTCGCCCGAAGCCTCGATGTTCGCCTGGGCGCCGATTCCGGAGCCTTTCCGCCATCTGGGCAGCATGGAGTTTTCCAAGCTGCTCTTGGAAAAGGCGAACGTCGCCGTCGCCCCGGGCATCGGCTTCGGCGAATATGGCGATGGCCATGTCCGTCTGGCGCTGGTCGAAAATACCGACCGCATCCGCCAGGCCGTGCGCAATCTGAAGCCCCTGTTCGGGGGCTGAGCGCATCCCCATCTAAGCGTCGAAAGATCTCCCGCGACGAGGTCGAGCGTTCCCGCAATCCAAACCGTTTGGTCGAGTTGCCGCATGTCCGCACCCCGTCGAGAGCTGTCCGTCGTCGCCGAGATCCACCCCGCCAACGATACCGCCGAACTGATCGCGCTGGAGAAATACCGCTCGCTCGGCGGCGAATCCCATCGCGTGCTGCGCTGCCTGGAGACGATCCTGGCGGCCGACCGGTACGAGATCGTCGATACCGGCCAGATCGCCCGCTTCCTCGGCATCAAGTCGCAGGCCGTGAGCCGCGCGCTCAAATCGCTGGTCGACCAGTCGATCATCGAGCGCGGCCCCCGCATCGGCCGGTCGCACACGTTTCGTCGGATCGACGGCATCGGCGGTGCCACCGACGAAGACGGCATCGTACGGCTGGAGCCGTCCCGGCCCGATGAGATCGGGGAGGTCTGGCGGTTCCTGGATCGGAACGATCCGAGCTTCAACCAGGACGCCGCGCGGAAATTCCTGAAGTTCGGGATGATCCTCTATTACCTGCACGGCGGCCTGATCGCCGGTGCCGCGCTGATCGACTATAACCCCGCCATCGATACCGGTCCGACGGTGGTGCAGCTGATCGTCGACCTGCAGCTTCGATCGCTCGGCCATGGCCGGAAATTCCTGAACCAGATCGAGCGCTATTTCCGCGGCAAGCGCATCTTCGCCCATGCGCCGGTCGCACAGAAAGACCTGATCATCACGCTCTTGAAGCATGGCTTCGACATCGTCGGCCAACAGGTGACCGATGACGATATCGCGCTGATCCTGAAGAAGATCCCGGCGCTTTAAGAAAGTCCTTCTCCGCCCATTGGGGGAGAAGGATTTAGGATGAGGTGGGCTTGGCCAGAACGTTCCCACCTCACCCCGACCCTCTCCCCCCAACGGGCGGAGAGGGAGAAGTCATCAGCTGGGCTTCTGATCCGCCGGCGGCACCTTGGTCGGGAAATGGTAGCCGCAGGTCGGCGGGAAGCGCCAGTCGCCGGGCAGTTCGGCCAAGGACGGGCCGCCCGGATTCTGGGCGGCCTGGTAGGCGCGGATGCCGGGCGCCCAGGTGCTTTTGATGAAGGCGATGGTCGCGCGGATTTCGGCGGGGCTGAGCTTGCCCTCGAACGCCGGCATCGCGGTCTTGTACCCGGCCGGCGCGAACGAAACGACGCTGTGGGCGACGAGCTCGGTCAATTCCGCGTCGGAATGTTGCCAGGTATGGCCGGTCGCGTCATGGGGCGGCGCCGGCAACAGCCCGTCCGGACCCGGCTCCTGCCAATCCGGCTGTCCTTCCAGATGCGCGCCGTGACAGGACGCGCAATTCACCTGGTAGAGTGTAGCGCCGGCCGCGATCTCCTTAGGGTCGTCGCCCGGCACCGACCATTTGGGCCGGGCCGGGACGAAGGCGACTTCCGCCAGCACGCCGCCCACGACGACGAGCGCCGCCACGGCGAGGCCCAGCGCGATGGTCGTCCGCCCGCTCACGAGGCGAGCGACATCAGCTTCGCCGCCATCTGGTCCGGATCGGTCTCGTGGGTGAAGTTGGTGACGAACCGGCCCGTCGGATCCATGACATAGATGATCGAGCTATGGTCCATGTCGTAGCCGCCATCCTTGGTCGGATGCTTGGCGGCATAGACGCGGAATTCCTTCTCGGCCTTGGTGATCTGCTCGGCCGAGCCGGTCAGCCCGACGATGTCGGGGGCGAAGCTGGCGGCATAGTCCTTCATCACGTCGGCGGTATCGCGATCCGGATCGATGGTGATGAACAGGGGCGCCATGTCCCGGCGCTTGTCGCCCAATTTATCCAGCGCCAGCGACAGGTCGTTGAGCGCGGTCGGGCAGGCATCCGGGCAATGGGTATAGCCAAAATAGATCAGCAGCCATTTGCCCTTGTAGCTCTGGTCGGTAACGGTCTTGCCGGTCCCCGCATCGACCAGCTCGAACGGACCACCAATCTTGGTCGTCGATGATTCGCCCTGATAGCGGTCCCAGACCAGCCCGCCGGCCAGCAGGATCCCGACCAGCAACAGGCCGGCCAAAGCGACCAGACCGCCGATCTGGAAACTATTGGGGCGGCTCATCCTTTCGACCCCATGGTGCCCATGTTCATCGGCGCCATGGTCCCGGCCGGGCCGGAGGCGCCGACGCCGCCGACCGTCACCTTGGTCTCGACCGTGCCGCCCTTCTCGAAGGTCAGCGTCAGCGGAAAGCTCTGGCCGGCGACCAGGGGCGCCTTCAGGTCGACCAGCATGATGTGATAGCCGCCGGGCGACAGCGTCACCGCCTGACCGGCGGGCAACGGCACCGCATCGACCTGGCGCATCTTCATGACGCCGTTCTCCATCGTGTGCTGATGGATCTGCGCCTCACCCGCGACAGGCGTGGAGGCGGCGATCAAGCGGTCGCCGGTGGGGGCGGTCACGGTGGCATAGGCGGCACCGATGGTGGATTTGCCGGGCGTCGCACGCGCCCAGGCCTGGGTGACCTCGACCTTGGGGGCCGCAGGTTGGGCCTGTTGCGCCACGGCGGCGCCGCCGACAGCGATGAGCGCGGCCAGGCCGCTGAACAGAAAGCGACGGAATTGCATCGAGGGGTAGATCCTTCAATCGAACGACGGGCGGCCTCGACGCGAGCCCTCAAGGGCGGCGGAGGCCGGAACGGAGAACGGACTCAGGCTGCGCCTGGCGGTCCCCGCGCGTTCAATCCGTCAACGGCCGTGGGTGTCGTTGCGAGCGTTTCATGGCGCCAGATGACGCGAACCAGGCGCTGCGGCCCGATGACGAAGCTCTGCACCGGCGGCACGAAACCCCAGGCCGCCGATTGGCCCTGGCACAAGGGACAGCTGACGTGCCGCGCCTTGTGCCGATCGCCCGTCCCGCCGGCATGGTGCGCGCCGGTCGTGCAGATCGGCACGGCACCCAGCGGATCGCCCATAGCAAAGGCGCCGGCGGCGGGCAGCAGCAACTGCACCAGCAGTGCTGCCAGCGCCAGCACCGCGCCGAAGCGCGGCGGACGAAGCCGGGTGAAGCGGGTGACGGACTGTCGCATGGCCGCGATCCTACCCGATGTTGCCGCAGCGCGTCAGGACATTCCGTCGCAGGCGTTTCGCCGCGCGATTGACCCGACAGTCCCCGCAGTCGAGATTAGGGGCCTGGAGGACCTCGACATCGCTTCCCTTTCAAAACGCACCGCCCAACGCCTGCGCCGACCGCAGACCCTGTTCTTGTCCCGCCGGCTGTGGCGCCGCCGCCTGGTGTTCTGGGGCGGGGCGATCGTAACCGGGCTGATCGGCGCCGGCTTCGCGATCGCCGCCAACCGGGCGAGCCATTTCTTCGATCTGGTCACCGGCTGGTCGCGCTGGGTGCCGCTGGTGCTGACGCCAGCGGGCTTCCTGGTTTCGGCCCTGGTTTGCCGGCAGGTGTTCCCAGGTGCCCAGGGCAGCGGCATTCCGCAAGCGATCGCGGCACGCCATATCCGCGATCCGGTCGGGCGCGATCGCCTGCTGTCGATGCGGCTGACCGCCGGCAAGATCCTCCTGACCTTGTTCGGTCTCGCCTGCGGCGCCTCGATCGGGCGTGAAGGGCCGACCGTACAGGTCGGTGCTTCGATCATGCTGCAGGCGGCGCGCCTGGGCGGCATGGGGCGCGAGCGCGGCCTGATCTTGGCCGGCTCGGCCGCGGGCGTCGCGGCCGCGTTCAACACGCCCTTGGCCGGCATCGTATTCGCGATCGAGGAGATGAGCCGCAGCTACGAGCACCGGACCAACGGCCTGATTCTGTCGACCGTGATCCTGGCCGGCATCGCGTCGGTGGCGCTCTTGGGCAACTACAGCTATTTCGGCGTGACCAGCGCCAGCATCGGCGCGCTCAGCGATTGGCCGGCCGTGATCGCCTGTGGCTTGGTGGGCGGCGTCGGCGGCGCCTGTTTCAGCTGGCTCGTGCTCGGTTGCACCACGCGCTTGCGCGCGTTCATCACACGCCGGCCGATGCGCCACACCATGATCGTCGCCGTCATCGCCGGCCTGATCGTGGCCGTGCTCGGCATCGCCAGCCATGGTGCCACCTACGGCACCGGCTATGAGCAGGCGCGCGGTGCACTGGAAGGCACGCCGCTGCCCTGGATCTATGCGCCGATGAAGCTGCTGGCGACGCTCGCCTCCACGCTGTCGGGCATTCCGGGCGGCATCTTCGCGCCATCGCTATCGGTTGGCGCCGGGCTCGGCAGCGCTTTGGCGCCGTTCTTTCCTGGCACGTCGGCCGGCGCCATCGTCGTGCTGGGCATGGCCGGCTATTTCGCCGGCGTCGTGCAGGCGCCGATCACCGCCTTCGTCATCATCGTTGAAATGACCGCCGACCATGGCATGGTCATCCCGCTGATGGCCGCCGCCGTCATCGGCTTCGGCACCTCGCGGCTGATCTGTCCCCAACCGCTCTATCACACGCTGGCCGAATATTTCATCGCCACGGTCCGGGCGACATTGCCTGAGGAGAAAACGGAATGAGCGACCAGAAAACCGCCCTCGTCATCGCCGCCGGCCAGGGCATCGGCGCCGCCACGGCCCAGGCGCTCGCGGCACAAGGCTGGCGCGTCGGGCTGATGTCGACGTCGGCCGCGTGCGAGAGCCTGGCGCGTGAGCTGGGCGGCTTCGCCCGCCGCGGCTCGGTGACCGAGACGGCAGACCTGCAAGGTCTGGTCGATCTGGCGCTGAAGGAGACCGGGCGCATCGACGCCGTGGTCAACAATACCGGCCATAGCGCCGGCTCCAGCAGCGTGACCCAGGCCTCGACCTATTATCCCGCGGGCGAACAGCACCTGCTCGACATCACCGACGCGCAGTGGCATCAGGGGCTGGATCTCTATCTGTTGAACGTCATCCGCATGGCGCGGATCGTGACGCCGATCTTCCAGCGCCGGGGCGGCGGCGCCATCGTCAATATCTCGTCGCTGGGCACGATCGAGCCGCGCCCGGAATATCCGATCAGCGCGCTTCGGCTGGCGCTGCACGGTTTCACCAAACTCTATGCCGACCGCCACGGCCGCGACGGCATCCGCATGAACAATGTGTTGCCCGGTTTCGTCGAGAATTGGCCGCTGGCAGAGCCCGTGCGCGAAGCGACGCCGCTCGGCCGGGCGGTGACGCTGAAGGAGATCGCCGACACGGTCGCGTTCCTGCTGTCGGACGGTGCCGGCGCCATCACCGGCCAGAACATCCTGGTCGACGGCGGCCTCAACCGATCGGTCCGCTAGGCAGCCCAATCCTCCGATGATTTTTCGAGATATTAGGCATTTTTAATTTGTCCGACAACACACCCGTGCGTAGAGTTATATCTGGCCCGTCACATCTTATGCGCGGCCATATTCGGGTCCGGGTTTGTTGCGATGAGTTTTGTAGAATCTTTGTCGGATCAGCGTCTTATGACGCTGTATACCTACTGGCTGTCCAAGCGCGGCACTCGCGCGATGCCCAGCCGCGCTGATATCGATCCCGGCGAATTGCGGGCGCTGCTGCCCCATGTGCTGCTGGTCGACGTGATCGAGGACGGCAAGGATTTTCGCTATCGCCTGGTCGGCACCGAACTCGAGCGCCATTTCGACCGCGCGGTGACCGGCCGCCTGCTGAGCGAACTCGTGAGCGGTGCCTATCTGGACTATATGCGTTCGCTCTACCTGAGTGCGGTCATCGAGGGCGTGCCGGTCTATTCGGCCAACAGCTTCGACGACGGCCGCAGCGGTTTCGCGCTCATCGCCGATTTCAAGCGTACCTATCGGCTGATGCTGCCGCTGTCCCGCGACGGCGAGACGGTCGACATGGTGCTGTGCGGACAGCTGTTCGAACCGATCCGCGATCGGGACGAGCCGGACGTCCTGCTGGTGGACCGGGACTCGCCACCATAACGAAACGTCATCCCCGGGCTTGACCTACTTCTCCTCTCCGCCCTTGGGGGCGGAGAGGAGATAGTGGACCGTATCAGCCGATCACCGCGCGGATGCGGCGGACGCCGGCGGAGGAGGACTGTTCCTTCTGGATCTTGAATTTGCCGATGTCGGCCGTGTTCTGCACATGCGGGCCGCCGCAGAATTCCATCGACTTGTCGCCGATCGTATAGACCGAGACCTGGTTGCCGTACTTGTCGGAGAACAGGCCGATGGCGCCCTTCTTGCGCGCGTCTTCCAGCGACAGCACCTCGTTCGTCACCGGAATCGCGGCATCGATCGCGTTCTGCACCCAGGCCTCGGCTTGGGCGACCTGTTCCTTGGTCATCGGCGCCGGATGGGAGAAGTCGAAGCGCATGCGTTCCTGCGTGATGTTCGAGCCCTTCTGCGCCACATGCTCGCCCAGGATCTCGCGCAAGGCGGCGTGCAGCAGATGGGTCGCCGTGTGGTAGCGCACGGATTCGTCCGACAGATCGGCGAGACCGCTCTTCGCCGCCTCGGTGCGCGACGCCTCGCGATGTTCGGCGAACCGGCGCTCGTAGCCCTCCATGTCGACCGAGAAGCCCTGCTCGTCGGCGAGTTCCTTGGTGAACTCGATCGGGAAGCCGTAGGTGTCGTAGAGCTTGAACGCCGCCTCGCCCGAAAGCACGGTCGTGCCTTGCGCCTTCAGATCCTCGATATCCTTGGCCAACAGGCGGATGCCGGTCTTCAAGGTCGTATCGAAGCGCTTGTATTCGAGCATCAGCTCATGCGCGATCCGGTCGGCATTCTGGCGCAGTTCGGGATACGCGTCGCCGAACAGGTTGATCACGACCTTGTGGGTCTCGACCCAGTCGGTCGGCTGAATGCCGAGCGTGTCGCAGAAGCGGATGGCGCGGCGGATCAGGCGGCGCAGCACATAGCCGGCGCCCTGGTTCGACGGCGCGGTGCCGCGCTCGTCGCCGATGACGAACACCGAAGTGCGCAGATGGTCGCTGATGACGCGCAGCGCGCGCAGCAGCGCCGGCGTCGCGCGGATCTCAGCTTCGGTATATTTGCCCTTGGCGATCAGCGCCTCGACGATCGGCCGGAACGACGAGGTCTCGTAGACCGTCTCGACCCGGTTCAAGACCGCGAGCGTGCGCTCCAGGCCCATGCCGGTATCGACATTGCGTTTCGGCAGTTCCGAGATCTGGCCGGCCGAGCGGCTATAGGCCATGAACACGTTGTTCCAGATCTCGACCCAGCGATTGCACGGGCAGCCCGGACGGCAATCGGTGCCGCGCTCGCAGGTGCCGCCGATCGGGTTGTAGAAGATCTCGGTGTCGGGGCCGCACGGGCCTTCGTCGCCGGCCGCCCACCAATTGTCCTCAATGCCTAGGAACGCGATGCGCTCTTCCGGCACGCCCAGCTTGCGCCAGACCTGGTAGGAGACCTCGTCGCGCTCGACACCGAGCCCGCCGCCGAAGCAGCTGACCGCGATGCGCTCCTTGGGAATGGCGAGCCAATCCGGGCTGGTCAGGAATTCCCAGCTCCACGTGATCGACTCTTCCTTGAAATAATCGCCCAAAGACCAATTGCCGAGCATCTCGAAGAAGGTCAGATGGGTCGCATCGCCCACTTCCTCGATATCGTTGGTGCGAATGCATTTCTGCGTATCGACCAGGCGCGTGCCGGCCGGATGCGGCTGGCCCATCAGGTAGGGCACGAGCGGATGCATGCCCGCGGTCGTGAACAGCACGCTCGGGTCATTCTCGGGGATGACGGAGGCGCTCGGGATCACGGCATGGCCACGCTCGGCGAAGAATTTCAAATACATCGAGCGCAGGCGGTCGCCGTCGATCATCAAGCTGCCAGCAGTATGTCCGGTATCCAAGGCTGAGAACCTTCATCAAGAGCGTGAACGGGCTTTGCCCCGAAATTGGGCATTCGACCCTGCACTGTCAAACGCTTCTTCGGCTGAGGAGACCGCGCTTGCGGTCTTGTCTCCACCCCGTGCCGCCTCGATTGCGAGACTGGCGGCCGATCGATAAGGTCGGTCCGGTTCGATCCATATCGGGGCCCGCGACCCGCCGATCGTTCTCGGAGAAGAAGATGAGGCTTTCCAAGCGTCCCCTCGCCTTCATCGCGGGCCTGGCATTGCTATCGGCTGTGCTGATGAATCTGGGCGACACGCTGCACCCGCTGTGGTGGGCGATGTGGCTGGCGCCGATCCCGATGCTGCTCGCCAGCTTCCACTGTTCTACCCGTGGCGCCGTCCTGCTGATCGCCGTGGTAGCGCTGGCAGGCTGCATCAGCGTTGCCCAAGGCCTGACCGCGGTCGGCGTGGTGCCGGCCATCCTGATCACGGTCGGACGGCTGCTGGAATGGCTGGGCATCGGCTTGGGCACGCGCCGGCTGGTGCTGCGTTCGCGCCATTGGCTGGTGCCCTTCGCCTATCCGGTGGTCTGGGCCGGGCTCGATACCATCTTGACCCGCGGCCTGGCCGACGGCGCCAGCGGCAGCCTCGCCTTCAGCCAGATGGACGCGCTGCCGGTGATCCAGATCGCTGCCGTGGCCGGCCAGGCCGGTGTCGTGTTCCTGATCGGTCTGTTCGCCTCCACCGTCGCGGTGGCGCTCTATCGCGGCTGGGGCATCGAGCGACCGGCGCTGGCCTATGGCCTGCCTGCCGCCATCATGATCGTCCTGCTGGGCTATGGCACCTGGCGCCTCGGCGCTGCCGGCACGGGCGAGACGGTGCCGGTCGGCATGGTGGCGCTGGATCGGTCGATCAAGGAATATGTCACCTCCGGCACGCCCACGGCACCGATCTGGGTCCGCTATGAGGCCAAGGTCGCGGAACTGGCCGCAAAGGGCGCCAAGATCGTCGTGCTGCCGGAGAAGATCGTGCGTGTCGATGCCGATGCGGCGCCCGCGCTGCAGGCGCGCCTCGCCGCCATCGCCAAGGCCCAGGGAATCTATCTGGTCGCGGGCCTGTCGATCGACCGGCCAGACCATGACGAGAACCGGTCCTGGCTGTTCGGGCCCGACGGCACGCTGGAAGGCGACTATTCCAAGCAGCATCCGGTGCCGCACCTGGAGGACGAATACCGCCCCGGCACCGAAACGGTGCTGCGCACGATCGGCGATGCGCGCTTCGGCCTGACCATCTGCAAGGACATGGATTTCCCGCCGCTGGGCTGGAGCTACAGCTTGGGCGGCGCCCGGGCGCTGCTGGTGCCGGCCTGGGATTTCGACGCCGACGGCTGGTACCACGACCGGATGGCCGTGCTGCTGGGCGTCGAAAGCGGCATTCCCGTCATCCGCTCGGCGCTGCAAGGGCTGATGAGCGTCAGCGACCGTTATGGCCGGGTGCTGGCCGAGGCGCCAAGCAGTGCCACCGACGCTGGCGGCAGCACGCTGTTCCTGGCCGCAGCCCCGCTCGGCGATGGGCAGCCAACGGTCTATGCCCGCTTCGGCGACTGGTTCGGCTGGATCTGCTGCGCGCTCTGGGCCGGTCTGCTGGCCCGCAGGCTTCTGCCCCGACGCCGGCTGTTAAAATCACCGGATCTGCTTCAGATTGAGTGAAACGTTAACCCCAACCGCCTAGGACTGTGCGTTAGCCTTGGCGGTAGGACGACCCGATGGACCCGAGATGGGCCCCATACGGCCTGATGGCCGAACTGCTCGATAGCCTGAATATCGGCGTCTGTCTGTTCGACGACGCCGACCATACCCTGTTGTGGAATCGGACCTTCCTGCGCCTGTTCCCAGAGCAGGACGGCCATCTGCACGAAGGCGAGCATTACAGCGGCAATCTCTATCGCTTCTACCGCTTTCGCTTGGGGCCTGAGGAACTGCCGAACATCGATCAATATGTCCGCGACGGCGTCGCTCGCCACCGCGCGCAGAGCCGGCCGTTCGTGTTCGAGCATCGCGGCAAATGGCTGCGCGTCGGATCCCAGCCGCTGCCCCAGGGTGGGCGCATCCGCATCTGGACGACGATCTCGGCGCCGAACGTCGATGCCGGCATGGCGCGCGCTCTGACCGGCGCCGCCTCGTTCACCGACAGCGCCATCATGGAGAATGTCGCCGACGGCGTCATGCTGATGGCAGCCGATGGCCGGATCAGCCTGATCAACGACCAATGCCTGCTGCTCTATGGCCTCGGCCGCGACCAGGCGCTGGGCCTGACCTACGAGGAATTGCTGGCAGCCGCCTGGATCGCCCAGTCGCCGTTTCCGACGCCATCCGGCACCCGCGAGCATTGGATGGCGAAGCTGGCCGAGGACCGGCGCTTCGCCGGCGCCCCGTTCGAGGTACAGCTGCCGCGCGACCTCTGGCTACGCGTGATCGAGCAACGCGGTCCGGACGGCGTCGCCTACAGCACCCATGTCGATATTTCCGAGCTGAAGCGCCAGCAGCGCGCCATCCATCTGGCCAAGGAAGCGGCCGACCGCGCCAACGCGGCGAAATCGGCCTTCCTCGCCATGATCAGCCACGAGATCCGCACACCGATGAACGGCATCATCGGCATGACCCATCTGCTGCTCGACAGCGGGCTGGACGAGCGTCAGCGCTTCTATGCCGAAACGGTCGAGACCTCGGCCGGAACGCTGCTCGGCATCATCGACGACGTGCTGGACGTCTCGAAGCTCGAGGCCGGCAAGTTGACGCTCGAAGCGATCCCGTTCGACCCCTGCACGCTGGTCGAAGAAGCGATCCGGCTGATGGTGCCGCGCGCCCGCGAGCGCAACCTGGCGCTGGAGCTGGTGCCGCCGGCCACCGCCATCGGCCTGCGCCTGGGCGACCCGACGCGCATCCGTCAGGTGCTGCTGAACCTGATCTCCAATGCGGTGAAATTCACCGAGACCGGCGGCGTCACCATCGAGGTCGAGCAGGCACCCAAGGACGCGGGCCTGATCACGATCAAGGTCAGCGATACCGGCATCGGCCTTGAGCCGACCGCCATCGGCAAGCTGTTCCAGCGGTTCGAACAGGCTGACGGCACGATCACGCGTCGGTTCGGCGGCACCGGTCTGGGCCTGCATATCTCCCGCCAGCTGGTCGACCTGATGGGCGGCGAGATCGGCGCCGAGCCGCGGGATGAAGGCGGCAGCCTGTTCTGGTTCACCCTGCCGCTGGATCAGGTGGTGATGGACGTGGCGCCGGTCGTCACCGTCGAGCGCGAGCCGACCCGGCGCATCGGCGGCCGCGTACTGGTGGTCGAAGACAATCTGATCAATCAGCTGGTCGCCGAGGAAATCCTGTCCCAGGCGGGCTTCACGGTCGAGATCGCATCGGGCGGCCAGGCCGCGATCGACATGATCACCGCCAACCCGCCCGATCTGGTGCTGATGGACATCCAGATGCCGGAGATGGACGGCTATGAAGCGACGCGCCGGATCAAGGCGCTATCGATCGGTGCCACAGCACTGCCCATCGTGGCGCTGACCGCCAACGCCATGGAGGGCGACCGCCAGCAGTGCTTGGCCGCCGGCATGATCGACTATGTTGCCAAGCCCTTCGACCCGCGCGGGCTGATCCAGACCGTCGATCGCTGGATATTGCCGGCGAAGTGATTGATCCTGCGAGCGGTTTGGTATTCGATCGTTCGCCATGATCGCAGACCTGCTGCTCCTCGTCGCCGCGTTCGGCGCCGGCATCATGAACGCGGTCGCCGGTGGCGGCTCGTTCCTGACTTTCCCCGCGCTGGTGTTCACCGGCGTGCCCTCGATCATCGCCAATGCGTCGAGCACGGTTGCGACGTTCCCCGGCAGCTTCGTCAGCGCCTGGGCCTATCGCAAGGATTTCCAGCCGTTCGAGGGCGTCGGCATGGGGCCGATCCTGGTGGTCAGCCTGATCGGCAGCATCCTGGGTGCGCTGTTGCTGCTGTGGACGCCGCAGCAAACCTTCGACGCGGCCATCCCGTGGCTGCTGGGTGCGGCCACGCTGCTGTTCGCCGTCGGCAAGCATGTGACACCCTATCTGAAGCGCGCTTTCACCATCGGGCCGGCGACATTGCTGTCGGTGCAGTTCGTCATCGCGATCTATGGCGGCTATTTCGGTGGCGCGATCGGCATCCTGATGCTGGCGCTGTTCGCGCTGTTCGGCCTCGACGACATCCATCGCATGAATGCGATGAAGACGCTGCTGTCCGGCACGCTCAACGCCGCCGCCGTCGTCTGCTTCATCCTTGCCGGCAAGGTCTGGTGGTATCAGACCGTGATCATGTTCGTGGGCGCCATCCTGGGCGGCGTCGCCGGCCCGGCAGTCGCCAAGCGCATGAAGCAGAGCCATCTGCGCCTGATCATCATCGCGATCGGCACCGGCATGACCGTGGCCTTCGCGGTGCGCTGACCGGCCCGGCGCGAACGCCCGACCGGTCGCGTCGACAGGATCAGTGCGGCTGTTCGGCCGGACCCTCACGATGTTCTTCAGCCGGATGCGCTTCCGGCGGATGGGCCGCCTGGGGCGGTGCCACCGGATGCGGCGCCTGGACCGGTGCCGGATGCGGTGCTTCCTGCGGATGGGCTACAGGCTGTGGCTGCGGACGTGGCGCAGGTGCCGCGGGACGGGCCTCCGGCTGCGGATGAGCTGGTTCGGGATGGGCGACGGCCGGACCCGGGCCACGCTCGGGCGGATGCGCCTCGCCCGGATGGGGTGCCTCGCCCGGATGCGGTCCTGCTGCACCGCGCGGCGGCAGCGGCGGTGGCGGCGCGCGATGGGGCGGTGGCGGCGGGGGCGCATGACGCTCGAACCGCTCACGCTCGGCGAAGAACGGCCGGCCGTGATAATGCTCGTCCCAATAGCTGCCGAACGAGAAGCTGACGATCGGCAGGCTCAACTGCGGGCCATAGACGGCGATCGGCACGCGCTGATCCTGGTAAGGATAGGCCAGCGCCTGGCCATCGACCCAGCCGCGCGCGTCCTGATACGACACGTCGCACCAGACATAGCCGTCGAGGCAGCCGTAGAGGGTAACCGGGGTGCCGGCGCCGAAGCTGCCGACGACGGGATAATCGGGGGCCGGACCTGCCTCCAGTGTCACGCCGGTGGTGGTATAGGCAGTCTCCTGCGCCATGGCCGGCAGGGCGAACAGCGATACTGCCAACCCGCCAAGGATCGAAAGTCGTTTCATTTTCTTGGTCTCTCCGATCGTCCGTCGCTTTGCGGGCAGAGCTGCTCGCTTCGGTACAAACAACGGGAAATACCGCGATTTGGTTCAGATGGCGGGTTAGGGTGCGGGAATCCTCACGCCTCATGCGGAAGTCCCATGATCAAGACCATCTCGTCCAAGCTCGTCTACCAGAACCCCTGGACCAAGGTGCGCGAGGACGTGATCGAGCGCGCGGACGGCTCGCGCGGGCTCTATGGCGTGATCGACAAGATCGATTTCACGCTGGTCATCGCGCGCGAGGGCGATCATCTGTGGCTGGTCGAGCAGTATCGCTACCCGGTCCAGGGCCGGTTCGCCGAATTTCCGCAGGGCGCCTGGCACGAGAGGCCCGACGCCGACCCGGCCGAGGTCGCCCGCGGTGAGCTGCGCGAGGAGGCGGGATTGCTCGCGGCCGAGCTGACGCCGCTTGGGTTTTTCTATTGCGCCTACGGCATGGCCAGCCACGGCTGCCACGTGTTCCTCGCGACCGGATTGACCGAGACCGACCGGGCGCCGGAGCTCGAGGAACAGGACATGACCGTGCGCAAGGTCACGGTCGCCCAGTTCGAAGACATGATGCGCTCCGGCGAGATCCGCGACAGCAACTCGATGGCGGCGTGGAACCTGTATCGGCTGAAGTCGTAGAGCCCTCTACCGCCTTTTGCGGGAGAGGGCGGCGAGCGCAAGCGAGCGGGTGAGGGTGGCAAAGGCCACGTTCGGTTTCGCGAGAGCTTTACCGCGGGACTCCCCCCGCCCCGGCCCTCCCCCGCAAAATGCGGGAGAGGGAGATTTTTAGATCTTCCGCCAGACCCGCCCGTCGCGGGCGAGCAGCTCGTCGGCCTGGCGCGGACCTTGGGTGCCGGCTTCGTAGTTCGGGAAGTCGCGCGGACGGCGGCTGGCCCAGGCGTCGAGCACGGGTTGCACCACCTTCCAGCCGGCCTCGACATTGTCGGCTCGCTGGAACAGCGTCGCGTCGCCGATCATCGCGTCATAGATCAGCGTCTCGTAGCCGGTCGAAGGCGCCGACTGGAAATAATCCTTGTACTGGAAGTTCATCTTCACATTGCCGATGTCGAGCGCGGTGCCGGGAATTTTGGCGCCGAACTGCAGCGACACGCCCTCGTCGGGCTGGATGCGGATGACCAGCAGGTTCGAGCCGACATCCTCGACCGGCGTATCGCGGAACACCGCGATCGGCGCCCGCTTGAACTGGATCGCGATCTCGCTCATGCGGCGCGGCAGGCGCTTGCCGGTGCGCAGATAGAAGGGCACGCCGGCCCAGCGCCAATTGTCGATGTTGAGCTTCAGCGCCGCATAGGTCTCGGTCATCGAATCCGGCGCGATCTTGGGCTCGGCCCGATAGGCCCAGACCGGCTTTTCGTTCAAGACGCCGGCGCCATACTGGCCGCGCACCGCGTCGGTCAGCACGGATGCCGCATCCAGCGGCCGGATCGAATCCAGCACCTTGACCTTTTCCGAGCGCAGCGCGTCGGCCGCGAACGAGGTCGGTGCCTCCATCCCGACGAACGACAGCAGCTGGAAGATATGGTTCGGGATCATGTCCCGGAGCGCGCCGGTCTGTTCATAGAAGCCGCCACGGGATTCGACGCCCACCGTCTCGGCCACGGTGATCTGGACATGGTCGATATGGTCGCGATTCCACAGCGGCTCGAAGATGCCGTTGGCGAATCGGAACACCATGATGTTCTGGACCGTCTCTTTGCCCAGGTAATGGTCGATGCGGTAGATCTGCCGCTCGGCCAGCACCGCCTGCAGCTCGGTGTTGAGCGCGCGGGCCGAATCCAGATCATGGCCGAACGGCTTTTCGATGATGACCCGGCGCCAGGTGTCGCCCTCCTCGCGCGTCAGACCGGAGGCCGCCAGGCGCTCGACGATGGTCGCGAAGAATTCCGGTGCCGTCGCCAGATAGAACAGACAATTGCCGATCGCGTCGGGACCGCCGCCGGCCGCGGTCAGATCGTCCAGCAGCTTCTGATAGGTTGCCGGATCGTCGAACGCACCCGACAGATAGGAAACGCGCGAGACCAGGTCGTCCCATTCCTCCGTCACCACCGGACCGGTGGCGAAATCCTTGATCGACTTGGTGAAATCCTCGCGGAACGCATCGTTCGGATGCTCGCTGCGCGCGACGCCGATCAGACGGAAGCCGTCCGGCAACAGCTTGGCATGCTTCAGGTTATAGAGCGCCGGCACCAGCAGCCGCTTGGTCAGATCGCCGGACGCACCGAAGATGACCATGGTGCAGGGGTCAGCTTGCCGCCCGGTTTTGAAGATCGCCGCCATGCCGCCTCCGCTCGCAGTTTGGTTCGTCGACTGTACAGGAAATTGCGGTCAGATCTCGCGATAAGACAGCAACAAAAAGCCGATAAAGATGAAGCAGGCGGGCCAGACCCACCCTGCGATCTTGTTGCCGGGCGGGTCGAGCCGAAGCTCGAGCCACCGTGCCCAGCCTGCGCCCGCACTGGCCAACGCCAAAGGCGTATGGGTCAGTTCGATCAGCAGCTGGTCCTTGACGTTGGAGATGGCGTGCTGATGGGTCAGTAGCAAGGCACCCCCCAAGGCGCTCATCAGCGGAAACACCAGCGCCGCCTTGGTCTTGGCCAACCCGCCGACGCGCACGCGCCATTCGAACAGGCCGAACACGATGGTCAGCAACACGAACATGCGGTGCTGCACGACCTCGACATCGCGGAACGAGACCCAGAACCCCTCCTCGCCCAGCGGCCAGACCTCCGGATCGGAGCGCAGGAACAGGAAGGCGGCCAAGCCCAGCAGCACCAGCGGCCAATGGCGCGTCACCGGGGTCGCGATCTTGGCCTGGTTGGCGAGCGCGGCCAGGCCCATCAGCAGCACGAACAGGCCGGACCAATGGTGATTATATTCCGACCAGCGGATGTCATCGAGATTGCGCGGCGGCAGGATGCCGGAACCGGGGACGAAGGCGGCCGGCGGGTTCTTCTTCTGCGCCTCGGCCTCTTCGTCCAGCTTCTGCTGCAGCGCCGGCAGCGCCAATGCCGCATGGTCGGGCGAGCTCAAGGTCGGGATCTGCGGCGTATTGCGCTCGACGATCTCGGACCAGGTGACCCGGTCGGTCGACAGGTCGATCGCGGGGGCGACGGAGGTGAGCGAGGCGGCGGCGAAGAACAGGGTGAAGCCGATGCCGATCTCGACCTCGGCAAAGCGTTTCAGCCGCGTGATCGGCGTCGACGGGTTGGCGCGCAGCCGCTCGGTCAGCAGATAATTCATGCCGCCCAGGCACAGCAGGCTGGCGAACATCGCCATCTTGGCGCCGACCATGACGCCATAGGCCGTGCCGTAGAAACCGGGCAGATCGCCGACATAGAGGTAGGTCATGGTCGCACCCGACACCAGGATGCAGGCAACGCCGACCATGGACATCTGCGAGAAGCGCTTGGCGATCCGGCGCCAGGCGATGCCGTCATGGACGCGGCCCAATGCCATGATGAAGCTGGGGATGCCGCCGATCCAGATCGCGGCGCCCAGCTGATGCAGCCCCTCGACGATCAGCAGCGGCACGCGACCTTCGAGCCGGGCGTTGGCGTGGGTGGTGAGCGTCGCCGCCACCAGCTCCAGCAGCACGACCGCGATCAGCAGCGGGCGCGAGGCATTGCGGAAGCCGAAGGCGAGCACGACCAGCACCAGCGCCGCCAGGATCTTGATCTGGCCGGCCTCGGCGAAATCCGCGGTCATGACGTCGGCGAGGCTGAGATCGACCGTGCCGACCAGGACCGCGCCCTGCAGCGCGATCGTCAGCGATTCGCAGACGATCAGCGCCACCGCCGACCAGCCGGCGATGCGGCGGGTGCGGGCGACGATCACGTCGCCTTCCGCGCCCAGCGCTTCGGCAAAGGGTCGTGCCAGGAACACCAGGAACAGGACGCCGCCCAGCGCCATCGACTGGGCAACGATGGTCAACCCGTGCAGGAGAACCGACAGGTAGCCGAACAGATCGATCAGCAGCGCCATGGGGGCTAGTTCCCCCCGACGGTGAAGGGCACGTCGCCGCGGGTGATATGGCCGTCGATCGCAAGCACCTGCCAGCGCAGCGTATAGGCGCCGGCGGGCAGGCTGGCCTTGGTGTCGAGCTTGTCGTCGGCGCCGTCGGCATCGATCGGCAGCACCTGCTGGCTCTGGTCGGGCAGCGTCAGCGTCAGGCGCGAGCGCTTCTTGTCGATGCGGCTGTTGAAGCGCAGGTCGAAGGCGATATCCGGGCCCTTGGCGGTGGCGTTCACCGCCGGCACCGATTCCATCAGGATGGCATGAGCGGCCGCCGGCCGGGGTCCCGCGGCCAGGATAAGGAGCAGAGCCGCCAGACAGGCCTTCGAACCGGCCGGGATCGATCGCGTCATCAGATGCATAAATCCATTCGAAATCATGGAGGCAGGGTTTAACGCAGGGTCGCGACCGCGTCCATCGCGGGCACGCGCGGCAGACAGCCACGCCCGGTATGGGCGTCCGCTTCCGATTGCGGTCGCCGGTGCCTCCAGATTAAGCTCGGACCCATGACATCCCGTGCGCTCCGTACCCCGTTTCGCCGGCTGCTGACCGCCCGGCCGCGGCTGTATATCTCGGCGCTGATCGGCATCGTCGCCGGTGCTGCCATGCCGCCCGCCGTCAGCGTGGCGCTGAGCGTGCTGATCGGCTGGAACGTCGCGACCGGCCTCTATCTGGTGCTGGCCTTCATCATGATGCTGCGGTCGAGCCCGCGGCAACTGCGCCGCCGGGCCTTTCTGCAATACGACACGCGCTGGGTCATCCTGGGCCTGGTCGTCGCCTGCGCGGTCGCCACCCTGTTCGCGATCGGCCTGGTACTGGGCAACCTCAAGGAAATGCCGGCCGGCACGGTCTATTGGCATGTCGGCCTGGCCGGCCTGACGCTGGTGTCATCCTGGATGATGGTCAACGTCATCTTCGCCCAGGCCTACGCCTACGAATATTTCGGGCCACGCCAGCGCAAGGACGCGCCGCCGGCCCTGTCGTTCCCCGACGACGTGCAGCCCGACTATTGGGATTTCATGTATTTTTCCATGTGCATCGGCATGACTTGCCAGGTCTCCGACGTCTCGATCCGATCGAGCATCCTGCGCCGCGTCGCGACGATCCACGGCATGCTGGCGTTCTTCTACAATACGGTCGTGCTGGCGCTGACGGTCAATATCTCGGCGAGCCTGCTGTAGCTCACGCGGCATCGAACCACGAACCATCAGTTGAACAAGCGCCTTGTCGCCGTTTCCGGCGCGGGGCACCATGGTGGCGGTCGAACGGACGCGAGACAGGAATGAACACGCCTGAGGCTGCCTTCAAATTCGGCGATGGCCGGATCAGCGGATACACCTCCCTCGCCCTCGGGCTGCTCAGCATCCCGGCGGTCCTGTGCCTGCGGTTCCCGGCACTGCTGACCACGCCGGAACTGCGGCCGCACTATGATATGGATTTTCTGCGCCTGACCCTGGCGCTCGCCATGGGATGCGCCGCGACCCTCGGGCTCGTCACCTTCGTCATCAACCGGCGCAAGCGGCTGGGCGCGATCGGGATCTGCGCGGTCCTGCTCGCCATGCTGCTGGGCGGCCGCTACGTGCCGTATGTCGATTTCAATCAGGGGCCTAACTACATCGGCCTCGATTGGTTCGTGCTGGACCTGTTCTTCACCGGATCGGCCTTCATCGCGCTGGAGCGCATCTTTCCTCGTGTCGCCCCGGAACAACCGGTATTCCGGTCCGGCTGGCGGCTCGATCTCGCATATTTCGGCGTCAATCATCTGCTGATTGGGATTTTCCTGATCGTGTCGACCCATTTCGCGCATGGGCTGTTCGGCTGGGCGGTGAACCCGTGGATCCAGGGACATGTCGAACGCCTGCCCGGCTTCGTCCGGTTCCTGCTGGTCATCCTTGCGGCCGACGCGGTCGAGTACGTCACCCACCGCGCCTATCACGAGGTGCCGTTCCTCTGGCGCTTCCACGCCGTCCATCATTCGCCGCAGCAGATGGATTGGCTGTCCGGCTCGCGGCTGCATGTCTTCGAGATTCTGGCGACCCGATCGACGATCTTGGTGCCGATTTTCCTGCTGGGTTTTCCGCAGGACACGATCTTCGCCTACATCATCTTCGTCTCGATCCAAGGCGTGATGATCCATTCGAACATCGCCATGGACTTGGGCTGGCTGCGCTATGTGATCGTCACGCCGCAATTCCACCATTGGCACCATGCCTCGGACGAAGAAGCGCTGGACCGGAATTATTGTGCCCATACGCCGGTGCTGGATCTGCTGTTCCGCACTTATCACCAGCCCAAGGACCGCTGGCCCGAGAGCTATGGCACGGTGAAGCCGATCCCAGGCAATTTCCTGCGCCAGTTCCTCTATCCGTTCAGCGGGCCGGTCGAGCTTCTAATCGAGCGGGCTCGGGCGAAGCAGCCCTGAGGTCGGCTAAACCATTCCCGCCGCATAGCCGTCGCGCTGCGGATCGGCGCCGCCTTCGAGCGTGCCGTCCCAGCAGGTGATGCCGTGTGGGGCAGCGAAGGGGTAGGACAGCGGCGAGCGCTTGACTGCGTAGCCCTTTGCCTCCAGCCCCTTCTGGACGCGGCGCGGGATGCGGTTGGAGATGTCGATCGCATCCGACGTGGCGCTGAAGCGCGGGGCCGAAACCGCCTCGGCCACCGGCATGCCCCAATCCAGCACGTTCAGCAGCACCTGCACGATCGCGGGCCCGATCCAGGCGCCGCCGGGCGCGCCCAGCGTGAATACCGGCCGGCCCGCTTCGAACACGATCGTCGGCGTCATCGACGAGAAGCGCCGCTTGCCCGGCGCGATCGAGCCGGCATGGCCCGGACGCGGGTCGTACCAGTTCATGGCGCCGTTCAGCATGAAGCCCAAGCCCGGCGGGATCACGCCGGACGGCACGCCGTTGGTGTGGGTCAAAGTCGCGACCATGCCATCGCCGTCGATGCAGGAGACGGTGGTGGTGTGCTTGCTGTCGGCTGTGATGCGCGCCAGCGGCGTCTTTTCGCCGCTGCGGATACGTGCCGCGCAATCCTCGGCATAGCCGTCCGACAGCAGCCGGCCCAGCGGCGGCGCCACGAAATCCGGATCGCCGATGAAACGATCCTTGTCGGCACCGGCGATCTTCATCGCCTCGGCGATGATGGCGATGTAGTCGGCGCCGTTATGCTCGAGCTGGGTCAGGTCGAAGCGTTCGAGAATGCGCAGGATTTCGGCGACATAGATGCCGCCGGCCGGCGGCGGCGGGGTCGCGATGGTGCGGCCGCGATACTCGATCGTGAGCGGTGCCTTGCGCTGCAGCTTGTAGTTGGCAAGATCGGCCAGCGTCATCAGTCCGCCATTGGCCGCCATATCCTCGGCAATGCGCCGGGCGATCTCGCCGGTATAGAAGCTCTCCGCCCCATCGCGCGCCAAGCCGCGCAGCGTGGCGGCCAGATCGGGGTTCCGGACCTCGTCGCCCAGCTTCTTCGGCGTGCCGTCCGGACGCAGATAGAGTTTGCGGCCGTCGGGCGTCAGGCCGAGTTTCTGGGCATAGGGCAGCCGGCCGACGCCGGCCTCGTTCATGGCGAACATGCCGGCGACATGGGGGCGGATGATCCAGCCGTCCTCGGCGAAACCGATCGCCGGGCCGAACAGCTCCGCCCAGGGCAGATGCCCGAACGCCTGATGCGCCTCGCCGAACACCTTGACGATGCCGGGCGTCGTCACCGCCGTCCGGCCCAGCTCGTTGAGGTTTCCGGTCAGCACATAGCCGTAGCCGTCGCTGCATTCCCGCTCGAAAATGCCCTGCCACATGTCGGGCGCGGCAGCGGCCGGACAGGTCGACAGCCCGTCATAGACCAGGTTCTGCCCGCTCTTCGGATCGAAGATCTGCAGGCTGCCGAGCCCGCCCAACCCGCACATCGCCGGATCGACCACACCCTGGGTCAACGCGCAGGCAATGACCGCGTCGAGCGCGTTGCCGCCCGCCTCGAGCGCCATGAGACCGGCCTCGGTCGCCTCCGGCTGCGGCGCTACGATCATGGCCTTGTAGGCTGGACGGCGACGGGTCGGTCTGGTCATGGGCGAAGCCTTGATCCTATCTTCTGTAGCGCTTTAACAGATCCTATGATCAGCCGCGCATCAACAGGGTCTTGATCGACATGACGGAAATCATTCTGGAAACCGCTCGCCTGCGCCTGGAGCCATGGACGCCCGCCCATCTGGACGGGCTCAGCATCATGGGCGCCGACCCGCGCGTGATGCGCTATGTCGGCGGCGTGACGCAAAGCCGGGAAGAGACCGCCGCAGCGATCGAGCGCCAGATGGCGAAGTGGAAGGCCCATGGCTTCGGCTGGTGGAGCTTCATCGAACTTGAGACCGGTGACCTGGTCGGCGCCGGCTGCATCCAGCATCTGGCCAGGGAGGTCGGGAACCCATTGGAGATCGGCTGGCGCCTCCGGCCCGATCGCTGGGGCCGCGGCTATGCGACCGAGGCAGCCCGGGCCATGGGCAACTTCGCGTTCGACCGGCTGAACATCCCGGTCCTGACCGCGGTCGCGGTGCCGGAGAACACGGCGTCCCGCCGGGTGATGGAACGGCTGGGCATGCGTTTTCGCGGCATCGAGCGCTGGTACGACATGGATGTCGCGACCTATGACATCACGGTGGCCGACTGGGCGGCTACGCGCTAGCCGGTCGGCTTGTTGAGCCGGATGACTTCGAGCGGCAGCATGCCGATAACGCGCCGCATCGAGCGGGCGAGATGGCTCTGGTCGGCGAAGCCGGCGTCGCCCGCGGCCTGGCTGATGGCCCGTCCCTGTTGCAGCAGGACCTTCGCCTTCTCGACCCGGCGCTGGATCACATACTGGTGCACGGGCAGGCCCAGCGTCCGTTGGAACAGGATGCGGAAATAGGGCGTGCTGAGGCCGATGACGGCGGCGAGTTCGGTCGAGGAGAGCTGTCGGTCGATATGGCTCTCGATGTGATCGAAGATCGCTTGAAGCTGCTTCTTCGACAGGCCGCTTTTGGATTTCGCCGGCTTGGTCGCGCCGAACCGGGTGATGACGCGCGCGAGCAAGGCGGTGCCGAGACTACCGCCATAGGAACGCTCGACCGAGGCGTCGCCGTTCATCGCGTGGGCGATGGCGGCGGCAATATGTTCGATCTGCGTGTCGCGGACCCGCGCCTGTGGCAACAGTTCGACCGTGTCCGGATTGAGCCCCATACGTCCGGCGATCGAGCGTAGCTGAGCCGGCGCAAAGCGGAAACGGAGGGTGGCTGCACTCTTCTCGACCTGCCATATGCCGAGCGAGCCGGCGGGCAGCAGATCGATTTCGCCATATTCCTCGACGTCATGGGCCTCTTGGGCGTCGGCACGAAAAACCCCGACCCGGACCATCAACAGATGATCGGTCAACGGACCGACTTTGAACCGGCCGCGGCACGCCGGGTAGAGCCCGACGGACAGTCCCGGGAGCAGCGATTCCGTCAGCCCTTCGATGTCAGGCATCTGACCGATGTCCGAACTTCGCGTCGCCCTGCGGTACATCCGCTCTCCCCCCAGACAGCATCAGTGGCGGGAGTGGTGACCAGACGAGACGAGGCTAAATTCCGACCAGTGCCCAATCCGGTCAGTAACGATTTCGTGATGGAGCGGGCAAACTATCATGGTATGCAGAAATGAGGCTTATTGTCGCAGATCGTTCAAATGCACTGAAGCAAATGTGGCAGGTTTGCATCAGCCTGATCCGACAATTTTATATCGAGAACTCCAGAATCAGATTGTCCCAAATCGAATCACCTTGATCGCGACTTAGCGGACCCCGCTCGGCATCGTCATGAGAATGACACGGACCGAGCTCGCGCCAGTCGAGCCGATCCGGTGTCTGAGGACATATCTGGGGGTTTCTATGAACTCATGTGACCGGGGGAAGTTCGGCTCAAGGTTGGATCGCCGACTTAGGGGGTCTGTCGCCTTACTCGCACTTCTGGGGCTGCTGCCCGCCGTTTCCGCAATCGCGCAAACAGCACCACAAACCGAAACCATCGAAGTTTCCGTCTCGAGCGTGATGTTTTGTGAGTCGTTTAGGGAAATTGTGTTGTCTTTTGTG
>Ga0302311_10001288_pt1 | contig 30045 bp, 24 predicted proteins | sample III_Palsa_N1_3_FD_200449 | JGI IMG/M metagenome (GOLD analysis project Ga0302311, IMG submission 200449) | Peat permafrost microbial communities from Stordalen Mire near Abisko, Sweden - III_Palsa_N1_3 | ecosystem: Environmental > Terrestrial > Soil > Palsa > Peat permafrost | place: Sweden... | reverse complement strand
TCGTCGAGGACTACATGCAAGCCCAGCCGTTCTTCGCGGCGCAGGTAGGCCGGCATGAGTTCGACGGACAGTTGCCGGATCTGAGTGCTCATGGCATCAAGCGTGAAATTGCCCGGCTGCACGAAGCGCGAGTGCGGCTGTCCAGCGTAGATCCTGCACCGTTGGAACCGAGAGAGCGTTTCGACCGTGAGTATCTGCTGGCCATCGTGGATAGGGATCTTTTTTGGTTGGAGAAGGCGCAGTACGGCTCGACCAATCCGTACTTTTACCTGGGCAATATCGATCCCGACATGTACCTGAGCCGCAACTACGCGCCGCTGGATAAGCGCCTGAAGGCTTATATCAGGTATGCGCAGGGCATTCCGAAAATGGTGACGGATATCCAGGCGAATCTGCAGGGGCCTCTGCCGAAGACATACGTGGAATTGGGTATCGCGGATTTCGGCGGCTTTGCCGATTTCTATGCCAAGGATGTGACACCGGTGTTCGCTTCCGTGACCGATCCGGACTTGCAGAAGCAACTGGCCGATGCCGACAAGAATGCCGCGACGGCCATGACCAATTTGAAGGATTATTTGATCGGCCTGCGCAAAACGGCGACCGACAAATTCCCGCTGGGCAAGGATTTGTTCGCCGAGATGGTCAAGGACACCGAGCGGGTGGATATCCCCGTCGAGCAAATCGAGGCGGCGGGACGCGCAGATTTACAGCGCAATACCGAGGCGTTGAAAGCGGAATGCGCCACGTATTTGCCGAAGGGGACGCTCGCGGCCTGTACGGCCAAGGTCTCGGCCAATAAACCCAAGGGTGGCCCGGTCGAAGCCGCGCGCGGGCAGTTGGTGGAGCTCAAGAAATTCGTGCAGGACCACAATGTCGTCAGCATTCCGAGCAACGACGAGGTCTTGGTTGCCGAGGCTCCGGCGTACAATCGTTCGAACGCGGCCTTCATTCAGGTGCCCGGCCCGTATGACAAGGGCGTCGCGTCCATATACAACATTGCGCCGCCGGATCCGAAATGGTCCAAGGCGGAACAGGATGCGTACATTCCTGGTGAAGCCACCCTGTTATTCACCTCGGTCCACGAAGTGTGGCCGGGACACTTCCTGCAGTTCCTGCATTCGAATGCCAACCCCAACAAGCTCGAGGGCACGTGGGTGGGATACGCGTTCGCGGAAGGGTGGGCGCACTACTGCGAGGAAATGATGTACGAGGAGGGCTTGGGCAAGGGTGATCCGGAGAAGCATATCGGACAGCTCATGGACGCGCTGCTGCGCGACGTGCGGTTGTTGTCCGCGATTGGCATGCACACGGAAGGCATGACCGTTGCGCAGTCCGAGAAAATGTTCAAGGAGCAGGCGTTCCAAGATCCGGGCAATGCGCGTCAGCAGGCGGCTCGGGGCACCTACGACCCGGCGTACCTGAATTACACGCTGGGCAAACTCATGATTCGGAAACTGCGCACGGACTGGTTGGCGAAGACGGCGGGGGGCACCGCGCCTGCCGCGGACGATATGTCGCGCTGGCATGATTTCCACGATGCCTTCCTATCCTATGGCGGTCCGCCGATTCCGTTGGTGCGCAAGGAAATGATGGGCGACGAGGGTAATTTGCTCTAAATCCTGCGCGTCGGTCGAATATCAGGCGTAGCTACCCGCGTGGCTACGCCTGCGATTCATTCGGCTGGATTATGTCTCGGGTGGCGGCCTGAATCCAAAGGTGCCATCGCCTCGAATCCCTATTCATGACCATGCGTGCGCTAGCTGGCTGCCTTGCTGCGATCTTTCTTGCTGCCGTCCTAGGGGTATCGTCACCATGTCATGGGCAGCCTGTGTCCGGAGAAAGGTACCTGACTTACACCGGCATCGCCGAGGCGCCGCAGGGGCGCCGGTTCTTGTACGGAGAGAAGCACATACTCGTCTTTCGTGGGGACGCCTTGGCCGAACGGGTGGTGCTGTACACCTGTAAGGACGGGTCGGCCTTTGCTCGCAAGACGAGTTCGTACGTCAGGGCTGAATCACCGGACTTTCTCTTGGAGGACTCGTCGAACGGAATGCGTGAGGGTGTACGCAGCGAGGGCGGCGGTCGCCAAGTGTTTTTCCGTGCCGCGCTCAGTGATCGCGAAAGAAGCAGCACGCTGCATGAGCCTTCGGGCTTGGTGGTCGATACGGGCTTCGATTTCTTCGTTCGCGACCGCTGGCAAGCGCTGGTGGAAGGAGACGACCTCACCATGCGTTTTCTCCTCCCCAGCCATTTGTCCGACATGGGATTCAAAGTGCAACATCTGCGCGCTGATCGAATCGATGGAGTGCCCGTGGACGTGTTTCGCCTGACGCTCTCAAGCGTATTCGGGTGGTTGGTGCCGGGAATCGACGTGTATTACAGCACGCAGGACCACCTTTTGAAACGCTATGTGGGCTTATCGGATCTGCTGGATGCCACGGGCGATAATATTCGCGTGGACATCAGATTCGGCGTTGCCGATCGCCGCGCCGCCGATGAGCATGATCTAACATCCGCGTTGCAGGCTCGGCTCGAGCCCTGCCGTTGAAGGTTCGCAGCTAATCCATGTTTTCCTCGCCCATTTATTTCGAAGGTTTGTGGCTCGCGCTCTCGGCTGCGGCGCTGGTGTGGCTGCTCAGTTTAAAACTGCGTGATGTGACCATAGCCGATGGCCTCTGGTCTGTTCTCTTCATGCTCCTGGCGTGGTGTTTCGCGGTGGCGTCGGGACATTGGGGGCCGCGATCGCAATTGACGCTGGGCCTCGTAACCGTGTGGGCACTTCGACTGTCGACGTACATCACCTGGCGACACCGTGGACAACCCGAGGACCATCGCTACCGGGCCATACGTGCACGGAATCAGCCACATTTCCCGTTGAAAAGTTTGTACCTGGTGTTCGGGCTGCAGGCAGTCATGGCGTGGACTATTTCATTGCCTCTGCTCGGTGCCGTGGTGGGCGACGGTGCGCTCGGCGCAATCGATATGGCGGGTGTTGCACTGTGGGTAGTGGGCTTTTATTTCGAAGCGGTGGGCGACTGGCAGCTTGCCCGTTTCAAGGCTGACGATGCGAATCGCGGGCGCGTGATGGATCGAGGGCTTTGGGGCCTGACGCGACACCCGAATTATTTCGGCGAGTTTTGTATGTGGTGGGGGCTTTACGTGATCGCCGTGGCGGCCGGCGCCTGGTGGAGCATCGTGGGTCCGATGCTCATGTCTTTTCTGCTATTGCGTGTCTCGGGCGTAACGCTCTTGGAGAACGACATCGGGGATCGCCGTCCGGAGTACGCCGAGTATCGCCGGCGAACCAACGCGTTCTTCCCGGGACTGCCTGGACGCTGAACGACTCGCCGCTGAATCAATAGGGTCACATGAGTTTGACCTTGGCTCATCCCGTCACTAGGATGACGCGCGTGAGCGTACCGGTCGACATGATGGTTCGAGAGGCTTCTGCACTCGCCCGCCAGGGTCGGGTGATCGAGGCGATCGAGGCGTATTCGCGACTCCTTCGTCAGCGGCCAGATTTGCCCAACAGCTGGTACAACCTCGCCGTACAACAGCGCCGGGCAGGCGCGTTTCAAGAAGCCCTGGCGAGCTATCAGCAGGCCCTCGACCGCGGCGTCAAGCAGCCCGAGGAAGTTCACCTCAATCGCGGCGTCATATTCTCCGATCATTTGCGGGAATACGGCGCGGCAGAACGTGAGCTGACTCAGGCGCTGATTTTGAATCCGCGCTACGTTCCGGCGCTGCTCAATCTCGGCACCTTGCACGAAGATCTCGGTCGTCGCGAGGCGGCCTTGGCCGCTTATGAGAGCGCGCTGGCGGTCGAGCCCAACTCCTTCGCGGCACTCGCGCGCTACGCCAATGTCATGCCCACCACCGGTATCAGTGAATCCTTGATCGAGCGCCTGCGCCAAGCGCTGCAGAATCCGGCGGCCGGCGCGCCGGACCGCGCGGCGCTCGGATTCGCCTTGGGTCGGCTGCTGGACGCCGCAGGCTCGTACCCCTCAGCGTTCGAGGCGTACTCCGCGGCCAATCGAGCCAGTAAAGAAAGCGCTGCTCCCGGTCTCGGCGCTTACGATCGATCGTTCGAAGAACGTTCCCTTGACAGAATCATCGCCGCGTTTCCCACTGCGTCGAGCCCGGTCGCGCCACGTGCCGCGAAGCCATCGCCGATTTTCATCTGCGGCATGTTCCGCTCGGGCTCGACTCTCATCGAACAAGTGCTCGGGCGGCATGAGCGCGTCACGGCGGGCGGTGAACTCGATTTCATACCGCGAGCAGCCGGTGAAGTCCTGGCGCCCTTTCCCGAATCCATGTCCTCCGTGCCGGCCCAACATTTGGCGACATTGGCCACCGGCTATCTCGATAGGCTGTCGGCGTTGTTCCCCGGCGCCGAATTCGTTACGGACAAACGACCGGATAATTTCGTTTTTATCGGGCTCATCAAAACACTGTTTCCCGGCGCCAAAATCGTCCATACCACGCGCAGTGCGCTGGATAACTGCCTGTCCATTTTCTTTTTGCACCTCGACCACCGCATGGGTTATGCGCTCGATCCGTTAGATATAGGGCATCACTACACGCTGTACTTAAGGATGATGGCTCATTGGAAGCGGCTCTACGGGCCGGATATCATCGACATCGACTACGATGAATTCGTCCGTGAGCCGAAGGAGATAGGTCAGCGACTGTTCGATTTTCTAGGTCTTCAGTGGACCGACCAGTGTCTCACGCCGCCGCCCGAAGGCGAGGCGGTCAGGACCGCGAGCGTATGGCAGGTTCGTGAGCCCATTTATCAGCGCTCGTCGGGCCGCGCCCGGAACTACGAGAAAGAACTTCTGCAGTTGCGCGAGTACCTTTCCCGAGTCTAGCAGCGCTGCGCGACTATCTCGCGCAGTCCATGTAAGGGAGTTACTTGCCGCTGCAGGCGCCGCCGCTGCTGCAAGAGTGATTCCCCAGCGAGTCGCGCGCAGCCTGTTCCTTATCCAATTCCATCAGTAGCTGGTTTTCGGCGAGGCAGTGCTCCTCGGGGAAATGCGTTCCGATGGGGGTAATTTCTTTGCAGAACACCGTTTGGCCGCTTTTCAGCTTGGCGCGGTAGCCGGCGTTCTTTGCCTTTTTCATGGTGTCCGCGGAGGGCCCTTTGGGCGCTTCGGCAGCCGGCGCGGCGGGGGCGGTTGCGGTGGGCGCGGCGCTCGCGGCGTCGGATTGCTGCGCGTAAACAGGAGCGGTGGCGCCGATCACGGTGCCGAGGATCATGAAGGCGGAAAACTTGGCGAATGTCATGGCGACCTCCGGTGTATGAGCTAATAACCTTGCGCCAACGATACATCAGCCTGAGGATAAACGCGAAAACCGCTAGGCGGCGGGTCGGCGTCAGGGGGCGCCGCCGGCACCGAAGACCAGGGCGTCGCGAACGGCCTCGAATTCGGCGGCGCGCTCCAGCCACCGCAAGCCGCGCCTGATTTCGCCGCGATGCGCAGCGCGCGCTTCGTTCAATACCGCATCACGTAGCGCTGCGTCATAGGTGTGTTCGGGAGCTTTGGAATAGCGATGCATGAGCGGTCCGCTGAGGATGGCATTGATTTCACTGAAGGCTGCCTCGATGCCGAGGTGGCGCAAGGCGGCCGAGAGGTGGGCCGTGGGCTGCGCGAGGAAGTGGTCGAAGTCGATCTTCCGTACGCGGTCCCCGGCCGACTTTGCGGCGTGCGCGAGGGCCGCCATCTCGCAGGCCCAACCCAGGGCGACCCCTTCGCCCTCGGTCAACGAGTCCGGCGCCCAAATTTCGCGGCCGAGACGCCGATGCAAACGTTGCAGGCGCTGCGGCATCAAGAGCCTGGCTTCTTGTCGCGAATTGGGGCCGCCCAAGATGGTGGCGAGATAGCTCTCGGCGGAGACGCACATCATGAGAGCTCGCGGGGCCGAGGCTCGTCCAAGAAGTGCGTGGGCGGCTTCCGACACGAAACTGGTGGCTTTCACGACGACGTGATCGTGCCCAGGAAACTTTCGGGACAGAAGCTTCAGGACCGCGGCCGACCGCTGCTCCGTATTCGCACCGATCTGAGCCAGGGTGCGCAGTACCAGCGGCTCGCGCAAAGAAAGCGTTTGCGCCTGGGCACCGATGAGGCGGGACAGGAGGGTCGAGCCCACATGCCCAATATGGAAAATAAAATGGCAGCTTTCGGTGAGATGCGCGGCGTCGACCAACTCCGCCACTTGCGGCGACTGCAGGGACAAGCGTTGCATTCCGGGCGCGAGAACACGCTGGTCGAGAAAGCTGGCCGCTTCGTAGTCGGCGAGGGTCAGACGTATGAATTCCCAACTGTCCGCGCCCGTGTCCAGGTTGAAGGGGAACAGTTCCGGCGTACTACCCAAGGATGCCAACGGTCGGTCGATCATGATTGAGTCTACCTCAGCCGGATGCCGCGACTAACTTCGGATAGAAGGTTGGTGGAGCGGAGCGCTATAATCGCCCGATGTATCTTCAGATCGACAATTTCCTCACCCCCGCGGAAGTGCAATCCATTACGGAATTGGCGCGTCAGGCGGTTTTCGTCGAGGGCAAACGCTCTAATCCCCACAATGTCACCAAGGATAGCGAGGTCGCTGATCCGAACGATGCAGCCTCTCAGCAGGCATCGCAGATCGCATTGGCGGCGTTTCAGCGCAACGAAGTGGCCCGGGAATTCGCGTTGCCGAGACGTGTGGCCATTCCGTCACTGTGCCGCTATTCGGTCGGCCACAAGTATGGGCCGCACACCGACGCAGCATTCATGAACGTCGGGCAGCAACCACTGCGTTCCGATGTGTCTTGCACCATCTTCATCAATGATCCGAGCGAATTTCAGGGAGGCGAACTGGTCGCTCACTTGGGTTCGGAAATGATGCGCTTCAAAGGGAATGCCGGCTCCGCGGTGTTCTATCCGTCCACCACGGTGCACCAAGTGGCGCCGGTGGTGTCGGGCACGCGCCTGGTCATGATTACTTTCATCGAGAGTCTCATTCCCGATCAATTGCGGCGGGACATGCTGTACGCGCTCAATGAGGTTAGGGCATTGGAGGCGCTGAAAATGGATTGGCGCAATCGAACCCAGCTCGATTACGTGATCCAAAACCTGCATCGCATGTGGGCGAAATAGAACGCAATCCCGAGAGTGATGCGGCAGCTCTGCGGGCAGTCTACGAGGCCGCGCAGGCAGGCCGCTTTGTGCAGGCCGCCTCGCTTGCCAATGCGGCGCTGGCGAGCGGTCTCGAGCATCCTTTGCTTTACAATGTCTCGGCGCTGGAGCGCGAACAGCAGGGACGTGTGTTGGAAGCGCTCGGCCTACTACAGCGCGCGGTACAAATTGCGCCGAACGACCTTGGTTCACGGAATGCGCTCGGGCTGTGTTTGCTTCGCCTCGAACGTCCCGCGGACGCGGTGACGCATTTCCAAGCGCTGCTGGCATTGGATCCGACGCTGCCGTACGCCTATGTAAGTTACGGCAACGCCTTATGGGCGTTGGGTGAACTCAGCGCCGCCGAGGCTAACTTCAAGCGTGCGCTCGAACTCGACGCCAACCAAGGCATCGCGCTGACGCGCCTCGCGCAAATCGCGGCCAATCGCGGCGCTTATCCCGAGGCGCGGGCTTGGGCTGAAAAGGCCCTGGCGCTGGCTCCCGGCTTTCCGGACGCGGTCCTGGCGCTTGCCGCGGCGGAGCTCGGTGAGCGTCAAGCGGCGCAAGCCGAGGAAAGAGTGCGCGCCCTGCTCACCGACACCCGGCTCGTCGCGACCGATCGTGCTTACACGAATGGTCTGTTGGGCGATGTCTTGGATGCGCAGAATCGACCGGTCGAAGCCTTTGCGGCGTATACGGCTTGCAATCAGGAACTGCAGCGTCTCAACGCGGGTCGATTTGGCGGCGCCGGCAGCGCGCTGGAGTACGCGCGCGCGATGAGCCGCCATTTTGAGCGCGCTCGGCCCGACTTGTGGAAACACCGGCCCCCGGGCGGCATCCCGCGCACGGGTGCCCGTGGCGTGGTCTTCGTGCTGGGCTTTCCGCGATCGGGAACGACTCTGCTCGAAGTCATTCTCGAGGGACACCCGGACGTGGTCAGTCTCGAAGAGAAAGAGTCGTTCATCGACAGCGTGCATGAGTTCATGCAACGGCCCCAAGATCTGGACAGTCTGGCGGCGGCTTCGCCGCAAACTCTCGAAGTGTATCGGGATGCCTATTGGCAGCGTGTTGCCGCCCAGCGGGTGGATGTGGCGGGCAAGGTGTTTGTCGACAAATACCCGCTGAATTCTCTGAAGCTGCCGCTGATCGCGAAGCTGTTCCCGGACGCTAAAATCCTGTTGGCCTGTCGCGATCCGCGCGATACGGTGCTGAGCTGTGTGCGTCATCGCTTCAAGATGAGCGCACCGATTTATGAACTGCTGTCCGTGGAAGGGGCCGCCCGCTACTACGATGCTGTGATGGGCCTCGTCGTGCGCTTGACCAGTGCGTTGCCGCTCGACATTTGCTTGATACGGCACGAGGATCTGGTGACCGAATTCGCTCGTGAAATGAAGCGGATATGCGCCTTCTTGAATCTGGAATGGGCGCCAGCGATGGGAGATTTCGCGCTGCGTACCCAGTTCCGTTCGGTGCTCACCCCGAGCACGGCGCAGCTGGTGAAAGGTTTGAACACCGAAGGACTGGGCCAGTGGCATCGCTACCGCCAGTATCTCGAGCCGGTGCTTCCCGTGCTCGAGCCTTGGATCAAGCGATTCTATTACACCGTGTAGTTTGAATTACACGGCATCCGGCAGCGTGAACCAGCAATTGAAGGCAATCGTAATGCGCGTGCCTTCGCCCTCGAAGGGTTTGACGTCGTGCAGCACCCAGGAAGGAAACATCACCAACTGTCCCGGTTCGAGCGACAGGCCGGCCACTTGATGAGCATAGGGCAGTTGCATGTTCGCTATGCCGGCGTCCAGGTGCATGGCGGACATGATGGTCGGATTGACGAAGGTCAATCGCCCACTTTCGCGCTTGCCGGGATCGTGCTGTCCCGGGTCGACGCAGTACACGCCGCTCCAGGAGGCGTTCGGGTGATTGTGCAGCCCGAAGAAGCCGCCACGCCGTGTGATGTGGAACCAGCAGTCATTATAAATTTGCAGCCGGTGCAGCGTAGGCAGGTCGTAGCCGTTCAGGCGGCCGATCAGCGCGAGTAGTTGGTCCCAGCAGAACTCCTTCAATTCCTGAATGGCCGGGTCGGGATGGCGGAAGAGATTGAAATGACTTTCGAACAGTGCCGCGTTGCGCTGGGTCTGAGGATGGGGATTGGCCGCCTTGCCGCTGCTTTCCAACGCAAAAAGGGTGCGTGTCAACGCCGGGTTCAGCCGCTCATGGTGGGGATGCCGGCTGAAACTAAACGGCACGGCGAACATGTTGACGAGTTCCGGTGGCGACATGGACCTTCCTTTACCTGACATTCAATAGGCAAGAGCGAATTGTAGCCGTGCAATGTGCTCGGTGGCTCCGGCGCTTGGGGGCCTCAAGTATACTTTCCGCATGAACGCGCAATTGCCTGATACCGGTCAGTCGGCCGATGAGCGCAAGGTGGCGGCTCTCATGGCCGAGGTCGACCGTCTGCGCGCCGAGCGGCGCGATGCCGATGCGCAACGCGCGTTCGACCAGGCGGCAGCCCTACAGCCCGATCACCCGTTGGTGCTGCACGAGGGTGCGCGACGCGCGGCGTTGGGCGGCGACCCGTCGTCCGCGCGCGTCATGCTGCAACGGGCGGTCGCCACCGCACCGGGTCATTTGCCATTATGGCTGAGCCTGGCTGCCGTATTGCGCACGCTGGGTTTACGCGACGAGGAGTTGGCGGCGTTGGAGCGTGCACTTGCCCTCAATCCGACTCATTTGATCGTCTTGCTGCAAAAGGCCGCGGTGCTCGATCTTATGAACCAGCCGCGGGCGGCCGCCTCGATTTATGGGAATGCACTACAAACCCTGGCGCCAGGCGTCCGGCTGCCGCCGGCGGTCGATGCCCATGTGGCCCATGCCAGAACTCGCGTGACAGAAAATGCATCGAAACTGGCCGCCGCGCTCGATGCTCGGCTGGGGTCGCTGTTGACCGGCATTTCCAGCGTCGAGCAGCGGCGCCGCTTCGATCGCTGCCTCGACCGAATCTTGGGCCGCAACCGCATCTATACGCCCGAACCCACCGGCATGTTGTTCCCCTATCTCATGAATTTCGAGTTCCATGCCCGCGAGTACTTCCCGTGGCTCGAGTCCTTGGAGGCGGCGACCGAGGTCATTCGTGAGGAATTGGTCGGGGTGCTGAGCGATGATAAAGCGGGAATACAGCCTTATATCGCCTATGGGGAGGGTTTACCGCTCAATCAATGGCGCGAACTGAATCATTCGCGTCGGTGGGGCGCGTACTTTCTGTGGAATGAGGGAGAGCGGCAGGAAGCACACATGGCCCGCTGTCCTCGGACCGCGGCCGCGCTGGCGAGTCTCCCCCAGGTCGACATTCCGGGCCGGGGCCCGACTGCCTTTTTTTCGTTGTTGGACCCGCGCACGCGCATACCGGCGCACACCGGCGTCACCAATACCCGCCTCACGGTGCATCTGCCGCTGATCGTGCCGCCGGGGTGCCGATTTCGCGTGGGCGGCGAAACCCGCGAGTGGCAGGCGGGTTCGGCATGGGTGTTCGACGACACAATCGAACACGAGGCATGGAACGATTCCGACTCTCCACGTGCCATATTGATATTCGATGTATGGAATCCGCAGCTGAGTGCGCTGGAGCGTGACCTGGTACGGGAGACGACCCGGGTCTTGGCGGAATACAACGAAGTCGAGGCCGCAGCCCCCGCTGCGATGGGTTGAACGAACAAGTACGGAGTCGGAATCGAATGCTGCGATCGGTAATAGAGGCAATGATAATCATGGGTTTGATGTCAACGGGTGTCTGCGAGGCAGCCGACACCGTGGCGGATATGGCCGCGTGCCGTGCCGTTGCGGATCCGACCGCTCGGCTTGCCTGCTTCGACCATGCGGCAGCGACGCTTCCGGGCGGCGCGGGACCCGCGACTGCAGCCATGCCTGGTGCTGCGACCAAGTTACCGGCGGCCGCAGTGTCTGCCGCTCCCCCTGCGGCAGCGGCGCCGGCAGCACCTGCCACCCAGCCGCCACCTGCGCCCCTATTGACCCCGCAGCAACAATTCGGGTTGCCCGAGCGGGCGGTCGTTGCGCAGGAAGTGGCCGCGGGTACGCGTTCGGCCGATGCCAACAAGGTCGATGCCACTGTGACCAAAGTCGTCACGGCGGCCGACCGTCGTCAGGTATACACCTTTGACAATGGCCAGGTTTGGCGTCAATTGACGGAGTCAGGCGATATTCTGGCAAGGGCCGGAGACGCGGCGACGATATCCCGGGGCCTGTTGGGCTCCTACTGGCTGCAAATCAAAGGTGGGCGCGGCTGCAAGGTCTCGCGGCTGCAGTGAGCCGAACAAAGGATTAGTCGACCGGAATGCCTGCCTGTTCCAAACGCTCACGCACCGGTGTCAAGCCCTGCGCGGAATGCCGCCATTGATTGAGCGATGAGTCGTACAGAGGCTGCCGTACCTGCACCGAACTCGCCGTCGCGGTGGACGCGGGGTTCAGGTGAAAATCGAGGCAGGCGTTTTCGAAAGGCAGGCCCGAGAAATCCAATAATCGCCGGGTGGTCGCTTCCTGCGCGGTCACCACGTCTTCGTAGGCGACATCCAAGATGCGGCCCGGCAGGACCTGGTGCCAGTGGGCCATCAAGCGCCGATAGCCGATATAAAACTCGGCAAGTTCATTGAGATCGTAAGCAAAAGGATACGTGCCCCCAAAGCGCGTCTTGTAGATCGCATAGCAGGCTGCCAGCGGGTGGCGCGTCACGTGTAACACGACGGCGTTTGGAAAGGCCCGCAGGATCAAGCCGCAATACAAGAAATTCACGGGCTGTTTGTCGATAAAACGCGGCTTATCGCCACGTCGCGGCGCCGCGAGCGTGAGGTATTCGCGGGCGATGGCTGCGGCATCCAGCTTGGGAATCGCGGCAGCCAACTCGAGCCAACTTCTCACGGAAAGCGACTCCGTGCGGTTTGCAATGAGGCTAATGGCTTCTCCGAGCGCTGGCAGCTCGCCGGCGGCATGCACCGACGAGTGATTGCTCATGATGCGTTCCACCAAGGTGGTGCCGGAGCGCGGCAGCCCTAGAATGAAAATGGGCCGCTCGCCAGTCGTGTCGACCGCTTGGGTCTCAATATCCGGAAAGCCGTGCACGATGCACTCGATGAACGCGCGATCTGTGGCCGGATCGTATTGCAGCCAGGTGCGTTCAAGCCCGTTGCCGGCGACGAGGTGCCGCCAGCTGGCGTCGTGGTTTTCCATGTCTTCGTAAGATTTCGCAAGGCCGAAGTGCAGGGTGGCCGCATCTTTCGAGCCGGTGGGTGCTGCGGCCAGCTCGGCTTCCATGGCGGCCACCGAATTCCGGTCCGACGACTGACTGCGCAGTTCGGCGAGTCCTTTCAACGCCTCGGCGTCGTGCGGCGCCAGGGTCAGGAGACGGTCGTAATCGGCCCCGGCGAGATCGAAATTACCCAGGAAACGGTGAATGACCGCTCGCTTGGACAGTACGGAGGTGTCCTCAGGGTTGAGCGCCAGCACCTGATCGTAGATCTCGAGGGCCAGGGCATGGTCGCCTGCATGGACCAGAAATTCGCCGATGGCGTCGAGCGCGGGTGCGACGCCGCTCGCGAGGGCGGTTGCGGCTGCGATGGCTTCCATGGCTTGCGGCCTCTGCCCCAGGGCGAACAGGCATTCGGCTTTTTGGATTAAGCACTGGATATCGCCTGGGTCGATCGTGAGCCGGTCTTCGATCAGCTCGAGGGCGGTGGTCTTCTCACCGGACAGCAACGCCACGATGCTCCCGAACAGCCACCCGGCCGCATCGGCGGGCCACGCTCGTCGGCATTCGGCGGTCACAGCGGCTGCCCCTGCCAGATCACCGCGGCCCAAACGGGCGCCGATCTCATGCTCGAATCGAGGAAGGCTGGGGCTATTCATGAACGGTTCCGGGCGTATTCCAGTTCATATGATGAGGGCGGCCGATCAGTGGCGTCCAGTTCTTCGGCTTGCGTAGACGTTGCGTTCACACAACAAGCACTCCATCACGTAGTCGGCCTGCATAAAATCATGGCTCATACATGCTGATTACCGAGACGGAAAGGCACAGCACGCTTGCCGTGGGGCCGAGGCCTGGGCCAATTCGTCTGAAATTGGTGCGGGGCTGAACAAATTGGTGCGTCTCGAGGGGGCGTTTATGCAGGACTTCGGCATGTTGCGTCGCTCAGACACTGTGCTATATTTCCCCATCGGTTAGAAATCTTAGAGACGCTTACCGTCCGGGGATGTCAGCAGCAGAGTCGTGGCCATTGGTCCGGGCATAGAAGCCCGCCGATGTCTTACAAGCTATGTGCTGCCCGCCGGAGGGCTATCTAGGAATACTTTTTGCCACCAAATTTACCGGCGTAAATCGCTACTAGGGAGCCGCTCAATGCTTCAGAACAATCTTGGGAATCCTCGGCTACGGATGGCCGTACGCCTCGCTCTGACCGGCTCGACGCTCGCTGCGTCCGTCGGCGTGGCGCAGGCTCAGCAGGCACCGGCCGCCGCACCGGCGGATGCCGCGCTCCAAGAAGTGGTCGTCACAGGATCGCGCATCGCGGTCCCGAATCAGACCTCTATCAGCCCAGTCACCTTCGTTTCTGCGGTCGACATCGAACAGACCGGTCTCACCCGCATTGAAGACGTATTGAACCAGCTGCCCCAGGTATTCGCTGATCAAAGCAGCGCGATTTCCAACGGTTCGAACGGTACGGCGACGGTCAACCTGCGCGGCCTCAACGCGAAGCGCACCCTGGTGCTGGTCGACGGCGACCGTCTGGGCTTCGGCGATCCCCGCTCCGGCGGCGCCGGCTCCGACATCAACATGATTCCGACGGAACTCATCGACAACGTCGAAGTGCTGACGGGCGGCGCCTCCTCCGTGTACGGCGCGGACGCCGTCGCGGGCGTGGTGAACTTCAAGCTGAACGACCATTTCGAGGGCGTCAAGCTGGTGGCCGATGCGGGCATCTATAATCACAAGAACGGCAACGACGATGGGATGCAGGACACGCTGAATAATTTCAATACCAGCACCGGCAATGATTTTGCGGCGGCGCCTTCTCATGTCAACACCGGCGCTTCCAAGAGCCTGACGTTCATCGCGGGCCTGAATTCTGCGGACGGTAATGGCAACGCGACGTTCTACGCCACCTATCGCAATATCGCGGCGGTGACCCAGTCGAAGTACTCGGCCAGTGCATGTACCGCGGGATCGGGTTTCCTTGCCGGATCCTATGCCAACGGCGGCAAATTCGTGTGCTCGGGTTCGAGCACCTCGGCCACCGGCCGGTTCGAACAGTACAACTCGGCCTTCACGGCCCTGTCGAGCGACACCACTGTCACTTCGGCCGGACTGGTGCCGTTCACTGATGCCAACCGGTACAACTACGGCCCATTGAACTACTACCAGCGTCCCGACGAGGAATATACGTCCGGCGCATTCTTGCATTACGAGTTCAACGAACACGCCACGGTCTATGCGAACACCATGTTCATGAATGACCGCACGATTGCGCAAATCGCGCCGTCCGGCGACTTTGCGACCTCGAACTCGATCAACTGTGCGAATCCCTATCTCAGCGCGGCAGAGTTGGGTGCCTGGTGCGGCGGCAGCACGGCGGGCAGCACCAGCGGCCTCTACATCCTGCGTCGTAACGTCGAAGGCGGCAATCGTCAAGATGACATCGAGCACACCGACTGGCGCGAGGTCATCGGCGTCAAGGGCAAGATCAACGATGCCTGGAGCTACGATGCGAGCTTCCAGTACGGCATCGTGAATCTCCAGGACACCTACTACAACGACGTATCGACGACGAAGATGGGGTACGCGCTGAATGTGGTTACGGGCGCCAATGGTCCAGAATGCGCCGTGACCGCTGCAGGCATTACCACGGGTCTCGCGGCCAATTGCGTGCCTTGGAATATCTTCACGGCCGGCGGCGTTACTCCGGCTGCTGCGGCGTATCTCGATACCCCGGGCGAGAACCGCGGCAAGATCACCCAGACCATCGTGAACGCTAACCTTACCGGTGACCTCGGTGCCTACGGCGTGCAACTGCCCACCGCCAGTTCGGGTCTGAAGGTGAACATCGGCGCCGAATACCGCGACGAGAAATCCTTCACTATTCCCGACGAAGAATTTCAAACGAACGATCTATCGGGCCAGGGCGGCGCGACGCTACCGGTAGGCGGCGGCATCGTGTCGCGCGACGCCTACGTCGAGGCGCGCATGCCCTTCATCGAGGATCACCCGTTCGCGAAGGCGCTCGATATGGACGCGGCTTATCGCTACTCCAGCTATTCGTTGGGCTACGATACCAATACTTTCTCCCTCGGCCTCGATTGGGCGCCGACATCTGACGTGCGTCTGCGCGGCAGCTTCGCCCGCGCCGTTCGCGCGCCGAACATCGTCGAGTTGTACTCGACGAACTCGGTCGGGCTCGACGGCACCACCGACCCTTGCGCGGGTGCCTCCACCACTCCAACCAACCCGACTGCGGGTACTGTCAACGGTTATTCGGCGGCTCAATGCGCGCGAACGGGCGTCAGTGGCGGGCAGTTCGGCAACATCACGCCGAATTCGGCAGCGCAGTACAACGGCCTGACCGGCGGCAACACCAGCCTCCAGCCGGAAACGGCGCTCACCAAGTCGGTCGGTATCGGTTTCACGCCGTCGTTCATTCCCAACTTCCGGGCGCAGATCGATTACTACGACATCGTGATCGAGAATGTGATTCAAACGGTCGGTGCTGACACGATCATCAAAGAGTGCTTGGGGGCGGACCTGTTCTGTAGTGACGTTCACCGCAATGCGGTCGGCTCCCTATGGCTGACGCCGCAGGGCTATATTACCGATACGCTCGCCAACGTCGGCAAGCTGGAAGAGCGCGGCGTCGACTTGGATTTGGGCTACGCCTACGACCTAGGCGCTGCGGGCAAGCTGCGTTCTGGCTTCGTCGGCACCTGGCTCAACAAGTACGAAGTCACGCCGATCGCAGCTTTGGGTTCGACGGCGTACAACTGCGCGGGTTACTACGGCACCGCGTGCAGCAGCACCACCTCGGGTGCGGGCACTCCGGTCTTCCGCTGGCGCAGCACCTTCCGCACGACGTGGTCCACGCCTTGGGATGGACTCGACGTCACGGCGGCCTGGCGCTTTTACGCCGCGACCCAGCTGGAGTCGTTGAGCTACAACCCCAACATCGGCGCTGCTGCCGGACAAACGATTGCGAATGGTGGTATTTCGAATACCGACGCGCGCATTCCCTCCTACAGCTACATCGATTTGTCGGCCTCGGTAAAGCTGGCAAGCAAGGTCACCTTGCGTTTGGGCATCAACAACCTGCTCGACAAGGCGCCGCCGATCATCGGCACCACCGACTTGCCGGGTACGTCTGGCAACGGCAACACCTTCCCTGGTGTGTACGATGCCTTGGGCCGCTACCTGTTCGGCCAGGTAGTCGCGCAGTTCTAAGAGCGCGTCTCGTCGATGAAACAAAGGCGGTAGGCTATGCCTATCGCCTTTTTCATTTCTGGACCTCGAGAAAACCGACCTCCCTAAGTTTTTCCGCGAGAGAAAGCCGGACGTCGTCGCCGATTTGACCCGGAATGTCCCGTACCTTGAAGGCGGCGGTGTTGATCATGTACACCAGGCTTTCTTGGGCTCCTCGATGAATATAAAGGTGTCCGCCCGGGTAACTGAAATCGATCTTGTCGGGAGTGGCGGTGAGATGACAGTAGGCGAGATTCTTTTGGGTCATCGCGGTGTCGAGGGTGATGGGCGTGTCGGGTGTGGATTGAGGCAGTGCGCTGAGCGCGGCGACGGCGCGCCCTGATCGTAGTTGCAGGGCGGATTCCAGGAAGCCCGGCGCCTTGCATGCTTCCAGCAGGCGTGCGACTCCCGTGACTATGGGCGGCCGCAGCGCCTCGAAGCCAATGCCACGAAGCTGCGATGCCAGCCGATTTCCCAACGTCGCTCGTAATGGCCGCTCGAAATCGGACAACTGGTCCAGGGCAGCAATTATGGCTTCGCGCAGAGTGAGCGGCGTAAAACCAATCGAGAGGTGCAGCGACTCGGCGGTGCCGTCGACGCTGTGCAGCGTGCCTCGCGGTAGATAGAGAAGATCGCCGGGGTTCACGTCGAGCGTTTCGTGAGCCCCGAGCTCGGGCGGGCTGCCCGGAATACCTTTCCAGACATTGTTCAGCTCCGACGGCTTCTGCGATATATACCAACGTTTGGCGCCTCGTAGATGCACCACGATGAGATCGTGGTCATCGAAGTGCACCGGAGCGCGCATACCGCCGCGGCTCCAAAAGACCGAGACCGAGACGGGCTGGTGCAGCAGAATTTCCAGCGCTCGTGCAAGCTCGTCGACGGCCGGCGAGAGGGGCCGCAATTCGGGGAATCGGACTGAGTAATTTCTGGCGTGAAACTCTTCGATGCGACGCCTAAAGTCCTCCCGATCGGAGACCGCCTCGAGGCTTGGCGGCGGCCCCAAGGGATTGGCGGAATGAAACGTGAGCTTGGGCGCGAGATGAAACGCGTCGAGAAGTGAGGATTCCGGGCTCGGACCTAACACATCGACTCTCGGAGAGGCGCCGCCGCTCGCGATGCGACGGAAGCTCCCGGTCAGCGTGCTGTCGAGGAACTCGTCCAAGGAAAGGGGATATAAAAATTGTTCCAACCTACGTTGGGCGTCTTGGAATATCACGTGACGATTCCTCGGCCTTGGGATCGATGGCTGCAGTATCGCAAAAGGAAGCCTCGGCCGCGCCTTCCAAAAGAGCGGTGTCCTCCCAAAAAAAAGAAGCCCCCGTGAGGGGGCTTCAGTTAACGCTCGATGTTTAGCTTCGTTAGGCTAGGGATTACCGATTAAGGACCACCGACGATGCGCAACGTGACCCGGCGGTTGGCCAAGCGGCCTTCCTCGGTCTTGTTGTCCGCGATCGGATTCTCCTTACCGTAGCCCTTCGCAGTCAGGCTGTTGGTCACGCCATGATCCTTCAGGTAGTTCATGACGCTCTCGGCACGGCGCTGCGACAGATTGAGATTCAACTTGTCGCTGCCGCGATTATCCGTATGACCGCGAACCTCGATGACCATTTGCGGGTACTTCTTCAGTGTGTCCACCGCATAGTTCAACGTGGTCGCCGATTCCGGCACCAGGTCGGCCGAATTGGTCGCGAAGGTCACGCCCGGTAGCTTGATCTCGTCCTTGATGGTGCAGCCCACCGAGTCAACCTTGTCGCCCGGCGGCGTGTTGGGACACTGGTCGATGCTGTCCGGGACACCGTCATGGTCGCTATCCAGCGGCGGAGGCGGCGGGGGGGGCGGCGGAGGCGGCGGCGGGGGTGGGGGCGGCGGAGCCGCTTCGACGACTTTGGGCGGCGGTGGCACCGGCGCGCCAAACTCGAATTGCAGGCCGACGCCGAATATCACATCGCCCGGATTGTTCGGGTTGTAGGCCGTGTTCTGAATGAACTCGCGGCGATACTTGGCTTCAGTGCGCAGCTGCAGCCGGAACGAACCGGTCTGAGGACCGATAGCCGTCAACGCACCCACACCGCCTTCAGCGGTCCAGGTGTTATAGGTCGGCAGTCCGCGTCCCACTTCGTCGTTCAGCTCGCCGCCGCCGATCAAGAAGTAGGGGTCGACGATGGATCCCGGTAGCAACTTGAACATCGCATCCAAGGTAAAGGCTTCCAGCTTGTCGCTGGCCTGGTCGTGGATACGAAAGCTTCCCGTGCTGTAGTTGAATTCGCCGGCAAAGTGCGGGGCAAAGTTATACCCCAGGGCGACGTCGAGCCCGAAATCGTCCTTCGCCGCCCGTTTGTCATCCAGGAGGCTGTACTGCCCCATGGGGGCCACATACCACGCGCCCGTGTCGTCATCCGCCAGAGCGGTGGCGCCGGTCAAACAGGTGGCGGCCACCAGGCTGCCTAATATCACTCGCTTCATAAAACCATTCTCCATGTTGTTTTCACACACCGCTAAAAACGGGGATTCCGCTGCTAACAGTGCGAAAAGTTCAGAAAATCAACCCAATCCGTGTCGATCAGACTGAAGTCTCATTTCCTGTGGCATTTTTGCCACATCCATCATCAATGTCTGTAGGAAATGACCCTCACGGCGCGTAGGAGTTCACTGCGTTATGTAGCCTGGCCCGTTACAATCGTGACATGCGCCTCCTGACTCCACTGTTGTTGTTTTGCATCTCAAGCTGCCCCGTCACCTCGCAGGCCGCTGTACCGCTGTACGGCGTAGAGGTGGTGCACACGTATCCGCATGACCCAACGGCCTTTACCGAGGGCCTGTTCTATTTGAACGGAGTTTTCTACGAGAGCACCGGACTCGAGCAGCATTCTTCCATTCGCAAGGTGCGCGTCGAGACCGGAGAGGTGCTGCAGAAAGTGGATATACCGCCGCAGTACTTCGGCGAGGGCATCGTCAATTGGGAAGGCCGACTGGTCAGTTTGACGTGGAGATCGCAGGTGGGATTCGTGTTCGATCTCGCCACTCTCAAGGTGCAGAAGGAGTTTCATTACCAAGGCGAGGGATGGGCGCTAACTCAGAATGGCCAGCAACTCATCATGAGCGACGGCACGCCGGAGCTGCGCTTCCTCAATCCCAAGACTCTGCTCGAGACCAAGCGCATTCAAGTGACGCTCGACGGGAAGCCGGTCAACAATGTCAACGAGCTGGAATGGGTGAAGGGCGAGATTTATGCAAATATCTGGGAAACCAACCTGATCGTCCGCATCGATCCCAAGGACGGCCATATCGTCGGGGTGATTAATCTTGCCGGTTTGCTGGGCTCGTCGGATCAGGTCAGCGGTCCGGACAGCGTGCTCAATGGCATCGCGTACGACGCCAAAGGGGACCGGTTGTTCGTGACGGGCAAAAACTGGCCCAAGTTGTTCGAGATCCGCTTGGTGCCGCGGGGCTCGACCGCCCCTTAGTCGCTAGCTTCAGTCACTGCATCATTGGGTAGGGGTGCTCGGCGCATCGTCGGCGTCGTAAGTCACCAGTCCGGCGAAGTCGAAGGTGCTCACCAGCACGGCGCCATTGCCGCGCACGGCATGAGCGGGCTGGGTGCAAAAGCCACGTGCTTCGAGGCGGTAGGCGTGCGGAGCGGTCGAGGGGGTCTGCGTCAGCGAATCCACGGTGCAGCGGGAATCGCCCTGAGTGCCGTAAATCTTGCTGGTTCCTTGCACAATGAGGGTGAGGTTGGTGCCGATCTCATGAGCCGGCTGTCCCTCGCGCACTCCGGTCAACCCGAAAACGAACAGCAGGTTTTCCTTGCCGGCGGGATCGCGTTGGAAGCTCAGACGGACGCCGGGCGGTTGGTTGCGGGTCTCGCCCTGGCAGCGGGTGCCGCTGTTTGGCCAATCAATGGTTTTGTCCAAGGCGCCGCCGAGACGGGCGTGTAAATAACCATTACCGGAGGGCAGGCAGCTGACCGCGACGGGTACCGCAGCCGGATCTGGCTGCGCCGCCGGAACGGGCGAGGCGGCCTGCACGGGTGATGCTCCCGACGGCGCATCGGAGCCAGCGGTTATGGCGGGGGCTCCAATTAGCAGCACCATGGCCCACCTACCCGCGCGCAGCCGCCGGTACGACGGGCTGGTATCGAATGGCATAACCGGTAGCATTTCCGCATCCTGCCATACGCGCCTCGAAAATGCTGATGCCGAAACTCGGAACAGTTTCATAGAATACGAGTCGCAGGACGCGGGGGTCACTGCCGGCCACTGATAGATGTCGAATGTCTCGACGCGCTCAGCGACGGTCGAACCACACGGTAGACTGGCGACATGAACTCCGTCGCACACGTTCCTATTCTCACCCCGCAGGGTCATCTGGTGCTGGCGCCGACGGATGCGGCGCCGGCATCGCCGGATGATCCGCAGCGGCGCGCGGAACGGTCTTTCGAGCGCGGCGCGGGGCAGGGACTTCTGGAGTTGGGGCTTCGCGACGTGGGGACGGCGCTGCCGCCGGTATTCGCGTTCTGGCGCGACTTTGCGGCGCGCTACGTGGCGGCATTGTGTACCTCCGATGAAGCCGAGGGCGGCGCGGCGGCGCGAACCGTGGATGCACCATCTCCAGATGAACTCGGCCGACTGGCCGCCGCTGCGCCGCCGATGGCGGGCGGGGAGTACCTGAACGCGGCAGTGCTTCAGTCCTTATGGGGGCAGATCGATGATGCCTGTCGCGCCGATCGTACAAGGTCCACGCAATCTCTGCAGGCCTATCTCAGGGCGCACCACCCGGCCTGGAATCTGGTGGGGCGCGTGCATTTCAATCTCGCGGAAAATCGCCGCGATGAGGATGCGCCGTTCGCTTTCATCGCCACGTACACCACGCAGCTCTCTGCACAGGGCCGTGCCCAGCACCTGCCCCTGGCCGAGGCGCTGCGCGAGTACGCCGGCGCCAAGAACAAGGCTCGATTGTTGTCGCTGCTGCGGCCCGTGCAGCAGGCGGCTGCACGCTGCGGGTGGCTGCGCGCCATGGTGGAGGCGGGCGAGATCTATCATCCGCTGCGCTGGACACCGGCGGAGGCGTATCAGTTTTTGACCGACGTGCCGACCCTGGAAGCCGCCGGCATCGTCGTGAGGAGTCCCAGTGCGTGGGGCGCTGCGCGTCCGGCGCGACCCAAAATCAGGGCCACGGTGGGGGGCGGGGTGCCGTCGGCGTTGGGCATGAATACGCTTCTGGATTTCAATGTCGAGCTGACGCTAGGCGATGAGCGGCTGAGCGCCGCCGAAATCCGCTCGCTGCTGGCCGGTACCGATGGGCTGCAGTTTTTGCGCGGCCGCTGGGTCGAGGTTGACCGCAAGAAGCTGTCGCAGCTGCTCGAGCGCTTTCAGAGCGTGGAGCGGGCGGCGGCCGCGGGCGGCCTGCCCTTCGGCGAGGCCATGCGCCTGATGGCCGGCGTTGCGGTCGCGGAAGAGGTGACCGCCGAGCCGGATTCCACCTGGTCCACCGTCGTTGCGGGTCCCTGGCTCGCTGACACCCTGAAGGGCCTGCGCAGTCCCGACGGACTGGCGCGTGTCGACCCCGGTGCGGCACTCAAGGCCACGCTGCGACCGTATCAGCAGGCGGGCGTCCGCTGGCTATATCTGCTCAATCGGTTGGGGCTGGGGGCGTGCCTGGCGGACGATATGGGTCTGGGGAAGACCATCCAAGTGTTGTCGCTGCTGCTGGTCCTCAAGCGCGAAACCGGACAGGGCGCAGGCCCGAGTCCAGGTCCAGGTCCAGGTCCAGGTCCAGGTCCAGGTCAAGGAGAGAAGGCTCCTAGCCTACTGGTCGCCCCCGCCTCGCTGCTCGCGAATTGGGCTGCTGAAATCGAGCGCTTTGCGCCTAGCCTCTCCGTGCTGGTCGCGCACCCTTCGGCGATGGGCGTCGTGGACTTGAAGGCTGCGGCTCCACGACAGCTTGCCAAGCTGGATCTGGTGATCACGACCTATGGCGCGCTGCTGCGCTACCCCTGGCTGTCGAAGACCGCGTGGCAAGTAGTTGTCCTCGATGAGGCGCAAGCCATCAAGAACCCCGGCGCCAAGCAGACCCGGGCCGTGAAGAAACTCACCGCGCGAACACGAATCGCGCTGACCGGTACGCCGGTGGAAAACCGGCTTTCCGACCTATGGTCGATTTTCGATTTCACCCATGCGGGGCTTCTGGGTTCGGACAAGGCGTTCTCGGCCTTTGCGAAACGCCTGTCCAATCAGGGGAATTTCGGGCCGCTGCGCGATCTGGTACGACCCTACATCCTCCGGCGCTTGAAGACCGACAAGTCCGTAATCGCGGATCTGCCGGACAAGACGGAGGTGAAAGCTTTCTGCACGTTGAGTCCCGTGCAGGCGGCTCTGTACCAGCGCGCCGTCGACGAATTGGCCGAGGCGCTGGAGCCCGCCGAGGGCATGGAGCGCAGGGGAACCGTGCTGGCGTTCTTGATGCGCTTCAAGCAGATCTGCAATCATGCGTCGCAGTGGCTGGGGGGCGCCGCATGGGCGGAAGCCGACAGCGGTAAGTTCGCCCGGCTGCGCGAGATTGCCGAGGTCATCGCCGCGAAACAGGAAAAGATGCTTGTGTTTACCCAGTTCCGGGAAGCGACCTTGCCCATCGCGGCGTTTCTCGGCAGTATTTTCGGTCGTGAAGGACTCATTCTGCACGGCGGAACTCCCGTGGCGAAGCGCAAGACCCTGGTGCGGCGGTTCCAGGAGGACGAACTGGCCCCATTCTTCGTCCTGTCTCTCAAAGCCGGTGGTGCGGGCCTGAATCTCACCGCCGCCTCGCATGTGGTGCATTTCGATCGCTGGTGGAATCCGGCGGTGGAGAACCAGGCCACCGATCGCGCATTCCGGATCGGGCAGTCCCGGAATGTCCTCGTGCATAAATTTGTCTGTCGCGGCACCGTCGAGGATAAAATCGATCAGTTGATCGAATCCAAGCAAGGTCTCGTCAAGGACGTGCTCGAAGGCGGCCCGGAACTGAAGCTCACCGAACTGTCGGACAAACAGTTGCTGGATCTCGTGGCGCTTGATATTCATACCGCGCAGTCGGATCCCTAACCCTACGGATACCCCAAATGTATTTTGGTTGGAAACCTTATGTGCCGGTGGCCAAGCGTCGCCAGCAGGCCGAACGCGCGGCCGCGAAACTCAAAAAATCGGGCGAGGCCATGTCACCGGTGACAGCGGGTCGCGGCGCCATCGCCACGACCTTCTGGGGTAAGGCCTGGTGTCAAAATCTCGAGCGCTACAGCGATTACTCGAACCGGCTGCCTCGCGGGCGGACCTACCTGCGCAACGGCTCCGTGATCGATTTGCAGATCGCCGCGGGTCAGGCGCAGGCACGCGTCATGGGGTCGAGTCTCTACCGGATTTCGGTGAAAATCTCGGCGGTTCCATTTGCGCAATGGCAGCGCATCGCCCAGGATTGTGCACGCTCCATAGACTCCTGGGTGGAACTGCTGGAAGGGCGATTATCGACCGCCGTCATGGAGCGCATCACGCGTCCGGGCGCGGGTCTCTTCCCCTCACCGAAGGAAGTCACCTTCAACTGCAGCTGTCCGGACTCGGCCGCCATGTGCAAGCACGTGGCGGCCACGCTGTACGGCATCGGCGCCCGGCTGGACGCGGAGCCGGAGTTGCTGTTTGGTCTGCGCAAAGTGGACGCGAAGGAGCTCATTGCACGCGCCGGCGAGGATGCACCCTTGGCTCGCAAAAGGCCGGCCGCGGCGCGTCTGTTGGATTCTGCGGCGTTGGCAGGCGTCTTCGGCATCGACCTGGCGTCGACCGCGAAGTTGGTGTCTGGAATAGTCGGGCAAGATCCCCAGGCGGTAGCGCAGGCGCCCGCCAAGGCGATCGGGTCCAAAGAGGCGGCCGTCATCAAAAGGAAGCGGCCGGATTCGAAGCGGAGTGTGAAGGTCGTTGGCAAACCGCAGCCGGCAATGGGAAAGAGCATCTCCAAGACCAGGTCTAAAACCAAAATTAAGGTCGGAACCCAGGCGAGGGTCAAATCCAAATCCAAATCCAAGCCCCAGGCGAAGATCAAGACTCGGGCCCATACCTCGACCAAGGCCACCCGACAGTATGACGTGGCCTAACCCCGTATTATGGCGATCATGACGCACGTTGCCATGCGAGGCTCGAGAATGCTGAATTGCACGCGATTGATGCTGGTGTTTTTGGTGGTGTTGACTGCAGGTTGTTCCCTTTTCGCTCCCAAGTTCGAGAGACCAAGCCTCACGGTGGCCAAAGTCGACATGCTGGGCGGCAACCTATTTCAGCAGAATTTTCTGGTGACCTTCGACATCCAGAATCCCAACGATCGCGCGTTACCGGTAACCAGCTTGCATGCGGAGTTGAACGTGGGCGGGGAAAAATTCGCCAGCGGCGTTACCAACCGCGCCTTCGTGGTACCCGCGCATGGCGCGACTCAGTTCGACATGACCGTGACGGCCAACATGGCGTTGGCGCTGGTGAAGATGAGTCAGAAATCGGGGCAGCACCCCGATTCCATCGACTACGACATGACCGGCGGGGCGAGCATCGATCTGCCCTTCATGCGGGATTTACCCTTTCATCAAAGCGGCTCGTTTCCGCTGCGCCTGCCGCATTAGGGGCTACTTCACCACTTGCGCCGCGGCTGCACAACTCAACAACACTGGGTAGCGCTCTATCCGTGTGCCGCTATGGGCTTTTTGTGGCTTCCATTTGCGACCGGACGTGCTGTGCGAGCGACAGCACATCATCGAGATTTTCCCGGATAACCGCTGCCACGATCGCCATATCCAGTTCGCGGTATTGATGAACGGCCAGATTGCGAAAGCCGACCATCTTCTTCAGGCGATCACCCAACTCTGGCGCGATGATCTGCTCGCGCACCAGAATCGCGAAAGAGTCTCTACTCTCCGTGGGTATCCCTAATCGGCCCCGCCGAATTAACATATTGGCGAGATCGATGGAGGTATCGCAGGCGCGAATGACATTGAGAATGGCTGCATCCTGCAGATTGTGGTTCGTCCCAAATGCCGACCCCGCAGCGGCCAACGCTTCACGCGCCCGTGCGACGCAGCGCTGAACCGAAGTAATTTTCTGGGCTGTGACGTCCTCGATCACGAGCGGTAGCCCACGCCTGATCGGCGAAAGTCGTCCAAAATGTCGCGGATGTCTTCCCGGTGGCGCGCGTGGCGGCTCATGGCAGAAGCTTCCCAGTCCAGTACGGCGTCCGGCTTGGAGACGAACACGACATGCCCTTCGCCCAGGACCTCGCTTCGTAGTACATCGTTTACATTGCGCAGGTCGACGAGATCAACGTCACGATGCACACGCCCCGACACGTGACTCATCAAGCCGAGAAGATCTGGAATCCTCTCTCCCGGCGGCAACAGCACGGCCAGATCCAGGTCGCTGTTTGGCCAGTCGTCGCCTCGGGCGAGGCTACCAAAAACATAAATGGCCCATACCTGGGGTAGCCGCTCGAGTAGAGCCTCGCGAGCTGCGGCGAAGAGATGCTGGCGATCGACTTCGGTCATCAGGGGATCTTAGCGTCGTCGGCGGGCAGGGGATACTTTTTACCTGACGCCTGGGAGCACCGGGTCAGCTGACAAGACCTAAGGAATTGCGCTCGATCCGGCTGCCGCTGCCGGCTTTGAATGATGAATGGCATTATAACTATTTGAAATACAAGAATTTTATTCCGCGAGGTAGGATGTGGCGCCGTGTCATCTGGTAAGCTGACGCGCGGAATAACTAGGCGTCGCCGCGAGCGCCCGTCTGAAGGTTCATCATGCCAGCTTCACCTTACGAACAATTGGAACAAGAGTTTCGCCGGCTGCACGCCTTTCGCGGCGCCTTGTCGCTGCTGCGGTGGGACGCGGCGGTGATGATGCCGCGCGGCAGCGCGGATGTCCGCGGCGAGCAGCTCGCGGCCCTGGAAACCGAACACCACGCGTTGTTGACCACTCCCAAGGTGGCGCGCTTGCTGGAACGCGCGGAGGCGGGTTCATCCCAGTTGGAGGATTGGCCGCTCGCGAATCTGCGCGAAATGCGCCGCCAGCGTGACCATGCGATTGCGACGCCACCGTCCTTGATTGCTCGCCTGGCCAAGGCCACCGCGCGTGCCGAGGTATTCTGGGTGGAGGCGCGCAAGGCCAACGACTTCAAGATATTCGCCCCGCATCTGGAGGAGGTCGTGCATCTCGTGCGCGACAAAGCGGCACTCCTAGGTCAGGCGCGAGGTCTCGCGCCTTACGATGCCCTGGTGGACGGCTTCACGCCCGGTATTTCCACGGCCGACATCGATACGATTTTCAAGGCGCTGTCGCGCAAGCTTCCGGGCCTCATCAGTCAGGCGATCGAGGTGCAGGCGAACCTAGCGCCATTGCCGCTGGTGGGCAAGTTCAGTGTGTCACGCCAGCGCTCGCTTGCGGTGGACGTGCTCAAGGCCTTGGGGTTTCCATTCGAACGCGGACGGCTTGATGAGAGCGAGCATCCTTTTACCGAAGGCGTGCCGGGCGACATCCGGGTGACGACGCGTTTCGATGCCGCGGATCCTTTTTCCGGCTTGCTCGGCGCGGTGCACGAGACCGGGCATGCCATGTACGACTTGGGATTGCCGTTGAAGTGGCGGGACCAACCCGTTGGCCGGGATCGCGGTTTGGCGCTCGAGGAGAGCCAGTCTTTGCTGTTTGAAATGAATCTTTGCCGCAGCCGCTCCTTCGTGAAGTACCTGAAGCCATTGTTGGAAAAATATCTTCAGGTCACCGGTCCGGAGTGGAGCGAGGAAAACCTTTACCGGCATCTCATCCGGGTCAAGCGCAGCTTGATTCGCATGGACGCGGATGAGCTCACCTATCCCGTGCACATCATGCTGCGCTATGAATTGGAGAAGAAGATTCTCGACGGCGCCTTGCCGGTGGCCGATCTACCCGAAGCGTGGAATGCCAATCTGGAGCAGCGCCTGGGCATTCGCCCCGCCAACGATGTGGAGGGGTGCCTCCAGGATATTCATTGGGCCGTGGGGCACTTCGGCTACTTTCCTTCTTACGCCCTGGGCGCCGTCATTGCCGGCCAGCTCAACGAGGCCTTGCGGGCCGAGCGGCCCTCGCTGGATGAGGAAATCGCGGCCGGCCAGTTCGGCGGCGTGATGGATTGGCTGCGCGACAACGTTCACGGCGTCGGGGCACGGCTACCGGTCCAGGAGCTCATGCAGCAGGCCACGGGCAAGCCGTTGACGGCCGCCGCTTATTTACGCTACCTGGAAGCCAAGTACTTAGAGGCACCCTAGGGCATGACCAAGGCCACGCACCACTCCAACAATTTCAAGAAGTTGCAAGCCCAGCTGCGAGGCTTGGTGGGTAAGGCCATTGGCGATTACGGCATGATCGCCGAAGGCGATCGCGTCATGGTCTGCCTGTCGGGGGGCAAGGACTCTTACACGCTGCTCGATATCCTGATGAGTCTGCAACGCAGTGCGCCGATTCGGTTCGAGCTGATCGCGGTCAATCTCGATCAGAAGCAGCCGGGGTTTCCGGCCGACGTGCTGCCGCGGTACCTCACGGAGTTGGGGGTGCCATTTCACATTATCGAGCAGAACACCTATTCCGTGGTCAAACGCGTCATTCCCGATGGCAAAACCATGTGCGGGCTGTGTTCGCGGCTGCGGCGCGGCGCCCTGTATCGTTACGCGGCGGAAAACGGCATTACCAAAATCGCATTGGGGCATCACCGGGACGACATTGTCGAGACCTTGTTTTTGAACATGTTTTTCGGCGGCAAGCTGAAGGCCATGCCGCCCAAATTACTGAGCGAGGACCGGCGGCATATTGTGATTCGGCCACTCGCCTACGTGACTGAACGTTCCATTGCACGGTATGCCGCGGCACGCGAATTCCCGCTCATTCCCTGCACGCTGTGCGGGTCGCAGGCGAATATGCAGCGGGTTCAAGTTAAAAACATGCTGCGCGACTGGGAGGAGAAGTTCCCCGGCCGCGTGGAGTCCATATTTTCCAGTGTCTGCAACACATCCGCCTCCCAGCTGGCCGACCCGGCCCTGTTCAATTTCGCGGGCTTGGAGAAAGTGCGGTCCGAGGCGCTGGCCGGCGCCAGGGAGGCCGGTTTGGCCGAGGGGCCGCTCCTCGACGATATAGAGCCTGCGCTGGCCCGCTAAGGGCTTTTAATTTGGCGGCGGGTATGGCTACGATGGGCCCCCATGCCGACCTCGCGCAGCATTGCCGTACGTCCCCGTCGCTCTCCGCCACAGCGGTATGCGTGGGAAACGCTGTCCGAGGAGCAATTACTGTCGCTGCGCTTTTGCGATCTGAAGTTGTCCATCGAAGGCACGGATATCGAGGAGGCGATCGACCGCCTGTACCGCGAACTCGCGACGCGCGGTATTCGCTTCCGGCCGCATTGCTGGTTGGCTCAGGAGTGGTTTTCGCCGGACGGCATTCCGGGAATCGCCATACCCTTTTATCTTGCCCATCGGCGCCTCATGAGCCTCGAACGACGCCTCATGCGGGAAGTGGAAGGCGGCAATCGGAACTGGCTGATGCGCATTTTGAGACATGAAGCCGGCCATGCCGTCGACTCTGCCTATCGTCTGCGCCGCCGCCAGAGTTGGCGCGAGGTGTTCGGGCCTGCGTCGCTGCCCTATCCGGATACCTATCGGCCCCGACCGGGCAGCCGCCGTTTCGTGCAACACCTGGGTGCGTGGTACGCCCAGGCCCATCCCACTGAGGACTTCGCCGAGACCTTCGCCGTCTGGCTCAAGCCGAATTCACCCTGGCGGCGCGAGTATGCGGGCTGGCCGGCATTTGCCAAGCTCGAGTACATCGATCAGCTGGCGGACGAAATCGGTCCCGCCAAACCTCCGGTGACGGAGCGCACCACCATCGAGGACGTCGCAGAAGAGACGCGCACGCTGCGCCAGCACTACGAGGACAAGCTGGCTCGCTATCAGATGCCGCGGCGTTCCGGTGCCGACGAATTACTGCTCAAGGTATTCACGACGGCGCCAAAGCGCCGCTCCGCGTCCAAGGCCGCCAGCGTGCTGCGCGACATGCGCAACACGCTGCGCCAGCAATCGGTGCGTACGGGGACGTTCAGCGAATACCTCGTGCATCAGGTGCTGCGATTGATGATCCACCGCTGCGAGCGCTTGGAATTGTACGTACGCGGCTCGCGGCGCGAACTCAAGCCGCAACTTTTGTGGGTGATTGGCCGCCTGGCCGAGTCTTATGAGGAGCGTCAATTGCCACGAGTTGCTCTGTGAGGCGCCAGCGCGCGCTGGTCCTCGTGCATTCCACTCTCGTACCTCCCGACTCGCTTGCGGGACTTACCGAGAAGGAAATCGACGAATGGC
>Ga0302311_10001286_pt1 | contig 30099 bp, 22 predicted proteins | sample III_Palsa_N1_3_FD_200449 | JGI IMG/M metagenome (GOLD analysis project Ga0302311, IMG submission 200449) | Peat permafrost microbial communities from Stordalen Mire near Abisko, Sweden - III_Palsa_N1_3 | ecosystem: Environmental > Terrestrial > Soil > Palsa > Peat permafrost | place: Sweden... | reverse complement strand
CCCTTGCGCGACAGCAGCGCGATCCCGGTCGCGCCCTTGCTCTCCAGCCAACGGGCGGTGGCGAGGCCGAAGCCGGAAAGGCCGCCGGTGACCACGAACACCCCGCCAGCATCGGCTTTGAGGCTGGCCTCGGCGCGCACTTCGGTCGGTTCGGGTAGCAGCACGACCTTGCCGACGTGGCCGGAGGATTGCAGCAGGCGGAACGCGTCTACTACCTCGCCGAAGCCGTAGGCGCGATAGGGCAGCGGCCGCAGCCGGCCGCTTTGCAGCATCGCCTCGATTTCGCGCAGCACGGCGATGCCGATCTGCGGCCGGTGCGCCACCAGTTCGTCGCTGTCGATCGCGAAGTAGCTGGCATTATGGCGCAGTGAGCGAATGCCTACACGGGTGTTGCGATAGAGATCGCGCTTGCCGATTTCTAGAAAGCGGCCGAACGGCGCCAGCAGCCGCACGCTCTGCAGCATCAGTTCGTCGGAGAGCGAGTTCAGCACCACGTCGACGCCGCGGCCGCGAGTCGCGGCCCAGACGTTGTCGGCGAAGCTCGCGGAACGGCTATCGAACACTTCGGCGACGCCTAGCCGCAATAGCATCTGCCGGCGCATCTCCGATCCGGCAGTAGCATAGACCACCGCGCCACGGTCGAGCGCATATTGGATCGCGGCCAGGCCGACGCCGCCGGCGCCGCCGTGGATCAGCACGGTCTCGCCTTGCGCCAACTGCGCGAGATGGCCGAGTGCGTAGGCCGCGGTCATGAACGCCACGGGAATGGTCGCCGCGGCGGCGAAATCCATGCCCGCCGGCAACCTGATCACTCCGGTACGCCTGGTCACTGCGTGGGTCGCGAGCGCCGCCGGCGTCACCGCGATCACCTTGTCGCCGGGGGCGAGATCATCAACCCCCTCGCCCACCGCGCTCACCACCCCGGCACATTCGAGCCCGAGTGACGCGCCGGAGAAGCCCTCCAGCAGCGCTTCGTCGGGCAGCAGCCCCTGCGCCCACATCACGTCGCGGAAGTTGAGGGACACCGCGCGGACCTCGATTGCGACCTCGCCGGCCACGGGCGCGCGCGGCGGGGTTTCGACCCAGGCGAGCGAGCCGATCAGACCCGGCTGCAACACTTCCAGCCGTCGCGGCGCTGCGGTTTTCGGACGGCGCGGCGGCTGCACTCGCAGCCGTGGCACGGCCCGACCGGCCCGGCCCCAGAAGCTTTCGCGTTCGGCGTCGGGAGCGTGGCATTCCCGGGCCAGCGCATCGAGCTGTTCGGCCGGCGGCAGCGCCGGATCCAGCACGACCAGCCGCAGATCGAGCCAGGGCAGTTCGTTCGCGATCACCCGGCGCCAGCCCGCCAGGGCCGCCGTGAACAGATCACCGCGCACGCGTCCCCGCACCACCAGCCAAAGGCGGCGCAGGCCGCCCTCCTCGATCGAACTGATCGCCTTGCCGTATTCCGACAGGCCCGTACCGAGCGAAGCGGCATCGATCTCGGGCGGTTGCGGCAGGATCACCATAACCTCGGTCGCTTCGCCGAAATGGGCGACGGCTGCGCCGAAGAACGCCGGCGCGCGCACCGCGAGACTTGCGTCACGCACCGCCCAGGCCAGCGCGATCGGGTCGTCCGGGGCGGCAAACAGCCCCACCGCGGGCAACGGCGCGGGCGCCGCAACGGTCCCGCTTTGGCGCGCCTCGATCAGCGCGACCGGCCAGATCACGCCGCCGACAATGCGAGCCGAGGCCGCCGCCAGACCGGCCGCCTCCAGCGTCGCGGCCCAATCCGCCGGAGCGTGCAGTCGCGCGTCGGGTGCGACCGCGCCGAACAGCAGCCGCGCCGCGCGGGCGTCAGCGGGCTCGGTGAGCACGATCTGTCCGCCCGGCGCCAGCAGCGCCGCGAGCATCTGCGGATCCTGGCCGAGGCTCAGCGCATAGAAGCCGGCCACCAGATCGAACGATCCGGCGAGTGCTGCAATATTTTCGGAGATCAGCCGGGGTTGCAGCCTGGGCTCCTCGCGCAACAGTTCCTGCCATTCCGCGAGCGACTCGGCGTCGGCGGCCAATGCCCAAACCACCGCCTGCGGATTGCCGGCCAGGATCGCCCGCAACATGCGAGAGCTGCACAGTCCGGCCACGGCGATGCGTCGGACCACGTCGGTGGTTGCAGCGATGCGCGCCGATAGCGCCTGCAGCGCGGCTTGCGCCGACGATGATGCAAACAGGAACTGCCGGCGCAGCACGCCAGAAAATCCCGGCCACTGGCCAGTGGCGAGCGCCACCCGGAACGAGGCGAGCAGCGTGGTTTCCGCCACCGCCTCCGGGGCATCGAAAAACAGCGACCGCCAGATCACGTCAGCGGGCGGCAGATCGGTCTCGGGTACCAGCCGCGCCCCATCCGGCCGAAGTTCGGCGTATTGCTCCTCGGCGAGCCAGCGTAACGCCTGCGCGCCCAGCTCAGTATGCTGCAGCGCGGGTTCGGCGTTGAACGCCTCGTGGGTTGCCGCGGCCAAATAGGCGTCCGCGAGCAGGGCACTGGCCGGCCAGGGGACGGATGCCTCGACCGCTGCCGCTGGCGGCGCCGGCCTCGGCACTTGCCGCAAGCTCGGCAGATAGTGGGTGAACAGACGGTCGATCTGGCGCGCCGAGCGGCCGGTCGGCATCGCGACGAACCAGCATTCCACCAGCTCGACCAGTGTCTGATTATCTTCATCGCGCAAGGTGAAGTCCGCGCACAGCGAACGCGGCCCGACGTGGCGGATCGCCAGATCGACCATGCTCGGCACACCCGCATCAGTGCGCAACAGCCTGATCCGACCGAACCGCCACGGCAGCACCGAACCTAGCGCGGCGAGCTGCGGCTGGTCGGCGGCGAACACCACCAGCGCTTGCAGCGCGCCGTCGAGCAGAGCCGGATCGAGCAGATAGCCTTCGCCGCCGCGATTGCCGCGCGGCGCACGCAGACGAGCACGCAAGCGATCGGGACCGATTCGCTGCACCGATTGCACGGTCTGAAATTCAGGTCCGTAGTCGAGCTTGAGGCCACGCGCGAGCTGATAGACCCGGTCCGCCTCGATCGGCGCTTGGTCGTGACTCTCATCCGCGTCGGCGCCGGCCAGCACCGGCAGCGCCGAAAACCCCGGCATCACCCGGCCGGTAGCGTGGACCGTGAGGTCCTCGTGCGCGAGCCGGGGGCGGCTTGCGATCGCGATCTCGCCGTCCTCGGCCAGCTTCACCCGACAATCGCGCACCACGCCGGGATCCAGGATCAGACCCCGGCTGATTTCGAGGTCCTGGATTTCGAGCGAAGTCGCAGCGGGATGGCGGATGCGCGCCGCCGCCAGCATCATGTCGATCATCGCCGCCGCCGGCAGCAACGGGACGCCGTCGAGGCAGTGGTCAGCGAGCCAGGGCTCGGTCAGCACCGACAGATGCGACATCCAGGCGAGCTCGGCACCGCGGTCGTAGGTCGGGTCGCGGAAGCCCAGCAGCGGGTGATCGCGCACCGGCGAAGCAAGCTCGACCCGCTCGATGGTCGGAGCGGCGACGTAGTCCTGGCGCTGCCAGGGATAGAGCGGCAGCCCGCGCGCGGTGGCCTCGCCGGCAAAGCATGCGGCACCGCCAAGATCGGCGCCGGCCACGAACAGCTGCGCCGCGATCAGCGCGAAGGGATCGCGCGTGGCGGCGCGGCGGCTGAGCGACGCCATCACCTTGCCGGCGCAGCCGCTGCGATCGAAGCCGTCGCGCAGGAAGGATTGCAGCACCGGCGCCGAGCCGATCTCGACGAAAATCCGTGCCCCGCGCTCGATCAGGGCGGCGACCGCGTCGCGGAACCGCACCGGCTCGCGGACATTGCGCCACCAGTAGAGCGCGTCGAGCTCGCCGACCACCACGCTCTCGCCGGTGACGGTGGAGATCATGGCCTCGGCCGGGACGTGCGAGGCCACCGCTTCGAGTCGCGCCATCAGCGGCAGGCGGATCGGCTCCATACACGGGCTGTGGAAGGCGTAGGCGAGGTCGAGTCGGACGAAGACCCATTTCTGCGCGCGAGCGAGCAGCCGCAACGCCTCGATGCTTTCATCCGAGCCCGCGACCGTGACCGATGCACTAGCGTTGATCGCGGCCACTACCAAGTCGAGCCGATGGGCCGCGATCACCGCCGCGGCTTCGGATTCATCCAGGCCGAGAGCGGCCATCGAGCCGGTGCCATGGACCATCTGCTGGGCACGACTGCGCGCCACGATCACCAGGCAGGCGTCGGCAAGTGACAGCGCGCCGCATGCCCAGGCGGCGGCGACCTCGCCCACCGAATGGCCGATGTGGGCGGCGGGCTTGATCCCCCGCGCTCGCAGCGCCGAGACGATCGCGACCTGGACCGAGAATAGCAGCGGCTGCGCGACATCGGTGTTGTGCAGGGCCTCGGCAAGGTCGTCCGACGCCAACCGGTCGATCACCGACCAGCCCAGCAGCGGCGTGAGCAGATGGTCGAGCTGGGCCATCGCGGCCCGGAAGGCAGGGCTGTGCGCCAGCGCGTCGCGCCCCATCCCGGCCCACTGGCTGCCGTTGCCGGAATAGACCAATACCAGATCGCCGTGCACCGCGTGCCCCGCCGCAACCCCACTGGGGCGCTCGCCGGCGAGATGCAGATCGAGCTCCTGCGCCATCTCCGGCGCCGAAGCGGCTTCGACCATCACCCGGTGGGGGAACTGGTCGCGCTTGGTCGCCGCACCCCGGATCAGCGCCGGCAGGCGCAGCGGCGCATCGAGCAGCCGGTCGCGCCAGGTGGCGACCAGCGCTACCAGGCTCTCTTCCGAGCGCGCCGAGATCAGCAGCGGCGGCAACAGCGCCGCCTGCTCCCGCCGCACCGGGCGCGGCGGGGCGGCGATCACCGCGTGCGCGTTGGTCCCGCCGAAGCCGAAACTATTCAGGCCCGCCAGCCAGTCACCGCCGCCTTCGCCCGAAGCGGGCAGCGCCAGCGGCGCGCCGACCACCTGCAGATTGAGTGCTGCAAACGGAATGTGCGGGTTGGGCCGAACAAAATTGAGCGAGCGCGGCACGCAGCCGTGCTCGAACGCCAGGATCAGCTTCAGCAGCCCGGCCATGCCGCTCGCCGGCTCGAGATGGCCGATGTTGGACTTCACCGAGCCGATCGGCAGCGCGTTGCGCCGGCGCTGCGCTAGGGCCTCGCCGATCGCATGGGCTTCGATCGGGTCGCCCACCGGGGTGCCGGTGCCGTGCGCCTCGAAATAGACCAGATCGTTGGGATCGATCGCGTTTTGTTCGTAAATTTCACGCAATAACGCTGCCTGGGCGGCCCGCGAGGGCATCGAAAATCCGTTGGTGCGCCCGTCGGAATTGACCCCGGTGGCGCGGATCACGGCGCGGATGTCGTCACCGTCGAGCAGCGCATGGTCGAGCGGTTTAAGCAGCACCGCGCCGCCGCCCTCGGCCCGCACATAGCCGTCGGCGCGGGCGTCGAACGGATGGCATTTGCCGATCCGGGACAGCATCGAGGCGCGCGCAAAGCCCACGAACGCCTGCGGCGCCACCAGCAGGTTGATCCCGCCGACCAGCGCCATCTCGGTCTCGCCGCGGCGCAGCGCGCTGCAGGCCAGATGCAACGCTACCAGCGACGAAGAACACGCGGTATCCACGGTGAAGCTCGGGCCGCGCAGATCGAACAAGTATGACACCCGGTTGGACAGCGACGACAGCGCCGCGCCCTGCATCGAATAGGCATCGAGCGCCGCCGCGTCGGCAAACGACTTCGCGGCGAAATCCCATGACGAACCGCCGATGTAGACCCCGGTGCGCGAGCCCGCCAAACCCCCAAGCGTAAGCCCGGCGTCGCACACCGCGTCGAACGCAAGTTCCAGCATGATCCGCTGCTGCGGGTCGATGCTGACCGCCTCGCGCGGCGACACGCCGAAGAAACCGGCATCGAAACCATCGACCTGGTCGATGAAGCCGGCGGCGAAACTATAGGTCTTGCCGGGCTGGCCGGCCTCGGGAAAGTAGAATCGGGACTTGGTGAACCGGTCGCCCGGCATTTCGCGCACCGCATCCCGGCCGGCGAACAGCAGATCGGCGAATTCTTCCAGATTGCGCGCCCCCGGCAGCCGGCAGGACGCGCCAATTATCGCAATATCAAAACGACCCGTCACGGGACCATCCGGAACCAGGCGGCATAGGGCGCGAGCGACCGCATCAGGGCATTTATCCTTCTCAATCCAAACACCGGCTTAGGCGGAAAGTTCCCGCCGCCCAAGCACGCGCGCTACGCCATCTCACATTTCGGCCCCATGCGGCAATGGTACGGCCATTGCGTCGCACAAGTTAACAGACTGAGCTTTACCGGTTTGCGCTGTCAAGGCGAATGCGCTTTGATCCCAAACCACGAACCGTTCGTTTTCAATTCCTAACGCGCTGGAGACCGGGTTTGCTGCGTCCGCTCGAAGACCACCTGACCGCGATCCACGCCCTGATCGTGCGCGATCTGATGGTCCGATTCGGCCGCCATCACCTCGGCTTCGTCTGGACCATCCTGGAACCGATGCTCCTCACCGGCGGGGTCATGGTGGTCTGGTCGCTGATCCGCGAACCGACCATCCACGGCATCGGCGTCGCCGCCTTCGTGCTGACCGGCTACATGCCGCTCACGGTCTGGCGGCACATGACCAACCCATTGGTAAGATTGTGCCGCAACAACGCCGCACTGCTCTATCACCGGCCGGTGAAGGTCGCGGATATCCTGGCGGCGCGGCTGGTGCTGGAGTTCCTCTCCACCAGCACCGCACTCACCGTGATCTACTTCATCACCACCAGCACCGGCATCATCGAACCGGTGCAGGACCCCGGCCTCACGCTGGCGGCCTGGCTGATGACCGCCTGGTTCTTCGCCGGACTCGGACTGCTCACCTCGGCCTGGACCGAAGTCTGGGAACCCGCGGAGAAATTCATCCAACCGGCCCAATATTTGGCGCTGCCAGTCTCCGGCGTGTTCTTCATGGTGTCCTGGCTGCCGAGCTACGCCCAGAAATTGCTCGCGCTCAACCCGATGGTGAGCTGCTTCGAAATGTTCCGGGCGGGATATTTCGGCGACTCGGTCACAACCTATTATAATGTTTCGTACTTGGCAGTCTGGTCGCTGGCGCTCAGCATCGCAGGACTGGTCGCGGTTGGGAGGATCAGGGATTACGTCCAGGTCCCTTAAGGCAAGCCAAGAATCTTCTTTTTGTGAACAAAAAGAAGCAAAACAACTTTATTCATTTTAGGGCGCTGCGAACCGCAGCAATTGCAAGACCAGGCGGCGAATCCTAGTGTTTCCGGAATAAATCCAACACGAGGACGCCCCATGACTTACCGCATCCTAACCCTCGACGGAGGGGGAAGCTGGGCCCTGCTGCAGGCAATGGCACTCGGACGAATCTACGATCCCGATACGCCGGGGCCGGAAATCCTGCGCAAATTCGACCTGGTCGCAGCCAACTCCGGCGGCTCTCTGACGCTGGCCGGACTGATCTCCGGCCAAACCCCGGGTAACCTGCTGAACAACTTCTTCCTGCAACAATCGGTGCGAAGCGCGATCTTCAAGCCGCTCGACGCGTTCGAACATATTTTCGACGCGCTGGGCCAGGCGATCATTGGAATCGGCCCAAAATACGACGCATCGGCGAAAATCCCCGCCTTCGAACAAATCCTTCCCGTCACCAAAACCCTGCTCTCAGCCATCCCCGCTCTGCTTGCCACGCCCACCCAAAAAGGCCCCGACCTGCTGCTGGCGAGTTTCGATTACGACTTCGAACGCGGCATCATCTTCCGTTCCAACAACAACAGCCTGGCGCGTAGCTTCTCCCATAGCCCCGCCGTCACCCTGTCGCAGGCAATGTCCGGCTCGACCAACGCGCCGGTCAATTTCTTCGACCTGCCGGTCAACATCGCCGACCCGCTGCGAACCTATCGCACCTGGGACGGCGGCGTCGCCGGTCACAACAACCCCGCGCTGATCGCGGTGGCGGAGGCAATCGCCAACGGAGTTCCGCCGGCCGAGATCTGCGTGCTGTCGATCGGCACCGGGACTGTGGTGCTGCCGGTCGCAGCCGACGGCTCGCGCCCGCCGATCTACCCGACGGCCAAAGGCACCGGCCTGATCGACGGCATCCAAACGCTCTCCACCAGCATTCTGGACGACCCGCCCGACATCGCCTCCTACCTCGCGCACATCGTCCTCGGCGGCAAACTACCCGCGACCAACAACAGCGAGTTGATCCCCGGCCCCGTCATCCGCGTGAGCCCGATGGTGTGCCCGCAGTGGAACGGCTCCGCCTGGGTCGCCCCCGCCGGACTGCCCGAGCCCCTGTTCAGCGCGCTCGCTAATCTGCCGATGGACGCGGTGCAGGACGCCGATGTGGCGAACATTCACGCGCTGGGCGTGGCGTGGTTGAGCGACGCGGTGCCCAACCAGCCGATCCGAATGAACCACGACACGCTCGCCTGCGAGATCGGGCACCCGGTGTTCGGGCTCGCCGCGGATGCCTGGGGGACATTGTCCGCGTAGGTGAGGAAGAAAGTCTTCTTTTTGAAAAAAGAAGCAAAAACTTTCATTCAATAGAATTCGGAATACACATTCCGTGGTCCGGGTTGAGCCAAAAATCAAATTGACCAAGTTTTTTGCTTCTTTTTGCTCACAAAAAGAAGACTTTCTTCCTCACCTTAACCAATTGATTTCGCTTACCATCATTCCGGACATACTCTCACGCAGCGGTCGGCAGTGTAACGTTGCTCAATCATCCGCTTGAGCCCTGGTGCAGACGTGATATGGTCGTTGCGAATATCTACCCAAGCGGACGGGTCAACCTCCCGCGCCGGCCCGCCGCGAACTTCATCCCATCCGCCAACTATTTCAGCTATGGCTTTGACGTGCATAAAGATTTAATCAGGTCCAGCGGGAGCGAGCATGCTAGAGCGCGTCTTGACATCTGAGGGATTGGCGGCGTGGATCATCCCGCGCGAAGCACTTAGGCTGCTTTCCAGCGCGTTCGGTCCGGCGAGCGCGCGGCAGATTATATTTCAGGGACTGCGCGGCGGCATCATCCGCGCGATATCCGGATCATCCTCCTGGAGCGATGCCTACAACGGCCCCACGCTGCGTCCCAGCGTCTGGATTCCGGGGAAATACTGGGACGGTCTGGCGGACCGCGTCATTCCCGAGTCATTCTGGACCACCGGCGCGGTCAGACTTCTGATCGAGAGCGATGCCAGAAGAGCAGCACCCCGCGAGGTGAGCTTCTTCGACGTCCGGTTCGAGCCCGACGCCATCAACGCCGTCCTGCTCGGGGCGGTCACCGGACCGGAGCGGCTTCACGCTCATCGCGGTCCGCCGGTGCCGGATCCGCTGCTGCGGAAGTGGTTCGAGTTGTTTCTGCGCGCCTACGAAGGCGCGGAAATCAGCGAAGCGCGGGCGCTGGAGTCGGCGAACGGCATGTTCCCCCAGCGGTCTGTCAGCCGAGACCGGGTGCGCAAGCTGCTGGCGGATCGCCGAGCGGCCGAGGCAGCGCCGGAATAGTAACGCTACTGATGTCCAGGCAGCAGCATCTCACGGTCGAGGCCGAGTTGACCGGGCAGCGGATCGTCCCATTCGAACCACACTGCACCGACCTCGTGCGGACCATGGGCGTAACAGATGCCGTCGTCGTGGCGGGTTTGCAGCATGGTCCTTGAGGCCAGTCGCTGCTGCTCAGGCGTAAGCTTCGAGCGATCGGGGTACCTCACGCAACTGGTGCGGAAATTGGTAGTGGTGCACAGCATCGCCGGAGTCGGCACTCCGGGTCTTGGTTTTGCCTGCGCCATCAGCGGCGCGATCCCCAGCTCCGCCGGCGCCTTGAAATCCGACAAGTCCCAATAGCGGCACAATGGTACTCGACCGTCGGTGCGCACCACACCGGTCTTCCAATGGCCGCTATGAGCGCCGGTGGGATCGAAAATAATAAAGCTGCCGTCGCGCTCCAACCACATGTGGCAGAGATCGTTGCCGGTCTGGGTCGCCGCACAGATCAGGGTGTTGCCGAAGAATTTGTCGAGAAAGGCCGGCGCCGGCGCTTCTTCCGGCAGCTCGCGCGGTGCCGCGCCTTCATGCACCTGGAAGATCACCCGAACGTGGTTGAGGCGGGTCTCCAATATGCTCGGCTGCACGTACGCACCGCCGTAAGCGCGATAATAGGCCGCGATCTTTTCCAGCTGCGGCTGGATCACGAATGCGGATAGCGGCGTGCCCGCCGGCAAGTCGACCACCGCCGCCAGCGCCTGGCCGGAAACCTTGTGATTGCCCTCGAAGCTGAAACCGTCGATCACCGGGCCCTTGCCCACCACCCCGGGCGTCCCGAGCACCGCCGGCATCGGCGGATCGGTGGCGAAAGCGACGGGCGCCACGGCAAATACCGACGCGGCAAGGATGAATGCACCAGCCAGGCGCGCGAAATGATGGGCTTCGGTCATGGCATCCCTCCCCTAATGTCCGCTCACAAGCCACTCGGTGACGGTTCGCCCCGCAGCGTCCTGCACGGTCCATTTGTCGCCGACCTGGTGCGGCGCGAACGGATAGCAGCCGGCCCCGCCGTAGATTTCGCGCGCTTTTTCGATCTGGAATACTTTGCCGGGCACATGATTGGGCGCGAGGCACAGTTGCGTGCCACCGGCGGTCTGCTCCAGCCGGTAGCTGCCGTCCCGGCCCTCGACCCGGAAGATGCCGCCCGGCGTTGCCGGAACCGGCTGCACCCCGCGGTCATACATCAGGAAATACGTGTGGTCGGGATTGAGCCAGAGATGACACACCGCATGGGTGGTATCGTCGCGGCAGATCACCGAATTGTTGAAATAAGGCGCTAGCGCGCTGTCATCGGCGGCGCGGGCGGCGGGCGCCGCACAAATCAGGCCGAGGCCAAGCAGGATAGGCGCAAGGAATCCGCGCGCGGACATTGGTTTCCCCCGATTATTCGCGTTCTACGGAATTTAGCCGAGGCGGTGGGGCTTGCCTATAGCGAAAAGCCTGGCAATGCATTCGCGAAGGTTATAACCGGCTCAGGACGGCGAACCAAAACAAATCAAAAGGTTAATACAAGGAAGAAGCTTCTTTTTTGAAAAAAAAGAAGCAAAAAACTTTTGTTAATAAGAGTTTGGCAACGGAAGACCAACAATTTTCATACAATAATCTCGGATCAAAGTTAGGCTCCCAAATTGACGATATGAACCCGGCGGTTGCGCACTTCGGGAGTTTGGTCGGGCGTCGGTACCAGCAGACCATCCTCGCCGACGCCGACCGCTTGGAGACGGGCGGCGTCGATGCTGAATTTGGCTTCGAGATACGCGGCCACCGCGTCGGCGCGCTGCTGGGATAGGGTTTTGTTCGCCGCCGCCGTGCCTACGGTGTCGGTGTGGCCTTCGATCCGGAACTTGTCCGCCGCGAGTGCGCTGCTCGTGAGCGCGCCGCCGAGCTTGTCGAGCTCGGCGCTGGCGTCGGGACTAAGCGCCGACGAGCCGGTCTGGAACTCGATCGTAAGATCCACCGATGGCGGCGCGATCGCACGGATGCCGCGGGTCTGATCGGTGAGTGAGGGGCCATTCGGGCGCAGCGAGTTGATGATCTGGGCGGTGCTGGGGCTTTGCGCCAGAGCACTCCCGACCCAGAGAGCGAACGCCATCGTCAGTGGAACACGGATTCTCATTGATTTACTCCCTGGACGTGCCGGCCTACCGCTATAGGCAAGGGGAAGCAAAAAAACTTTATCAATCAATCCGCCTCAACTGACAAAAGTTTTTTGCTTCTTTTTTTCAAAAAAGAAGACTTCCTACCCTACCCGAACGTACCTGATCAACGACCCATCCCCGCCCAAGAACTGTGCCCCCGCCCAGCTCGGAAAGTCATCGTACCAAGTATCCATCTGCGCATCGCCGCTCATCTCGTAATGTTCGGCGCGGATCGCGGAGCCGCCCCAGGCCGGGATCATCTCCTCGCCCAGGTCGGCGATCTTGGGGTGCATGATGCTGCCGGTCTCGGTATTGATCATCGGGCCTTGCAGCATCTTGCGGTTCCAATGGGTTGCGGGCAGCGCGTCGGGGGAAGCACGCAGTTTGCCTTGCGAGCCCGCCACCTGCCATCCGATCGCGTCACGTTGGGCGAGCACCTGGAATTGGGTGCCGTTGTGGTCGGTTTGCGACTTCAGGCCGATGCATTGGTCGCCCTCCCATTGTTCCACCGCGTGATGGGCGTAGTGAAACAGCGGGATCGGGCCGAACGACAACGCCATCTGCACGTTCACGGTCACCACCAGACGGTTGGCGACGGAGGCGAAGTCGAGCCGATGCGTGCCCATTACGCTGCCGTGGCGCACCACCTCGAACAGCAGCCGGTTCCCGGGCGGAACCGGCAGACCGGGCAGTGCGTCTGCCAGCATGGCAGCGGCGCCGCCAGCGAGCAATCCGCGCCGGGTCGGACCGCTAATCGGCATGTTCCGCACAATAGAGCCCGACGTTGGTCGAGCCGGAGCGGAAGCTGGCCTCGCAGTAGGCCAGGTAGTATTCCCACAGGCGCTTGAACCGCGGCGGAAAGCCCATCGCCTCGATCGCGGGCCAGGACACGAGAAACCGCCGCCGCCATTCCGCCAGCGTCCGCGCGTAACTTTCGCCAAAATGTTCAGCCGATCGGAGCACCAGGCCGGCGCGGGCGAAATGCTGCCGGATCAGTTCCACCGTCGGCAACATACCGCCGGGGAAGATGCTGCGCTGGATGAAATCGACCTCGCGACGGTAGCCGTCGAAAAGCCCGTCGTCGATCGTGATCGCCTGCAGCACGATGCGGCCGCCGGGCGCCAGCAGCCGCTTCAGGCGTTCGAAATACACCGGCCAGAAGCGCTCGCCGACCGCTTCGACCATTTCGATCGAGACGATCCGGTCGTAGCTGCCCTCGCTGTCGCGGTAGTCCTGCAGCCGCAGATCGGCCTGCCCGGGGAGCCGGGTCTGGGCGTAGGCGAGCTGGGCGGGTGAAAGTGTGATGCCGGTGACCTGCATGCCGATGCGCACCATCCGTTCGGCGAGACCGCCCCAGCCGCAGCCGATTTCGAGCACGCGGGCGCCTTCGCCTGCCCGCATCAGCGCAACGATACGGTCCTGCTTGGCGATCTGCGCATCCTCGAGGGTTTGATTCGGGGATTGATACAGCGCGGAAGAATAGCTCATGCCGCGATCGAGCCAGTGGGCGTAGAAATCATTACCGAGGTCGTAGTGCGCGACGATGTTGCGGCGCGAGCCGGTGCGGGTGTTCGAGCGCAGCAGATGCACCAGCCGATTGACCGCGCGCACGACCAGCGAGGGCTGGATGGTCGAACCAATCGCATTGCGGTTGCGCGCGGCAAGCTCCAGCAGCGCGGGCAGATCGTTGCTGCTCCAATCATCGTCGATGTAGCCGTCAGCGAAGCCGATGTCGCCTTCCACCAGAATGCGCCGCACTGCGCGCCAGCGATTGATCTGCATGTGCGCTTCCGGAACGGTACAGCCGGCGGCACGGGCGTCGAGCACGCGGCCGCCGGGTAAGGCGAGGTGCAGATGCCCCTGTTCCATGCGCGACAACAGGCGTTCCGGCAGGCGGGCGAGCCATGGCCCGGCGCTGTTTTCGGCTCCTCCGTCGATCGTTAGACTCGCCATCTTGCTATCCCCGAAGCTAAGTGAAGTCGAAGAAGTCTTCTTTTTTGAAAAAAAGAAGCAAAAAACTTTTATTCAATTGGTTCCCTACGGGTCGTGCGAAGCCTCGCAATTGACTAATTGATAAAGTTTTTTTGCTTCTTTTTGTTCACAAAAAGAAGACTCTTTTCCTTATCTAACCTATTGATCGTCACGTTTGACCCCGGCGGCGCCGGACGCGGCACGATCCGAATGCCCTTGAGCCAGAGCAACAAGGCCTCGAAATGAATTCCGGCGACAACTTTCAAAGTCAGCATTGGGTGTGACAGAAAGCTTGCGAGCAGGGTCGCGTCCGATATTTCGCGACGCCTGCCCATAAAGTTGGTCACGATCAGCATGCCATCATCGTCGAACCCGTTGATCTTGAGCGCATGTTGTTCGGCCGGTTGGGTCACGGTAAATTCATAGCGCATCCGCATAGTCATGAACGGTGAGACGTAGAGTTCCTTGTCACAACCGTGCGAAATAACCGGTCCGTCTTGCACCGCAAAAAAATAACAATGCCGCTGCCCAAAAGTGTTGTTCACCTCGTAGATCATCGCCACAAGTGCACCGTCGGGCTGGTGACAGAAGAACAGGCTGATCGGATTGAACACGAAGCCGAGTATCCGCGGCATGCACATCACCCGGATCGCGCCCCCCGCCATGACGCCGGCTTGAGCCAGCAACGCTTCGATCTGGCCGCGCAGATTGCCACCCGACGCCAGATGATCCGCTTCATGAAAGGAAAACAAATTAAATCGTTCGCGCGAAAACAGCGCGCAGCGCCGCGCGATTAGATCGAGCTCTGCGAGATCGAGCAGAGTCCAGAAGAATCGGTAGCGCAGACGGTGCACACGCGGCCGCAGCCGGCGGTGCTGAACGTGGCCGACGTAGAGCGCGGAGTTCATGCCGCACCCATCAGCGCGACCTCGGCCGGCAGCCGCCCGGCCTCATCGGCCACCAGCCACGGCCGCCTCACGCCACCGAGCTTTTCCGCCACCAGCAGGCCGGCCTGCAGCCCGTCTTCGTGAAATCCCGCCCCGCAATAGGCGCCGCAAAACCAGGTCCGGCTTGTGCCTTGCAAGCGCCAGAAATTCCTCTGCGCCGCCGCCGCGCGCAAGTCGAAGATCGGATGCTCCATGATTTCGCCGCGAATGATCGCGGAGGGCGGCTGGGGCGCATTCAGTGTCACGAAATAGGGCCGGGTCTCGGGCAGCCCCTGAAGGCGATTCATCCAATAGGTCACAGCCAAGTCCCGTTCCGCGCCATGCAATGGTCTCCGCCCGAGATAATTCCAGCTCGCCCAAACCTGGCGCCGCTTCGGCATCAAATCCATATCCCGGTGTAGAGTTACGTTATTTTCACTGTAACGAAACGCGCTCAGCACCGAACGTTCGTCCGGCGTGGGATCCTCCAACATGCGGAGTGCCTGATCGGCGTGGGCGGCGATCACGACGTGATCGTAGACTTCCTCGTGACCCGTGAGGTCCGCGACGATGACCTGTCCCGGCGTGCGCATAACTCGCCGCACGCCGCAATCAAGCCGGATGTTGTCACGAAACGGTGCGATCAGCGGCGGGATGTAGCTCGCGCTGCCGCCGGCCAGGGTGCGCCACATCGGTCGGCCGGTGAATTTCAGCAGCCCGTGATTCTCGCAGAAGCGCACAAACGATTCCGCCGGATGGTCCAGCAGCGCCGCCGCCGGGGCCGACCAGATCGCCGCAGCCATCGGCAACAGATGATCGTCGCGAAACGCCTTGCCGTAGCGGTGACGGTCGAGGAATTCTCCCAAAGTGAGTCCGGCCGCGACGGTGCCGGGCGCGGTGCGGTAAAATCGCGCCAGATCGCGCAGCATCGACCAGAAGCGCGGCCGCAGCAGATTGGATTTCTGCGCGAACAGCCCGCCGAGATCGGTCCCGGCGTATTCCATCCGGCCGCGATCTAGCGAAACCGAGAACGACATTTCGGACGGCCGCGTCGCCACGCCGAGGTGATGGAACAGCGCGGTGAGGTTGGGATAGGTCGCTTCGTTGTAGACGATGAACCCCATGTCGACCCGATCCTGGCCGGCCTGGACCGTGTTAGTGTGACCGCCGAGCCGGGGGGCCCGCTCGTACAAGGTGACGCGATGACGCTGCGCGAGCAGCCAGGCCGCAGAAAGGCCGGATATGCCTGACCCGATCACCGCGATTGAAAGTTTACCGCTGCCAATCATCGATCCACCCTGACGAGACACTGTTTGGTCGGTTGCTTGTTCACCGGCTATTACGCAATCTCGCGACGGCTGGATCACAGCCGCCCGACTGATCCAAATCCCGGCTTCCTCCGTATCGCTTGGCATGAATGTCGATAGCTTCCGCTCCTCTACCCGCGCCACGCCGATCGCTCACATCCATGCGCTAAGGATGAGCAGCACAGCGATCGCCGCTCCGGAGGATTTCTCGGCTCTGCTGCTCGCGGTGGCGCGGCAGCGTGATCAGATCGCATTCGCCCGGCTGTTCGAATATTTCGCTCCGCGAATTAAGCGGTTCCTGATCGCGCGCGGGCTCGCGGCACTGGTGGCGGAGGAATTGGCGCAGGAAACTCTGCTCGCGGTCTGGCGCAAGGCCACGCTGTTCGATCCCGATCGCGCCAATGCCGCGACCTGGATTTTTTCGATCGCGCGGCATCAGGCGATCGACCACCAGCGGCGCGATCATTCAGGGTTGCGGGCGCCGGATTCGGAGATCGACCTCGAGTTCGCCGATCCCGGCGACACCGAGGACGCGTTTTCTCAGGCCGAGGAGGAGGCCAAATTGCTGGCGAGCCTGACCGTGCTGTCGAAGGACCAGCTGCTGGTGGTTCGGCTCGCCTATTTTCACGACAAGTCTCATGCCGAAATCGCCGGCGAATTGGGCTTGCCGCTCGGTACGGTAAAATCGCGTTTGCGGTTGGCGCTCGAAAAGCTCCGCGGCCTGATGGGACGGAACTAATATGACAATCGAGCATCATCCCGCCGACGAGACCTTGCTGCGCTACGCCAGCGGAAACTTGCCGGCGCGGGCGAGCCTGGTGATCGCGACCCACCTGCACTTCTGCCCCGAATGCAGACGCATGTATCGCGGCCTGAGGTCGCTCGGCGGCGAGCTATTGCGGACCGAGGAGCCAAGCCCGCTCGCGCCCGGTGCGCTCGCTACGACGCTTGCCCGGCTGGATGAGACCCCGCCGGCAGCGGCAAAGCGCAAATTCGTGGCAGCCGGGCTTCCACCTACGCTGGCAGGTCAGCCGATCGCACCGTGGCGCTGGCTTGCGCCGGGGATCCGGATCGCTCACATCGGTCCGCGCGACCGCACCGGCTCGGTGTTTCTGCTGCGCTGCGCGCCCGGTTCAAGCCTGCCGGCACACCGGCACGAGGCGCCGGAATATTCGTGCGTAATCCGGGGCGGCTACAGCGACGCGGCGGGTCACTACAGTGTCGGCGATACCGAGGAATCTGGTTCGGACCTTTCGCACGCGCCCAAGGTCGACCCCGACGGCGAATGCATCGCGGTGATCGCGGTCGAGGGCAAGCTGCAACTTGAGGGCTGGCTGCCGCGCCTGCTGCAGCCCCTGTTCGGAATCTGATTGATGGTCCGGCTGGTGATGCCGTTGCTGCTGTGCTTCACGTTGGCGGGTTGCAGCGGGACCGCGGTGCTGAACGCGCTGGCACCAAAGCAGGGCATTCTGGTGCGGCGCGATCTCGCCTACGCCACCGGACCGCGGCATGGGCTTGACGTTTACGCGCCAGCCGACGCGCGCAACGCGCCGGTCGCGGTGTTTCTCTATGGCGGCGGCTGGACTGGCGGCGCCAAGGGCGAATACGGCTTCGTGGGCGCCACGCTTGCCGCGCGCGGCATTATTACCGTCATTCCCGACTACCGGCTGTATCCCGGGGCGCGCTACCCGACCTTTATCGAGGATTGCGCTGCCGCGGTGGCGTGGGCGCGCCGCCATGCACGCCTGTTCGGCGGCGATCCGCGCAAGCTGTTCCTGATCGGCCACTCCGCCGGCGCCTACAACGCGATGATGCTGGCGCTCGATCCGGTGTGGCTCGCGCCTTACGGGATCACGCCCTATCGCGACCTCGCAGGTGTGGTCGGAATCTCCGGGCCGTATGATTTCCTGCCGCTCGATACTGATCAGCTGCGCTCGATCTTTGCGCCTGCGATGCCGCTTACCGCGTCGCAGCCGATCAATTACGTGCGGACGCCGATGCCGCCGATGCTGTTGCTGGCGGTGAGTGGCGATCGCACGGTGTACCCGCGCAATTCGATCCACCTTGCGACCGCGATCCGCGAGCAGGGCGGCGACGTCACGCTCAAGATCTACCCTGGTCTCAACCACGCGCTGAGCTTGGGCGCGATCGCAACGCCGCTCACCTGGCTCGCCCCGGTACAGGACGATGTTGCCGGATTTATCGCACGGGAGAGCGGAAAATGATCGCAGCCCCCAAATGATCGCAGCCCTCATCTTGCTTTCGGCGGTGATGGCGTTTGCCTGGGTGATGCAGTGGCGCACCGCCAGCGCAAGCTGGGTCGATATGTGCTGGACCTACGGCGTCGGGCTTGCGTGCGTGGTGATCGCGCTGGTGGATCTATCGCCACACCGGATGTTGCTCGCCAGCATCATCGCGATCTGGTCGCTGCGGCTCGGCACCGCGATCGCGCTCCGCAGCTACAAGGCACCGGAAGACCCGCGTTACGCCAAGTTTCGGCGCCAATGGGTCAAACATTTTCAGATCAAGATGTTCCTGTTTCTTCAGCTCCAGGCCCTGGTGGCGTGGCCGCTGCTGTTCGGCTTCCGGGCCGCGGCAGGCGCGGGCACGGGGTTTGGTGCTCGCGATGTAGTTGGTGCCATCATCGCGGTGATCGCGATCGCGGGCGAGACCACCGCCGATGCGCAGCTCCGCCAGTTCCGCGCCAGCCGCAAGCACAGTGTGTGCGACGCCGGATTGTGGAGCTGGAGCCGGCATCCGAACTACTTCTTTGAATTCTTGCTGTGGTGCGCTCTGCCCTGCTTCGCCGCACCGGCGATCGTGCCGATGCTGATCGCCTGCGCGGCGCCGCTCACGATCTATCTGTTGCTAGCGTTCGTTTCCGGCATTCCCCCGCTGGAGGCCCACATGCTGGCGACGCGCGGCGACAGTTTCCGTGCCTACCAGGCCCGGACCTCGTCGTTCTTTCCCTGGCCGCCCAAAAAACCATTGGAGCCGCAATTATGAATCTGATCGCATCCGCCCTCCGCACCGCGGAGCGCCTGCCGCTGCCCGATCCGATCACGCTGGCCGGCATCGACTACCTGGTCGGTCGCACCGACCGCGGCCTGCGCGCGCAGCCACGCGAGGCCACCCACGAATTCGCCGCCAGGATGGCGGAACTGCCGGTCGCGCTCCACGTGGGTGACGCCAACGCGCAGCATTACGAGATCCCGGCGGCCTTCTTCGCCCTGATCCTCGGCCCGCAGCGGAAATATTCCTGCGGCCTCTATCCCCGGCCGGAAACCACGCTCGCCCTCGCGGAAGAACTCGCGCTGGCGGAAACCGCCCGCCACGCCCAGCTGCAAGACGGCCAACGAATTCTGGAGCTCGGTTGCGGCTGGGGCTCGCTGTCGCTGTGGATGGCGGAGATGCTGCCGGCAGCACGGATCACGGCGGTTTCCAATTCGGCATCGCAGCGCGCCTACATCGAGGATCAAGCGGCGAAGCGCGGTCTCGCCAATCTTACTATCGTCACCGCCGATATGAACGAGTTCGCGTGCGATCAGCGTTTCGATCGGGTGGTTTCGGTCGAGATGTTCGAGCATATGGCGAATTGGCAGGACCTGCTCGCGCGCATTCGCGGCTGGCTGGCGCCCGGCGGGAAATTATTCCTGCACGTGTTTGCGCACGAAACCACGCCCTATCGCTTCGATCACCACGATCAGACCGACTGGATCGCGCAGCATTTCTTCACTGGCGGCCTGATGCCCAGCCGCGATCTAATCGGCGAATTCTCGGATTTGTTCGAATGCGAGCAGTCGTGGTTCTGGAGCGGCACTAATTATCGCCGCACTGCCGAGGATTGGCTGGCCAATTTCGATCGCAATCGGGTTGCGATCGATAAGATATTGGTCGAGGTTTACGGCGCTGAAGCAGCGTTATGGCGGCGGCGATGGAGGCTGTTCTTCTTGGCAACGGCGGGATTGTTTGGACATGACCGTGGGCAAGATTGGGGCGTTAGTCATTATTTGCTGAGTTAGGAAGTAAGGAAGTCCTCTTTTTTGAAAAAAAGAGGCAAAAAACTTTTAAACGTTCAAAAGTTTTTGGTTCTTTTTTCAAAAAGAACACTTCCTTGTACTTGCCTTAGACAAAGTGAACATAAGTTCCATTGTTTCCGTCGGTACCAATGCTGAAGTCAGCCTTGGTATAACTCCCGACGAACGTAATCACCGCCGACTGCGAGCCGTTGCTCACCGTGAGCTGCTTGGCAGCCGTCGAGTAGTTGAAGCTCGACCCGGTGAGGGAGTAGACCATATTGGTGATGTCGATCAGGTCGCTGCCGCCAAAGTTCTTGATGGTGTCGAGCGACAGGTTAGCCGAGGTGCCGGCGAACGTGTCACCGAAGCCGGTGTAGCCCACCAGCGTATCGGTGCCGCCCTGGCTCACCATCGTCTGACCCGCGGCCTTGGCGGTGATGGTTTCGGTGCCCGAAGTGCCTCCGTCGACGGTGATGAAGCCGAGCGTGCCGAGGGTGATCTTGTTGGTGCCGGCGGTGAGATCGACCGTGAGATTGGTGTCGGAGCTGGAAAGCGTCGCCGTGCCGGCGGTGGTGACGTCGAGCGTGGTGGTAGCCTGGCTGTAGCCGATCACCGCTGTGCCGGCCTGAGCGGCTTTCGCGTACACCGTTTCTGTGCCGGACCCGGCATCCACCGATTGGCTGGCAGCGCCGATGATGAAGCTGTCGGCGCCCGACGTGCCGACCGCCGTGATATCGGCGCCGGTGCCCAGCCCCAGTGTGTTGTTGCCGGTGCTAAGCCTCACCGTGAGGTTATGGTCGGAATTGTTCAGGGTGGAATTTATCCCGGCGCTGGTGATGTCGAGCGTGGTGTTGGCCTGGCTGTAGCCTTTGACCATGATCGCGGTGGCATAGGCTCCGCTCGCATCGACCGTATCGGTGCCAGTGCCGGCGGTGACCGATTGAGTGCTCGAGCCCACCGTAATCGTGTCAGTGCCCGAAGTGCCGACCACAGCGATCTTTTGTCCGGTGCCGAGATTAAGATTGTTGGTACCGGCCGTGAGCTCGACGGTGAAATTTTCGTCGGCGTCGGCGAGAGTTTCGCTGCCGGCGGTCGTGATATCGAGCGTCGACTTCGGCTCGCTATGGCCCTCGAACGTTATACCGGCGAGCGCCGCGGTGGCGTCCACCGTGTCGGTGCCGGTGCCGGCGAACACGGTCTGCGAGAGCGCGCCCACGGTGATGGTATCGGTGCCCGACGTACCGGACGCGGCGAGGTCGCTACCGGTGCCCAAAGAAAGATTGTTGGTGCCGGCGGTGAGAACCACCGCAATGTTGGAATCGGCGTTGGAGAGCGTCTCCGTTCCGGTGCTGGTAATATCGAGCGTGGTCTCAATCGGGCTGTAGCCGGTTATGCTGATGCCGGCCAAGGCCGCCGTCGCCTTGATCGTGTCCGTGCTTGAGCCCGCGATCACCGATTGACTGGCAGCGCCGATTTCCACCACGACGTGGGCGCCGCCGCCCAACGTCAGGCTGTTGGCGCCCGAACCGAGCTGCACGGTGAGGTTGCTGTCGGAGTTGGACAGCACGGCAGCACCGGCGGTGGTGATTTTGAGCGTCGTCGTGCCCACCCCGTTGCCGATCACCGCCGCACCGGCCACGGCCGCGGTTGCGTTGACGGTCACGGTGCCGGTGCCCGCGGTGACGGTCTGCGTGCTGTTGCCGACCGTGACGGTTTCGCTGCCGGTGGTGCCGAGGGTCTCGATATGGGCGCCGCTGCCCAGCGTGATATTGTTGGTGCCGCCGGTGAGGTAGACCGAGAAGTTGGAATCCGCGTTATTCAGGGTGGCGGTGCCGGCGTTGCTGATGGAAAGGCTCGAGGTCGCCTGGCTCACGCCGGTGATCGCGGCGCCGGCCAAACTCGTGCTGACTTGAACCGTTTCCGTGCCGGTACCCATGACCACCGACTGCGTGGCGTTGCCGATGATGATGGTATCGTTGCCCGACGTGCCGACCGCCTTGATATCGGCGCCACTGCCAAGGCCCAGCGAATTGGTCCCGGCGGTAAGGGTTACCGTGAGGTTGTTGTCCGAATTGCTGAGGGCCGTCTCCACCACGGTGCTGGTTATGGCGAGCGTGGTGGTGGACTCACTGTTGCCTTTGACCATTGCATAGCCCGCCAGCGTCCCGCTCACCTTCACCACGTCGGTCCCGCTGCCAGCGTCGATGGTCTGGTTTTCCGAATCCACGGTGAAGGTGTCGTTGCCCGCGACAGCAACCGCGGTGATGCCCAAACCGGTGCCGAGGTTCAGATTGTTGGTGCCCGCCGCGAGGTCCACGGTGAGATTGCTGTCGGCACTGGAAAGCGTCGCAGTCCCGGTGGTGGTGAGATCGAGCGTCGAGAGGGCCTGGCTGTGTCCGGTTACCGCGTTACCCGCCAAAGCCATGGTAGCGGAGATCACGTCGGTGCCGGACCCGGCGACTATGGCGATGTTGGATTGCGTGCCAAGGGTGAGACTGTTGCTTGCGCCCAAAAGCCAAACCGTAAGGTTGCTGTCTAAGCTGTTAAGCGTCACCGTGCCTGAGTTGGTGATGTAGAAGCTCGACGTGCTCTCATTGGCGCCGGTGATCAGGTCTCCCGAGAACGCCGTGGCGGCCTGGGCTACCTCGGTGCCGGTGCCAAGGACTACCGATTGGCCAAGGGCGCCGACGGTAATCGTGTCGTTCCCCGAGGTGCCGACCGCGGTGATGTCGGCGCCGGTGCCGAGGCCCAGATTGTTGGTACCGCTGGTAAGATCGATGGTGAAATTGCTGTTGGAACCGTTGAGCGTGGTGTCGACCCCGGCATCAGTGACGTCAACCGTGGTGGTGGCGGCCTGGCTGTTGCCCTCGATCGCGGAATAGCCCAGCAGCGCGGCGCTAACATTGACGACATCTGTGCCGGTGCCGGCGACGATGGTCTGGTCTTCTCCCGCGACGGTGAAGCTGTCGGTGCCGGAACCGGCGACCGCGGTGATCCCCTCACCAGTGCCGAGGGTGAGATTGTTGGTGCCGGCGGCGAGATCGACGGTGAGATTGCTGTCGGAATTGGAGAGCGTCATGGTTCCGGCAGAAGTGAGGTCGAGCGTGGTGACAGTCTGGCCACCACTGCCGCTGACGGCGTCGCCCGCCAATGCCGCGGTGGCATAGACCAAGACAGTGCCCCCGTTGCCATAGACCGATTGGCTGGTGGAACCGAGCGTGACGGTCTCGCTACCCGCCGCGCCGAGCACGGCGATGTTGGATTGTGTGCCGAGCGTGAGATCGGTGCCGGAATAGAGCCAGACCGTAAGATTGCTGTCGGCGCTATTGAGCGTCGCCGCGCCGGTGCCGCTGAGCTCGAGGTTGGAGGTGGCCTCGCTGTAGCCGGTCACCGCGCTGCCCGCGAGCGCCGCGGTGGCAAAGACCCACTCGGTACCGGAGCCCGCGATTACCGACTGCCCGGCGGCGCCGACGGTGATGTAGTCGGTGCCGGAGGTACCGACCGCGGTGATGTTGGCGGCGTCGCCAAGATACAGGTTGTTGTTATTGGCACCTGCAGTGAGATCGATGGTTAAATTGCTGTCGGAACTGTTGAGAGTGGTGTCGACCCCATTGGTGACATCGACCGTGGTGGTGGACTGGCTGTTGCCCTGAATAATCACCGAATTGTAGGCCAGGAAGGCGGCGGACACGTCGATCGTGTCGTCGCCGGTGCCGGCAATCACGGTCTGATCGTCCGACCCGATCGTGAAGCTGGCGTTGCCGGTGGTGCCCGCGGCATTCACGGTAATGCCGCTACCGGTGCCGAGGTTCACGCTGTCGGTGATGCCGGACGCGAATTCTACCGTCAGGTTGGAATCTCCGTTCTGCAGCGTGATGCTGCCGGAGGTGGTGACCTGGATGGTCTCGTTGCTGTAGACATTCGCGCTCGCCTCGGCGGCGGTAACCTGTACGGTCGGCATCGGTCTTCCCCCAGAATCGGCTAGATACGGATCGCAGTTGGCGCTTTGAAATAAATCCTATTAACGTGCGCCAAGCCCCGCACACGCGCGCGCTTTCCTGGCGCTTCGTCACCGCGTTTTTACTGGGATTTTTGCCCTGCGCGTTAACGCAACGTTACCAGAGCGTGAGCAAATGCGAAAGCGGCGCAAAATGGGAACGGAGCGGCGACAAAAGGAGGACAAGGGGATAGGAAAGAAAGACTTCATTTTGTTCACAAAAAGAAGACTTATTCTTTGCCCTTTCTGATTTGATCCAGTGCCCCTTGCAGCATGTACGCTGCCGCTGCTCGGTCCACCGCCTCGGCGCGTTTTTTCCGGGTGAGGTCCGCCTCGGCGATCAAGAATCGGTTCACCGCTGCCGACGAGAGTCGTTCGTCGCACATGGCTGCCGGCAGGCCGGTGGATTCGGCGAGGTTGCGCGCCCAGTCGCGGGCGGCCTGGGCTTTGGGGCCGAAACTGCCGTCCATCGCCAGTGGTAGGCCGACGATCAGGCCGCCGGCGTTTTCCTTGCGGGCCAGAGCGCTGATTTCAAGGGCATTTTGTGAGAGTTTGGCGCGTTTCAAGCTACCGTAGGGGGTGGCCAGGGTGAGGCTGACGTCGGAAAGGGCCAGACCGATGGTGCGTTCGCCGGGGTCGATGCCGATCAATCTTTGATCGGGTCCGAGCAGTGCGCGGAGGTCTGTCAGGTTGAACAGCTTCACCCGGGTGGTTATGGTCCGACCCTTCGCTGGTTGCCAAGGAATTCCGATTACATGTCGCTCGACCCCGCGACCGTTCGCCGCATTGCCAAGCTCGCCCGGATCCGGGTCGAGGAGCATGAGGTGGCCAAGCTGCAAACCGAACTGAACGCCATTTTGGGCTGGATTGAACAGCTGAACGAGGTGGATGTGACTGATGTTGTGCCACTTTCGGGCGGCGCCACGATGGCGTTGCCGATGCGCGACGATGTGGTGACCGATGGCGACATTCCCGAGTGCGTGCTGGCCAACGCGCCCGATCGGGCGGGGGAATTCTTTGCGGTGCCGAAGGTGGTGGAGTGATGTTGACGGATTTTACCATCGCGGGCGCCGCTGCTGCGCTGAAGAAGCGTGAATTTTCCGCCCGCGAGTTGACCGAGGCGCATCTTGGCGCGATCGAGGGTTTGAACAGCCGGATCAACGCGTTCATTACGGTGACCCCCGAGCTGGCGCTGGCCCAGGCCGACGCCGCGGATCAGGCGTTGGCCCGCGGCGAGGCCGGCCCGCTTACCGGGATTCCGCTCGCGATCAAGGATTTGTACTGCGTTGAAGGCGTGCGGACCACCGCCGCCAGCCGCATTCTCGCGCCGTTCGTGCCACCCTATGAAAGCACCGTCACGGCGCAGTTGAAACGCGACGGCGCGGTATTTCTCGGCAAGGCCAATCTCGACGAATTCGCGATGGGTTCGTCGAACGCGACCTCGGCCTTCGGTCCGGTAGAAAATCCGTGGAAGCGCCACAACGACGACAATACCGTATTGGTGCCCGGCGGGTCCTCGGGCGGATCGGCGGCGGCGGTGGCCGCGCGCATGGCGCTCGGGGCCACCGCAACCGACACCGGCGGCTCGATCCGCCAGCCCGCCTCGTTCTGCGGCGTCGCCGGGATCAAGCCGACCTATGGGCGGTGCAGCCGTTACGGGATCGTGGCGTTTGCCTCGTCGCTGGACCAGGCCGGGCCAATCGCACGCACGGTGGGGGATTGCGCGATCCTGCTTCGCTCGATGGCGGGACACGATCCGAAGGACAGCACCAGTGCGAACATCGCGGTGCCGGATTTTGCTGCGGCGGTGGCGCGCGGGGTGCGGGGATTGAAGATCGGTGTGCCGCGCGAATACCGGCCAGAGGGCCTGGCGGGCGAAATCGACGCGCTGTGGCAGCAGGGATTGGGCTGGCTGCGCGACGAGGGTGCGGAGATCGTCGATGTTTCTCTGCCGCACACGAAATATGGGCTAGCGACTTATTACATCGTGGCGCCGGCGGAGGCTTCTTCCAACTTGGCGCGGTACGATGGCGTGCGGTTCGGGGCGCGCGTCGAAGGCAGCGATCTGATCGATCTTTACGAACGCACCCGCGCTGCCGGATTCGGCGAGGAAGTGAAGCGTCGGATCATGATCGGGACCTACGTGTTGTCGGCGGGTTATTATGACGCCTATTACGTGCGGGCGCAGAAATTGCGCACGCTGATCCTGCGCGATTTCACCGAAGTGTTCCGACAAGTCGACGCGCTGCTGACGCCGACCACGCCCTCGGCAGCGTTCGCGATCGGCGAAAACAGCGATCCTCTCACGATGTATTTGAACGACGTCTTTACCGTTACCGCGAATATCGCGGGGATTCCGGGACTGTCGGTGCCGGCGGGGTTGGATGGGCGGGGATTGCCGTTGGGGTTGCAGGTGCTGGGCCGGCCGTTCGATGAGGAAACGGTATTCGCGGTCGGCGGCGTGGTAGAGCGCGCAGCAAAATTTACCGCGCTGCCCGCGATCCGCACGGGAGTGGCGCTATGAGTTACGTGATCGAAGGCGCGAGTGGGCCGTGGGAGTTGGTGATCGGTCTCGAAGTGCACGCGCAGGTAATTTCCAATTCGAAATTATTCTCGGGCGCATCGGCGGTTTATGGCGCCGAGCCCAATTCGCAGGTGAGTTTCATCGATGCCGGATTTCCCGGCATGCTGCCGGTGATCAATCGCGAATGCGTCGCCCAGGCGGTGCGCACGGGATTGGGTTTACGCGCGCACATCAATCTGGAAAGCCGGTTCGATCGCAAGAATTATTTCTATGCCGATCTGCCGCAAGGCTATCAGATCAGCCAGTATCAGTTCCCGATCGTCGGCGCCGGCGTGATTGAGATCGAGCTTGCCGACGGCACGCCGCGAGCGATCGGCGTAACCCGTCTGCACCTGGAGCAGGATGCGGGAAAATCCTTGCACGATCAGCATCCGAGCAAATCCTATATCGATCTCAATCGCTCCGGCGTGGCGCTGATGGAGATCGTGTCGGAACCCGATATGCGCAGCCCCGAGGAAGCCGGGGCTTACTTGCGGAAGTTGCGCCAGATCCTGCGCTATCTCGGCACTTGTGACGGCAACATGGAAGAGGGGTCGATGCGGGCCGATGTGAATGTTTCGGTGCGCAAACATGACGAGCCTTACCGCACTCGCTGCGAAGTGAAGAACGTGAACTCGATCCGCTTCGTGATGCAGGCGATCGAGTATGAAGCCCGCCGGCAGATCGCGATCTATGAAGATGGCGGCACGGTTGATCAGGAGACCCGGCTGTTCGATCACGCCCGCGGCGAGACCCGGTCGATGCGAAGCAAGGAAGACGCTCACGACTACAGGTACTTTCCAGATCCCGATCTGCTGCCGCTGGTGTTGGACGAGGATTGGGTTGCGGGCCTGAAGGCCGAACTGCCGGAGTTGCCGGATGAAAAGCACGCACGATTCGTGCGCGACTATGGGTTGCCTTCGTATGATGCGCGGGTGCTGATCCTTGAGCAGGCGGCAGCAGATTTCTATGAACGCGTGGCGCTTGGACGAGATGCCAAGTTGGCCGCGAATTACGTGATGGGTGATTTGTTCGCGGCGTTCAATCGCACCGGCACCGGCATCGCGAACAGTCCGGTGAGTGCGGAGAATTTGGGGCAACTGCTCGATTTGCTCGCCGACAACACCATCAACGGCCGCATCGCCAAGGATGTGTTTGAGGAGATGGTGGATACCGGTGCGGCGCCGGCCGACATCGTGGAAAAGAAGGGTTTGCGCCAGGTGACCGACACCGGCGCGATCGACGGCGTAGTGGCCGCGGTGCTGGCCGCCCACGGCGACAAGCTGGCGGAATACAAATCCGGCAAGGAGAAGCTGTTCGGGTTCTTTGTCGGCCAGGTGATGAAGGCGATGGGTGGCAAGGGCAACCCGGCGCTGGTGAACGAGGCGCTGCGGAAGGCGTTGAACTGAAGATCGTCGGTTGACGCCCCCTCCCCCGCCCGATACAAGCCCACGGGCAAACGCCGTGTTGCGGGCAACCGCAAGACGCCCCGGCGGAGGGGTGGCCGAGTGGCTGAAGGCGGCGGTTTGCTAAACCGTTTAAGGATGTCAAGTCCTTACGTGGGTTCGAATCCCATCCCCTCCGCCAACTCCTACAAACTTTCAAAATGCGGGTCACAGAAACCGCTGTCTTTGAGGCCGGTGTGACCCCGACTGTGACCACTTCGGGACGGTTCAATCCAGTTCCTCGTAGCGCCCAACCGGTGTGCCGCCCGGCAAATACCCTAGATAGACCTCAGTGGTCTTGACGCTGGTGTGGCCGAGATGGCGGGACAGATCATAAATGTCGGCGCCTGCTTGAGCGCATTCACCGCGTAGGCGTGCCGCAGATCGTGGAAGGTGAACTTGGGGAAATCGGGGTCCTCCTTCCTGATCTCGAGCGTGATACGCGCGAACAGACTAGCCGGCTGCGGCCGCGCCGTATGGCCCTTGCCGTGCCCGAACACCAACTTGCCGTTCTTGTGATCCCGCATCGACCGGAGCAGTGCCGCAGCTTCGGGGGTCAGATAGATCGTCCGAAGCTTGTTTCTCTTGCCGAGGATGGTTACGTGCAGGCGCGGTTTGGGGGCGGTCGGCAGGCTACACCGCTCCAGTTCATCATGCAGATCTCGTTCTGTCGGCGGCCCGAGAAGAGGGCGAAGCGCACCAGATCGCCGAAACCGGGAGGGCACCGCGACGCAACCTGTTCCATCTGCTCGCGTGATGGCAGGCTGCGGTTGTCACGTTTCTCGCGGGTCGCCAGCCGCCGGTTGAAGGTCTTGGCCGGGTTGCCGACGCAAACGCCCCAAAGCTCGCCGTAGGCCAGAAGTTGGGCTAGGGCGGTCAGATCCCGGTTGATGGTGGCGTTGCTCGCCTCGGCCTCGCAACTCCGATCGTCCAGCAGAAGCGGGGCCATCACGCCCTTTCTCAGTCTTTTGCTTCGGAGTCCGTAACGGTGCTGAGAGCGCGAATGTGATCAGCCCTTCCAGCGCCGTCCGCAAGGAGCTTAGCACATCAGACAAGTTGCCAAAGCGCGGGCGCCATTCCAGTTCCCACTTTAAGGTCTCTGGTCTCATCACGTAAGTCGGGCGCAAATACCAAAACATCACTAAGCGCTCGCCAGTAGGCGCGCAAGCTCGTTAGCTTGTTCGATCCAGTCCCGCGACTTGAACCGCAGCTCACCGTCGATCAGCGGCCGGCGGCCAATCTGGCGATTCAGCCCTACCAACCACGATAGTTCGTCAGGATTCCCACACTTCGCCCGCGGACCTTACCTTGGCGCCCGGCTGCACCGCGATCTGTCCCGCGTCAGGGGGAGCAGATACTCTGAGGAATTCGGTTTGCCAAAGTCTTCTTGACGCCGCACATCCCGACACCAACGTGCGGCCAAGCGTCGGGTGACTTGACCGGGGCTCTACCGCTGCTACATCAAGCGATGCAGGCAAACTAGCGGGCACTCGGAGCCGAACATCCTCAAACCCTGCGAAGCGTGCGCAATCTTGCCGGCGGTCTTTCGCCACGCCTCTTCTGTGGCTGCCAGTACCAAAATTCCACGATCGAGATAAGCTGACACTGAACGGAGGGTACCAGCTATCGTCTGGCGCGAAGAGCGATGGCTTCGGCTTCCGGTCTCAAATTTCCATCATCATCAACCAGACTCCATCCCCCGCCCTTGTGCTCGGAATAAGCATAAATGAAGCTAGGGCCAAGACTGATCGGCTGGCGATCCAGCATTGCGTAGAAGCGCGTAAAAGCATCCGCACGCGTTAAATCGGTCCGCTTTCGGAAGGCCCAAGTATTGAACCCCCATTCCGTAATCCATACCGGCATTCCACCGCCGGCCACCGCATCCGCCGCTAGAAGTTGCGGGGCCTTGGTATCGATCCCGTCAACCCCGACATAGATATGGCTGCCAATGCCGGAAATCTTATAATCGCCATTGTCCAAATAATTGAACCCGCCGAAATCCTGCAGAGCGGCAATGATACGATCGGGATCGGTAATATGATGATTGAATTTATCAGTGCGATCGGAGATATGGGCGATGCCGAACGTTATGATCGGCGCTGCCGGAAAATAGGCTGGATTGTGAATTAGCGTTGCGGCGGCGC
>Ga0302311_10001285_pt1 | contig 30103 bp, 27 predicted proteins | sample III_Palsa_N1_3_FD_200449 | JGI IMG/M metagenome (GOLD analysis project Ga0302311, IMG submission 200449) | Peat permafrost microbial communities from Stordalen Mire near Abisko, Sweden - III_Palsa_N1_3 | ecosystem: Environmental > Terrestrial > Soil > Palsa > Peat permafrost | place: Sweden... | reverse complement strand
CTCTGGGTGTAATATACTAATCCGCTCCGTAAAGAGGAGTTTCTTGTGGTCACATGGTTCTTCCAGCATCCAGGGTATTTGCTCGGTATTGCATTCACATTGATCCCCGCGTTTGGTGTCGGCGCCGACGTTTTGAAGGAGATCAAACGCGGTGTTAGGCGAACGCCGGATAGCCGGAAACCGGCCTCGCGAGAGCATGTCTGGCGTGTTGCAATTCGATACGCGCTGGCCGTGTTTTCATGGATCGCCTTTCCTTCGATGCTTCTCCTACGTAGTTCGCGCGTGGTCGAACAAAATATCCAGTGGTTTTTCATCATCCTCTCCGTGGCATTGATGTCCTTCGCTCCTGTGCAGGAAGCTGTTTGGTTCTTCGCTCGCCGGCATTTGATGCTGCAGGCAGATGCATACGATGAATCGGTCCGGAGGCGGCTTTGGTGGTCTTGGCTGATGACGTTTCTTGGTGCGCTATTCTCGTCGCTGTTACGTCTAGAATTGACTGGGTTCAAACAACCCTGGGTCTGGTCTCTCCCTGGTGGGCTGCTTCCGGCCGGTGCCTTATGGCTGCGGTGCCGCCCGGCACTGGTTAAAGAGCAGCAAGGCGTTGGATTTCCCTAAACCCCAGTGGCTGGAACCAGCTGATGCGCTCGGGCCTTCCCTTCTTTGTTGCCACGGGCTGTTACAGCGGACTTTCTCCAAAGGCGCCGGGGACCGCGGGATCGCTTGCTTCGGCAATCCTCGGCACCGGATTCCTCGCACTCTCGCCCGCCCTGCTGACCCCCGCCGCCCTGGCCGCGACCATCGCCGGCTTTTGGGCGGTGCCGCTAGTGGCCGCGCCCAACGAAGACCCTGGCTTTGTGGTAATCGACGAATGGGCTGGGCAGTGGCTCGCAATGGCCGCACTGGGACGCGTGTCGCTCTGGGGCGTGATCGCGGCGTTCGCCCTGTTCCGCCTGTTCGACATCACCAAGCCCGGCCCGATCGGCTGGGCCGATCGCCAGCCTGGCGCATTCGGCATCATGACTGACGATATTTTCGCAGGCGTAGCGGCAGCCCTGGTATTATTGTTCCTTCGTCATCTCGGATGGCTACCATGATCGAGGAACTGATCGACCTGCTGCGCGCCAAACATCTGCGCATCGCCACCGCCGAAAGCTGCACCGGCGGCATGATCGCCGCCGCCATCACCGACATTGCCGGCTCGTCCGACGTGTTCGAACGCGGCTTCGTGACTTACGCCAACGAGGCCAAAACCGAAATGCTGGGCGTTCCGGCATCAGTGATTGCGCGCGTCGGCGCGGTATCCCGCGAAGTGGCGGCGCTCATGGCCGAGGGTGCCTTGCTCCACTCCCACGCCGATCTCGCGGTCAGCGTCACCGGCATCGCCGGGCCAGGCGGCGGGAGCCGGGAAAAGCCCGTCGGCACCGTTTGGTTCGGAACCGCCGAGCGTAGCGGCGAGGTGACGACCCACCACCGCCGGTTCCCCGGCGACCGCGCGGCAGTGCGTCTGGCTGCCCGCGATTTTGCTCTGACCCTGATCGGATCCCTGGCGGACCGGGACTCCGCCGGCGGACCTGATCACTAGCTGTCCACACAATTTCTCGACTTGGAGGATTTTTCGTTCTATATTCTCGATCAGTTTATAGAAACAGGAGGCCGCCGTGGCGCTAAGCCTGAAAGACCCCGAGACCGATCGTCTGGCCCGCGAGGTCGCTTCCCTCACCGGTGAGACGCTGACCGACGCCGTACGCAAGGCGCTGGCTGAGCGGTTGGAGCGCGAGCGGCATCGGGCAGGAACCACGATGCGGCTGGCGGATCGTCTGGAGCAGCTTGGCCGGGAGTGTGCCGCACTTCCCGATCTCGACGCTCGCAGCCCGGAAGAGATCGTAGGCTACGATGAAACCGGCATGTGGCACTGATGGTGATCGACACCTCGGCGATCGTGGCGATCCTGTTCGGTGAGCCCGACCAACGGCGCTACGACGAGGCGATCGAGGCTGACCTTATACGGATGATCTCGGCAGTGACTCGGGTTGAACTAACTTTCGTAATCGAGGGTCGCAAGGGTCACGCTGGACGGGAGCACCTGGAGCAATTCTTGCGGCTGACCGGTATCGAAACCGTCGCTGTGACCAAGCAACAGACCGAAATCGCCATTGACGGGTTCCGGCGCTTCGGCAAGGGCCGGCACCGCGCCGGACTGAACATCGGCGACTGTTTTTCCTACGCGTTGGCGACGACGATGGACCTACCGCTGCTGTTCAAGGGCGACGATTTTATCTACACTGATGTCCGTCCAGCGCTGGCGGTCAGCACAATTTGATGGTGAAGCAGGCGAGGTTAGCCCGCAGGTTTCGTTGACGCCGACCTCGATCGCCCTCTTGACGCCCCCCCAATCCCACCCTACGTTGCCCCGGTCTTCTCAGGGTTTCCGCGATTCCTGCGGCCAACCCGTTCCATATCCTCACTTCGGAACAGTTCCGCCCTCTCGTCCCGAGATCGGCGGTTTCGCTCGCACCTAGCGGCTGTTCTTTCCCCGACGCCCATTACCGCGGTTGAACCGATGAATCTTGCCGATCTAAAGGCCAAATCCCCCGCCGACCTGCTCAGCATCGCCGAGAACCTTCAGGTTGAAAACGCATCATCCTTGCGCAAGCAGGATATGATGTTCGCCATCCTGAAGGCGCTCGCCGAGAACGACCAGGCGATCCACGGCGACGGCACGCTCGAAATCCTCGCCGACGGGTTCGGCTTCCTGCGCAGCCCGGAATCGAACTACCTCCCCGGGCCGGACGACATCTATGTCTCCCCGGTTCAGGTCCGCCGCTATGGCCTGCGCACCGGCGACACGGTTTCGGGTGAGATCCGCGCGCCCAAGGACGGCGAGCGCTATTTCGCCATGCTCAAGATCGACGCGGTCAATTTCGAGGCGCCGGAACAAGTCCGCCACCGGATCAATTTCGACAACCTCACGCCGCTTTACCCCGACGAAAAGCTCAAGATGGAAGTGGAAAACTTCCAGTCGGTGGCGAAATCCGCCAACAAGGACTTCACGCTCCGGGTAATCGATCTAATCACCCCGATCGGCAAGGGCCAGCGCGCTCTGATCGTGGCGCCGCCGCGCACCGGCAAGACCGTGATGCTGCAAAACATCGCAACCGCGATCGCCGCCAACCACCCCGAAGTGTTCCTGATCGTGCTGCTGATCGACGAGCGCCCCGAGGAAGTGACCGACATGTCGCGCAGCGTGAAGGGCGAGGTGGTCGCCTCGACCTTCGACGAGCCGGCGACGCGCCACGTGCAAGTGACCGAAATGGTGCTGGAAAAAGCCAAGCGGCTGGTAGAACACAAGCGCGACGTGGTGATTTTGCTCGACAGCATCACGCGTCTCGCCAGGGCCTATAACACTGTGGTGCCTTCGTCGGGCAAGGTACTCACCGGTGGTGTCGACGCCAACGCGCTGCAGCGGCCGAAGCGCTTCTTCGGCGCCGCGCGCAATATCGAGGAAGGCGGATCGCTGACCATCATTGCCACTGCCCTGATCGACACCGGCAGCCGTATGGACGAAGTGATTTTCGAGGAATTCAAAGGCACTGGTAATTCGGAAATCATCCTCGACCGCAAGCTCTCCGACAAGCGCACGTTCCCGGCGATCGACATCACCAAGTCCGGCACGCGCAAGGAAGAGTTGCTGGTGGATAAAGGCACGCTTTCGAAGATGTGGGTGTTGCGCCGGATTCTCAATCCGATGGGCGCCCAGGATTCGATGGATTTCCTGTTGGACAAGCTCAAATATAGCAAGACCAATCAGGACTTCTTTGATGCGATGAATACGTAAGGGGAAGGAAGGGTTCTTTTTTGAAAAAAAGAACCAAAAAACTTTTAACCCTTTTTGATAAAAGTTTTTTGCTTCTTTTTTTCAAAAAAGAAGACTTCTTCCTTTCTCTTCCTTTGCCAATCTCAACCGTACATTCGCCATTAAGAACCTCTCCGGCAACCGGTCGCGCACCTCCAGCATCTCGGGTACGTCTTTTCGCGTCGTAGTCGGTGTCAATTCCAAAATAATATCGGGCCGCACACCGAATGCAGCGTCCCGATCGAGCCACTGGTCGTCGCTCGGAAACAGTTCGGTCACGATGGGGCGATAGTCCTCGGCCTCGACGATCAGGTGCAGATGCGCCGGCCGCCACGCTTCCCGCCCCAGCACTCGCAGCATGTCGCCTGCCGGTCCATCGTAGGGCACGGTGTAGGCCTTGAAGCGCGTGGTCGAAAAGCAGAAACGTCCTTCCTCATCCGCGGTCAGGATGCCGTGATAATTCTTATCCGGCTGCGCCGGGTCCTGCGCGGAATAGAAGCCGTTGTCCGCATTTTGCCAAAGATCGAGCGTAGCTGCGGGAACCGGCGCTCCGGTGGCGGCATCAACCACCTCACCCGTAACCACCAGCACCTCGCCGGGCTGTCCTTTCCAAAGATCGCCGCCGTTGCGCAGCACCGGCGCGCCACGCTGGTGGAACGGCCCCAGCACCGACGAAGAAGTCGCACCCGGCGGCGTATTGATCATATCAACCATCGAGGACACGCCGAGCATATCGGAGAACAGCACGAATTCGTTCCGCTGCGCGTCCGAAATTGCGGCGGCCCGAGTGAGCGCGTCGAGACCCGCGCGCCATTCCTCGTGGGTCAATCCGACCTCACGCGCGAAGGCATGAAGATGGCCTGCCAGCGACACGATAATGTCGCGGGCACGCTGGTTTTGCGGGGCGGCGGCGTATTGCGCGAAGGCGTCGCTGATAGTTTCGGGGGTTACATCGCGCATGACACCATCCTCAATCTTCAGCTACGGCGGTGGAAGTTTGCGCCGTGCGCCGCGGCGCGGTTTCAAGAAAGAACAGGCTCACCACCGCGCCCACCAGCAATCCGGCGATCGCGACATAGAGCGTGTATTGTATGCCGAAGCGCTGGGCGATAAAGCCGGCGGCGAACGGCGCAATGCCGCCGCCGAAGATTTCCGCCGGACCCATGATCATGCCGGCAACCGACGCGCCGCGTCCCGGCGGCGCCGCTTCGCTTGCCATCGGCCCGGTGATCAGCGACAGCAGGCCGAATGCAATCCCGGTTCCCAGAAACAGCAGCACGAACAACAGAATTGGATTCGGTCCCGCGGCTGCGAACAACGCAATGAAGATCGCGCCGCCGATGAAGCCCAGAATCGCCATCGAGCGCCGGCCGAGAAGATCCGAAAAACCCGCCAGGCCCCACTGGCCGAGAAATCCGCCGAACCCGATCGCCGAGGTGACGAAGCCCATCTGGCGCCCGGATAACCCCAGATGGTCGGTAAGATAACTCGGCGTCATCGAGCTCAGCACGAAGATTCCCATCATCGCAAACAGCAGCGCGAACATGCTGAGCGCGACATTGCGATGTGCGAACAGGTCCCTCACCGTCATGTGCGGTGCCGAGGTCTTCCCGCTCGCGTGGCGGATCATGTGTCGGTTTTCCCGGATGGTGCGCGCAATCAGGTAGCTCAGGATCAACCCCGGCAAGCCGACGATCATGAACACCCACCGCCACGACATCACCGCGACCAACTGTGTCGCCAGGATCGGGCCGATGCCTAGCCCGAACAGGGCGAACGAGCTTTGCTGCAATCCCTGATTGAACCCGCGCCGGGTTGGTAGCGAGGCCTCGGCGGTGGCGGCAAAGCTGGTGGGGCAGAACGCGCCCTCGGAAACTCCCATGATGCCGCGCGCGAGGATCAGCGTGACAATCCCGGTCGCCATGCCGGTGATCACCGACAACAGCGAAAAAATAAGCATCGCCCCAACCAGCACCTTGCGGCGGCCGATGCGATCCGAAAGCGAGCCCATGAACATCGCCGACACGCCCCACGCGACTCCCAACACGCCGATCGCGGTCCCGAGGTCCTGGTAATTCACGTGCAGGTCACGAACTATGAAGGGAAACAGCGGCGCGATCACCCAGCGGTCGAGCCCGACCAGACCAAATCCGAACAACAGTAAGGTCACGGCGCGCCGCTCGTACGACGGATCGTGGACAGGCTCCGCGACTTTCATTCATTTCTCCCTTTCGCGGCCTTTTTTCTTGGACCCGATCCGCGTCGATCGGGCAGGCGCCTTGATGTTGCCCGCCGCGCCGCCGCCACGCAAGGGGCTTCCCAGTCGGCCGGGAGCTGTGACAATCCTGGGATAATCCCGCCGCCGCGTGACAAATATCCAAGGCTCGTTGTGCCCTAGGTGGAAAAATCTATTTTTATCGCTGGGATTTCCATCAAGGTGTCATGAGCGCTGACCTCAGGATCGGCATTTCGGGTTGGACTTATGCGCCGTGGCGCGGCTCGTTCTACCCGCACGGGTTGCCGCAACAGCGCGAATTGGCGTACGCCAGTTCGATATTTCGCGCGATCGAGCTGAACGGCACGTTCTACGGTTCGCAAACCCCATCCAGCTACGGCCGCTGGGTCGAACAGACCCCCGACGATTTCGTCTTCTCAGTGAAGGCGCCGCGCTTCATCACCCACATCCGCCGCCTGCGCGAGCCCGAAGCGCCGATCGCCAATTTCTTCGCGTCCGGCCTGCTGCGCCTCGGCGCGAAACTCGGCCCGATCCTTTGGCAATTCCCGCCCAACTTCCGCTTCGATCCGGCACTGCTGGAGCCATTTCTCGCCTTGCTGCCGCATGATCCGGACCAAGCAGCCAAGCTCGCTCGCCGCCATGACGAGCGCCTGAGAAGCCCCGCCTGGCTGAAAGCGGAAGGTGTCAAGCGCTTGCGCCACGCGATCGAAATCCGCCACGATAGCTTTCGCGACCCGAACTTCATTAAATTGCTCCGCGATCACGATGTCGCCCTGGTCTGCGCCGATACCGTCGAATGGCCGCGCCTGATGGATCTGACTTCCGATTTCGCCTATTGCCGCTTGCACGGCTCGGAGGAACTCTACCGCAGCGGCTACGACGAGGCCGTACTCGATCGCTGGGCCGCACGCATCCGGGCTTGGCTCTCAGGTGAGGCAATGAATGATGGCGAGTTCATTGACAAAAGCGAGCCTCCTCACAAAAAGCGGGACGTGTTCGTGTTCTTCGATAATACCGATAAACGGCGCGCGCCGGATGACGCACGAACATTGATGGCAAAGCTTAATAAAAGCAGTGCAGGGTAAGACTTCTTTTTTTCAAAAAAGAAGACTTTTCTTTCTTCCGCTTGCCTACGCCCGCGCTCGACGCTAGAACATTTAGCGAACGACATATCCCCCGTGCCTGAGGTTACATGAGCCCTGCCTATTCGTTCGATCCGGCGGTCGAGGCCTGGTTCAACCGCAGCTTCCCCGGCCCCACCGCGGCCCAGGCGGCGGCGTGGCCGGCGATCCAGGCCGGACGGCACACGCTGATCGCTGCCCCCACCGGTTCGGGCAAGACGCTCGCGGCATTTCTCGCCGCAATCGATGGCCTGGTGCGCCAGGGTGTGGCCGGCGCACTCAAGGACGAAACCCAGATCGTGTATGTCTCGCCGCTGAAGGCGCTCTCCAACGACATCCGCCGCAACCTCGAAGCGCCGCTCGCAGGCATCGAAGCCGAACTCCAGGTACTGGGTCTGCCGTCGCCGCCGATCCGCAGCTGGGTGCGCACCGGCGACACCCCGGCCGCCGAGCGCAACCGGATGCGCAAGCAGCCGCCGCACATCGTGGTGACCACGCCGGAATCGCTCTACATCCTGCTCGGCTCGGCGTCCGGCCGGCGGATGCTGGCGACCACCCGCACGGTGATCGTGGACGAGATCCATGCGCTGGCTCCGAACAAGCGCGGCGCGCATCTGGCACTTTCGCTCGAACGCCTGGAAGCGCTGTGCGGCGAGCGGCTGCTGCGGATCGGCCTTTCCGCCACCCAGAAGCCGATCGAAACTGTGGCGCGCTTCCTCACCGGCGCGGGATCGGATGCGTGTGAGATCATCGACACCGGCCACGTCCGCGCTCGAGCACTGGCACTCGAAGTCCCGTCCGCGCCGCTCGAATCGGTGATGTCCGGCGAGGTCTGGACCCAGGTCTACGACCAGCTCGCCGCCTTGATCGAACAGCACCGCACCACGCTGATTTTCGTCAACACCCGCCGCATGGCCGAACGGGTAACCCGCCACATCTCCGAACGCGTGGGCGAAGAATACGTCGCCGCACATCATGGCAGCCTGGCGAAGGAACTGCGCCTGTCCGCCGAGCAGCGCCTGAAGAATGGGCAGCTTAAAGCCCTGGTTGCCACCGCCTCGCTCGAACTCGGCATCGACATCGGTGACATCGATCTGGTCTGCCAGCTCGGCTCGCCCCGCACCATCGCGGGCTTCCTGCAGCGCGTCGGCCGCTCCGGTCACGCCGTCGGCGGCCTGCCCAAGGGCCGCCTGTTTCCGCTCTCGCGCGACGAGCTGGTGGAGTGCGCCGCGCTGCTTGACAGCGTCCGCCGCGGCGAGCTCGACCGGCTCGCGATCCCGCATCAGCCGCTCGACGTTCTGGCGCAGCAGATCGCCGCCGAGGCCGCGATGCAGGAATGGGACACCGCCGCGCTCTACGCGCTGTTCTGCCGCGCCTGGCCCTACCGCGATCTGAAACGCGAAGAATTCGACGAACTGGTCACCATGCTGGCCGAGGGTTTCACTACCCGCCGCGGCCGGCGCGGCGCACTGGTGCACTTCGACGCGGTGAACAATCTGGTCCGCGGCCGGCGGGGTTCCGCGCTCACTGCGCTCACCTCCGGCGGCACCATCCCCGACCTCGCCGATTACCAGGTGCTGCTCGAGCCCGAAAACCACGTGATCGGCTCGGTCAACGAGGATTTCGCGGTCGAAAGCCTCGCCGGCGACGTGTTCCAGCTCGGCAACAACGCCTATCGCATCCTGCGAGTCGAGCGCGGCACGGTGCGGGTCGAAGACGCCCACGGCCAGCCTCCCAGCATTCCGTTCTGGCTCGGCGAAGCCTTCGGCCGCAGCGACGAGCTTTCCCAGTCGGTGTCGCGCCTGCGCGCTGACCTGGCGGCCCGGCTGAAGGCGGGGCAAAAGCCGGAAGTCATGCTGCGCTGGCTGATAGAGGACGTCGGCATCGTCGAACCCGCCGCCCTGCAACTGCTCGAATATCTCAGCGCCGCTTACGTCACGCTCGGCTGCCTGCCGACCCAGGATCTGCTGGTGTTCGAGCGCTTCTTCGATGAAGCCGGCGGCATGCAGTTCGTAATCCACTCGCCGTTCGGCAGCCGGATCAACCGCGCCTGGGGTCTGGCGCTGCGCAAACGCTTCTGCCGCAAGTTCAATTTCGAACTCCAGGCCGCCGCCACCGAAGACAACATCGTGCTGTCGCTGACCCAAGCACATAGTTTCGATCTCGCCGACGCGGCGCGCTATCTGCATTCGGCCAGCGTGCGCCCGGTGCTGATCCAGGCGCTGCTCGACGCGCCGATGTTCATCACCCGCTGGCGTTGGGTCGCGGCGGTGGCGCTTGCTTTGCCGCGCTTCAAGGGCGGCAAGAAGGTCCCGCCGCAATTCGCCCGGATGGACGCCGAAGACCTGGTAGGCGCGATCTTCCCCGATCAGATCGCCTGCGCGGAAAACCTGGTCGGCGAACGCGAGGTGCCCGACCATCCGCTGGTGCGCCAAACGCTCGACGATTGTCTGCACGACGCGATGGACATCGATGGGCTCGAGCTCCTGCTGAAACGCCTGGAATCGGGTGAAATCCGGCTTGAAACCCGCGATCTCACCGAACCCTCGCCGCTCGCGCTCGAAGTACTCAGCGCACGTCCCTACGCCTATCTCGACGACGCGCCGCTGGAGGAACGCCGCACCCAGGCGGTGATGGGCCGCCGCTGGCTCGCGCCCGAACAAGCAACCGACCTCGGCCGGCTCGACGCCGAGGCGATCGCCCGGGTGCGCGAGGAAGCCTGGCCCGAGGCAATGAACGCGGACGAGCTGCACGACGCGCTGGCGTGGCTCGGCTTCCTCACCGCCGAGGAAGCGGCGGCGTCAAACCTCTGGTCCGCCTGGCTCGATGATCTGGCTCACCAGCGCCGGGCGACCCGGATGGAAATTCCTGGTGCCGCGCTCTGGGTCACCGCCGAGCGCCTGCCACAATTCCAGGCGGTCTGGCCCGATGCGAAATACCATCCCGCCATCACCACCCCCGCTTCCTACCAGCGTTCCTGGACCACCGAAGAGGCGCTGGTCGAAATTCTGCGCGGGCGGCTGGAGGGGCTGGGACCAGTCAGCGAAGACGCGCTGGCAAGCTCGATCGGTCTCTCTCCCGAAGACATCGCGATGGCGCTTGCGGCCCTGCAAAGCGAGGGCTTCGCGATGCGCGGCCGCTTCACCGGTTTCGCCGAAGAATGGTGCGAACGCCGCCTGCTCGCGCGCATCCATCGCTACACCGTGAAACGCCTGCGCGCCGAGATCGAACCGGTCGCGGCGCGTGACTTTCTGCGCTTCCTGTTCGATTGGCAGCGGGTCTCCGACCAAACCCGGATGGAAGGTCCCGAGGCGGTCGAAGCGATCCTCGACCAGCTCGAAGGCTTCGAGGCCGCCGCCGGCGCGTGGGAAAGCGAAATCCTGCCGGCCCGGATCGCCGACTACGAACCAGCCTGGCTCGACACCCAATGCCTGTCGGGCCGCGTCGCCTGGGCGCGGCTGCGGCCCTCGGCCCCGCGCCTGGTGGGGCCCGAGCGCGGCAGCGGGCCGCTCCGCACTACGCCGATCACACTGGTGGCCCGCCGCCGCGCCGGGCTTTGGGCCACGTTATCGCCCCCCTCCGACGGCCAGCACCTCAGCCCCGACGCGCGCGCCGTGCTGGAGGCGATCCGGGCCGAGGGCGCTTCGTTCTTCGACGCGCTGATCGAGGCGACCGGCCTGTTGCCGTCGAAATTGGAAGACGCGCTGGCCGAACTGGTCGCCGCCGGGCTGGTGAACTCCGACAGTTTCGGCGGATTGCGCGCGCTGCTCGCACCGTCATCCAAACGCACTGCCGGCGCGGTGATCCACCGCCGCCACGGCCGCTACTCGAGCGAAATGCAGGATGCCGGGCGCTGGGCGCTCGCCCGCGGCGCACCCGCGGGATCCCACTACGCCGCCGCGGTGGAACATCTCGCGCGCACCCTGCTGCGCCGCTACGGCGTGGTGTTCTGGCGCCTGCTCGATCGTGAAGCGCCCTGGCTGCCACCCTGGCGGGACCTGCTGCGGGTCTTTCGGCGGCTGGAGGCGAGCGGGGAGATCCGCGGCGGCCGCTTCGTCGCCGGCTTTTCCGGCGAGCAATACGCGCTGCCCGAAGCGGTCGGCACGCTGCGCGAGGTCCGCCGGCGCGCCCATTCCGCCGCCTGGATTTCGCTTTGTGGCGCCGATCCGCTCAATCTCGCCGGCATCGTAACCCCAGGTCCCAAGCTTCCCGCGCTCACCGGCAGTCGCGTGCTCTATCGCGACGGTGTGCCGATCGCCCTGCTCGCCGGCGGCGAGGTCCAATTCGTCGCCGAGGTCCCGCTAGATCAGCAATGGGAAGCCCGCAAAGCGCTCCTGCGCAGCCCCAAGCGTCTGCGCCCAAAAGGCACTCCACCCCCCGCAGAAGTCGCTGTCGGCGCCGCGTAATATTGACAAAAGTTTTTTGCTTCTTTTTTTCAAAAAAGAAGACTCTTGCTTATATTACTTTTTAGCAAAGACAAGATTCTTCTTTTTGTCAACAAAAAGAAGCAAAAAACTTTAATAATTGTACCTACGGACTTACGGCTGCATATGCATGTTCATCATGTCGGCTGGCATCACCATGTTGGCGTTGAGATGATACATAATCCATAGCGACCCGAGGATCACCAGACTGACCACGAATACGCCGAAGGCGAGCGCCAGCGCGTTGTTCAGATTGTCCGGCCCGGTCGTGATGTGCAGGAAAAACGCCAGATGCACGCCCATCTGGGCGACCGCCAATGCCGCCAGCGCCATCGGCACGCCCGGCTGATAGATCAGCCCGGTGCCGCTCGCGACCCAGAACGAACTCGCGGTCAGCAGCGTCGCCAAGGCGAGCCCGATCAAATAGTTGCGGACGCTTCGGGCAACTGCATGGGCGCCGTGTTCCTGGTCGCCGGGGGCGGCATCGTCGTCGAATTCGCCGTAGGCTTCTTCTTCCTCGATCATCAACTCAATCCCAGAAGATAGACGTTGGTAAAGATGCCGACCCAGATGATGTCGAGCGCGTGCCAGAACAGCCCGAAGCACATGCCCCGCCGCAAGATGCTCGGCGTGAAGCCCTTCGCCTTGAACTGAGCCATCATCGCCCCAAGCCACAGCAGACCGCAGGTGACATGCAGACCGTGACATCCCACCAGCGCAAAGAACGACGACAGAAACGCACTGCGGTCGGGCCCGGCGCCCTCCTGGACCATTCGCACGAACTCGCTGATCTCGATCCCGAGGAAGCCTAGTCCCAGCAAGCCGGTCACCGCGTAGCCGATCTGGGTCCAGAACAAGTTCTTGACGTGGCTCGCAATCGTGGCCAGGCCGCAAGCGAAACTCGAAAGCAGCAGAAAGCCGGTTTCGATCGCCACAGTCTTGAAATCAAACAGGTTCCGCGCGGTCGGACCGCCCGCGTTGGCGTGCGACAGCACCGCATAGGCGGCGTAGAACCCCGAGAACATGACGAAGTCGGATAGCAGAAAGATCCAGAATCCGTAGCCGACCACAATGCGCTTCGGCGCCGGTCCCTTATGGCCGCCGTCGGGCTCCATGTGCGCGTGAACGTGGTGCGGGTCGGCCGACTCGCCGGAATATTCAACCTTGGTGATCCCGGGCTCTCGGCCCTCGACCAGGTCGATGCGCGCGGCGCGGCGTCTGGCATCAGCCTCGGCGACTTCCTCCGCCGTCAGATCATATTCGCTGACGTCGCGCCAGGCGAAGCCAATGAAAACGCCGAAGCCGCCGATCAGACCGATGATCACCAGCCACCAGATGTGCCAGATCAGCGCGAAGCCGGCGATCACCGCGAAGAACGCCGCGACAAAGCCGGTCGGGCTGTGGTGCGGCATTTCGAACGACTTATACTCCGGCATATCCGACAGCCGGCGTTGCTCGAGCGCCTTTTGCTTGATGCCCCAATAGGCCTCTTCGCCGATCACGTTCGGCATCGCCGCGAAGTTGAAGTGCGGCGGCGGCGAGGTGGTGATCCATTCCAGGGTGCGGCCGTCCCACGGGTCGCCGGTGCGATCGCGCAACGCCTCGCGATTGATGATGCTGACGACCAGCTGCACGGCCTGGCACGCGATGCCGCACGCGATCAGCCCCGCGCCGCCGGCGGCGGCAATCAGCCAAGGATGCCACCCCGCAACGTCGTAGTGCTGCATCCGCCGGGTCATGCCCTCGAGCCCGAGCACATAGAGCGGCATGAAGGCGAGGTAGAATCCGGTCACCCAGAACCAGAACGCCGCCCTGCCCCAGCGGTCATCGAGGCGAAAACCGAACGCCTTGGGGAACCAGTAATTGTAGCCGGCAAAAACGCCGAACAGCACGCCGCCGATGATCACATTATGGAAGTGCGCAACCAGAAACAGCGAGTTGTGCAGTACGAAATCCGCCGGCGGTACCGCCAGCAGCACGCCGGTCATGCCGCCGATCAGGAAGGTCGCCATGAAGGCCAGCGCCCACAACATTGGTACTTCGAACCGCACCCGGCCGCTCCACATCGTGAACAGCCAGTTGAAGATTTTCACCCCGGTCGGCACCGCGATGATCATCGTCATAATGCCGAAGAACCCGTTGACGTCGGCCCCCGCCCCCATGGTGAAGAAATGGTGCAGCCAGACCAGGAAAGACAGAATGCAGATCGCCATGGTGGCGATGATCATCGACCGGTAGCCGAACAGCGGCTTGCCGGAGAAGGTCGATATCACTTCGGAAAAGATCCCGAACGCCGGCAGGATCAGGATGTAAACCTCCGGGTGGCCCCACGCCCAGATCAGATTCACATACATCATCGGATTGCCGCCCATATCCGCCGAGAAGAAATGGAACCCGGCGTAGCGGTCGAGCAGCAGCATCGCGAAAGTCGCGGTCAGGATCGGGAACGCCGCGACGATCAGCAGGTTGGCCGCAAGCGCGGTCCAGCAAAAGATCGGCATCCGGGTCAGGATCATGCCCGGAGCGCGCAGCTTAAGAATGGTGGTGACGAAGTTCACCCCGGTGAGCAGCGTGCCGATCCCCGAGATTTGCAGCGACCATAGATAATAATCGACCCCGACCCCCGGCGAATATTTGAGCTCCGACAGCGGCGGGTAGACCAGCCACCCGGCCTGTGAGAACTCACCGATGAAGAGCGACAGATTGATCAGCAACACCGCCGAGGCGGTAAGCCACAGGCTGACCGAATTGAAGGTCGGGAACGCGACGTCACGCACTCCGAGCTGCAGCGGCACCACGAAATTCATCAGCCCGATCACGAACGGCATCGCCACGAAAAAGATCATGATGGTGCCGTGGGCGGAAAATATCTGGTCGAAATGTCCGGCGTCGAGGTAGCCCGGTGCGTTGAACGCCAGCGCCTGCTGCGCCCGCATCATGATGGCGTCGGCAAAGCCGCGCAGCAGCATCACCAGCGCCAGCATGCAGTACATGATGCCGATCTTCTTATGATCGACCGAGGTGATCCACTCGTGCCAAAGATAGTGCCAGTAACCCTTCACGGTGATGAAGGACAGCAGCCCGAGCACCCCGAGGATGACTACGATCGACGTAACCAGCGGGATGGGTTCGTCGAACGGGATCGCCGCCCAACTCAGTTTGCCGAGCATCACATCCCCTTCTTCATTGACGCCATATTCATTGCGGCTTGCGGTGCGGAAGCCGGCTTCGCCGAACTCAGTGCCTTCAAAGCCTCGGGCGAAGCGTCAAGACCGCCGGGGGTGGGCACCGGGCCGGGCGCTACCGGTGCGGTCTCGGCGACGATGTCCTGGAACAGATTGGGATCGACCGCCTTGTAGGTGATCGGCGTGGGGTTTGTGCTCAGCTTGGCAAGTTCCGCGTAGGCGGCCAGATCGAGCGTCGGGCCGGCCGCCTTGGTCGCGGCGAGCCAGCTTGCGTAGTCGTCCGGCGTCATCGCCTGGGTCTCGAAGTGCATGTCGGCGAAGCCGGCGCCGCTGAATTGCGCCGATATGCCGTGGAAGGTGCCCGGCTTATCGGCCTGGAGATAATCCTGCGACGTCATCGCCGCCATGGCGTAAATCTGGCTGCCCAATTGCGGGATGAAGAAGCTGTTCATCACACCGGTCGAAGTGATCCGGAAGTGCACCGGCGTGCCGACCGGAATGACCAGCTCGTTCACCGTGGCGATGCCCTCGGCGGGATAGATGAACAGCCATTTCCAATCGAGCGACACCACCTCGATCTCGACCGGCTTCTTTCCGGGCAGCGCCTTGAAGGGGTCAAGGTCGTGCGAGCCGTACCAGGCGATGCCGCCGAGGAAGGTGATCACCAGCGCAGGAATCGCCCACACGAGCAGCTCGAGCGTGCCCGAAAAGGCCCAGTTCGGCCGGTACACGGCGCGGCTGTTCGAGGCTCGGAACCACCACGCGAACGCGAACGTCGCGATGATCAGCGGCACGATGATCGCGAGCATGATGGCGAGCGAATCTAGCAGGATAAGGCGCTCGGAAACGCCGATCGGACCTTGCGGGTCAAGCACGCCGTTGCAACCGGCAAGGGGCAGCCCGATCGCAATGGTCGCGGCTGAGGCGGTTTTATATGACGACACGGTGGAGATCTAACCTCCAATGGGAACAGTGCCTTCCCGCGCAAACGCTACGACGAGCGGACCAAGCCGGCAATACCCCGGCCCCGGCTCGATTGATCCCGTATGGCCTATTTAAACCCAATTTTGTCAGTAGTTTGCGTGTAAGCTACCCGCAGTGCGGCAACCACAACAGAGGATTGCAGTATGGCAAACCCTGTCGCCAGCACCGGGCTAAAGCGGCGTCACGGCGGCTTTCAGGCCCGTCCGGTGCGGCGTCCCCGGGTCTCGCGCGATGGCTTCCGCGCTGCCGCCAGTTCCGCCTCGACACGTTCGAGGTCGCGTTGCAGCTGGACTTCGCGGGCGCGGACGAAGCCGTCGAAGACATTGGGCGGCGTGGTGAACGCGGGCGCCAACGCTTCGCACTGCTCGGCTGCGAGATAGAAGCGATTGAGCCCGTCGAAATAGACGAATTGATAGGCCGCCGCGATCAGCAGGCCCTCCCATTCCTGCGCGGTAGGGATTTGGGTGTTGGGCTCGGTTGCTTCGATCAGAATGATCCAGGGCCGGAAACGTGTGAAATCGGCGCCGCGCAGCAGGCTGGCCTCAGCGCCTTCGACGTCGATCTTAAGAAAGTGGATCGTACTGAGAGCATGGGTCTCGCAAACGCTCGCCAGCGTCGTGACATCGACCTCGGTCTCGCGCGCGCTCCAGCCCGCTTCCTGGTGATTGCGCGCGAAATCGGCGGACATGGTCGACAATCCATTCTCGGGGCCGATCAGGAAGAACCGCGCGGAGCCGTCGCTTTCGCCCAGCGCGAGGTTGAGATTGACGTCCCTGGGCCGCTCGGCGACCAGGCGCGCAAACGGCGCCGGCGCGGGTTCGATGTTGATGCCGTGCCAGCCCCGTTCGTAAAACGCCTGAGTAACCGAATCTTGCACCGGATAGGAAGCGCCCGCGTCGATATAAAACCCCGTGCCCACGTGCCGGAGCGCCCGCCAGAGCATGACGTCCTCGAAATTCTGGGCATAGGACACGAACATGCGAGCAGTATGGCGGCGTTCGCCGGCCACAGTCAAAGATCAAGCCAACCCGATCAGTTCCAGAAAATCCTGATCCTGCGCCGGATCAGGTTTGATTGGCGCCGAGGCCGGCGCCGCTATCGCGCTAAGACTGGCGGTCGCCGCGATCAGACGCTCCATGCTGCGCCCGGATACTCGCCTGGTGCGATAGAACAATCGCCCGAATTCGCCCCGCATTTCGATCGTGGCGGCTTCGTCGAACACCGGCAGCTCGCCTGGTGCCGGCTCCCGTTCGGCGCCGCGCAGGACCAGGCCGTGCATTCCGCAAGCCCGCAAGCGCGCTGCGGTAAAGGCCGCTTCGGGGTCCTCGCCGTCGATCCAGGTCACCGCGCCCAGCCGGCGCAACAGCGCGACCACGGATAGATCCGACACCCGGGCGACGAACACGCTGAGCTCCGCGTGATCGGCCACGGCGAGCTCCTCAGCCCGCGGCGCCATCGCGCTCAGTTGGCGCCGAAGTTCCTCGACCAACGGTCCCAATTGATCGCGGAGGGCGGCGGTGGCGTTGAACGGGAGCAGCACGACATAGCCTGCCTCGTCGCGCCCCCCGGCGGCGCGCAGATATTTCACCGCCAGATCGGGCGCCGCGTGCACCGGGTTGGCCAAGTTCCACGGCAGCAGGATCAGCGGGCACGCTGGCTCCGGCCGCTGATTGTAAGCCAGCGCGAGCCGTCGAGGGGCAAGCGACGGCCGAGGATTGTCGCCGGTCCAACTCTCGGAGCTGAATTCGCCCAGCGAATAGATCTCCAAACCCCGGAAATCGCCGGGCTCGAGCGGCGCTTGCGACCTCGCCACGGCCGGCGGCAGATCGGCGCGGAGCGCGCCCGACGGCACCGGCCGGCGCGGGATCTCGCTGCCGTCGAGCCGGAACAGCGGCGCGGCAGCGCCTCCCAGATCGAGCACCTCGCTGATCGCGTGCGGCGCGACGTTGTGCGCACGGAGCGGATGCCGGCCCGGCGCCAGGATTTCCGGCCACGCGGCGTCCACGGTCGCGAGCAGATTGGGGATCGTGCGCAAGATCCGCGTGTAGCGCGCACTGCCGACGCGGATGTGCACGGCGCGGGCGATGTCTTCGGCGCTGAGACCAATCTCGCGCCCGACGATTTGCCGACTGGTGGGGGTAAAGAACAGCTCCGGCGCCGCGGTGACGAAACGAGTCACACCGAGACTGCCGAGATAGGCGCCGAGGGACTTGATCTGGGCGTCCCAGCCGAACAGGCTCTGCAGTCCACGATAAGCCTCGAACCGCGCCAGACCGGAATCCCAGCGCTGGTCAGGGGAAAGCGCACTAAGGATGACGGTGCGGGCCATGGCGAAAGGATGCAGGGAAAGCCGCAGGCAGTCAAACCGACACCGGAAATTAAAACGTTCAAAAGTTTTTTGCTTCTTTTCTTCAAAAAAGAAGGTTCTTAAGTTCTTCTTTTTGTGAACAAAAAGAAGCAAAAAAACTTTGACAATTGGGCCTGAGACGCTCAACCGTCCGCGGCAAGAATATTGTGGTGCCGTGCGCCGGCATATGCTTTGCTCGGTCGCATAATGGCGAGCATGGTGGGTGTTATCGGCATGAGCGGGGACTCCGGGCGAGGCGATCGGACCACCTCCCGGCGCGCGGAGCCAACCGCCGATGAAATCTCCTTGCGGAGCATGGCATGGCGCCTGAAGGAAGATATCAATGGAGAAATTTTTCTCGACGTCGGCCCGCTGATCGAGGATTCCTGGACTGGGATTCCAGTCGTAGCTGCTCAGTTGGCGCGCGCCCTGTTCGAAGTCTTCGGACCCGCCTTGAGGTTCTTCATCGGCACCGACGAGTTGCATCCGCACGCCGTGATCGACGCGCTGGATCGATCGACCGGGGCGTTCCTCGGCTACGATGTTCAGCAACTCCGCGCTTTCTCCGGACCAATCCGGCGCAGCGCCCCAGACAAGGTGACCATCGGGATCTATCCGTCGGCGAAATCATCCCGCCGCGTGTTCGACTACGAATGCAGCATCATCCATGATCTGACGACCCTGATCACGCCGCAATTTCATACGCTGGAGAACATCGCGCACCACATGGAAGTGGTGCTTGATGACATCAATAGCAACACGGTTACGGTGTGCGTCTCTGCATCGACCGCACGCGACGTGGCGGACTACCTCGGCGTCGCCAAAGATCGTTTGGCAGTCGCCTATAACGGGGTTTCCTGGCGCGACGAAGATGTCGTCGCTGCCACTACCGAGGTCGATGTGGAAGCGGTCGAACCGTTCTTTCTCATCCTCGGCACCCGCGAGCCGCGCAAGAATATCGCGCTGATATTCGAACTGCTGAGCCTCTTTCCCCAACTGCTCAACTCGCATCGCTTCGTCATCACCGGCAAGATCGGCTGGCTCCAGGAAAGCAATGCAATACCGGCAAGTTTGCAAAGTGCGGTGAAATCCGGACGGATATTCTTCACCGATTTCATTTCGGACGCCGAGAAATGCAAGCTTCTGATGGCGGCCGACGCATCGATCTATCCGTCTTTCTCGGAGGGTTTTGGACTTCCGGTGGCTGAGAGCCTATCGCTCGGCACCCCGTGTATCGCCTCGTGCAGCTCCAGCATTCCCGAAGTCGGCGGCGAGTGCTGCACCTATTTCGACCCCTACTCCGTGCTGGATCTCCACCGTGCCGTCACCCAGTATCAGCGCGGCAATCCCAAACGCCGCGAGGAATTCCGCAGATCCTGCATCGACTCGGTGGCGAAATTCACCTGGCGGCAGATGGCGGCGGACATCCTGATCGCGATCGAAAACAAGATCAGCGCCGCACGGCCAAATTAGCCAGCCGGACGAAATGGTTTAATCAGCGCAGGATCAGCAGAGCAAGCGCCGCCGAAGCGGCGACGCCGGGCAACACCAGATACGCGATGAATAACAGGCGGGTCGAACGCGCCAGCGCCGGTTGGAATTCGCCAGCGCCCTTTTTGACGTTGCTCACGGCGAAGCTGAACCGCTTGGCCGGCTTCGCGTAGAGATAATGGTCCGTCATCTTTGCCTCACGTCCTTTTCGCCACGCCGGGCCAGCGATACGTCCCGCTTCTCTGGTGACGGGGGCGGCGTATAGGCATCTATTCAGCGTTAGTCCAGCGTTAAAGTGGGACCCAGGTTTGCAAGAATCGGACCCTACCACGCCAGACTACCTGCCCCGCACACGGAATTCGGACGGTGTCATTCCGGTGTGACGCTTGAAAAAGCGCCAGAAGTAGGCCGGATCCTCAAAGCCCAGCTCGTACGCCAGCGTGGAAATCGGCGCCGCGATGTAGATCAACTTGCGTCGGGCCTCGAGCAGCAAGCGATTCTGGATCATCTCCAAGGGCGAAGAACCCGTGATTGCCCGGCAAGCTCGGTTGAGCCTGCTCTCCGTCACGTTCAATTCACGAGCGTAAAAGCTGATCGGCGCATGCGAGAGATAAAGCCGCTCGATCGCGGCCTGCAACCGATGCACTAGCTCGATCTGGGCCGAGGCAGGCCCCTGCGCATGCACGGCGGTCAGATGCAGCCGCGCGACCAAAGTCAGCACCGCGGCGACCAGCCCTTCAAGCGAAATGGCCCGCCCGGGCAGAGGTGCGTTGAATTCGATGCTGATCTCGCAAAGCAATCCGCGCAGCCTGGCCGCGACCTCCGGACTTGCCGGCAACAGATGCGGACCCGCGAGTAACGGCGCCAGCAGCGTCTGCTGCTCGGGTCGATTGAAAATGCGCGCCTCGGCAAGCGTGAGCACATAGCCTACGGTGCCGGGATGGAAGCGAAAACCATGAATGGTGCCCTGCGGCACCGTAACGACCGCCGGCGCCGCCAAAGCATGCTTGCCGCCGTCAAGCGCTACTTCGGCTACGCCCACAAGCAAGAACAACAGCTGGAACAGTCCGCGATGAGTATGGGGTTCAATTTCCCAATTATAAATCTCGCTCCTGGTGACGATTTCCTCGATGTGCAGGAACTCGCCGTCGGTAGCGCCGGCGATCTCGCCGTAGAGCGAAAATACCGGAACCGGGATGCTGCGCCCCGCGTCGAGCCTGGCTGGACCGCTTTGGCCTAAAATTTTCACCGCACCGCACCCCGTACTAAAATACCGAATTTCCTTCGCCGCGTCCATTCGCGCCGCACCCGATCTTGCCCTGGTCTTGTCGCGATCTTCGATCTATCTTGGCGACATGAATTGGTTCACCTCCATCATCCTGTTCGTGTTGATCTGGTGGGTGGCGCTGTTTGCCGTGCTGCCGATCGGCGTGCACCCCGTGGCCGACGCCGATCCCGCCACCGGATGGCGCGGCGTGCCCGACCGGGTCCGGCTGGGCAGAATCGTGCTGATCACCACGCTGGTGACCCTGGTGGTTTGGGGTCTCGCCATGTGCGTCATTTTAAGCCCTTATCTCAGCTTCCGGTCGGGCTTCCTCGCTCTGCCGCGCAATTGAACCATAACCGCTGAACGGGGACTTCCGATGGCCGACGAACCGGTACGCAAAGCTCACGAACTTGCCGACAAGCTCGAGGCCGAGGGAAAAAAGGAAGAAGCCGCACGCCTGCGCGCCACCATCAACGGCCCGGTAGACGGCTTGCTGTTTGCACTCCGCGAGTTCTGCCAGACCCTCCTCACCGCCGTTGAAGCATTCGACATGTCGACCGAAGCCCTGGTCGAGGACCTGCGCACCGAAGTGGAGAGCCACCTCCGCCGCCACGGTCATTAGGCGCCGCTTGTGCCGGCGCCAGCCTAGATGAGAGTTTCCTACCTGGTCACCTTGTTCAACAAGTCAGCGTTTCTGACGCATTTACTGGCGGGGCTAGCGGCGCAGGAGGGGGACTTCGACCGCCAATTCGTGTTCGTCGACGACGGTTCGACCGACGACACTCTGCCGCGGTTGCGGGCGCTCACCTCGGACTGGTCCGGCGTGGTGATCCTGTCGCAGACCAATGCGGGTCCGGCGTGGGCGCTCAATGCCGGGCTGAAGCTGGTTGACGGCGATTACGTCAAGCCGGTCGACGGCGACGACCAGTTGTTTCCCTGGGCGACCGCGGTGCTGCTCGCCGCCTGCGTTCGTCACGGCACCGAGTATGCGTATGCACCGATGGATCTGCAGTCGCGTTACGATCCCGCGGCGCCGGCGCAGTTGCCTCCCCGACCAGACGGCGGAGCGATGTTGGAGCCGGATTTCCTGACGCGGGCTTTGCGCCGGGCGGCGACCAACCCCAGTGTATGGATCGCCAGCGCGGCATTATTGCGGCGGCTGGGCGGATCCGACCCCGGGGTATTCGTGCAGGATTATTCGCTCGAGTTGCGCCTGGCCGCCTCGGGGCCGGCGGCGCGGGTGGAGGCAGCGGTGATGGCGATGCCGGGGGAGGCGCCCGGACGCTTATCGGTGAACGAGGCGCAGACGCTGCACGACGTCAATTTGGCACTGTTGCGGTTTCTGCGTGCGCGTCCGGATCTGCCGGTGGAATCCCGAAGGTTCGGCCTGCGACGGGCCGCCGGCCGCGCCTGGAAGTGGGCGCGCCGTCATGGCGGCTCCGGTTTACCGGGGTTGGCATGGGCCCTTGTTGCCGCAAGATTGGGTCGTCTACAGCCCGACCCAGCCACCGAATTGTTACTTTGCATTCCGTTCCGTAATCAAAACAGTATTCGTTTGATGTAACACCAAATCTCCACTTTCATGACCGGTACAAAGCGAAGGGGAGACAAGTCTTCTTTTTTGAAAAAAAGAAGCAAAAAACTTTTGGTGAATTGGGACAGTACATCGGGTTATGGTGTTTTTCGCTGGCCAATTAACAAAGTTTTTTTGCTTCTTTTTGTTCACAAAAAGAAGATTCTTCCTCTGTCTTAACCTACTTATTTCATGCGGATCATTCCGCGACCATCCTCGGATCGTTCAGCACGTCGGAGATACTGTCGCGCAACGCGCTGTCCGAAAGCGGCTTCTCAAGCACGTGCCGGACGCCGGCGATCTTGGCGCGATGACGCAGATTTCCCCCCGCATTGGGCGTTATCAGTATCACCGGCACGCGCATCCGGCGGGCCGCCAGATGCCCCAGCACCTCGAACCCGTCCATCCTCGGCATTTTATAATCGAGCACCAGACAGCCCGCCTGACACAGATCGGGATGGCTCAGCAATTCCTCACCGCTGGCACATACGCTTACCGTCAGACCCTCAAGCTCGAGGGCAAATTTGAGCGACTCCCGAACCGCCAGGTCATCGTCGACTACCAGGACAATGTCCGTCCGTTTGGCCATATGGGGAGATCCTCGCCCGCTTGCCGGAAGCCGTCTGGCTGGTGCCGGAAGGCCAGGGTAACCGCTGCCCAGCGCGGCGCGTTGATGTAGCGCAACCCCGGCGAGAAAAGTTCATTCAGATATTGAATCGAACGGCGGATCTCAGTGCGCCGCCAATACCTCGGCGGTCATCGCCATCCGGACCAGTTCCGACAGGCTGGAGGCCTGCATCTTGGTCATCACGTTGGCGCGATGCACCTCCACGGTGCGCGGGCTGAGGTTCAAATCATAGGCGATGGTCTTGTTCGGATGCCCGGCCACCAGCCCGTCGAGCACCTCGCGCTCGCGCACCGACAGGGATTGCAACCGGTCCTTGATCTGCGCGGCTTCGATCTCGCGCAGGCCGGTCTTGCCATATTGATCGAGTGCGACCCGGATCGATCCCAGCAGCAAATCGTCATCGAACGGCTTCTCGATGAAGTCGACCACTCCGGCCTTCATCGCCTCGACCGCGAGCGGCACGTCGCCATGTCCGGTGATCAGGATCACCGGCAGATTGACCCCGAGTTCCTTCAGCCGGCGCTGGAGCGCGAGTCCGTCCACCCCCGGCATGCGCACGTCGCTGACGATGCAGCCCGGTTGCAGCGAACCGAGCGCATCGAGAAAGGTAACCGCGGAGGCATAGACCCTCACCGCCAATCCCGAGGTGGCAAGCAGGAACGCGAGCGACTGCCGCACCGCCTCATCGTCGTCGATCAGATGGACGACCGCGCTGGCTGGGGTTGGGCTAGACGGCATCGGATGCCTCGTCGCTGCCGACACGGTCTTCGGGGAAGATGGTCGGGAGGGTCAGGCTGAAGATCGTGCCGCCTACCGGGTTGGGTTCGGCCCACAGGCGGCCGCCATGCGCCTCGATGATGGTTCGTGAAATCGACAATCCCACCCCCATGCCTTGCCTTTTGGTGGTGACAAAAGGCTGAAATAATTGCTCCGTGATCTCGGGCGCAATCCCTGGGCCCGTATCGGCGACGTCGATCCGTAGAGTATCGCGATCGACCGAGCGGGTCGAGATCCGCAGTTCGCGTACCGGGGAGCCTTGCATCGCCTCGATCGCGTTGCGCATCAGGTTGAGCAGCACCTGCTGCACCTGGATCCGGTCCGCCAGCACTGCCGGCATGGTCGGATCGAAGGCGAATATCACCCGCACGCCGGTCTCCTTGGCGCCAGCCAGCGCTAGCGCGCTGGCCTCCTCGATCAGCTTGACCGGACTTTCGACCTGGCGGTCGGTTTCGCCGCGCGCCACCAGCTCACGCAGGTGGCGGATGATTTGGCCGGCGCGCAGCGCCTGTTCGGCCGCGCGCTCGACCGCCTCGCTCACCAGCGGCAACTGCTCGCTGCTGCCGTGATCCAGCAAGCGCTTGACACCCTTGAGATAATTTGCCACCGCAGTGAGCGGCTGGTTCAGTTCGTGCGCCAGCGTCGAGGCCATTTCGCCGAGTGCTGTGAAGCGGGACATATGGATCAGTTCGGCCTGGAGTTCCTGCAGCCGCTGCTGGGTTTGCTGCCGCTCGGTAAGGTCGCGCACGAAACCGGTGAAGTAGCGCCGCTCGCCGGAGCGCATTTCGCCGACCGTGAGCTCCATCGGAAAGGTCGAGCCGTCTCGCCGCTGGCCCACCACCAGCCGGCCGATGCCGATGATCCGCTTCTCGCCGGTGCGCAAGTAGCGGTCGAGATAGCTGTCGTGCTGCTGCTGGTAAGGCTGCGGCATCAGGATGCTGACATTCTGTCCGATCGCCTCCTCGGCAGTGTAGCCGAACAGGCGCTCGGCGGCCTTGCTGACGGATTGCATGATGCCCTTGGGGTCGATCACCACCATCGCGTCGGGCACGGTATCGAGCACCGATTGCAGGTGCGCTTCCCGCTCGGCGAGGGCTCTTTGCGCGCGCTTCGTGGCGGTGATGTCGCGCGCCACTTTCGACGCGCCGCACAGACGCCCGGCGCTGTCGTAGACCGGCGACACGGTGAGCGAGACATCGATGATTTCACCATCCTTGCGCAGCCGCCGGGTTTCGAAATGTTCGGTCCGGTGGCCGCGTTTGATGCCCTCAAGGAGCGCGTCGAGCTCATCTTCCTGCCCCGGCGGGAGCAGAATCGAGAGCGACTTGCCGATCATCTCCTCCGCGCTATAGCCGAAGATTGCCTGCGCCCCGTAGTTCCAGTCGGTGACGATGCCGTCGAGAGTTTTGCCGACGATGGCGTCGTCCGACGAGTTCACGATCGCGGCCAGGCGGCTGTTGGCGGGAGCGGTCGCCTTCATATCGCCGAGCTCGATCAGGATTCCGCACATGTCCCCGGCCCGGCCGTGAAGCGCCCGGCCGCGCATGCGCAGCCAGCGCTGGCCGCCGCTTTCGGGCGAGCCGTGGAAGTCGAGTGTCAATGCTTCGCCCGAGACCAGGCTCTGTCGCAGGGCGCGATTGATGGCGTCACGATCGTCGGGATGGATATGGCCGAGGAAGGTCGGATAGTCCAAGTCGGATATGTTCGCGCCGAGCAATTCGCGGCCCCGATCCGACAAGGCGACCCGATCGGCGCCCGGATCCCAGCGCCAGGTTCCGGCATCGGCGGCCGTAAGCGCGCGCTGCGCCTCCTGGTCTTCGGAACCGGTCATCGGGCGCCTGGGCGAGACGTTGCTTGGTCCATCACCGCCCCGATATAGCGGAACCGCCGCAATGCCGCCTCTTATCCTTATCAACTCACAAAGTTTTTTTGGTTCTTTTTGTTCACAAAAAGAACTGACTTGCTCACTTTGCTGGGATCAGCGTCGCCTAATTTGACCGGCGCCAAGCCCGTGCGGAGGTGCTAGGTGGCGTGTTCACTGCGCTAAGAACCTGTGCCGGCGGAGTTTGGGATGGCGATTAAGATTGTAATATTAAAAGAAACCATGCCCGGCGAGCGGCGGGTCTCGTTGGTTCCCAGCGTGGTGGCAAAGTTTACCAAGCTGGGCGCCGAGCTTTGGATGCAGGCCGGCGCCGGTGCCGCGATCGGCCTCGCCGACAGCGACTATGCCGGCGTCGTTTTCGAGCAGGATCGGTTGCGGCTGGCCGCCGAAGCCGACCTATTGCTCGCGGTACAGCCGCCGCCGGCAGATATCGTGCGCGCGATGAGGCCGGGCGCGATCTTGATTTGCTTCGTCTATGCCCAGCGGCAGCGGGAGCTGGTGGCGCTGCTGCGCGATCGCGGCATCACCTGTTTCGCGATGGAACTGGTGCCGCGGATCAGCCGCGCGCAGTCGCTGGATGCGCTTAGCAGTCAGGCGGCGTTGTCGGGCTACTACGCGCCGCTGCTGGGCGCGGTGCATATGACGCGCATCCTGCCGATGATGACTACAGCGGTCGGATCGCTGCGCGCGGCGAAGGTGCTGGTGATGGGGCTCGGCGTCGCCGGTTTGCAGGCGCTCGCCACCGCGCGCCGGCTGGGCGCGGTGACCGAGGGCTACGACGTGCGGCCGGAAACCAAGGAGCAGGCAGCGTCGCTCGGCGCCAAGTTCGTCGACACCGGGGTGGATGCGACCGGAACCGGGGGCTACGCCAGGGAGCTGACCGCCGACGAAAAAGAGCGGGTCCAGGCGGCGCTGACCCAACATATCCAGCAGGCGGACATGATCGTCACCACCGCCGCGGTGCCGGGCCGGCCCTCGCCTAAGCTCATCAGCAAAACGCAGGTCGACGGCATGAAACACGGCGCGGTGATCGTTGATCTGGCGGCCGAGGGCGGCGGCAATTGCGAATACACCGTGCCGGACGAGACCGTGACGGTGGGCGCCGTCACTATCCTGGCGCCGACCAACGTGCCTTCGCTGCTGGGCGAACACGCGAGCGAGCTCTATGCCAAGAACCAGCTCAGCCTGCTCGAACTTTTGATCAAGAACGGCACGCTGGCGCCGGATTGGAGCGACGAGGTGGTCGCCGGCACCGCGCTTACCCACGCCGGCGAGATCACGAACGCCGCGGCGCGCAAGATGTTCGAGAATAGCTAGGTTTGACGATAATAATGAGAAGTGAAACCAAGCAAGAAGTCTTCTTTTTTGAAAAAAATAAGCAAAAAACTTTTATTGACAAAGTTTTTTTGCTTCTTTTTGTTCACAAAAAGAAGATTCTTTCTTTATCTGCCCTAAAATAGGAGCCGCAATCATGATGTTTGAAACCTCGATGACCTTCGTCATCGCCCTCTACATCTTTATGCTGGCCGCCTTTACCGGCTACGAGGTGATCAGCCGCGTGCCCTCGATTCTTCACACACCGCTGATGTCGGGATCGAACTTCGTCCACGGCATCGTGGTGGTGGGCGCGCTCTATTCGCTGTTCAACGCGGTTACCATCACCGAGGAGGCGATCGGCTTTTGCGGCGTGCTGCTGGGTGCGGGCAACGCTGCCGGCGGCTATGTCGTGACCGCGCGCATGCTCGCGATGTTCAAGGCGAGCGACAAGAACAAGAAGGCATAGACTTCATGTATCCGCAAATCCTTACCGCGGGCAGCGGCTTGCTTGCGTCGCTGCTGTTCATCTTCGGCCTGAAACGGATGTCGTCGCCGGTGACGGCGCGATCGGGGATCGTGGTCGCCGGCGTCGGCATGCTGATCGTGGTGATCACGAGCTTCTTCTATCTGCTGAGCCTGCCGGAAGCGGCGGTAGCCCGGCTACCGGTTAATTTGGCGCTCGCGCTGGTTGCGCTCGCGATCGGCATCAGCCTCGCCTGGTGGAGCGGCAAAACCGTGGCGATGACCGCGATGCCGCAGATGGTGGCGCTCTATAACGGCATGGGCGGCGGTGCGGCAGCGGCGATCGCGGCGGTCGACATGCTGTCGGGGCGGTCGACGGCTGCCCTGCCGCTGGTGATGACGGTCGCGGGCGCGCTGATCGGATCGGTCTCGCTGGCAGGTTCGGTTATCGCCTGGGCAAAACTGGATGGGCGGATCAATTCGACTTGGCGCTGGCCGGGTCAGCGATTCTTCAACGGCGCGGTTTTCATCGCGACGGTGGCACTCGGGCTGGCGTTCATCGTTTTAGCCGGGGGGACGCATTCGAGTCCGCTGGCGGGAGTGTTCTTCGCCGGAGCGCTGTCGTTCGGCGTGCTGATGACGCTGCCGATCGGCGGCGCGGACATGCCGGTGGTGATTTCGCTCTACAACGCCTTCACCGGCCTCGCGGTCGGGTTGGAAGGCTACGCGATGCAAAACCCGGCGCTGATGATCGCCGGCATGGTGGTGGGGTCGGCCGGCATGTTGCTGACCTTGCTGATGGCCAAAGCGATGAACCGGTCGATCGCCAACGTGCTGTTCAGCAATTTCGGCGCGATCGCGGCGGGCGGTGCGGCCGATATCAAGGGCCAACTGAGGCCGGTCGAGGCCGCCGACGCCGCGGTCACGATGCGTTACGCGAGCAGCGTGATCATCGCCTGCGGCTATGGCTTGGCGGTCGCGCAAGCGCAGCAGAAGCTGTATGAATTTGTAAAACTGCTGCAGGCTGCGGGCGTGGACGTGAAATTCGCCATGCACCCGGTCGCCGGGCGAATGCCGGGGCACATGAACGTGCTGCTGGCGGAGGCCGGGGTGCCGTATGACATCATATTCGACATGGCAGACATTAACGATAGTTTTGCCGAGACCGACGTGGCGCTCGTGATTGGCGCGAACGACGTGGTGAACCCGGCCGCGCGCAGCGATAAGTCGTCACCGATCTACGGCATGCCGATCTTGAATGTGGACAAAGCACGGCAGGTTTATGTGATCAAGCGCGGCCAGGGCCGGGGCTACGCCGGGGTAGAGAATCTGTTGTTCTATGAAGAGAATTGCAACATGGTCTACGGTGACGCCCAGGCGGTGCTGGTGAAGATGATCCAGGCGATCAAGGACTTGGGAGAATAACGGATAAAAGTTTTTTGCTTCTTTTTTTCAAAAGAAGACTTCTTCTTTTTGTGAACAAAAAGAAGCAAAAACACTTTGAGTGATTCAGCTCCGGCGTAGCACGACCAGTCCTGACGCTGGGATCACCAAGTTTAACGAACCGCCCTGCGCCCCGAGTGCGGCACCATCGTTGCCGACGTTCCAACCGTCGTAGGCCTGGCCATCGCTGTTGAATACCTCGGTCCAACCCGCGTCGCCGAGGCGGTCGCTGTGGATCCAGTAGCCGTTGGGAAACGCGGCGTTGTTGAGCGATCCGACGACCAAGAATTCGTCCTGATCATCCCAGCGGTGGAATGCGATGATGCGGTTCTGATCGTCGGTCGCGGCAACATCGATATTGTTGGACCGGATCGCCGCGTTCTCGATGCTGAGCCGGATCAGATCCTGGTAATAGCGAAACAATAGCGCGCCGGTGCCGACGCTATCGCCCAAGATGTCCTCGCGATTGGCCATGAACGTGTCATAGCAATAGGGATTCGCCGCGCCGATCTCTTCCCCCATGAAGAACATCGGCGTGCCGGCGGATAGCAGCGCTAGCCCCGCGGCGACCCGCACCCGCGCTTCGGCCCAACGCCTCGTGTCGCCGACCAGCGGCGCGCCGTTGACCGCGAGCACGATGGTGCGCGCCGAGCCGAGCCGATTGCCGCAATCGTCGTGCGATTCGTTGTAGACCACCTTGGCGCTGCCGCTCGCGCCGAGCGCGCCAGCGAAATAATCCATCGCCAGCGGGCGGTTGTCGCCGAAGCCCGCTTGCTGCACCAGCTGGGCATAGGAAGTTCCCTGGTATTCCACCAGATGATGCTGAAAGTCGCCGTACCATGTTGCATCAAAACCCAAACCGTCGCCGGCGAGACTCGGTTCGGTCATCGCGGCCCAGCCTGAATAATCCTCGGCGCTCAGAAACAGACCCGGCTTCAGCAGCCGCATGGTCCGGGTCCATTCCTTAAGAAACTTGATCCCGAACATCTCGGCGCGCGGCGCGTCGTCGCCGTTGGCGTGGATCACCGCATATTGATGGATCGAGCTGGTCTGATCGAGGCGGAAACCGTCGACATGGCATTCGGTAACCAGCCAGGCGGCGCTGCTGATGAA